>JAESGS010000812.1_pt1 | contig 14552 bp, 5 predicted proteins | sample 9269761 | NCBI WGS metagenome assembly JAESGS01 (sample SAMN15741799, study PRJNA653493) | algae metagenome | isolation source: Cyanosarcina radialis HA8281-LM2 and co-occurring heterotrophs from damp... | place: USA: Makauwahi cave, Hawaii | collected 2011-01-06 | reverse complement strand
CAACTGGGATCTCCCTTGGAACCCTATGAAAGTCGAGCAGCGCATCGGTCGTATCGACCGTATCGGTCAGCGCTCCCCGTCGATCGAGATCATCAATTTAATCGCCGCCGATACGATCGAGGAGCAGGTGTACAATCGGCTCTACGAGCGGCTCGGCATCATTCGCGAAGCCCTTGGCGATTTCGAACCGATCCTTGGGGACCTCATCCGGGACATTGAACTGGTTCTCACCGATCCGGAACTCAGCCCTGACCGGCGGGATGCAGAGCTCGATCGCGCGACCCAGGCTGCCCAGCAGCGCAAGCGCGAGACCGACGAACTCGAACGGGAGGCGCCTGGCCTCGTAGCTCATGGCGACAGCATTCTGCAGAAGATCAAGGATGCTCAGGCTCCGTACAAGCGCCTCACCGGTGATGACCTACGGGATTATGTGTCCGCTGTCTTGACGCACAGCTATCCTGGCACACGGATCGAGCCGATCGCGAACCTCGACATTGAAGCATACGACATCCGTTTATCACCGAGAGGACAGGCTGACTTCGAACGCTACCGGTCGCAGCACATCCGCCGCTATCCCACCCGCTTCAGCCGCGACGCAGCGAGCGGAGTGAAAACCATATTCGGCAGCAATCCCGACCCTTTGCGATATCGTGCGCTCGAAGCCGTGCCAATGACCCACCCGTTGGCGAGATTTTGTGCGAGAATCCTTGATGATCGACAGGCAGGGATGGCTCCGCGCCCCGCCACTGCGTTCCAGATCCCGAAGCCTGCCGGACTGAAGCTAAACGCGGGCACCTATGCTGTGGCTGTTCAGCGTTGGTCGATTGACGGGCTCGTGCCGATTGATCGTTTGAGTTTCTTGGGTGTTAATCTGGCGACGCAGAGCATCGTCCCGGAAGACGATGCAGAACGCCTGCTCATGGAAGCGCTCGCCGTAACGCCGCGCTTGCATAGTCTCGATTTGGCCGAGCGAGAATCAGCAAGCGCGGTCATTTCAGGCCGACTTCTGCCGTCGCTCGAAGCCATGTGGGATGATTTTCAGCAGGCGACTGCCGCGGATCATTATGACCGCGTTGAGACGCAGCGCGCGCTGATTGTCGAACACAAGGAGCGCAGGCGGCGGGAAGCCGAAAGCAGGATTCGGGATATGCGTCTGACCGGAGGGGATGGACGCATGCGGATTGCTCTTCTTGAACAAGGAAAGCTCAACAAGTTCCTCGCGCGAATGGACGCCAAGTTGGACGAGATCGCCGAGCGAGAACGACGGCTGACGTTCGAAGAGCCCATTCTTGCAGGAATTGCGCTCATTATCGTTGCGGGGAGGTGAGCATGGGAAAGAAAGGTCAGTCATTTGGCTCCTTTGCCGACGCGGCCGATGCTTTGAAGAAATTCAAAGGCACCCTCGAGGGGCGCGCGCATCAGCATCGAGTTCCCTCGCCAAAGCCGGACCTCTCGCATTTGAGCGGTTTCGCGGATGTCGAAGCGGCCATGATAAGGAAGGCCGAAGAGCATACTGCGAGTACAACAACCAGGGCCAAGCGCCAGGAGTTCGAAGTTCAGCCGACCGGCCGCGGACGATCCAAGATTGTGCCGGTCGAAACCGCTGCGCCACTCCCTCATCAAATCAAGGCCGGTTTGCTGCCTAAGCGGCCTCTAGATCAGCGCAAGAGGCCCGAATACTCCTCGTCCGTCGATAAGCAAATGCAGCCAGTCGGTCCACTGTCGCCAACGGTTGAAGCCGCGGATGCAAAGAAGGCTGCAAGAGGGCCAGTTCGACTGGCTCGACGTCCCAACCTAATCGTCAACAAACGAAAACCAGTTACGCAGCCAGTCGTGATCACGCCGGCTGTTCCGGCAGTTCCACCTCCGCCGACTACCAAACAACTTCTTGAGAGAATTCGAGTGTTGTTTGGCGAAGGACCGCCTCCGATCGAAGAGCGGCCCCAGCGGACTCTTCCTTGGGTTCGGAGCAACGTTGAGGAGTGCATCGCGCTCGGCTCGGAGATCATTCGATCAAAGCCGGAGCCTGACCACTCTGGGTACATCATAGGCTGCGACCTCGGGACCAGTTCAATAAAGCTCGCCGTTCGCCAGCCTTACCGGGCGGGCAATCCGACCGCCGCACGACCTGCACCCAATTTGCTGCAATCGAACCGGCACCCCTATTTGTGGCAGAGCGTAATCTGGTTTTCGCCAGACACCGATGAATTCTCCCTGCTGCCCGGCAAGGGCAAGGTGGCGCTCGAAGGCTTCAAGGCAGGCATTCTGGCCGGTGGCGGCGGCAAGCGCATTCTTCCGGACTTGGCGGTTACCCGAAATGAAGCCGCCGCAGCTTTCCTTGCACTCCAGCTTGCTCATTGCCTTGGCTGGTACGGGAAGACCCTGCCGCTGGGGGGCGACGCCGCCAGGAATTTCCTGGCTATCAACATCGGCATTCCTGTCGCAGCCCAGGACGACACCAAAACCTACCGGGATTTCAGGCACATTGTGAGTGCCGCGCGGGCCTTGATGCCGCACGCGACCTGCCTCACCCACGGCAAGGTTCGCGAGTGCTATCAGGCCTCGACGCACGATCTGCCGGCAGGCTTTGACCTCGTGCCAGAGCTCACCGCGGCCATTTCAGGCTACGCCAATGAGCCGTTTGCTAGGGACGGCGCCCATATCCTCATCGACGTCGGAGCATCGACACTCGACGTTGTGGCATTCAACCTCGTCAATGGAGAGCGCGTCGCTGCCTTTGCTGCTGAGGTGAACCTGCTCGGCGCCGCAGCTCTTGAAACCGGGAGAGTCGACGGCTTCCCGGATGATCTGTTTCGGCGGGCTTGCATCGAGCAATACGATCAGGTCTTCAATTATGCGCGGCATCCCCGCGTTGCTCAGCGCAATTTCGATGCCACCCTGCGCCGCAATCCTGTGCAGCTTATGGCGATCGGTGGCGGTTGCAAGACTGCGGTGCACAAGGAATTTATTGCTCGGGTGCACCCCACGCTCGGCGATCTAAAACTCATGCACCCGAGCCCTCCGGCACAGATGACAAGCATCAAGTGCGATGCCTCCCGACTGCTCCTGGCCTATGGCTTAACCTCAGATATTCCCGAGCAGCTCGAACTGCGCCGTCCTTCGGAGATACCGCTGATCAATGACCAGCAGAGCGCCCCGATCTCTTTCATCTCGAAGGACGACGTGTAATCCAAGGTGACAGATTTTGTCGCTCCATCGTTCTAGGGTGCAGTCTGTACATTAGAGAATAGGGGGGCGAGGGTGGGCCAGCGAGTATATATCCAACAAGGAGCAGCTGCTGCGCAGGTTTGGATTAGGAGTTGATCCCAGCTTTTGTGAATGGTGACTTTGAACAAGATATCTACTGACCAAATTTCTGTAAGTTATCGAAAAGTAGACATGGCGGCGCTGTGTGATTTCTGAGGGGACAATCTTGAATGTTTGACAACTGCCATCTTCGGATTGGCGAAGCGCCTTTCACGAGTTGCATGCCCCTTAGCGCGCAGCTTCTGGGGAGCCTGTATGCTTTGCCTCAGTCCACCGAGAAGCCGTTGCGAGAGGCGCTTGATGCCTTGGGTGAAAACACCCCTTGGGCGGAAAGCTTTGCGGTAGCGCCCGAGCAGACGACTGGCGCCGCGGGGGCGATGCTGCGTAACATGATGATAGCTACGTGTGATCTTGATCCGACGTCGATCGGGATTGATGCGCTACCGGGCGAGGGCAGGGCGCGCCTTCATTTAGAGGCGCTCCAAGATCTCTGGATCAACAGCGAAGCCCTCGTTCCAACCGATCTCGCGACGCTTAAGGCGTTCCTTGCGTGTGAGGCAAGCGATGCTCTGCAGCCGTTCCACGTTGTCTGGGATCGAGATTGTGGTCACTTGACCCCGCTGGAGCGCGCGGTGCTAGAGCGCATCGAAAGCCATCATGGCCAACTGAGCGAGGACGATGATGACTTTGTTCGTCTGATTTCTGATCGAAAGCTGGCGCGGGCACCCGAAGTAAGTCTGGCAGGCCATGTACAACGCCATCTTCTGGATCCCGATGTCCTGGTAATGCCGCTCGACGACAGTCTGGCCATATTGTCCGTCCGAGATTCCCTGACCGAATGCGAAGCCGCGGCGTCGATCGTGCAGCGATGGCTGGCTGATGATGCAAGTCTCGCAGCCAGCGACATCTGCATCATCGTCACGCAGGGTGCGGAATATGCTCATTATCTGGCGGAGACATTTGCACATGCGGGGCTGGTTGCCTCATCGCTTCCTGGCGTGGGCGAGCGGAGGAACATTGGGGGTGAGGCACTTCTGCATTTCCTTCAATGCCGACGACGGCCAGCTCCCGCCATGGCACTCGCATCGCTCTACTGTTCACCAGTCCTGTGCTGGCCTGAAGAAGTGGGAACAGCCCTCGCCGCTGCCGTCATCGGTGGAGACTTCCATCCAAGAGAGGCTCGTGACTTCGCAGGCAGACAGGCATCTCTCTTCGCCCTGATCCGCTCGGCCTCGCCTTCGACCAACGGCCAGCTCAAGGAGCAGATTCGATCTTTCCAGAGGCTGCTCAGCGACAACGTGGCACAAGCTGAGGATGTCGCTGAAGCGAAGCAACAGGCATCGCGTCTGATCGCAGCCCTTGGCAATGCCAATGACGCGGCAGAAGCGGAACTTGAGAAAGCCATCCAGATGGCAGCGGCCTACCAGGCTGCGCCACCGGCGAGAGGAGCTTACTTCCTCGGTGGCATCTCGGTGATGATGGCCCACGAAACACCCAAGCGATCGTTTCGCAAGCTCCTCGTCCTGGGCTTCAATGACGGTGCCTATCCGTCACCGCCGGCAGGCAATCCGTTTTTTCTCGACAGCGAAGTCGCATCGATTGCCGAGGTAACGGGCATCCAGTTGCCATCGCAGGCACAGCAACTCGCTGCCGCGCTCGACCTCTTCACGCGCCAGATTAGTGCAGCGAGCGAGCAGGTTATTCTTATCCTGTCAGAGCGTGATCGCAGCGGCAGCTCGCTTTCGGTTTCGTCGAGCCTGCCGCTGATCTCGCGGCTTGTGGACGGGATCAGGGATCCGGAGGATCTGATCGTGCCACTGAGCCATAGTGAAGGGACGATCTGGGACAGGCTGGTGGCGTGGAAGCCCAGACCCGTGATTGAACCGGCGCTGATGCCGGAGGTGCCGCCTCACTATGGGTTCGACTTCAATCTTCTGGGGCTGCGCCAGAAGGAAGACGGCAGCGTGCGAGCGCAAAGCCCGAGCCGACTCGAAAAGCTGTTGGTCAGTCCTTTGGCCTGGCTCCTCGCTGAGCTGGGGGCCGAACATGTTTCCTGGCAGCCCGAGGCGCTTGACGTCATGCTTCGCGGATCTCTGGCGCACGAGGTTTTCGAGCGCCTGTTTGTGCCGGGTAAGGCACATCCGTCCAGCGAGGAAATCGAAGCCAAGGTCCCCGACCTTCTGCTCGCTCGCATTCGCGCACTGGCGCCGTTTCTCCAGACGTCGGCATGGGCGGTTGAGCGCAACACGCTCGAGGCAGAAATCACCCAATCCGCGAAGCACTGGTCGCTCGTCCTCAAATCCCTGGATGCCGAGATCGTGGGCAATGAGTTCTGGCTGTCGGGCGAGTTGTTCGGTCATCCGGTGCATGGCAAGGCCGATTGCTTATTGCGGCTTCCCGATGGGCAGCCGATCGTCGTCGATTACAAGAAGAGCAGTTCGGGAACACGGCGCCAGCGTCTCCTGAAGGGATGGGATCTACAGGTCGATCTCTACCGTCGCATGAGCGTTCGGCTCGACGAGCGCAGCAACGAAGGCGTGGTCCGCATTGCCGAGGCGTTGAGCGGGTGGTCGGAGCTCCCGGCAGTCGCCTATCACACCCTCAACGACGGGAATGTCCTGCTCAACGGGATCGACGAGTTCGATAGCGCTGAGGTCGAACTTGTTGCGGGCGATATTGCCGAGCATGCGCTGGCGCTCATTTCGGCGCGGTTCGATGCTCTGAAGGCAGGCCGCCTCGATACCAACACTACAGCCGACGAGAAGTTCTTCCAGCGCTCTGCCGCGCTCGGCACTTATGCGCTGGAAGACAGCCCGTTGATCACCGCCTTTATGCGCGATGACATCAATCCCTCAGTGGCGCTTACGGACAATGAAGATGACTGAGATTTCGATCGTTCCCGCCGGCGCAGGGGCGGGCAAGACCCATCACATCCAGGAAACCCTCACCCAGTGGGTGCGCGACGGCAAAGTTCGGCCCGAGCGGATACTGGCCGTCACTTTTACGGAGGCCGCGGCTGGAGAACTTCGCCAGAGGATCCGTGGAGCACTGATTGCCGACGGCAATCTGCAAGCGGCTTTGGCCGTAGAGCGAGCCTATGTGTCCACAATCCATGGCCTTGGACGCCGACTGCTGATTGAACATGCCTTTGCGGCCGGTTCATCGCCGCAGCAACGTCTTATCGCCGAGGACGAGCAGGACCTGCTCATCCGCCGTTCGATCGAGGAGAACCAGGCGTTAAGCGAGCTCTCCCGTAACCTCGGGGCCTATGGCTACCGGGGTAGCTTCACCTCGGACGACACGGCTGAAGATAGCTTTCGCAAGACGCTGCTCGGCGTGATCGCACTCCTGCGAACGCTTGGACCGCGGGGCAGTGATCCGGCGATGGCCGAATTCGTCGAGTCCTCGATCAGGCAGGGATATCGCCAGCCGGTCGGTACGCCAGAGACCCTGGCGGCAGGCTTGAAAAAGGCCGTCGACGCGCTGCTTTTCGCCTTTCCGAGATCGCTGGCAGACGACGCCGGGAGTGCTGCAGCGAAGACGGCGTTTCGGGATAATTTCCGCGCCTTGAAGCAAGCCGAACAACTCCTCTCGACCGGAGGGAAGGACTGGAGGCTCTGGCAGCGCCTGCGTGATCTTCGCCAGTCCAAGCGCGGCAGTCCGACGCCCGATGGTTACGATGACCGGGCCGCTGCAGTCATGGCGGCGGCCGATACACTGGTCTATCATCCGGGTCCGCTTGAAGATGCGGTTTCTCATGCGCGCGCGCTTGTGGAAGGCGCGCAATCGGCCATGACCGACTACGAGACCCGCAAGCGGGAACTCGGTGTCATCGACTTCAGTGACATGGTCACCAACGCCGCGCGGATTCTCGATGAGAAGCCGGGCGTGCTTGCCACGATCATGGATGAGGTGGACTGTGTCATCGTCGACGAGTTTCAGGACACTAACCCGATCCAGTTCACGTTCCTGTGGGCATTGGCGCGGCAAGCGAAGCGCTCGCTCGTCGTTGGCGATACCAAGCAGGCGATCATGGGCTTTCAAGGCGCAGACCCAAGGCTGACGGTCGCGCTTACGCAGCAGTTTGAAACCAGCCCGCTCAACCGAAACTGGCGTTCCGATCCGCGGATCATGGATTTCGTCAACGCGCTCGGCCCATGCCTTTTCGGCGATGACTACACTTCGCTCACCGCGCAGAACCCCACCGGACATGACACCGCGCTTGAAGTCATAGAGCTGGCTAACAAGCGCGGCGCGCGCTCGGGCGGCAAGCCCCAGCATTTTGTAGCGGATCGCCTACTCTCGCTGCTGTCCGACGTTCAAGTGACTATTGTCGACCGGCATACTAAGAATTTGCGACCGCTGGAGCCCAGAGACATCGCGGTCCTGTGCCCAACCCATAGCCATTGCGCAAACTATGCCAGCGCGCTGCGATCACTCGGTCTGCCGGTTCGGGTGGCGGAGGGCGGCTGGTGGCAAAGTAGGATCGTTCAGGCCGCCTGCTTTGCCCTGCGCTTCGCCGTCGATCCTGCAGACAGCCATGCCGCAATCTGTACCGCCACTCTTGGCCCGGGGGCGACAGCGCTTCCGGACGCGATAAGGGCACTTGCCCAGGAAGGCCGGATCGACACCCCCGAGTTGTCTGCGCTGCAGAAACTTTGGCCTGACTCGCTTGCAACACCGGTTGACCGTCTGGTCCACCAGGTCATCGAGGTGTCGGGTCTTCGCGGCTGGTGCGACAGGCTCGATGACCCAGCTCAGATGAGAGCCGACCTGCTACGATTCGAAGCGGAAGCGGCAGCATTCATGGATGCTCATCGCGATATGCGCGAAGCGTCCGGTTTCTATGGACAGAGCGCCAACGTCTTTCTTGGATGGCTTGAGAACAAGGTCGGTCTCAAGGGTGAAGATCTGCGGCCGAACCCTTCAGGCAGTGAAGCCGATGGCGTCGAGATCGTCACCTGGCACGCTTCCAAAGGACGTGAATGGCCAATCGTAGTAGTCTGCGGGCTCGATCACAATCTCGACCCCCGTGCCGGGACCTTCAGCACGAAGTTTCCGGGGTTCGACGATCTCGATCATGTGATCGAGGAGGCAACACTCGCCTATGCTCCCGAATTCGCCGCGCCTGAAGCGACCGATCGCTTTCTTCATGAACTCCATCCTGAGTCGGACGAAACAGCGAGGCGGCTGCTTTACGTGGCACTGACCCGTGCGCGGGATCGCATGATAATCGAATGGCCGCAGGACGATGAGAAGGTTGATCCGCCTCTGCCGATCACTGCGCGCCGCCTTCTGAACGACTTGTGTGGTCTTAAATTGCTGGGCAATCAGCTAAGCGTAGGCGCCGCGGATTTTCCCGCGCGCATGACGATTTGCAGCAAGGAATTGCCAGCTTCGTTCGACGCCGAAATCAAGTCTCACATAGAGTGGTCCGACCGCGAGCTGCGATTTGCACTGAAGCGGCAACCGCTTGGGGCGATGACCTCTGTGGTAAGCCCTTCGCAGACAATCGCGACTTTACGGCCTCTACCTCGTCAGATCGAAACTCGCGCGATTGCCCCAGGTATCAAACTCTCGGGACCAGATCTGATGCACGCGGCCGATAAAGGCACCGCGATCCACGAAGCGCTGCGCATTCTCCTGTGCCGTCCTGACCTGCGGAATCGGGTTCGGGAGCATTGTCGGATCGTCGATGCTGAGGTCGAGTTTCTCTCTAAACAAGCAGAGGCTTTGCGTCAGACGCTTGCCGACCTTGGATATCCGCGGCTGCATGTCGAGCAACCGATCGAGGTCGCGCTGTCCGATGGGGGAAGTCAGATTATAATCGTCGACCTTATCGCTGAAGGCACCGATGGGCTCATCATTGTCGACCACAAAAGCGGGGCCGTTGCGGATCATGTCCTGCGTTTCGAAAGCTACTGGCCTCAACTGGCGGCTTACATCGATGCAGTCGGCGAAAAAGCGGGTAAGCCCATTGACGGAGTGGCCGTCTTTTGGACCGAAACCGGGGAGCTGACGCTGGGGAACGGAATCTGAGGGGGCGCGGGCACTTGGCACTTGGCATGAATTCAGCCATCGGGTGGATCGACTTCGATGAGAAAGAACGCGATCGCGCGCAGCGATTGATGGGCCTATTTGACGAACAGGACAGTCGTGACGAACTCGGATTAGGCGCAATAAGGGATTCGATCGCCGATCATCTCTTTCCCGGAACAAGTACTATTCACACGCGGCTGCGATACATGTTCTTCATTCCGTGGATTTTTCAGTCTCTGCCATCCCATCTGGGTGCACGAGAGATCGCTGCAAAAGCTCGCCAGAAGGAGTTAGACCTGGTTAGAGCCTTAAAGGCAGGAGCGTCTAGCGCGGTGGGTATTATTGGAAAGGACGCCGGCGATAAGCTCAAGCGTCTGCCGAGCAGTGTTTACTGGTCTGGACTGGAAAGCTGGGGAATCCGGAAGTTTCCAGGTTCGATTGAGGCTTATTTTGCTGCGTTGCCGCACTGGCCCACGGATCAGGGAAAAGATCATGCTGAAGACGACGTCGATTGCGGTCCCCGCAGTCGGCTATTTTGGCATGAGAGTTTTTATGACCCTCCGAAGGGATGGCCAGAAGTCGTCAATTTCGACTTGGAACCGCACGAATCTACATTTGTAATTGATCGCCTGGTTGACCGTCATCCCCACAGTCTTTTGACCTATCTTGCGTGCCGACAAGATCGAGCAAAGGCAGACGCGATTTGGCTTCATCCACATCTGGCAGATTTTCCACCCCAGGCACGAATGTTGGTTGAGCATGCCAAGATCTTCTCGGGTGTGATGCATGGTGCCGCTTTGCTCTACAATTTGCTGCTGAGTGAGTTGCGGGCGCGAGAAGATTGGATCGAGAAGTACCAGCTTGCCCTTGAGAAATGGAATCACGAACTTGATGTCGATGACTTAGCGTCCTGGTCGCTCGATGACTTTTGGCACGAGACGACCCACAGTGGCCATCGGGTACTTGAACCGGCAAAGCGATTTGTCACCGAATGGGTTAAGCTGATCCGCGATGGAGGTGGCCTCGATCGCAATCGTGACGCTGCCAATCTTCTGATCATCAACCGTGAACGCTGGCTCAAAAAGGGCCAGTCCCGGTTTTTAAACAAGGGCGCCAGGGATCGTTGGCAAGGAACGTCCGGAACCGAACGTTTTCAGTTCCGCTGGCCTATCGCTCAAAGCCATCTGAAGGATCTCAAGCGTTGAATAGGGCCACGCTCGATCCCGAAAACCGGCTGATGTACGGCGACAGCCTGCAAGCTCCTCCTGGATATCGCTTTGATGCCGGGGTGGCGACGACGTTCTCGCTGGATTTTGAAACGGCGCTCGCCGTTCCAGTCTCTCTCGCCCTGTTTGCGGCCAACGACCGCGACGAGATGATAAAACAAGAGAATCCGATTGCCCTTTTGGAAGGGGTAGAGCGGATATCTGGACGGTTGGCCGTCTTTGCCGAGGCAGGTCAGATACACGCTGCACATGCCCAACAATCCCGCCTTTGCTCGTTGCTCGAGAAGGTCATCGTTGAGGTCCAAGCTCCAAGAGAAGGCAGCTTTCATCCGAAGATCTGGGCTCTGCGGTTCAAACCATTGGGCGAAGAAGGCGATGATCTTTTGAGGGTCCTCGTGTTATCCCGCAACCTCACTCGCGACCGATCGTGGGACATAGCCGTGCGTCTCGATGGACGTCGGACTCGCAAACCTAAAGCGCAAAACCGTCCACTGCATGCTTTGCTTTCCGCACTTCCGGATATCGCTGTCAGCGCCATCTCAGATCCGCAGCGGAACCTTACCCTGGAGCTTGCCGACGACATGCGGTTTGCCGATTGGGACATGCCCGACGCATGTGAAAGGTTCGAATTCGCGGTCAATGGATTGGGAGGACGGCCATGGCAGCCACTTGAATGCACGCGTATAGGCGTTGTCTCACCATTTTGCGATGGTGATGCGCTGGCGATGTTGGCGAGCAAGGCACGCCGATCCGCTCAAGTCTTGATCAGTAGGCCTGACCAGCTTGCGTGCATCGCTGAAGAGACGCTCGGGAGCTTTGCGCACGTAGCGGTTCTCGACGAAATGGCTGAGCGCGAAGACGGCGAGGAAGCGGTCGCGAACGCATTTGAAGGCCTTCATGCCAAGATAATTGTTGCCGAACACGGCTGGGAGACCCGCCTGACATTGGGATCTGGAAATGCCACGACCCCCGCGTTTATCTCGGGTCGCAACGTGGAGTTCTTCGTAACCTTCACGGGCAAGACGTCGAAGCTGGGGTCAATCGATAGCATCCTCGGAGCAAACGGCTTCGGGAGGTTGACGCGTCGCTATGAACCGGGAGAGCTCGCTGCTGCTGATGCTTCTGAGCGCGCCGCTGAACGGGTGTTGCTATTCGCAAGACGCACTGTTGCTCGGGGCGGGCTTAGCATCCGTTGTGAGGCTGACCCATCGGAAGGGCCAGGAAACTGGCGCTTGTGGCTGGTTCCGCCAGTAGGGGGAATTGCACTTGCGGGAATCTCCCACGCACGGGTTTGGCCCATAACGCGCGGGGAAGGGCACTCGAGGGATGCCCAGGGTTCACTGGAAGTCGGTCAACCGTTGGACCTGGGCATAGTCTCGCTTGCCGACGTAACCCGCTTTCTGGCGATCGAAATGCAAGAACAGGCTACGGGGCAGACCGTTCTCTTCAGCACTGGCTTGCCCATTGAGGGCCTACCGGCCGAGCGCGACGCTGCCATCATGCGATCCGTAATCAACGATCGCAAAACGTTTCTACGCTATCTGAGGCTCCTGCTTACCGCCCTCGGCGATCCATTTGCGGCCGCTTTGGCAGCGGAAGGGAGTGGTAGCGGGGCAGGGTGGGCGATAGCCGCTGCCGATGACGAGCCGTTGCTTGAAGAGCTGGTGCGGGCACTCTGCGCCAAAGATGGGCGTCTGGATGCCGTCGATCGTTTGATGACCCGACTCAGCGACCCAAATCCCGAGGGCATCGATCCCATTCCTGATGAATTCCGAGCACTATGGCAGGTCTTCCGCGCTGCATTGGGGAACACCAGCTATGGGCAATGAGCCGTTCAATGCGGGGCCGGCGCTCGCTCAGCTCAAGAGATTTCAGCGCCGCACGGTAGATTACGTCTTCGACCGTCTGCATGGCCCGGATCCTGTACACCAATTCCTCGTCGCCGACGAAGTGGGCCTGGGCAAAACGATGGTGGCCCGCGGGGTCATCGCCAAGACAATCGAAATGTTGTGGGATCGATCGAGACGGATCGACATTCTCTACATCTGTTCCAATCAGGCCATTGCTGCGCAAAACCTCAATCGCCTGAACGTGATGGGAAAGCGCGCGATGGCGTTGCCTACCCGGATTACGTTGGTGCCATTACAGCTTCGCGGCGAGCAAGACCTGTCGGCGAACAAGGTCAATTTCATCAGCCTGACGCCAGGAACTACTTTCAATCTGCGATCCACGACCGGGGTGGTTGATGAGCGGGCGCTTTTGCTGCGTCTTCTGGAAGCGATGGGCTATCCGTTCACCCCGCTCAGGAATGCGTTGCAGGTGGATGCGAAGAGCCGTTGGGACGACTGCGTTAAGGGAATGACCCTTGATGGCATCGACCCTACGATAATCTCGAATTTTGAGAATTCGGTACGGGCAGATTTTAAGCTGATTGCTGGTATCGAAGAAATGGTCTCGATGTTCCCGCGGCGGCAGACAGTTTACCCTGAAGAGAAGCGTTGGAGGCGCAACGATGTTATTGGTGCGCTCCGGGGTAAGCTGTCGCACGCTTGTGTCAGTGCACTCAAGCCAGATCTCATCATACTCGACGAATTTCAACGTTTTCGGGAGTTACTGCGAGGCGAGGGGGAGCCGGCCGAGCTCGCGCGAGCCCTGTTTGAGTATTCCGATGATACTGCCAGCGCTCGGACACTTCTGCTCTCCGCAACCCCTTACAAAATGCTCACGCTCTCAGGTGATGAGCCGGATGACGGTGATCACTACGAAGACTTCCTTGAAACGATCGAGTTCCTCTACGGTAGAGAAATGGGCGCGACCATCAAGGTCGAGCTCGACCGCGAAATGCGCCGCTTTCGTAAGCTTATCCAGCAACTGCCGACGAGCGCGGCCGACGCAAAGCGAGTTCGCAACAAGGTTCAGCGTACGCTGAAGCGCGTCATGGCGCGCACCGAGCGCGTCGGCAGCACCGCTGAACGTGATTCGATGTTAGTCGAGCCAGCAATCGACGTGCCGCTCGCGTCTGTTGATCTCCATCAGGCGGAAGTCTTTGCGCGCGTTGCGCGTGCTGTCGACGCACGTGATATCATCGAATATTGGAAATCAGCTCCCTATCTTCTGAACTTCATGCGAGACTACAAGCTCAAGCACCGCATTAAGGATCAAGCCGCCAAGGCGGAACCGGCCTTGCTAGCAGCGTTGAAGGATGCGCAGTCACTGGGCATAAAGCGGGAACAGGTCGAAGCCTATCAGCCGATTGACCCGGCCAATGGGCGCCTCCGCGCTTTAATGTCAGATCTGTTCGATTCAGGGCTTCATCAGCACCTTTGGCTTCCCCCAGCGCTTACATACTATGGTCCCGTTTCAGACGGAGCACCGGCTACGAAAGCGCTTGTCTTTTCGGCGTGGCAAATGGTGCCAGACGCGCTCGCCGCGTTACTGTCTTACGAAGCGGAATGCCGTATGGGCGCCGCATCTGTCGTTCGATCCTACTCCGAGGCTACTCGCCGCCGTCCGTTGCAGTTCAGGGTGGTTGATGGCCGCCCCGCCGCGATGCGTGCCCTACATCTGATATACCCATCACCGACATTGGCCAGAGTTGGCGATCCGCTACCTGTCTTTGCCCGCTCAAAGAAGCAAATGTCGGTAGTCGAGATGCGCGCAGCGGTTGCGGAGCAAATTCGAACGGAAATTGGGCACTTGTTCGCCGAGGAATCGGAATCCGACACAGTCGGTCGGGATACTGAATGGTCCACACCGGCGATGCTCGACGTGCTTTTGAGGACAAAGGCACCCAGCTGGCTCCAGTACAGAGGTTACCGCTGGACAGTGCAGGAAGACGGCTTTCGTGAGCACATCCTAGAGTTGCGAAGGACGGCCGCTGATCCTGCAATCGGAGCGCTGGACGATGATGCCTTGAATCTGCTGGTGGATGTCGCCTTGGGAAGCCCAGCAGTTTGTGCACTACGGGCTCTTCGTCGCATCGCGCCACGTTTGGCCTGGGATGACCCAGATCTGCTTGAG
>JAESGS010000223.1_pt1 | contig 14634 bp, 14 predicted proteins | sample 9269761 | NCBI WGS metagenome assembly JAESGS01 (sample SAMN15741799, study PRJNA653493) | algae metagenome | isolation source: Cyanosarcina radialis HA8281-LM2 and co-occurring heterotrophs from damp... | place: USA: Makauwahi cave, Hawaii | collected 2011-01-06 | reverse complement strand
CATCAAGCATCTGGGGGTGGATAGTGACGAGTACGCTTGTCGCCGCGGTCAGGGCGGTGATCGTCAGGTAGCCGAGTTGAGGTGGGCAGTCGATGACAACCACGTCGTAGCGATCTTCGACCTCGACAAGCGCGCGCGAAATGCGCGTGAAGAAGGTCTTGCCATCGTTCGAGCTCTTGTTCGTCATCGCGAGGGGCGTATCGTACTCGAATTCCTGCAGCTCAAGGTTGGCGGGTACGATGTCGAGGCCGGGGAAGGTGGTTGGCAGGATGATATCGGTGATCGATCGCCGTTGCTCGTCGTAGCGGATCGCTTCGTAAAGGGAAGGCGTCATGTCGAGCTCGGGCTGGAAGCCGTGAAGCGAAGACAGCGAAGCCTGCGGGTCGAGGTCGACGGCGAGCACTCTGTGACCTGTCAGTGCCATGTACTGCGCCAGGTGAGCCGCAGTGGTAGTCTTGCCCGATCCACCCTTGAAGTTGACGACCGCAATGATCTGGAGCTTCTCGCCAGCGCGCCGGCGTGGCACGTACTTGCGCGCTTCGGAGCGACCATGCTGGTCGAGGTACTGGCGCAGTTCCTCCATCTGCTCGGCGCTGTAGGAACGGCGGCCCGACGAAGACGTCTGGGGGAGGGGGCCTTTGCTCTCAAGGTGGAGCTTCTTCAACGTGCTTTGGGACACCCCGAGGAAATCAGCGACCTCCGAGAGCGAGAATTGGCGCAGCAGTTTCTTGGCATTCGGCGGGAACTGCTGCATGCTCAACAGGTGCAGCTTCTTCGAAATCAAGTCGCCCTGTTCGAGGATCAAATCCTCGAAGGGCATCGGCTGTGCGGGAGCCATGGACAGCGAATTAGCGTTCATTGCAAGGAAGCTCTCAAATAACGGTTTTTCAGGCAAGAACTCATCCTAACCGTTATTATGTGCGGTTCCATTCGCCTGACAAGGAATATAGAGTTAACAAAGGGTTAACTCAGAGCGGATCGACAGCAGCTCATGACGTCAACAGAGCGCATTTTCCCACTGTTTTTCAATAGCTTACCTGCATACTCTCCGCATTAGGGCCGCCGCAAGTTTTGCACCGGAGAATCTCTCATGCCCTTCCGGCTTTCGGGGCTCGTCGTGTGCACAGGCACTATTTCGTCTCCGACTCACACCGCCCGACCGAATCGCCGCCCTTAGACGCCGCTATGTTCGATTCTGCGCTGACCGTTAACCGTCCAGCACTACCACTGAGAAGGGCCGTCAAACTTGTTCGTAAAATCATTGCACAATGCCACCCATGGCATACGAAAATTTGCAGAAACTTGTTCCGTTCTTTTGCCGCCGTTCGTTGAGTAAAAAGTGATCTATGCCACCTTTAGGCGCAACAATCGCTCTTGATGGAGGCAAGGATGCTCACGGATTTCGTGGCCGGAACCGATCAGATTGTCCGAAGAAACACTGCCGCGCTTATTCAGTCGTCCGATGAGTGTTTCCGGGCGGCACAGGCGGCCGGCCTGATCGGGGTCTCCGCATACCCACATCGGGGGCGGGGCGTTGAACTCCAATCAGCAAACGATGCAGGCCGTAACATCGTGGATTTTGTTCGATGCTCGTATCTCGGGCTGGACAATGACCCGAGGATAGTCGCCGGAGCAATCGAAGCGCTCGAACAATATGGGAACCTGCACTGGTCATGCGCGAGAACACGCCTCAATTTCAAGATCGCATTCGATCTTGAAGACGCTCTGTCAAAGCTATTTTCCGCTCGGGTTATCGTTTATACGACTGTCCTCGCTGCAAACATGGGCGCCTTGCCGCTTCTTGCCTCCGGCCATCTGACCAACGGAGAGAAACCCGTTGTCGTGTTCGACAAATTCGCGCACGCGACGCTGGCGTTTCATAAAGCGACGGTCGCTCTTGAGACAGAAGTCCTGACGATAGCGCACAACGACATCGAAGCGCTCGAGCGCGTGTGTCGAACGGGCAAAAAAGTCGCCTATGTCTGCGATGGCGTCTATTCCATGGGCGGCGCAGCGCCAATCCGAAACCTCCAAGAGCTGCAGAGCCGATATGGCATGTTCCTCTACATCGATGACGCGCATGGCATTTCGATCTTTGGCGATAAAGGACAAGGCTTTGCCCGCTCCCAGCTTGAGGGCCCGCTTGGGGACAGCACAATTATCGCGGCTTCGCTCGGAAAGGGGTTCGGCGCATCCGGCGGTTTGCTGATGCTCGGAACGGAGCGGCAAGAGGAGCTTTTTCGCAGATACGCGATCGCTCATGCGCCCTTCGGATCCGCTCCTTCGGAACGGCCGGGATCATGATCAAAGGCGTTGGCTGCGCCAACTCGCACTTCTGTTAGTGGATCGGCACGCCGATCTGAACGAACCTGATGCTGTTCAATCCAAACAACATCAGACAGGGACAACCGTAAATGAAGAAGCCCTCCTCCAGGATCCGCGAAGAAATCGCCAAGCTTCAGGAACAGCTGAAGCACGCCGAGACGCGTGAAGCCGAACGGATCGGTCGCATCGCACTCAAGGCCGGACTCGGTGAAATCGAGATCGAGGAGGCGGATCTTCAGAAGGCCTTCGAGGATATGGCCAAACACTTTCGCGGAGGCAAAGTCGGATCGAACGGAAAGGGGCGGGCAGGGGTTGGCGTCGCGGCCACGACGGAAAGTGCGACGGTCTCGGCTGGCGCGACTTCGGGCAGCGGTCACGAGGCTTGAGCGAATGCGCCGCACTACGACTTCAAAGGGGCGCAAAAAGGACACGCGCGACAAGATGGAACTTGGCGGCCTGATCGTCAAAGCAGGTCTGCGATACGAGAAGCGCGCGCTTATCCTGGGCGCGCTCATCGAACTCGCCCGCCGCCTCAAATACGATGAAGGCGAGCGAAACAGGCTGATCGCTATCGCTGCGGAGGCCTTCAGCAATGACGGCGACTAGGACCCTGTTGGTCGTCGCACCGGTCGCACTCATGGTGACCGCCATCTTTGTCACGACCGGAATGGAGACTTGGCTTCAACGCTTCGGAAACACGGAAGCGGCAAAGGTCGCTCTTGGTCGTGTTGGAATTTCTGCGCCGTATATTGCAGCGTCGGCGGTGGGTGTCGTCTTCCTATTCGCGTCTGCTGGTTCGGCAAGTGTCCGCTTTTCCGGCTGGGGTGTCGTTGCCGGGAGCGGTGCAACAATTCTGATCGCCGCTTTGCGTGAAGCGGTACGTCTTGCCGCGTTTGCGGCGAAGATGCCGTCGGGCAAGAACTTGGCGGCCTATCTTGACCCCGCAACAGTGCTTGGCTCTGCGATCGCGCTGATGCTGGCGTCTTTCGCTTTGAGGGTCGTGTTGATCGGCAACGCCGCTTTTGCGCGTCCAGAACCGAAGCGTGTCAACGGAAGACGGGCACTTCATGGAGAAGCCGACTGGATGAAGCTCGCATCGGCCGCAAGGCTTTTTCCCGAATCCGGAGGAATCGTTGTCGGAGAGCTTTACCGGGTCGATAAGGATAGCACTGCAGCACAGTCGTTTCGCGCGGATAGTCCCGACACCTGGGGTGCCGGTGGCAAGTCGCCGCTCCTTTGCTTCGACGGGTCATTCGGCTCCTCACACGGGATCGTATTCGCCGGATCCGGCGGCTTCAAGACGACGTCAGTGACGATCCCGACGGCACTCAAATGGGGTGGCTCGGTAGTTATCCTTGATCCGTCGAAAGAAGTAGCGCCAATGGTCTCGAAGCATAGGCGAGACGCCGACCGGGACATCTTCGTCCTCGATCCAATGGCCCCGGAGACAGGATTCAACGCCTTGGATTGGGTCGGTCGGTTTGGTGGAACGAAGGAAGAGGATATTGCGTCGGTCGCTTCGTGGATCATGAGCGAAAGCGGTGGTGTACGTGGCGTGCGCGATGACTTCTTTCGCGCGTCAGCGCTACAGTTGTTGACGGCTCTGATCGCCGATGTGTGCCTGTCGGGACGCACTGACAAAGCGGACCAAACTTTGCGTCAGGTACGCAAGAACCTCTCCGAACCGGAGCCGAAGCTTCGCGAGCGGTTGCAAACAATCTATGACAATTCGGATTCCGACTTCGTGAAGGAGAACGTTGCGGCCTTCGTGAACATGACGCCGGAGACTTTTTCGGGCGTCTATGCAAACGCGGTTAGGGAAACGCATTGGCTGTCCTACTCAAACTACGCCGCACTTGTATCCGGCTCGACGTTCTCAACCGGAGAGATTGCCACCGGACACGCGGACGTTTTCATCAACGTGGATCTGAAAACATTGGAAGGCCACTCCGGTCTTGCCCGTGTCATCATCGGCGCGTTGCTCAACGCGGTCTACAATCGCAATGGGGAGATGAACGGTCGCACCTTGTTCCTTCTCGACGAGGTGTCCCGGCTCGGTTACATGCGCGTTCTTGAAACGGCAAGGGACGCCGGTCGCAAGTACGGTATCACGCTCACGATGATCTATCAGTCGATAGGTCAGATGCGAGAAGCTTATGGCGGGCGCGACGCGGCAAGCAAGTGGTTCGAAAGTGTAAGCTGGATCAGTTTCGCTGCCATCAACGATCCTGAAACCGCCGACTACATTTCCCGGCGATGCGGGATGACGACTGTCGAGATCGATCAGGTGAGCCGCAGTTTCCAGTCACGGGGATCCTCGCGGACACGTTCGAAGCAACTCGCGGCAAGACCATTGATCCAGCCGCACGAAGTGCTGCAGATGCGAGCCGACGAGCAGATTGTATTTACTGCTGGCAATCCGCCGCTTCGCTGCGGCCGAGCGATTTGGTTTCGCCGTTCAGACATGAAAAGTTGCGTAGCGGAAAACAGATTCGAAAAAATGAAATAGGACGCCAGCATGAATTTTCTCAAAGGCTCGTTGGCCATCGCGGGCACGCTGCTCTGTATGGCTGGGCCGGCAGTCTCGCATGCCGCGGCGCGTGACAGCCTTTCGGCACAGTTTTCGATCTGCTCCAACGCCCCGCGCGTCAATTGTGTCGTAGATGGGGACACCTTCTGGTTTCGCGGTCAAAAAATCCGCATCGCCGACATCGACACACCGGAGCTCAGTCCGCCGCGTTGCGTGCGCGAAGCCGAGCTCGGTGAAGCCGCAAAGTACCGTCTGCTCGTGCTCCTAAATGCCGGGGAATTTTCGCTCACCAGCGGCTTGCGCGATGCAGATCGCAACGGCCGGAAGTTGCGGACAGTGCTGCGCAACGGATCATCGCTCGGCGAAATCATGATATCCGAGGGCCTCGCGCGCAGCTGGGAGGGACAGCGTCGGAGCTGGTGCAACTGACGCAGCCGAAGGCGATGAGACCTGTCGCGGCTCCCCGCCAGGCAATGAGCGTATCAGGCAGAGGACGCATCCTGCGTCCGGCGCCCTTTCGCCCGGCTTGATTGGTCAAATGGGCCACTCGCCAAGTGGTTCAGCATAGATGGGGTAATCGGCTTCGTGCCCCACCTTCGCCGACCGGAAGGGAGGTGCTGCGCTCCAAGCTGATGATAGAACGTGGTCTGTGTGAAACAGCCACAAGCATCAGAAAGAGGAAGCGCAGCCACGAAACATTACGCCGGCCTCGACGTCTCTGTCAAAGAAACCAGCGTTTGTATTGCCGATGCGAGCGGCAAGATCTGCTGGGAGAAAAAGGTAGTGTCTCACCCGGAGGACTTGGTTGCCATCTTGAGTGATCCCGCGCTCAACTTGGAACGGGTGGGCCTCGAGGCCGGGCCAATGTCGCAATGGCTGTTCGAAGGACTGGCCAAGGCCGGGCTTCCGGTATTCTGCATCGAGACGCGCCACACGAAGGCCTTCCTGAAGGCTTCGCAAACGAACAAGAGTGACCGCAACGACGCACGCGGCATTGCGCAGATGATGCGGGTCGGTCTTTTCAAGAACGTGCACGTGAAGACGCTCACGAGCCAGAAGCGGCGCGCGCTGTTGACGGCGCGCTCGCTGTTACAGGAACAAGCGATCGCTCTTGAGAACGATATGCGTGGGCTGCTGCGCAATTTCGGGCTGAAGGTCGGCGTAGTCTCCCGGGGTACCTTTGAGGCGAAGATACGCGAACTCATTGAGGCGGACCCCGACCTGGCGGACATCATGGAGCCTTTGCTCGCTGGACGGCGTAAGCTGCGCGAAGAATTCGCCAAACTGGACAAGAAGGTTATCCACGAGGCCAAGGGTGATGACGTTTGCAAGCGGTTGATGACGGTGCCCGGGGTCGGGCCGGTTGTCTCGCTCGCCTATGTTTCGACGATCGACATTCCCAGCCGGTTCCGCCATTCGCGGGCGGTGGGAGCCGTCCTGGGGCTCACGCCGGTGCTCAACCAGTCCGGCGAAAGCAAACGGATCGGTCATGTCTCGCTGTGCGGGGATGCCATGCTGCAAGCGCTTTTGTATGAGGCAGCGCAGTCGATGCTGACGCGGCTGGTGAAATGGTGCTGGCTCAAATCATGGGCAATGAACATCGCCCGACGGCATGGCAGCAAGAAAGCCAACGTAGCATTGGCGCGCAGGCTTGCGGTGGTGATGCATCGGATGTGGGTGGACGGCTCAGAATTCCGCTGGACGCGAGAGGGGATGGCCGGCGCGATGCCCGCATAAGGTAGTCAGTTCTCAAGGCAATCAAAGGAAGAGAAATTCAAAGTTCCGCCTCCCGGCGGAAGACGTCCTTCGCGGTCGATGGTGATGTGAGTTCGTGCGCGGCGCTTATACCGATGATGATACGTCATCAGGATGCAGCATAGATTGGACCACAGCATCTACTGAACCCCATGGTGGGAGGGCTGAAGCCGATCCCGGAGAGAAGCGCGGGCCGCGGAGAAACGTTGAATGCTACACGACGTGGAAAGCTCGAAAAGCGCTTGACCTCAACACGCCGATTAGAGAAGCGCCGCCGCCAGGCGGAACCCGGGACCGACTATCCCCGGCAAGCGGCTCCATTTGAAGCCACCTTTACGAAACATCACCCTCGTGAATCGATTGGCTGCGATCGATTCATATAAGTCGTTGGAGGTGCAACTGCCCGATCGGCGATGCTCGAGCCATGGGGGCGTATAGGCACGCGCGGGCGAGAGCGGGCGACGACAACGAATGAAATCGCCGCCAATCCCAACATCGGGTACGGCGGTTGGCGCGCCTTTGCAAATATTCGGACTGCACAAAACCGGCCCGAGAAATTTGCAACTGATGAAATCCCGCTTCCGGTACCAAGACCGCCAAGACGGAGCCATGTTTTCCTGCATTGCTGGGGGCCCCGCCGGCGGCGGGGCCCCTGGAAACCTCAGTCCCTGCTCGGGCGGGACCAGATGAGCTGGAGTCCGTCTTCGCCTTCCACTTCAGCGAGCGTTGCGTAGATCGGGGCAGGGAAGCTCGGATCGTCAAGCTTGACCGACAGGTAGTCGCGGCCCTGCTCGGAGGTCTTCTGCCAGGCGGCGCCGAGTTCAACGCTGCCGGCGTAGACGCGGAACTGCGGGCCCTTGTCGGAAGGGTTCTCGACCCGGGCGATGCGAGCCTTGACGTTGAGCGCGAGGGTGCGAATGGAGCCGGTGAAGCCGTTTTCGGTGGAGGTGAAAGTGCCGATGGTTGCCATTGTCGTATTCCTTTTCTTGTGTATCGGGCCGCGCCCATCGCGGCCTCGATGGCTGTCGCAAAGACCGGTGACGATCGGACCGCACCCAGCCGGGGTCCCCGTCGCGCCCGCGCGTTGGGGTGGCGATTAGGCCGCAATAAAATGGAGGGCGGCAAGTCGCAGATTTGTTAGTGGGAGAGGAGGAGACCGAGCTGGGGTCCTCGCTCGACTTGTCGAGTGGGGTAGCTTGGCTCCGGGGTAAGAAATCTGAGGCTGCCGTTGCGGCAAGACGATCGAGGCGAAGCCGGTCTCCGGTCAGACATGCCTCATCGAGCCCGCAGATGGGTTGCCGGAAACTCTGACGTGAAGGGATATGGCAAAGGCGTGTCGCAGCGCTCGCCGGTGCACAAACGGCACCCGTCGCCTTGACCCACCATGGCCTTTGTCAACCCGCATCAATCGGGGCATCCGCTTCCGCCTCAATGTGCCCGTTTGCCCGACATACCCGGTGGGATATCGTTGCTCTCGCTTGTCGCAGCCTGGAGGATCAATGCGTCAGCAGACCAAGCCGTTCATCGTCGAACGCAAACCGTCCCGCAAACCCAAACCCGATGCCGAGAGGCCATCGATCTGGGAAAGGCTGGACGCTGACATCATCGCACAAGGTCTCAAGGAGCCGTTGGATACGGATCAGGCGGCCGCCACCGGTGGTGACGGCCGCGCTCAAGCATGAACATCATGCCGCTGCCTTCACTTCCGCCTCTGGCTGCAACGAATGCAGGAAGCTGACGGCGCGCTGCGCGTGAGCCGCCGCCTGGAAAATCGCCCGTTTGTCGTTGGCCACTGCGCCCTCCGCTGCCATTCTGAGCGCGTGGGACTGGACCTCCATGTCGGCCGCGAACTCCCGCTTGCGTTGGGCGCTGTCATAGCCAACCGGGCCATCGAGGTCCTCGTCGCGGGCATCGTTGGACGCCTTGGCGGTGGCGTCGCGGCTCGGTCACGGCGCGGGAGTAGAACTGTCCGGCGCCGTGCGCCGATCCGACAAAGGTCCCGACGATGCGCTACAGATGGATCTGCATAGCCCAGGCCTTCGGAGAGGCACTCGGAAGTGTAGATCATCAACCGTTCATGAAGGCTGCGGATGCCATCGCTGTCGACGACAGCTGTGCTGGACGGACGCCTCCGCGCAAGAACCTTCCAGCGCCTGGCGCGACAGGCATAACAAGAACTCCTCCGAACCCATGTTCGGCAGAAATTCGTCGGGAGGCTCAATGAGCCGCAAAGGGATAGAGCTCGTGGATGACCTCAAGGTCATCGCCAGCGTCGATCTCGTCAGAGGGAAGGACGCCGTATTCGCCGTCGACTTCGAAGACGGTGACCGGGACCATCAGGTCGCGGGAAAGCTGGAACGCGTGGGCCTGTGCAAGAGAAAGGTCGTGCGACATATGGAAGGCTCCATCTCAGGAGCGGGCCAATTCCCGATCGACGGCGTCCTGGCTCAGGGCGGGATCTCTTCGTCTGCCGGTCATTTCATGCTGCGCTTCAGATCGAAAATCTGGATCATAGCGGTAGTATTTCGACCGCGAAATTGCAGGATTCACCAATGGACCAAACGACGCCAGGAAGCAGCGCGCATTCCTGATTTCGGCCCGCGTTGCATAATGTACTGTTCGATGGTCATTGTCGGCTCCCGGCGTTGAAAGAGGGGCCCCGCCTGGCGGCGGGGCCTGCTGCTTGTTAGTCCCGGGTCGGGCGCGACCAGATCAGCTGGTAGCCATCGTCACCTTCGACCCCCGCAAGTGTCGCGTAGATCGGAGCAGGAAAGCTGGGATCATCGAGTTTCACCGAGAGGTAGTCTTTACCGGTCTGCTCGGAGCTCTTCTGCCAGGCCGCCCCGAACTCGACGTTGCCGGCATAGATGCGGAAGTGGGGGCCCTTGTCGGAGGGAGATTCGATCCGGGCCATGCGAGCCTTGACGTTGAGGGCCAGAGTGCGGATCGAGCCGTTGAAGCCATTTTCAGTGGAGGTGAAAGTGCCGACGGTTGCCATGTCGAAGTTCCTTTCTGTTGTTTCGGGCCGCGCCCTTCGCGGCCTCGATGGCTGTCGAAAGGACCGGGGACGATCGGACCGCACCCATTGGGCCGCAATGAAATGGAGGACGGCAAGGGACACTTTTGTTGGTTGGCGGGGAATGGCGGCCTGAGCCGCCAGGGGCAAGAAAAGTGCGCCTGGCGTTGCGGGCGGACGATCGAGGCGTCAGCCGTTTTCCGGTCAGACACGCCCCATCGAGCCCGCGCAGGGAGCGGCCCAAGGCACGGAAGAAACATCTCCATGGCAACGAAGCAGGCCAACACGGATCAAAACGTTCGGCGGTCGTCCACAACCTGCGAATGCCGTCGGAGACGACTTTCGCCGTTGCTGTCTCCATCCTCGATCAAGGCAGAGCTGCAAATCCCGTCGCGCGCGAATTCGTTTGATCGCGGCCCGTCCAGCGGAGGAGACATACGCCAAGCAGACAAGACCGTTCATCGTTGAAATCAAGCAGTCCAGAAAACCGCAGAACAAGGCGCAAAAGGCGTCGATCGGGGGGAAAGATGGGCCTGCGGGTGCCCGACGAACCCATTGCAGCCATTCCGGCAAAACAGGGCCCGCCCGCCGCCACCGATGGCGTCGCTCAATGTCAGAGCGAGCGTCCTTCAGTTGCCTGATGGATGCCCGTAGCGCTGTCCCAAACCAAAGTTTCTGCACATCCAGTGCTCGACCGACCAGGCAAACTGTCCAGGTCGACGCGGGCGTCCTTTGTGCCGACCTGTTCCGGGTGGGCAGGGGAGTTTGAGGGGCGGGGCTTTGGGGCGCCCCTCAAGGCACGCGATGGCCTCGCGTCCAGATGGATACCGGACGCGAGGAGATCGATTGGCCGCAAGAAGGTCAGCGGCGGAGCAACGCGGCCATTCTCTCACCAATGAGCCAAAGAGCCTTATTGAGCTTGATGTCCTGGTCGATGCCGTTAATCGGTCGAGACGTCGATCGGCGCGCTCTGCCGAATTCATCACGCTTCACACCACGCAATCCGCCTTTAATGCTGTTCTCCTGAACGACATTCCACACGGTCCAAAGGTCTTCTGCCCGGTCCTCGACGCGGCGTGGCACCAGCAATTGCTCCGGTTTGATCGGGTTCGTTACTGACCCTTCGGCGTCGCCAAAACGAACGAGATGCGCAGCCTCGGCCAAGACTTCCCTTGCCTCACGCCCAACTCTTAAGCCCGACCAGTCCTGCGGCGCCGCCAGAGTGCGCTCCGCCTCCCCAAGGACGCGATAGGTGCCCTCGATCACCTTGCCTTGAACATCACCGGAGTGTCGGACTTTGATCGCGTCGATCGTTCCCGTTTGCGCAACGAGCGAGTTGAGGCAGCACACGCGGAAAAGCCCTGCGAGCAATTCGTATGCACTCGTTCCGTCATTTGCATTCTTGAGAAGGATTTCGCAGACGGTATCGCCGACGTGGTAGATATTGCCATCATCGAGACGGCGAAGCCGGATGAGGTGCTTTGTAAAATTCGCCTTTCCCTCGGTGCGGCTAACCGATTGGCGCGCTCCGACCGGCATGAACCCCTCCTTTGCAAGAGCGCGCAAAATCTCGATTGTCGGGATCGGCTTGAAGCGCTCGGAGCGGCTTTCGTGCGCTGAGGTGGCAAATATCGAAGGTGCAAAGCCACGCATCTCGTCCTCGCTGAGAGCACGACCAGTGTCAAATCGGGCAGTTTTGGCGTAGATGCTCATTGTCATTTCTCCTTTTCCCTTGGACCGCGAAGCAGGGCCATGTCCTGCTTCCCGGGGCCGCGCGAGCGGTGGGGACGGAGGGGAAAACAGTCTTTGCGGGGAACCGCCTGCACGAAAGCGCAAGCGAAGGAAGGTGGGCGAAAGACTGTTTAGGGGAGAGAAGGGGCAAAGACCCTCGGCCCCCTCGACCGATCGGGGTCGATCGGTCAACCAACAATGAAGCGTATCGGAGCTTTCAGCAAAGCGCCGCTTCAGCGGGAAAGCGGGAATTCGCGTCACGCGAAGGGCGGAAAAAGGGCCGCCGCAGGAGCTTCAACGCAGTGGCCCGAAGGGGAAGCGGGACCGACTGCCCCGGACCGTAGCGTTCCACCTATCAGGCACGTGAAGCCCTCGCGTTGGCAGCGCACTCTCAACCATTCGCGCATGCGGGAAAAATGCCTCCTTTAAGGCGAGTTGCTGAAACTCGGGGGCAATGGCTGCGTCCGACCAAGCACCGACAGACGTCGGGGGAGGCTAGGATTGGCGAAACCGTTCGTGGGTGAAAAACACTCCCGAGATGCCGTTCCATCAATTCCAGGGGAGAGGTTCGGCGGAAAAGATCGTCTGATCCGATCCGACAATCACAGTCACAGGGCGCAGGCCCAGACATAGACATAGACATAGACACAGGCACAGGCACAGGCTGTAGGCAGCGGGCGTTGATAATTCCTGTCGCGTTGCCGATACTGATTCGGGTGACAGGAGGACAACTCAACGGTGATCTTTCTGTAAATGACGGCATTGAGCGCAACAAATGTGTGCGCAATTTCAGCCGCTTGAAGTGTTGCGTTTGGGAAAAACACACGTGATTCCAAGAACTAGCGTGGGTTTGGTCATCGAGTCGTTACAATCGACGTTAAAGCTTTGTTAACCCTATAATTCTGGACGGTTCAGGAGAATCGTGTTCTATCTCTTGGCGGATAATGGCCGTCAAACCGGTCTTTGACCGCCAAGAGGGAAAAATGGCGATAGCTCAACGCGCAGAAAATGACGTTCAACTCAAGGAAGACGCAGCCGCAAAGATCTTGCGGCACGCTGGTCTTTTGTCGAACCAGCTGCAGCAACTGCGGACACGGATGTACCCGCCGAGGTCCGAAAAAGCCTTGAGGTCGTTTCTGACGAACGAAGTCTCGAAGCTGACGTCCATACCGGATTCGACCCTGAAACTGATGTCATCGGAAGGTCGCGGGCCGACGCCGAGCCGCCTTGAGAACAACCATCGCGTCTACACACTCGCACAAATCAACGAACTGCGAGAGCTGTTTGCAAAGCAGAAGCCTGCCGAAGCACTCCGCTTCCTGCCGCGCCGCCGACCCGGTGAGCACCTCCAGGTTCTCGCGATCGCGAACTTCAAGGGCGGCAGTGCCAAGACCACGACGTGCGTTCATCTTGCGCATTACCTTGCGCTCCATGGCTATCGCGTCCTCACACTCGATCTTGACCCCCAGGCATCGCTGTCTGCAATGTTCGGTGCGCAGCCGGAAATCGATGTCGGCGCGAACGAAACGATCTACGCCGCACTTCGCTACGATGAGGCCGAACGGCGACCGATCAAGGACATCATTCGCAAAACCTATTTCGATGGCGTCGATCTCGTTCCGGGCAACCTTGAAGTCATGGAATACGAGCACGAAACACCACGTGTTCTGGCAAACAAGTCGAGCTCCGGCGCGATCTTTTTCGAACGCCTGAAGCTTGCCCTGGCAGACGTCGAAGATGACTACGACGTCGTCATCCTGGACACCCCGCCCTCGCTTGGCTTCCTGACGTTAAGCGCAATCTATGCGGCAACTAGTATGGTCATCACGGTCCATCCTGCGATGCTGGACGTGGCATCTATGAGCCAGTTCTTGCTGATGATGGGCGATCTGATCAGCGTCTTGAATGAAAGCGGTGCCCAGCTCGACCAGGATTTCATCCGATATCTCGTGACACGGCATGACCCGAATGATGCACCGCAATCGCAGGTCGTTGCGATGTTGCGACATATGTTCGGATCAGACGTTCTCCTGCCGACCGCCATCGAAAGCACGGCCGTCGAAGCCGCGGGCCTCGCCAAGCGCTCGATTTACGAGCTCGAAATGGGCCAGATTGGTCGTGACACCCATAAGCGCGCCCGTGAAGCCGTCGACGGGGTCAACGAGGCGATTATCCGTCTTATCAACGATAGCTGGGGGCGGACATGAGCAAGTCATCTCGCAAATCAATTGTCGCGAGCTTCGGTTTGCTGTCGCAGGAATTGGAAAGCAAGCTCGCAGATGATCCGCAACCCGCAGCCCTTCCCGTGTCGCCACGTGTTGGCGCGGGCGTTGTCGGCGCAGCACATCGCGCGATCGATGATATCAGGGCAGAGCGGGACCGCTTAAAGGCAATCGTCGAAGCAGGCGGCGGAGCGCTCCTTGAGCTCGATCCCGCGCTGATCGATCCGTCCCCCTACCCGGACCGATTGTCGGACGATGACGGCAGCGATTTCGAGACGTTCAAACGCTCGATCGAGGCCGAGGGCCAAAAGGTCCCGATCCAGGTTCGGCAGCATCCCTCGTCTGCAGGGCGCTACCAGATTGTCTACGGTCACCGGCGTTGGCGTGCTGCCAAAGAACTTGGGAGAAACGTTCGCGCGCTTGAGGTCGAGATCTCCGATCTCGACCTCGTCGTCGCACAAGGTATCGAGAACGCGAGCCGGCAAGATCTGACCTGGATTGAGCGCACATTGTTTGCATCGCGCATGGATGACGCCGGCATCAAGGCCCGCAACATCTATGCGGCACTGTCGATTGCGGACGCAGAGCTTGCTCGAATGCGCGGCGTTTATCGAACGATCCCTGCAGATGTGATCGAAGCGATTGGACGTGCCCCCAAGGTGGGTCGGCCGCGCTGGATAGAGTTTGCAAGAACGATCGCAAGCGATCCAGGATCGCTTGCCGTGGTGCGTCAGGTACTCTCGCATGCGCGTGAAGGCGGTACCCTGTCGGATCAACGCTTCCAGCGTGCTTTCGAGGCAATAAAGCCCTCAAGCCCAACGCGGGAAGACAACCGTGAACTTTTGGACCATGCAGGATCGAAGCTCGGCGCTTGGAAAATTTCGGCCAAGGAGCTTCGGATTTCTGCGGATGGCCCGCTCGGTCAGGACTTCGTGAAGTTCGTCGGCGACGAATTGCCGGCTCTCATCGAACGCTTCTCGCGTGAGCGTCAAAGCTAAAAAGTTATAGCCAAGCTGTCAGCTGGCCTATTCGACAAGGAAATTACGGAAAGGAAT
>JAESGS010000806.1_pt1 | contig 14709 bp, 14 predicted proteins | sample 9269761 | NCBI WGS metagenome assembly JAESGS01 (sample SAMN15741799, study PRJNA653493) | algae metagenome | isolation source: Cyanosarcina radialis HA8281-LM2 and co-occurring heterotrophs from damp... | place: USA: Makauwahi cave, Hawaii | collected 2011-01-06 | reverse complement strand
ATCTGATGCTTCGTCATAGGACTACTCCTAGTGCTTGCACTAGGACTTGCAGCCTTCAGCCTAACTCAGCAAGGCGGCCGTCACCGGAGGGGTACCCCGTATCGAGATATCGCCCTCTTGGTTGCCCATAGCGCCGCCGGGGCCCATCAGCAATTGCCCCCGACCGCGGCAGCCATCGCAACTGTTGCGGCCCACCCCCCACACTTGAGCAGCGGCGCGGTGAATGACGGATCGCTCGCTCCTGACAGTCATCGTCGCCACCATTACAAGCATCAAGCTAGACCCTGCCGACAGACCTTCGGGATGTTCTGACTGGTGACGAAGCCAAGGCAGGGAAGCCGGAGAACTTTTTAGGCGTTCATGGCCCGTAGAGAATACCTCACTGACGGCATTCTCGCGACCCGTACGGCGAACGTATTAGGTCGCTGCCCGAGATGACTAGTGCATGAACGTTGAAGAACGAAGCCTAAGGCTGTATAGTCTCGTCTATAGTTTATTTCAATTTTATCAAACCGTTAGGATACGGATGGGGGACATCATGCGCCTTCCTGAGGTACTTTGGGCGGTTCCATTATCTGTTCGCTTACAGTCAGGAACGAACCGCATATTCGCATCAGTTTACGACGCGCTGGATTTTCTGGAACATGAATGGCCGATAAGGCACGGACAGGGCTATGAACGAGCCGTGACGACATGCCGGGGGGCGCTGAACCGTTCGGTTCCCTCTGCAGTCGCGCGCGAGGCCTTCGTTGGTGCGTGCATGGAGGCTAACATGCAGACGTCAGCGGTCGCTGCCCACCATCATGCGCGTTCGGGACCTCACGGCAAGCCACTGGCCTGACCAGGAGGACCGCTTCGAAATTAGTGCCGCCGGCTATCGCTCGAAGACGTAGCGCTTTCCAGGACTACGATACCCGAATAGAGGACCGGGGTTCCTTCGCGATCGTTGAAACACCGACCAAAGGCAACGACTGATACATAGATACCCCCGCGGGTCCTGACACGATAGACCGACTGCTGGGCTCGTTCACCCACGATGGTTTGTGTAATTGTCTTTGCCAATGCTGGCCGATCGTCTGGATGGACCCGGTCGAGATATAGCTTCAACGGCATTCCTTGGCTCACCTCCTTGGCCGCAAGACCGAAAAGTTCTGCCAGAGCTGAATCTCCGTAGACGAGGTCGCGGACGATATCCCAGGTGAAAATCCCCGAGTCCACGGCATCCGTACCGGCGAGGTCGACCACGAACGTGCGCTCTCCGCTCTGCTTCATTGGGTCTTACCCTCTACCCCTTGCAATCGCCCTCCCTAACTTTTCGCCGGTTTTTCTTCTGCAAGCAACTGTCGCTGAAAGGCACGTCAGCATGTGCCTGTCGTGCCGATTGCAACAGGCGTATGCTTCCAAACGGGGCCAACGTGGCCGAAAATCTCAGGCCACAAAGATAACCGCGTTGCACTTTGCAACTAGTGAGGAACCTTCTGCTCAATGGCCGAGGAACACATTCATCGCCGCCTCGCCGCTATCGTCGTCGCGGACGTTGTTGGCTACTCCCGATTGATGGAGGACGATGAAATCGCGACGCTCGCAGCGCTGAAGGAGCGTCGGACGACAATTCTCCAGCCTATCGTACGTGCGCATGGCGGCCGCATCGTCAAATTGATGGGTGACGGTGTTCTCCTTGAGTTTCCAAGCGCGGTCAATGCCTTGGTCGGCGCGATCGAATTGCAGCGGAAGATGCAGGCCGCAAATGCTGCCTTGGCCGAAACGCGCCATGTCGTCTTGCGCATCGGAATCAACCTCGGCGATGTCCTGATAGACGGCAACGACCTTTATGGCGATGGCGTCAACATCGCCGCCCGGCTGCAAAGCCTTGCCGACCCAGGCGCCATCTACCTGTCCGCGGCGATCCACGACCAAGTCAAGCGGAAGCTCGCGCTCAACTTCGATGATCTCGGGCCGAAATCCCTGAAAAATATCGCCGAGGAAGTTCATGTCTATCGCGTGCTCTACGACCCCGCAGCCTCGAAGGTCCACGGACGAGATAAAGAGATGTCTCCGCCTGCCCGGCCGTCGCTCGCCGTGCTACCGTTCACCAACTTCAGCGGTCCGCCCGAACAGGATGTGTTTACGGATGGTTTGACAGAAGACCTGATCACCGACCTTTCAAGAAACCCAGGCCTACTCGTCATTGCTCGGCATTCGACGTTTGCTTACAAGGGAAAATCACCTGACGTTCGATCGGTCGCACGCGAACTGGGTGTTCGCTACATCTTGGAAGGCAGCGCTCGCCGCGCCGGCGGTCGCGTGCGCATCAACGTCCAACTCATCGATGCCGCTTGCGGCGATCACGTCTGGGCCGAACGTTTCGACCGAAATCTCGAAGACATTTTCGGTCTCCAGGACGAAGTCACAGGCAAGATTGTCGAGGCCCTCGTTGGACGTCTGGCGCAACCACCTTCACGCAAACGTCCGAAGAGCTTGGAAGCCTATGATCTTTGTGTCCGGGGGCGAAGTCTGATCTCAGCGTTCAACAGTTCCCCAGAAGCGCTCCGCGAGGCCAAGATACTCTTGGACCACGCGGTCTCCATCGATGCCGAGTATGGAGAGGCATTTCGCTGTCTGGCTTTTGTTTATTGGCAATTGTGGGCGCAAGGCATCGAACCCACCCGAGAGAACCGATCAAGGGCCTTTGACCTAGCTAACAAGGCAGTTGAGTTGGACGAAGGCGACGCCGCCAGTCACTGGTTCGTCGGATATCTATGGGCTTACGAAAAACGCTGGCCCGAATCTGATCAAGCCTTCGCAACCGCCTTTACGCTGGAACCAAACAATGCAGATGCCCTAGCCATTCGTTCAGAACTTGTGGCCTTCGCTGGGCGCGGACCGGAAGCGGTAGAACTGGCTCAAAGGGCGCTTCGGCTCAACCCGCACCCGCCAGGCTGGTACTATTGGCAACTTGGATTTGCCCATTACGCTGCTTGCCAATATGAAGAAGCCGTCAAGATCTTGCGCATGGAGGCTATTTACCGCAGCCCCTCACGCCGCATACTGGCGGCCAGTCTTGCCCAACTCGGCCGCACAGATGAGGCAATGCGGGAGGCAGCTCTCTTCATGGCGATGGCCCCGAAATTCACTATCTCCCACTGGGCCGCGGCCCAACCAGCCCGCGATCCGCAGACAGTCCAGCGCTTTATCGAAGGCTATCGCATGGCCGGATTGCCGGAGTGACAAAGGCCGAGGCTTCGCGGCGCGTCGAGCGGCAAACACCGAACGTTGAGCATTGCCAGTAGGAAGACCGGTGCGCGCAAGATTTGCGGTTGGTTCGAGCGCCCTAAACACTTACTCGTCGCTGCAGGAGGCTCAGCGTCGCGCCGGTGGCAAGCTGGGAATCCGGACACGCGACGACTAGGCTTGGCTCTCCAGCGACCACACGCCAATGGCGCTCACTCAATCCTTTTCCCGCGGTGCCAGGGCTTCGTTTCTCGCTGACTTGAAACTTGTCATAACTTTCAGCGTTGCGAACGTGACGATCGATAGAACGATGGCGGTATCGTAGGATCCGAGCCCCACGGCGACGCCGATTGCGCCGGTCGCCCAGATACTCGCCGCCGTGGCGGTCCCGCGAGTGCCGAGCTTGCCAATAAGGATTGCGCCGCCACCAATGAAACCGACACCGTTGATCAGACCTTCAACCACGCGCGCGGTGGCCTCCGCGTTGCCAAGTGTGACGGTCTCTGCAGCCTGTATAAACCCACATGCGGCGATAGCGACCAACGGAAATGTGCGAAGGCCAGCGCTTCGTTCGTTTTGTTCGCGATCCCAGCCGATCGGCAGAGCAAGGATGTAGGCCACCATCAACGCTACCAGATGCGGAAAAATGTCGAGTTTCACACCAACAGATAAAAGCCAATCCGTCACACGTACTTTCCTTTTGAATGTCGCAACCGATCAACTGAAGCGCCGCCGAGAATGGCCCGCACAACGGATGTTTTCGCCAAGTGTCGACTTGAGATTCAACTGCCATGGCGGCGGATAACGCTCACGCCAGCAGCGCGTCTGGAACTATGAGGCGATCAGCGGAAGGACGTTTTCATGCCCCGTCGAAAAGAAGATCGATCGCGCCAAGCCCCTGCATCACCGACTTCATGAGGTGATATCAGGAGGCAAGGATGGCAGACCATGTCGGCCCGCCAATACCTACATCCGTACTTTGGCGTTTTCGCCCATGTCCGGCTTGGCACTGGTGACGGCTGCCGCTGCCATCTTGATGTAGCTGATCACAGTGCCGGGACTGTCCCAGTATTCTGCCGAGCTTGGTGTAACTTTGAGAATGCGAATGGAGGGATCGTCGGGGCTGTCCCACCATGCCTTGGCAGGGGTCGACCAGAGATCGCGGATCTTCTCGCGGTCATCCTGCACCTCGGCTACGCCCGAAATCGACACATACTTTTGCTTCTTCGTATCGGCGAAAGCCAGGCAGACATTTGGATGGCGCGAGACCTCGTCATCTTTGTGGCTCTTGACGTCGGTCAAAAAATACAGCGCGTTCTCAACCCGCTCGATGTGGGCCGACATTGGCCTGGCCTTAAGGTCTGCGCCGGCTTGAGTGGTGAGCATGCAGAACCCGATCTTTTCGGCAAGGTCCCAGACCTCGCCGTTGTCGTCCTTGATGTAAGTCATGCGCTTTTCTCCTTTGAGCCAAAGAAAACGACGGCTCTGGAATGACGTTCCACGAAACCCGGCTCACCTTGCCGGGGTGACGACCAGCGGTTGCGCCGCGGCCAGCCGCGCCAGTAAAAGGGCACGGCCGCCCGTTGGCGATTAGGCCGCCTTGGGTCGCTTTGATGTTTTGTTGATCGACGTGACGGCGAGGTTGGTGAGCTTGTTGTTGGTGGCCTTTTCCTGGTCGAGAATCTCGCTTAGAAGTTTGTGCGCCTCATCGTGACCAAGATCCTTGGCCCATTCACGAAGCGAGCCATAGCGCGCGATCTCGTAGTGCTCGACAGCTTGGCAAGCGGCGAGCAGTCCGGCGTCGAGAGCTGTTCCTTCTGCCTCTTTCATCAAACCGTCGGCTTCCTTGATCAGCCCTTCGATGGCGTCGCATTTTTCACCAGACGCCGTCTTGCCGATCGACTTGAAAACCTGCTCCAGTTTCTTGATTTGGTCTTTGGTTTCCGTGAGGTGTTCTTCGGCCGCCTTTTTCAGTTCAGCGCTACTGGCTGCCTTAGCAACCTTTGGAAGCGCCTTGGTAATGGCGTTCTCGGCGAAATAGATATCCTGCAGTGTATGCTCGAAAATTTCAGCCAGCGATTTCAATGGTTCTCTCCTTGGCAGGTGAATGCAGGAGAGAAAGCATTTTACGGAGGAATCGTTCCACTTCGCTTCTGCCAAACCGTTCCATCCGGACGACCGGCACATTTAGTCGCGGCGGGCGATAGCGACACAGAGGTATCCCGGTTTGCTTCACAAATGGGCGCGTTGAGATGGATAGGCGCCCAACAATTCCGCCCGCGCCGCTTCGAAAAGAGCCTCGGCGAACTCAAAAGAGGCTCAAGGGTAACGGGCGGCGTTTCGGGCCAAGCTCGACGAGATCATATTGTTTACGGATGTGGACAACGAATTCGTCGGTCTCGAGACACTGACAGACGAATGATCATCGTGCTGCAGACCACGCGAACAACCGATTGACGCCTAGGTAAAGATATCGATAAAACGCCCCATCGAATTTGCTCGCTAGCTTTGGTTATAGCGCAACTGTCTTCGCGCTCTGAACGAACCTTCCTTTCAAAATCGCTATCAGGCCTCAGGTTTCGCGCGGAGGCTCTCAGTATCCTACGGAAGGGCTCGTCATGATTGCCGGCACAGTCAAATGCTCCAGATAAGGCCTTGGCGACATGCAACGGCGGCGTCGGCCGGTCTGCCCTTATTTCCGCCGGCGAACGCGCTGCTATGAGCGATCACGTTGAAGGCCGAACATGATTTCGAAGACGAGCGAGATTTCGGTCCAAAATCCCAGTTTGCCTGTTGCGTCCATAGCAATGTCTCAAGGCGATTATGTCACACAATCAACTAGGAAGACGCCTTGAAGAATACCAGAGTCAGCCCGCTTTCCGGCCACGGCGCGGCAACAACCGTCGATCGTGAAAAAGCCTGGCTAAAGATCCTGTCCACCTACCGACAGCCGCATATCGGCCGCAGCACCTTCGAGCTCTCCGCGACCCTTGTGCCATTTGTTCTGCTGTGGGCAGGAGCTTGGGCCTGTTTGCACTTCGGGTACTGGCTCGGCGTGGTCCTTATCGTCCCTGTTGCGGCGGGCTTTCTCCTGCGCTTGTTCATGCTGCAACATGACTGCGGACATGGTTCGTTTTTCGGGCGGCGCAGCCTGGATGACTGGACGGGCCGAATGATCAGCGTTCTGACACTAACGCCCTATGACTACTGGCGCCGCGCCCATGCCGTACACCATGCTTCGGCAGGCAACCTCGACGAGAGGGGTGTCGGTGACATCACCACGCTTACCGTTGCCGAATACGACGCCCTCACGCCAGGAGGACGGCTTCGTTACCGCCTCTACCGGCATCCGCTCGTGATGTTCGGCATCGGTCCCGCCTGGCTCTTTCTGTTCAAGCAACGGTTGCCGTTCGGAATGATGCGCTCTGGCGCTCTTCCGTGGGTTTCCACCATGGCAACGAATGTGGCGATTGCCGCACTCTCGGGCATTCTTATCTGGGCAGTGGGTGTCGCACCGTTCCTCCTGATCCATCTGCCGATCGTCCTTCTGGCTGGGGCTGCAGGTGTCTGGTTGTTTTATGTCCAGCACCAGTTCGAAGACACGCACTGGTCAAGGCCACCCGAGTGGACGTTCCAATACGCGGCCATGCATGGCGCCTCGCACTACGATCTGCCGCAGCCCTTGCGCTGGATCACCGGCAATATCGGCATGCACCATCTCCATCACCTGTCGAGCCGCGTTCCCTTCTACAGGCTTCCTGAGGTCATACGTGATCATCCTGAACTGGGAGATATGGGCCGCATCACCATCAGGCAAAGCCTGGGCTTGGTGAAGCTCGTCCTTTGGGACGAGGCCTCCCACCGACTGATATCATTTCGAGAAGCAGAAGCACGCGAAACTGCGGCAAGATCGGCTCTGCCGACACCTGCTTGAGCGCACAAGGCGCCGGCCGCGGCACGCGGCCAGCGCCCTTTCGCCTGGCTTGATCGGTCAAATGGGCCACTCGCCAAGTGGTTCAGCATATCGCCGGCCAGCGGCCAGGAACCTTATCCGACTAGCCCCTCCGCTCGCTTGGGACGGCCCCGTCTAGCTGCACAGCGTATCGCTGCGGCACGCCTGGAGCAGCATATTTCAGGTTTCACGCCAAGCACTCAGGAGTATGCTGACCAACAGACTATTTCGTTCTTGCCAATCAGCAAGCAACCTCTCGGCGTTTTCGAAGGGCTGCCTCCAAGGAGGTGCACAATGAGAGCCGCGCCATCATCCATTTATCTGATTATTCTTGCGACAATCTCAGTCGGAGTCGTTCGAACGGACGCTCACCAGGCAAAGACCGGCTGGACATATCCTCTGGCGTGCTGCAAGGCTCATGAGGCAGGCGGCGATTGTGCTGCCATCCCCGCGCCCGACATATTGCGAGGGGCTCGTGGGTTTTCTGTCTTTTTGCATGCTGGCGACCACCATATGGCAAGACGACCGCACGTGTTCTTTATCCCCTATGGCGATGAGATTCCGTCGGGCGATGGACAGTATCATATTTGTCTTCATCCGACGGAAGACGACGTAAACTGCTTCTTTGCCCCACCTGACAGCAGCTAACGCGAATACGCCACCCGGGAATTCAGCCGCTCGAGGTCGCCCGCGTCCGTCATTCGCAGGTGCGATATCGAGGCGGCCCTCGCTGCCTTGACCGTCACCGAAACATCGATCTGAGGCTTCGGCAAATAAAGCGCGAGTCTCGCCACCTTATAGCTCGCGCGACGATCAAGGTGGCTGCTGAAATTGACTTCGCGCCAGCAAGACCCAGGCTTGTCACACGACGCGAGCAATTCGGCCCGACACCTGATATCACGCAACGCGATCTTCGATTGCGCTCATCGCTAGTGATTCTTGATTAATTGCACCCCATCGGAAAACGCAATATTTTATTGCGTCGATGAGACGGGACGTCCTCGGCCAGAGCTGCCGGACAGTTTCGGTTTCCGCACCAATCCCAGATGCCGTTCGACGACACGATCCATGAGGAGACGAGCGATGGGCACAACGACGCCGGACAACATCATGCAGCTCGGCATGGGGTTCTGGGCCTCCAAGGCCATGCTCAGCGCGGTCGAACTCGGCGTCTTCACCGAGCTTGCAGGCGGCCCGGCCGACCTCACCGACCTTCAGGCCAGGCTGAAACTGCATCCCCGCTCGGCCCGCGACTTCCTCGACACCCTGGTGGCGCTGAAACTGCTCGAACGCGATGACGGCCGCTATCGTAATGCCGCTGATACCGACCTCTTCCTCGACAAGGCGAAGCCGTCCTATATCGGCGGCATCCTCGAAATGGCCAATGCCCGGCTCTACGGTTTCTGGGGCTCGCTGACCGAAGCCCTGCACACGGGAGAACCGCAGAACGAAGCCAAACACAAAGAGGACTTCTTCGCCGCGATCTATGCGGAGCCGGCACGGTTGCGCGGGTTCCTCGAGGCAATGAGCGGGATCAGCGCCGGTGCGGCGCAGGCGATTGCCGCCAGGTTTGACTGGTCGAAATACAAGACCTTCGCCGATGTCGGCGCGGCGCAGGGAATGGTGCCGGTGGTGATCGCGCGAGCCCATCCGCATCTTGAGGCCATCGGCTTCGACCTGCCCGCAGTGCAGGCGATATTTGACGAGTTCGTCGCCCGGCAGGGCCTTACCGACCGCATCCACTTCCAAAGTGGCAACTTCTTCGACGGCCCGATGCCGAATGTCGATGTGATCGTGATGGGGCACATCCTGCACGACTGGGATCTTGCCGAGAAAAAGAAGCTCTTGGAAAAAGCGTTCGCCGCGCTGCCGAAAGGCGGAGCCGTGATCGTTTACGACGCCGTCATTGACGACGAGCGCCGCTTGAACGCCTTCGGCCTGTTGATGAGCCTGAACATGCTGATCGAGACCCGCGGTGGTTTCGATTATACCGGCGCCGACTGCCAGGCATGGATGCGAGACGCCGGTTTTGTGTCCACGCGCGTCGAGCCTTTGCTGGGGCCGGACTCGATGGTGATCGGCTTCAAGCCCGGCTGAACGGAAGCCAAGCCCCGACCGCAGTTCCGCAAGATCGACCAATGGGGCAATGTCGATTGCCGGCCTCTGACAACGCCGTTGCTCAATCTGACTTTTGAACAGTCGCTGCAATAAAAGCGCCGCTACCAGTAGCCGCTGTTTCTTGAAGTGCCGTCGGGAAGGCGGACCTTCGCATCTCCCGAAACATGCATACCCTCAAATTTACCCGAGGGGGCCGCTTGACTCCTTCACGCCGCGCCCATATCAAGTTGTAGGCCTAACCCTACAATTGGATGCCATGCACCAGTCTCAGTCAAAACCAAGTCCCGCACTGTCGTTGTCGGATCTTCCCGCTCCCGATGTCGCCATCCGCCGGCTGAAACACCCCGGACGCTGGATCAGCGGCGGTCTCGTCATCCTGCTTCTGGCGGTGATTGGACGCGCCTTCGCCGTCGGGCAGATCCAGTGGACGGTGGTCGGCGAGTTTCTGACGGCCGGTGTCATCATCACCGGTTTCGGCTGGACGCTGCTCATTTCGGCCTGCGCGCTGGTGCTCGGCGTGCTGCTCGGCTTTGCCTTCGGCATCATGCGGCTCTCGGAAAACCCGATCCTGCGTTTTGCCGCCTGGCTCTATGTCTGGATCTTCCGCGGTACACCGGTGCTGCTGCAGCTTCTCATCTGGTTCAACATCGCGCTGGTATTTCCGAAGCTCTACATCCCCGGTCTTATCGATGCCCGCATGGTCGATGTGGTGACACCCTTTGTCGCCGCGGTTCTCGGTCTCGGCGTCAACGAAGGTTCGTACCTGACAGAAGTCGTGCGCGGCGGTATCAGTTCGGTCGACAAGGGTCAGAAGGAAGCGGCACACACGCTCGGCATGACGCCCGGGCAGACGATGCGGCGCATCATCCTGCCGCAGACCCTTCGGCTGATCCTGCCCGTGCTCGGCAACAGCGCCATCGGCATGCTGAAGTTCTCTTCGCTCGCCGCCACCATCGCCATGGGCGAGATGCTGAACGCGGCCCAGCGCATCTACTTCATCAACGGCGCCGTTATCGAACTGCTGTTCGTCTGCGCCGTCTGGTACCTGGCCGGAACCACGGTTCTGTCCATCGGCCAGTACTATCTCGAACGCCACTTCGGCCGCGATGCCGCAACGACAACCACCGAACGCCGCTGGTTCAAAGCCTGGGCGCGTCGTCCGGCCGTCACGGGTGAAGCATGACACTTGCAGTTAAAGCGGTCGGTATCCGCAAGAGTTTTGGCACTCACGAGGTGCTGAAGGGTCTCGACCTGGACGTCACCTATGGCGAGGTTCTCTGCATCCTCGGGCCCTCGGGCAGCGGCAAGAGCACGTTCCTGCGCTGCATCAACCACCTGGAAACGCCGAATGGCGGCTACGTGTGGGTGGACGGCGCGATCATGGGCTACGAGCTCAACCGCGGCGCGCTGCAGGAATTGCCGGTCAAGCGACTGCGCGCCCAGCAGAGCCAGCTCGGCATGGTGTTCCAGCACTTCAATCTGTTTGCGCACCGCACCGTGCTCGGCAACGTCACCGAGGGACCGATGGTGGTGCGCGGTCTCAGCCGCGCCGAGGCCGAAGCCCGCGCCATGGCCCTGCTCGAGCAGGTCGGTATGGCGGCCAAGGCATCGAGCTACCCTTCACAGCTTTCCGGCGGCCAGAAACAGCGCGTGGCAATCGCCCGGGCGCTCGCCATGGAACCGCGCGTCATGCTCTTCGACGAGCCGACCAGCGCGCTCGACCCGGAGCTCGTCGGCGAGGTGCTGGAAGTGATGCGCAATCTGGCGCGCGGCGGCACGACGATGATCGTCGTCACCCACGAGATCGGCTTTGCAAGAGAAGTCGCCGACCGTGTCGTGGTGATGATCGACGGCGAAATCCGCGAGAACGGCGCGCCTCAACAGGTCCTTAGCAACCCCGGCGATCCGCGCGTGCGCAGTTTTCTGAGCCGCGTGCTTGCCTGACGACAAGAGTTCAAAAAAGGGAGAACAGGAAATGAAACGACTGCTGCCGACAGCTCTGGCGCTTGCCTCCGCCACCTTCATCAGCCTTGCCGCAGGGAGTGCTGCCCATGCCGCCGACGAGAAGCTGGCCGCCGCCCTGCCGGATGCCGTGCGCGACACCGGCAAGCTGAACGTGACGATCAGCCTCGCCTATCCGCCGATGGAATACAGCGACGCCGGCTCGACCGAACTGAAAGGCTTCGACATCGATCTTGCCAAGGCGATCGCCGAGCGCCTCGGCTTGACGGCGGAATTCCAGAACGTCGAGTTCCCGCAATTGATCCCGCAGGTGGTCACCGGCCGCTCCGACCTGATCATGACCGCCTTCTCCGACAAGGTGGAGCGCCAGACGCAACTGGACTTCATCGACTACTTCAAGACCGGCAACGTCTTCTATTCGACCGCCGACCACCAGGGTGAGATCAAGGCCGAGGCCGACCTCTGCGGCAAGACGGTCGCGGTCGCGACCGGAACCAGCTGGGTCACCTGGGCGGAAAACCTTGGCAAGTCCATCTGCCCGGCCGACAAGCTGATCACCGTCATCCAGATCCCGACCCAGGCCGAGCACATCATGCAGATCCGCCAGGGGCGTGCTCAGGCTTCCGTCATCGGCCTTGAAGGACTGCTCGACCTGATGAAGCAGGAGCCGGACAAGTTCTACCAGATCGGAGAGGTCGGCGAGATCAACCACTACGGCATCGCGTTTGCAAAAGCCAACACGCAACTGCGCGATGCAATCAAGGGCGCGCTCGACGCCATGAAAGCCGACGGCACTTATGCACAGATCCTCGACCGCTACGGCTTGAAACAGGCGGGTGTCGAGGAGTTCAAGATAAACGGAGCCACGAAGTAACGAAACCGCGCCGGAGCCTGCCTTGACCCACCCCTCCATGCCAGACGCCTCAACTGCAACGGGCGAACGCCCTGACGATCGACTGTCGCGGCTGCGCCTCGATCTCTATTCAAGCGAGCAGCTTTACCGGCAGCTCTATCGGGCGCTGCGCGCCGCGATCCTGAGCGGCGACTTCTCCGAAGGTGAAGCCATTCCCTCGGAGAACCAGTTGCGCGACCAGTTCGGCATTGCCCGCACGACCGTGCGCAATGCGATGGCGCTTCTGGTTTCGGAGGGCCTCGTCCAGCAGGTTCGCGGCCGCGGCACAATCGTCTCGCACCGGCCGATCAGCCACAACATCTGGAACTTCGGCAGCTTCACGGAGCTTGCCCGAAAACAGGGCCAGCGCCCGGTGACGCGGGTGCTGGAGCATCGGGTGGATAACGGCCAGCTCGTTCTCACGCGCGCCCGCGGGCTTGCCAACGGTGACAGCGTGGCCTGGCTGAACGTCGACACGTCCGAGCTCGATCTCGCCCTTTATCCCGGGCTCGATCGATACGACTTCGCGTCGCAATCCCTCTACGAGGTGTTGCGCCGCGACTACGACCGTCACCCCCTGCGTTCGGAACTGCTGCTGACCGTTGTGCCGGCTTCCGATCGCCTGCGGGAGGTCTTTGCCCCGGCGCAGGACGTGCCGGGCTACCTTTGCGCCAGCGGGGATGTGCTCGACGCGGACGACCGGTTGGTCGAGCGCACGTCGATCGTCTACTCGCCGGCAGTCCAGATGAAATTTGCAACGCGCTGGGGCCGCGAGACCGCGCCGCACGGCGTGCAGGAGACATGACATGAGCCGCTTCGGCGACACCTTTACTATCCAGAAACCGATCCTCGGCATGCTGCATCTTGCCGGAGACGGCGCTCAGGCCAAGCTCGCCCAGGCCGAAGAGGAAGCCCGCATCATGGCCGGCGAAGGCGTCGACGGGCTGGTGGTCGAGAACTATTTCGGCGATGCCGAGGATGTCGAACGGGTACTGGAGCGGATCTTCCACCTCGACCTCGGAACGCGCATCGGTGTCAACGTCTTGCGCGACGACGCCCGTGCCTTCGCGCTGGCAAGGACCTATCCGGTCGCCTTCATCCAGGTCGATTCCGTCGCTGGCCACCTGCCGCCCGAAGCGGACGCCCCCTTTGCAACCGAACTTCAGGCCCGCCGCGGCGGTGTGACGGCCCTGCTTCTCGGTGGTGTCCGGTTCAAGTATCAGCCGGTCCTGTCGGGCCGGCTGGAGGAAGAAGACGTGCGCATCGGTGCGTCGCGCTGCGACGGGCTGGTCGTCACCTCGGACGCGACCGGCCAGCCGACCGACATGGACAAGGTGGCGCGGTTCCGCGCCGCGACAGATGGTGAGACGCCGCTCCTGATCGGCGCCGGCCTCACCGAAGCCAACGCCTCTGAGCAATTGGCTCAGGCCGACGGCGCCGTCGTCGGTAGCTGGTTCAAGCACGATCACAAGGACACCGGCCGGGTCGAAGCTGCCCATGTCGCGGGATTGATGCGTGTCGTGCGCGCGATCAGGAGTGCGGCATGAACGCCGTCCACGCCCGCCCGGTTACACCTGACAATTTTGCCCGCTACGGCCGGGTCTACGACCTGACTGGGGACACGGACGGCAAGGTCGTCTGGACTGTCGGCGACGGCTGGAACGACGGTTTTACGAATACGCCATTGATCGACGGCCACGGCCATCTTGGCATCACCCGTGGCGGAAAAGCGCCCTGGGACTGCCGCGCGATGGAGCGGCACCCGCTGACCGAAGAGGCGATCTTCTGTCTCGCCGAACCGGTTGTCCTTGCAGTGGCACCTGCCTCGGATGCCGATGCACCTGATCGCGGCGAGATCGAAGCCTTCGTCATCGCGCCCGGGCAGGCTGTCGTCATGGATCGCAATGTCTGGCACGATGCCTGCCGCGGCGTTTCTGGTCCCGCACCCTATTACTGGATGGCCGTCTGCGGCCTCGGCGAAAGCCCATGGGTAGCAGTCTCGGGCGGCCCGATCAACGTATTCGCGGCAACAGGCACGGGACCAACCGTATGACCACGTTCTTCATTGGCGACGTCGCGCTTGACGAATACTATACCGCCGACCGTTGGCCCGGCCGCGCCGACAAGGGCATGGTCAAGGAGCTTCCGGCCGAAGCCGGCGGCTCCATCGCGAACGCCGCCGTCGTGCACGCCGGTCTTGGCGGCGATACGCAGTTCATATCGCTGCTCAACGACAGCCCCTTGTCCGAACGCCTGATCGCCGATCTCAGGCAGAATGGCGTCGGCGTCGACCACATGCTGGTCGATCCCGCCATCCCGGAATCGCGCAACTTCATCTTCCTCGTCGAGGGCGAGCACATCGTGCTCACCGTCGAGATGGGCGAGCAGCCGATGTGGCTTTCAGACGAAAGCCTGAAGGCGTTGCGCCAGCCGGGTTACCTCTACACAACGCTCTATCGTGTTCGCCGGCTGCACGCCAAGACACCGGAGGGCGTCCTGAAGCAGGCCGAACTCCTCAAAGATCTGCGGTCCCATGGCCGCCGGGTGATCTTCG
>JAESGS010000804.1_pt1 | contig 14718 bp, 15 predicted proteins | sample 9269761 | NCBI WGS metagenome assembly JAESGS01 (sample SAMN15741799, study PRJNA653493) | algae metagenome | isolation source: Cyanosarcina radialis HA8281-LM2 and co-occurring heterotrophs from damp... | place: USA: Makauwahi cave, Hawaii | collected 2011-01-06 | reverse complement strand
CTACTCCTATTCGAAGTATTTCGGCTGCACCGGCTGGCGCCTCGGCGTCATTGCGGTCGCCCAGGACAACATCTTCGACGAGAAGATCAAGGCCCATGGCGAACCGATCCAGAAGCTCCTCGAAAAGCGCTACAAGGCAATGACGCCGAAGCCGCGCGAGGTGAAGTTCATCGACCGCATCGTCGCCGACAGCCGCGACGTGGCGCTGAACCACACCGCCGGCCTGTCGCTGCCGCAGCAGGTGATGATGACGCTCTTCGGCCTGGTCGAGCTGATGGACGTGGAAAAGCTCTACCAGAAGGCCTGCATCGCCATCTGCACCAAGCGCTTCTGGAACCTGGTCGAAGGCATGGGCGTCGAGTCCAACCCAGGCATCTATTTCGACCACTATTACGGCATCATCGACTTCGAGTTCTGGCTGCGCAAATATGTCGGCGAGGATGTCGTCACCTGGGTGAAGGACAACATCCACCCGCTCGACATTCCTTTCCGGCTTGCCGAGGACCACGGCATCGTGCTGCTCAACGGCTCGGGTTTCGATGCGCCAAGCTGGTCGGCGCGCGTCTCCTTCGCCAACCTCAATGACGACGCCTATTCGCAGATCGGCCGCGCCGTGCGCTCGGTGGCGCGCGGTTACGTCCAGACCTACCAGGCCGCCAAAGGCCTGAAGATCAGCTAGCCGATCGGGCGGCCGGCAGCCATGCCGGCCGCCCTTCCCCAACGCCTGGCCAGCGTTTCCTTCGGCCGACAAGCATCCCCGCATCTCCGGCTGGCGCCTTTCTTTCCGCCGGCTCAGCGACCAGCGCATTATCCAGCTGAAGCGGCTTTCTTCGGCTTGGCACCGGGAGGAAACGCCGCGTGATCGACCACCTGTTCAGCATCCTGCGGGCGCACCCGGAGCTTGCCCTGTTCCTCGCGCTCGGCATCGGCTACGCGGTCGGCAAGATCACCATCTTCGGCGTCACCATCGGCGCGGTCACCGGCTGCCTGCTGGCGGGCGTGCTGATCGGCCAGACCGGGGCCGAGCTTTCCAACGACGTCAAGCAGGCGTTCTTCCTGCTCTTTCTCTTCGCCATCGGCTATCGCACCGGCCCGCAATTCTTCCAGAGCCTCAACGCCGACGCGCTGCCGCAGATCGCGGTCACGGTGACGCTGTGCGTCGTCGCCCTCGGCGTGGCGATCGTGCTCTCGATACTCTTTGGCTTCGATCTCGGGACGGCCGCCGGCGTGCTGGCCGGCGGTGCGACGGAATCGGCGACCGTCGGCGTCGCGATCGACACCTTCCGCAAGACGGCACCGACGCCGGAAGCGGCGAGCCAGTTCGAATCCGCCGTGGCGACCGGGTTTGCCGTCGCCTATCTCGTCGGTGTCGTCACCGCCATCCTCGTCCAGTCGCAACTGGCGCCGCGAATGTTCGGCCGCAGCCTGAAGGACGCCTGCGCCGAGCTCGAGGCCGAGCTCAACATCGCCCCGCAGAACGGCGGCGACAGCGCGCGGCGCGAAATCGAGGCGCGCGCCTTCGTGATCGGCGACAATCTCGTCGGGCTGACCGTCGAAGAGGCGGAAGCGCGCGTTCCGGAGCGGCAGAAGGCCTATATCGAGCAGATCCGCCGCGGCGCCGAAATCCTCACCCCGAAGGCCAAGGAACGGCTGCAGGCGGGCGATATCATCGCCGTAGCCGGTCTTCGCGGTTTTCTGGTGGAATATTCGAACCGCATCGGTACCGAGATCGACGACCGCGAACTGCTCGATATCCCGGTCGAGACGCTGGATGTGGTCGTCACCAACAAGGAGGTCGGCGGCAAACGCCTGTGGGAGTTGCGGCAGCAGCCCGAGGCACGCTCCGTCTTCCTGCGCGGCATCCTGCGCGCTGGGCAGCCGATACCGATCTTTCCGGGCTTGACCATCCGGCGCGGCGACGTGATGTCGATCGCCGGTGCGCGCCGCCATGTCGAGGATGCCGTGGCGCGGATCGGCTATGCCGACCGCGAGACGACCGCGACCGACATGGTCTTCGTCGGCGTCTTCATCTTTTTGGGCGGCCTTATCGGCATTCCGGCGCTGAAACTCGGCGCGCTCGAAATCGGCCTCGGCGTCGCCGTCGGCGTGCTGATCGCGGGGCTTGTCGCCGGCTGGCTGCGCTCGGTGCGGCGCACTTTCGGTTTCGTGCCGGAGGCGACGCTCTGGTTCTTCGACAGCGTCGGCCTCTGCGCCTTCATCGCCTGCGTCGGCATCTCGGCCGGGCCGAGCTTCGTCGCCGGTCTCGTCCAGTCCGGTCCGGCGCTGGTCATCGCCAGCTTCCTGATCTGCGCCATCTCGCACATCGCGGCGCTCGCGCTCGGCCGTTGGGTGTTCCGGATGAACGAAGGCGTGCTCGCCGGCACCTGCTGTGGCGCTGGAACTTCAGCCCCGGCGCTTGCCGCCGTGCAGGAGGCGGCCGGAAGCAAGGTCCCGACACTCGGCTACGGTCTCGGCTACGCGATCGGCAACGTGCTGCTGGCGCTCTGGGGCGCCGTGCTCGTCACCGTTCTCGCGTAGCGCAGCGAGGCTCCGCTCGGTGCCGAACTGCGAGAAGTTGCGGTTGTAAGCGGGCCAGCCGACCCGAACAACGCCGCCGCGGCGCGCCCTCTCGTTACGACACAAGTACGCGCGGCCCGCAGCGGCAGCGCCCGCAAATTGCGTCGAACACGCCCGTCCGACTGACGACGTCCAGGGGCTAGACGCCTTCCAGAAAGTGCGCCTTCAGCGCCGGATAATAATCCGAAAATGACGGCAAAGCCTTGCCAGCGCGCGCGGCGACCAGCATGTCGAGGTAGTATTCCCAGCCCGGCCCGACGTCGCCTGCAAGTTTCGGGTCGCTCAGACGTTGAACCAGGCGCAGCTCCGTCGTGTCGCCCGTCTGCGTAAACGTCAACGCGATGCGCCACTCACCGGCGTCATCCTTCATCACCACCACCAGGCGGTGCGGCGCGGCGCACTCCTCGATCAGGACATCCGTCCATGGCTGGCTCTTCTCATGGAGGAGTTGCAACCGGACGGTCTTGCCGGGGGCCGCTTCGCCTTCCCAGCGGCCGAACCAGAGCGCGGTGCTCTCGGACCTGGTCACGCTCGTCCAGACGTCGTCGATGGATGCATGAAACGTGCGCGTCAGGATCAGGTCATTGCCACTGACGTGGCCGGTGGGCTTGGGGCTCATACCGTCTTCTCCCTGTTGTCGCTCACGGATAGGTAAATCTGCGGCAGGCACTACCGCGCGTCTACCTGTACACGGTAACAGCTATTTATGCGAGCATCCATGTCGGCGAGGTGACAGTCGCACCACACCTATCGCAGCGGCCACACCAGCATCAGTGTCGGGATGCTGACGATCACGATCACCAGCGACAGCGGCAGGCCGAGGCGCGGATAGTCGCTGAACTTGTAGCCTCCCGGCCCCATGACCAGCGTGTTGCACTGGTGACCGATCGGGGTGAGGAAATCGCAGCCGGCTCCGATGGCAACGGCCATCAGGAAGGCTTCCGGCTTGTAGCCGAGCGCGCCGGCGAAACTCGCGGCGATCGGCGCCATGACGAGCACGGTCGCGGCATTGTTGAGGAACGGCGTCACCGCCATGGCGGCGAGCAGGATGATCGTCAGCGCGCCGGCCGGCGGCAGGCCTGCGGCAACCGTGCCGAGCCAGGCCGCGATGACATCGGTGCCCCCGGTCGTGCGCAAGGAATCGCTCACCGGGATCAGCGCCGCCAGCATCACCAGGATCGGCCCATCGACGGAGCGATAAAAATCGCGCAAGGGGATGATGCGGAAGACGACCATGGCAAGCGCTGCCGCGAAGAAGGCGATCGGCACCGGCACAAGTCCAACTGCCGTCGAGCCCATGGCGGCCGCCAGAACGAGCAGCGGCAGCGGCGCCTTTCGCGTCGTGCCAAGCAGGATCTCGCGCTGCGCCAGCGGCAGGCAGCCGAACTCCTGCAGGAAGAGCGTCAGTTCGCGCCGCGCGCCCTGCAGCACGATGATGTCGCCTGCCCTCAAGCGAATGCTGCCCAGCCGCTGCTTCAGTCTCTCGCCCTGGCGGCTGACGGCGAGCAGATTGATGTTGTGGGTGTTGAACAGCGCCAGGCGCTGCGCCGACATGCCCTCGAGCGGCGACCCGCTGCCGACGACGGCTTCGATCGCCTCGATTTCGTCGCCGGCCTTTTCTCGCCCATGCGGCGCGCGGTCGCCGGCAATCTTCAGCTTGCCTTGAGAAACGATGCGATCGAGCGCCCCCGGGCCGCCCTCAAAAAGCAGGATGTCGTCGGCTTCGAGGGTCACGTCAGGAAGCGGCGCCAGGTGCAGGCCGCGGCGAAAGATGGCGATGACGACAGCGCCGCCGTCGCCGAGTTTCACCAGATTGCTGAGCGCCTTGCCGATTGCCGGCGAACCGGCGGCGACCACTGCCTCGGACGTATAATCGGTGATCTCGATCGCCGAATGGACAGAGACCTGGCTGCTGGAGCGCTGCGGCACCAGCTTGTAGGCAAAGAGCAGGAAGATGCAGCCGACCAGCGCCAGCGTCGCGCCGACGGGCGTGAAGTCGAACATCGTGAAGCTCTCGCCGGTCAGCTCCTGGCGCACGCGCGACACGACGATGTTCGGCGACGTGCCGACCTGGGTCATCAGCCCACCGATCAGCGAGCCGAAGGCCATCGGCATCAGGAAGACCGAAGGCTGCACATTCGACCGCCGGGCAAACTGGAAGGCCACCGGCAGCATGATCGCCAGCGCCCCGATGTTCTTGATGAAGGCGGAAAGCACCGTCACCGTGATGACCAGCAGCGCGAGCTGGGCCCTGACCGACGAGATGTTCGGCAGGAACCGCTGGATGGCGGCGTCGACGATCCCCGAGCGCGCCACCCCGGCACTGACGATCAGGGCGCTGCCGACGATGATGACGATGTCGTCGCTGAAACCATCGAAGGCATGATCGTAAGGCACGATGCCGACGGCGACCGCCAGCATCAGCGCCGAACAGGCAATCACGTCGTATCGAAACCGCCCCCAGATGAAGAAGGCCATCATGGCGCCGATGACGATAAACGCGAGGGACTGATCGGCGGTCATGCTATATCCGGGTTCAGCGAAGAGACTGGGCGGGACGGAACGTGCGGCCGACACAAGCCGAAACGCGCGATCCGCGCAGAAGTTCACACAAGACGTAACCCATGTTTCGGCAAATCGGAATTCATCTCAGCGACAAATCTGGGCATGAGTGCGAAGCGCACGGACCGCCGGCCGCGCCCGGCGGCGAGGCGGCAGCCCCTCCGCCCCGCCACTCGATAGTCCCGAATACGGCCGTCTCCAGCGTGTCGATCACCTCGTCCCGCTTCTTGCCCTTCATCAGAAATGTAACCATCCACCAGGCGTCTCGCCCGCGCAGCACAATGGTTATCTCGGCGGTGGTGTCCGGATCCTTGAGCGACTTCAGCGCCAGGCGCATAGCCCCTTGGCCGTTGATCATGACCGGCGTCCAGTCCGCGCTCGCCTCGTTTCCCGGCCTCGCCTGCAGTTCGGCGAGCACCTCGGCATATTGCCATTCGTTCATTGTTGCCGGGACCTGCTCGTGCCCGAAATAGACGCCGCCTGCCGGGTCCGAGCTGATCGCAAAGAGCATGTTGTCGCGCGAGAGATCGTCGACGACCCAGGCGGCGGTATTGCAGGATCAAGCTCAACGAGCAGCCCCGAGGGCTGTTCCATCCTACCCGCGAGCTGATGATGTGGCCGAAAAGCCTGGCGCTGCATATCTTCCCGCCGTTTTTCGTCACGCTCGCGTCCAAAAACGCTTGGAACGCTCTCGAACGTTGCACGCAAACTGACCGCAACTGTCGCGATCGGGCTATCCACAACTGGGACAAGCCGTGAACATCTGCAAGCATTGCTTGCGGGAATCCGCATGGCAGAACTTGGAAATTTCCGTTTAAGCGCTACACTTTAGAAGAGAGTGCTGGACCGCACCGGCAACGATCGTCCAAGGCGTTTCCGCCTGACGCTCGACGCCGTGTGGGCCTGGCTCACAATCTGAGGATCGCCGACATGAAACACGCTTTTGCCGCCCTCTCCGTCGTGCTGCTTCTCAGTGGCTGCACGGCGACCACCGGCCCCGACATCAGCTACGGTTACTCGCCGAACATGCAACCGATTCCTGGCAGCATCACCTATGGCGGGCAACCGCGTACCAAGCTGAAGAAGGCACCAGTCGGCAGCATCGTCCCGCACCAGTTTATCGATTCCTACGGCCGCAAGGTCTACGAGACCTACATCATCGAGCCCGACCGTTCGTTGCGCCTCACCAGTCGCCGTTGGGCGCCGGACTTCCTCGGCTTCGACGACTGAACGAGATCACCTCACGGATCAGGCATCGCCGCTGAACTGCGCGTGCACCCAATCGCGAAGCACCCGGGTTGCTGGCCGGTCCGCCATGCGCGGACTGTAGACGAGGTCGTATCGGTCGCTCTCCAGCGTCAGGTCGAACGGCTGGACGAGAATTCCGGAGGCAAGTTCCTCGGCGACCAACGTGAGGCTCAGGAGGGCAATGCCCTGACCGGCGATGGCCGACTGCACGGCATGGATCTCGTCGGTAAAGGAGAGCCCCGCCCCCGCCTCGACATCGGTGGCGCCGGCCCGTTCCAGCCATTGTCGCCAGACCGGCGCACGCGCATCGTGGCGGCGCAGCGTACCCCAATCGTAGTGGATGAGCGTCGCGTGCTTGAGGTCCGCGGCGCTGGCCGGCGCCAATCGCGGCACGCAAACCGGGGCGAAACGATCTGCAAACAGCGGTTCGGCGACGAGACCCGGATAATCACCGCCGCCAAGGCGGATCGCGGCATCCGCATCCACCTCCAGATCGACCATCCGGTGGGAGGCGTCCAGCCTCAGCGTCCACTCGGGATAGGCTTCGCGGAAGGAACCGGCAAGCGGCGCCAGGCGCTTGGCGACGAAGGCGACTGTGGACGTCAGCCGCGCCACCTTGCTCGCCTCCTGCCGGCGCATGTCGGCGATCGCCTGCTCGAAACGGTCGAGGCCATCACGCAGCACCGGAAAGAGCACCTTTCCCGCAGTCGTCAGCCGGACCTGCCGCGTCCCGCGTTCGAAGAGCTTGGTCTCCAGCATCTCCTCCAGTTGGCGGATCTGGTGGCTGACGGCGGTGGCTGAGACGTTCAGTTCCTCGGCCGCCAGCTTGAAGCTCATCCGCCGGGCGGCCGCTTCAAAGACCCTGAGCGCGCCGAGCGGCGGCAACTTCCTCATGATTTCCTCAATGGATGAACTCAGCTCATCTGTCGGCTGAGAAATCGATCTTTGTCAGCCGCCGATCGCCTTAGCATATTGGGATCAACAGCCAAGGCAACAGCGCCAAGCTGAGAAAATCTCAAGCATGAAAGGACATCTTATGTCTCTCGAACAGGTCGTCACCCAGCCGGATCCCTACGCGCCCTTCCTGCTTTCCCAGGCGATCAAGGCCAATGGCTTCGTCTTCGTCTCCGGTCAGGCGGCAATCGGCGACGACGGTAAACTCGTAGGCCTCGGCGACTTCGACCGCCAGGCCGAACAGGCCTTCCGCAATCTGGACCGGGCCCTCAAGGCTGCAGGATCCGGCCTCGACAAGATCGTCAAGGTCACGATCTTCCTGCGCTCCATGGAGAATTTCGCCAAGATCATCGAGCTGCGCCGCACGTGGTTTTCAGCGCCCTATCCCGCCGACAGCATCATCGAGGTCTCCTCGCTCTATTCACCGGACGCGCTGATCGAGATTGAGGCAATCGCGCTCGATGGAGGCAAGTGACATGAACGCACCGTTTGGCATCGCGTCCCCCGCCTTCACCGGCATCCGTCTCAAGGGGCTTGATTTCGCCAATCGCCTGTCCGTGGCGCCGATGACCCGCATCAGCGCCTCAGCGGCCGGCGTGCCCAACGAGCGCGTGCAGCACTATTACCAGCGCTTCGCCCGCGGCGGCTTCAGCCTGATCACGACCGAGGGCATCTACACCGACAAGGCCTATTCCCAGACGTACAAGGACCAGCCGGGCCTGACCGACCGGGAACAGGCTCTCGCCTGGCGGCCGATCGTCCATGCCGTCCATGCTGAAGGCGGGCGCATCTTCGCACAACTGATGCACGGCGGCGCGCTGGCGCAGGGCAACCCGCACAGGCCCGAGACGGTGGGCCCCTCCGCCGTCCGGCCGAAGGGCAGCCAGTTGACCGGCTATCACGGCGACGGCCCCTATGCCCTGCCGCGCGAGATCAGCGATGCCGAAATCGCCGAGGCGCTCGAGGGCTTCGCCAGTGCCGCCCGGCTTGCAATCGAGGTTGCCGGTTTCGACGGCATCGAGATCCACGGCGCCAACGGCTATCTGCTCGATCAGTTTTTCACGGACTTTTCGAACCGGCGGGCGGATCGTTGGGGTGGAGATATCGTTGAGCGGCTCGGCCTGTCGCTCGAAGTGCTGAAGGCAGTGCGCGTGGCGATCGGCCCCGACGTGCCGCTGGGGCTGCGGCTCTCCCAGGGTAAGGTCAACGACTTCAGGCACAAATGGGCAGAACGCGAACAAGGTGCTGCCCGCGTGTTCGAGGCACTCGCCGAAAGCCCGGCAGACTTCGTGCACGTGACCGAGTTCGAAGCCTGGAAGCCAGCCTTCGAGGGCGGCGACGCCTCGCTCGTCTCCCTCGCCCGCCGTCACGCGCCTCGCCTCTTCCTCATCGCCAATGGCAGCCTGCACGACCTCGCCCGCGCCGAGGAGGTGATGGAAGCCGGGGCGGATATGATCGCGCTCGGCCGCGGCGCGCTCGTCAATCCCGACTGGCCGCAGCTCACCGCCAAACGCAGAGATCTGCGGCCACTCGAGCTGCCGTTCCTGGCACCGATCAGCGACATCAAGGACAGCGAACTGGCTCTCTGACAGCAGAGAAACGGGCGCGCCTCGCAAGAGGCGCGCCCGTCAACTGTCCTAGTGATTGCCGGCTCCACGCGGTCACCCCGCCGACACGAAGCGATAGGCCGCCCCGTCGCGCTCCGCCCGCCCGATCCCCGGATAGGCCCAATGATAGCCAAGCAGCGCCAGCCGCTCCGACGCGGCCCGGTCGATCAGGGCCCTGCGGTTCTTCAAGGCCAGCTCCGCATCCGTGTCGAAGCCGAAATGCCAGTCGGGGTGCTCAAAGAAGACGATGTTGCTGGTGACCGCATCGCCCGTGATCACCAAGCCCTCATGTCCGGCGCCGTCACCGCCGGAAAGCTGAAGCGAGATATGGCCGGGCGTATGGCCCCGCGTGTCGAGCACCTGCATGCCGCTGACGATTTCGTCGCCGGGCTTCACCAGGGTCAGCCGGTCCTTGACCGCAAAGAGATCGCGCTGCGCGCCCTTGGCAAAGCCATGGAGCACCTGCGGCATGGTCTTTTCGAAGTTGGGATCGGTCCAGAACTGCCATTCCTCCTCCGAAACGAAGTACTGCGCATTCGGAAAGGCAAGCTTACCATCGGCGCCAATGGTGCCGCCCGCGTGGTCAGGATGGGCATGCGTCAGCACCACCTTCGTCAACGCACTCGGGTCGATGCCGGCCGCAAGCAGATTGGCGTGAAGCTTGCCGGCGCTCTCCTGGAAACGCGTGCCCGAGCCGTCGTCGACCACGATCAGATCGTCGCCCGTGCGAATGACCGGAATATTGGTATGAAACGGCGCCTTTTCGGGAGTGCCGCCAAGCCGGCGCATGATCTCCGGCCGCTCTTCCTTCGTTGCATCCGGCAGAACGATGCTGACCGGCAGCATGATGAAGCCGTCGCTGACGACGGAAATATCGAAGCCGCCATGCCGGAAACGTTTGATATCTGCGGCATAGGCACCTTTCGGCAGGAGGGCTGAGGCTGCGAGCGCACTGGTGCCTGCAAGGAATTCACGACGGTCGGGGCCGGAGACGTCGGCGGGATTTTGGGAAGAGGTCATGGCTCTGATCCTTGGCTGAAGCGTTTGACATAGGGTGCCGGCGCCACCTGCGGAGGCGGCACCGGCGAACAACCATCAGGCCTTGGCGAAGGCGAGCAGGTCGGCGTTGAGCTGGTCCTTGTGGGTGTCGGTGATGCCGTGCGGTGCGCCGGCATAGACCTTGAGCTCCGCATGCGGCACCAGCGTCTTCGAGGCCCGTGCCGCGGCATCGATCGGCACGATCTGGTCGTCATCGCCATGGATGATCAGCGTTGGAACGTCGAACTTCTTCAGGTCCTCGGTAAAGTCGGTCTGCGAGAAGGCGACGATCGAGTCATAGGTGTTCTTGTGACCGCCCATCATGCCCTGCAGCCAGAAACTGTCGATCATGCCTTGCGAGGCGACCGCACCCGGCCGGTTGAAGCCGAAGAACGGACCGGAGGCGATGTCGCGATAGAGCTTCGAGCGATCCTTCAGGCTTGCCGCCTGCAGGCCGTCGAAGACCTCCTTCGGCAGGCCGCCAGGGTTCTTGTCGGTCTTGACCATCAAGGGCGGCACCGCCGAGATCAAACCGGCCTTGGCGATCCGGCTGGTGCCATGGCGGCCGATATAGCGGCTGATCTCGCCGCCGCCGGTCGAAAACCCGGCGAGGAAGACGCCCTTCAGATCGAGCGTATTGATCAGATCGGCAAGGTCGTCGGCATAGTGGTCCATGTCGTTGCCGTCCCAGGGCTGCGACGAGCGGCCATGACCGCGACGGTCATGGGTGACGACGCGGAAGCCGTTGGCGGCGAGGTGGAAGGCCTGCGCTTCCCAACTGTCGGACGACAGTGGCCAGCCGTGGCTGAGCACGACGACCGGGCCATCCTTCGGACCCCAGTCCTTGTAGTAGATCTCGACGCCATCGCGGGTGATGATGCGGCTGCCCATGGTGTTTGCTCCCTCAGTGCCGGACGCGCCGGCGGTCGCTGCGGTGGTGGATGCGGCCTTGGCCGGTGTGTTCATGGCATTGACCGCGGCCGCGGTGGCGGCAGCGCCAAAGGCGGCCGAGAGAACCGTGCGGCGGGAGATGCTGTTGGCTTCGGTCTTGCTGATTGCCTTGCCCATGGAAACGCTCCTTCTTCCCTGCGGTCGTGCCGCCGCTAAATATCTAGCGATTAAATCGTGCACGACTTATATGAATTTATATCGCCATCGATTAAATCGTGCGAAACATTTATATCGCAGCCGCTCTATAGTCAATGCCTTGCGATTATATCGTGAACGATTTATTTTGAGGGCATGACAGGAGAAAGCGATGACTGACACCAACTCTAGGAACGACGAGGCGATGCTGGCGCTCGATAGTTTCCTGTGCTTTGCGGTCTATTCCGCGAACCACGCCTTCACGCGCATTTACAAGCCGCTGCTGGAAGAGCTCGATCTCACCTATCCGCAATATCTGGTGATGGTGCTGTTGTGGGAAAAGGACGACCAGACGGTCGGCAGCCTCGGCGAGCGGCTCTTCCTGGAATCGAGCACTTTGACCCCGATGCTGAAGCGCCTGGAGGCCGCCGGCTACATCGCCCGCGTGCGCGACAAGGCGGACGAGCGGCAAGTCCGGGTACAATTGACCGAGATGGGCAAGGCGCTACGGCAGAAAGCAATCGACGTGCCCCGCAACCTTGGCGAAGCGACAAAGCTCGGCCCCGACGATCTCGACCGACTGCGCGCCGAGATCTCGTCGCTCCGAGACACGCTACTGAAATAGTAGACCGCTGCGCCAAGCGTCACCAAAAGAAAAGCCCGGCGATTGCTCGCCGGGCCCCCAACCAGTCGGACACAAGGTCCGAAATCAGAACTACTCGTTCTGGAAGTAGTTGTACTTGCCGTCGTCACCCTTCTTCCAGGTGTACATGACGTAGTCCGGACGCGTGATGTCGCCCTTTTCGTCATAGCCGAGTTCGCCGATTGCGGTCTTGAACGGACCCTTTGCCTTGATGGCTTCGGCAACTGCCTGCGGGTCGTTGCCGCCGGAAGCCTTGGCAGCTTCGGCGATGACCTGGAGAGCGGCGTAGGCGTAGAGCGTGTAGGCTTCCGGTTCGAAGCCGGCGGAGCGGAACTTCTCGACGAGCTCCTTGGCAGCCGGGTTCTTGCGCGGATCCGGAGCGAACGTCATCAGCGTGCCGTCAACGGCGTCGCCGGCGATCGAGGCCAGTTCGTTCGAAACGATACCGTCGCCCGACATCACGGTAGCCTTGAGGCCCTGGTCCTTCATCTGGCGCATGATCAGGCCGGCTTCGGTGTGCAGACCGCCGTAGTAGACGATCGAAACGCCGGCTTCCTTCATCTTGGCGATCAGTGCCGAGAAGTCCTTGTCGCCGGTGTTGATGCCTTCATAGAGGGCTTCGGTGAGGCCGGCTTCGTTCATCGACTTCTTGGTTTCGTCGGCAAGGCCCTGACCATACGGGGTCTTGTCGTGAATGACGGCGATCTTCGCGTCCTTGAAGTTGGCAGCGAGGTAGGCACCGGCAACCGCACCCTGCTGGTCGTCACGGCCGCAGGTACGGAACGTGTTCCAGAGACCGCGCTCGGTGAACTGAGGGTTGGTGGAGGCCGGGGTTACCTGCAGGATGCCGTTTTCGGCGTAAACTTCAGAAGCCGGGATGGACACGCCCGAGTTGAAGTGACCGACAACGAACTTCACACCGTCAGCAACGAACTTGTTGGCGACCGAAACGCCCTGCTTGGCATCCGAAACGTCGTCGCCGAGCACAACCTTGATCTGTTCCCCATTGATACCGCCGGCAGCGTTGATGTCAGCGGCGGCCTGCTCTGCACCTTTCTGGAGCTGTGCACCGAAAGCGGCGTTCGGGCCAGTCAGCGGGCCGGCGACACCAACGAGAATATCAGCCCAGGCGCTGCCGCTGAAGGCAACCATAGCCGTCAGCGCGACCGCCGACAGAAGAGACTTTTTCATCTTGTTACTCCCAATTATTCGAGCGGGTCTCGTTACCAACCTGCGCAATGCCCACCATAGTTGCGCCGGTGTTTCTTTCGCACCGGCCGCGGCGGCCGGCGCGCGCTGTTCCCTTTATTTGGCTTTCCAGGAGAAAGGCGACGCCTTCTCATAGAGCCAATAATAGTTATTGGTCATTTGCTTGGTCCGGTAGTACCGGAAACCTGCGGTAGCAAACAACAAAAGTACGATCGTGTCCACGATATAGTATTGCAGGCTGAACATGGTGCCTTCGAACAGGGCATGGTGGACGAAACGGATGCCCAGTCCCAGCAACGCCACGTAGAGGATGAGCCGCGGCATGCCTTCCCAGCTTTCAGCCACGCTCTTGCCCGTGCGCCAGGCGGTCCAGCCGCCGAGCACGCAGCTTATGAAAAGAAACTGCCAGATCGACACTTCTTCGTAGAGAATTCCCTGCATGTCACTTGCTCCAGATGCGGCCGGTCAATGACGGCCGCCTTCGAGATAGGCCGCGCGCACTTCCGGATTGGCGAGCAGTTCCTTGCCGGAACCGCTCATAGTCACCCGGCCGTTGACCATCACGTAGCCGCGGTCCGAAAGCTTGAGCGCGCCGAAGGCGTTCTGCTCGACGAGGAAGACAGTCAGGCCCTCCTCCTTGTTGAGTTTCTTGATCGCTTCGAAGATGCCCTTGACGATCAGCGGCGCGAGACCGAGCGACGGCTCGTCGAGAAGCAAAAGCTTCGGTCGGGCCATCAGCGCACGGCCGATCGACAGCATCTGCTGCTCACCGCCCGAAAGCGTGCCGCCGCGCTGCGCCTGGCGCTCCTTCAGGCGCGGGAAAAGCGTAAACACCTTTTCCACGTCCTGGTCGAAGTGCTTCAGGTTGTCGAGGCTGGCGCCCATCTGCAGGTTTTCGAACACGGTCATGCGCGGGAAAATGCGCCGACCCTCAGGCGATTGTGCGATGCGCAGCCGGGCGATCTCGTGCGTCGGCATACGGGTGATGTCCTGGCCTTCGAAGAAGACCGAACCGGTGCGCGCCTGCGGGCTGCCGCAGATAGTCATCATCAGCGTCGACTTGCCGGCACCGTTGGCACCGATCAGGCAGACGATTTCACCACGGTGAACTTCGACATCGACCCCGCTGAGCGCCCGGATGTTGCCGTAGTAGGTCTCGACGGCTTTGACTTGAAGAAGAGGCGCCGTCATCAGTGGGTGCCCCCCTGCCCGCCTTCGATTTCCTCGATTTGTTCGATCACCTCTTCAACCTCTTCATCCTCGACACCCAGATAGGCCGCAATGACCCTCGGATCGTTCTTCACGAAATCCGGTGTGCCGTCGGAAATCTTCTGTCCATATTCCAGGACCACCACGTGGTCGGAGATCTCCATGACCACGGACATGTCGTGTTCGATCAAAAGAATCGACGTGCCGGTATCGGCGCGAATGCTTTTCAGCAATTCGTTGAGCGCCAGAGACTCGCGCGGATTGAGACCGGCGGCCGGCTCGTCCAGGCAGAGAAGCTCGGGCCCGGTGCACATGGCGCGGGCAATCTCGAGACGGCGCTGGGCGCCGTAGGAGAGATCACCGGCCGGATCGTCCGCACGGTCGATCAGCGACGCCTTTTCCAGCCAGTGCTTGGCCAGTTCGATCGCCTCGCGCGACGCCTGGCGGTAGGCCGGGAAGCCGAGCAGACCGAGGAAGGTGTAGCCGGATGCCTGCATCAGCTTGTTATGCTGCGCGACAAGCAGGTTTTCGAGCACCGTCAGACCGGAGAACATCCGGATGTTCTGGAAGGTACGCGCCACCTTG
>JAESGS010000803.1_pt1 | contig 14720 bp, 12 predicted proteins | sample 9269761 | NCBI WGS metagenome assembly JAESGS01 (sample SAMN15741799, study PRJNA653493) | algae metagenome | isolation source: Cyanosarcina radialis HA8281-LM2 and co-occurring heterotrophs from damp... | place: USA: Makauwahi cave, Hawaii | collected 2011-01-06 | reverse complement strand
TGCCGCGGGGTTGGGGGCTGGTTTTTGTACCTCCAAAACCCCGCCGGAAAGCCGGCGGCTATATAGGGCGGGCGGTCAGACCCCTTGCAGGACGCCGCGGAAGTACGTCAGCCCGCGGTCGATGGGGTTGGCTTCCGCACGGGCGGCGAGCAGCGCCCGGACGCGGAGGAGCAGTTCGGTCTTGTTAATCGGCTTCGTGATGAAGTCGTCCGTGCCCACGTCCACGGCCCGCTCCACGTCGGTCGGCTGGTCGAGGGCCGTGACCATGATGACGCCGACGCCGCGGGTCGCGTCGTCGGCCCGCAGCCGCTTGCACACCTCGAACCCGCTGAGCTTCGGCATCATCACGTCGAGCAGCACCACGTCGGCGAGCCACTCCTTGGCGACGTGCAGCGTCTCCTCGCCGTTGGTGGCGATCCGCGTGTCGAGGCCGCTGCCGTCGAGGTGGGCTTCGAGCAGTTCCGCGTTCGGCTGGTTGTCGTCGGCGATCAAGACACGCGGCATGGCGGCCCCCGCAAAACGCCAAAGCCCACCCGTAACCACGGGTGGGCTTGCGGCTGTTGTCATTGTACGAACTAACTCAGTTGCTGAACTCCGGCCGCCGCTTGCAGAGCTGCGACTGGAGGCGGGACACGATGCTGCTGTGCATCTGGCTCACCCGGCTCTCGCTCAGGTTCAGCGTCGCCCCGATCTCCTTCATCGTCATCTCCTCGTAGTAGTAAAGGATGACGATCAGCCGCTCGTTGCGGTTCAGGCCGCGGGTCACCAGCCGCATCAGGTCGCGGTTCTGAAGGCGGTGCGTCGGGTCTTCCGCCTTCTTGTCTTCGAGGATGTCGATCTCGCGAACGTCCTTGTAGCTGTCCGTCTCGTACCACTTCTTGTTCAGGCTCACCAGGCTCACGGCCGTCGCCTCGGCGACGTACTTCTCCACCTCTTCGAGGGGGATTTGGAGCCGCGTGGCCAGCTCCTCGGCCGTCGGCTTGCGGCCGAGGGCGGTTTCGAGTTCCTTGTTCGCCGCGTCGTACTTGCTCTGCTTGGACCGGACCAGCCGCGGGACCCAGTCCATCGTGCGAAGTTCGTCCAGCATCGCGCCGCGGATGCGGGGGACGCAGTACGTCTCGAACTTCACCCCGCGGGTCAGGTCGAAGGCTTCGATCGCGTCGAGCAGGCCGAAGATGCCGGCGCTGATGAGGTCGTCGAGTTCCACGCCGTCCGGCAGGCGGGCCCAAATCCGCTCGCCGTTGTACTTCACCAACGGCATGTAGTTCTCGACGAGCCGGTTCCGCAGGGCGAGCGTCGGGTTGGCCCGATACTCCTGCCAGACCTGCGGGATGTCGGCCTCGATCCGGGTGCTGACCATCGAAATCCTCCCTGATGTCCGGCAAGTTGCAGGACCACGCCGCCTTCGCACCGCCCCGCGAGCACCAACCCGACCATCCAAGCTCGCTTCGGCGGTCCCCCGGAAGGCCGTCCGGGCCTCCGCCGCCCGGCCGCCGACCGCGGGCCGCCGCCGCCCGACTCCCCAATCGGTCGGCGGCGTCCCATCGTTCGGGACCGGGCAAGCGGGCGTGACCCCGGATGCGTGAATCCGCGCGTACTTACCAACTCCCCCGCGACGCCGGACGGGATAGACCGGCGTCTCCATCGCGTTTATCGGACGGGGTTATCCAGTCCTTGATGTAAACCGTTCAAACTCCCCATCCGGTCGGAACGACTGTGTCGCCTGGGACGGCCCGTGGTGCGGGATTGTGCCCCCACAATCCCGCACCGAACGCGCCCCCGACACGGCCCGTACCACCGGCCCGGAGCGGCGGCTTTCCCCTCCGTCGCGGCCCGGTTCGGTGATCGGACACCTTGTCGCCCGAGTGAGGCGATGCACATAACGACCGCCGCGGGCGGTGTCGAGACATTTCTGAGGGAGGAATCGGGTTTCGTGACGGGAATCTGCCTTCCCCGGACGTGCGGCCTTGCTATCTTCCCCACCCTCCACGGGCTAGGATGGTGGGACGCACGGGGGTGACGGGAATGATCTCGACGCGGGAACTTACCGAACTGCCGGGCGTCGATGCGTTGCGGCGGCTCATGAAGTCACTGGCGATGCTCGACGCCATCCTGTGCCCCGAGTGGGACGGCCGGTATTACTCGTTCAACAAGAAGTGGGCGCGGGGCGAACAGATGGGGTCGATGCGGGACGGCTGCGGCAACGACTACTTCGCCCTGTTCAACAAGCACGGCTGTTACTTGAAGGGGTTCCACCACGAGGCGGCGATGTCGCCCTACGCGAAAGGCCGGAAGGGCCAACTGTGGCCCGGGTTGTTGACCGTCGTGCCGGCCGAATTCGCCGGCGGTGTCGCGGAACCCGCGTTCAACACCGAAGACACCACGTTCTGTATCTGGCGAACGTATCACGACCGGGCGTGGCAGCGGGGCGAGATCGCCTTCCCGAAGGGCCGCGACCCGGACGGGTCGGCCGAATTATTGGGCATCCTCGACGGCCGGCCCGAAACGTACCACGCGTGGGCCGTTGATCATTTTGAGGCCCCGGACTTGACCGTAGAACACGTCCGGCACGTATACGGCCACAAGAAGTTAACGCGGAAACTCGTGGACGCGATGCGGTACGATATCCGCACGGCCGACGAGGACGACCCGCCGCTGACCCTCGCGGACCTGGCCGACGACATGCGCGAGATCGGCTACCCCGACGCCGGGTGAGGCCCGCCCGAATCGGACGAAAGGAAGGACCGGATGTCTCGACTTCAACCCCTCGCCGTCGCGGCCCTGCTCGGAGCGGCTGTCATGCTCTTCATCTGGAAGCCGTGGGAGGACGGGCAGGCCGACGAGAAGAGGCACGAGCCAACCGCGTTCGACCCGGACAAGCCGGCCCGGAAGGACAAGTTCGGCGAGACCCGCGGCCAGGCCGCCGACCTGAAGGATATCGCGTTCGACGGCGACCGCGCCATGACGTACCTGAAGCAACTCTGCGACATCGGCCCCCGCGTTAGTGGGACTGACGGCATGGCGAAGCAGCAGGAGTTACTCACGAAGCACTTCGAGGCCCACGGCGGGACCGTCGCCCGCCAGGAGTTCGAGGCCAAGCAGTACAGCCGCCGGGACAAGGTGAAGATGACCAACCTCATCGTCTCGTGGTTCCCGGACCGCACACGGCGGGTCATCCTCTGCGCCCACTACGACACCCGGCCGATGGCGCACGAAGAACAGAACCGCAACGACTGGCGGAAGCCGTTCGTCAGCGCCAACGACGGGACGAGCGGCGTGGCCATGTTCATGGAACTGGCGCACGTCATGAAGGACTTCCCCACCGGCGTCGGCGTCGATTTCGTCCTGTTCGACGGCGAGGAATACATCTTCGAGCCGACCGGCCCCGGCGGCATCGGCGGGGACCGCTTCTTCTTCGGCTCGGACCACTTCGCGGAGCAGTACGTCGCGAACAAGGCGAAGCTCAAGCACCGGTACGAGGCGGCCGTCCTGTTCGACCTGTTCGCCCACCCAGGCGCGAAGTTCAGCGTCGAGGGGCACTCGTGGGTCAGCGCCCAGAAGCTCGCCACACAGTTCTGGCAGACGGCGTTCGCCGTCGGGGCGAAGTCGTTCGAGAACGCCGTCGGCCCGGACATCCAGGACGACCACATCGCCCTGAACCGGGCCGGCATCCCAGCCATCGACATCATCGACTTCGACGGCTACCGGAAGCACTGGCACAAGTTGTCCGACACGCCCGATAAATGTGACGGGAAGCAGATCGCCGAGGTCGCGAAAGTAACGACGGCGTGGCTACAGCAACTGAAATAGTTGCCGGGGGCCGAAACCGGAAAACCCGACCCCGCGGTACGGTTTTCTAGTTGTTCAAGGAAGGCTTGGAGTATAAAGTCAAAATTCTCATGGACGACACCATCAGCCGAGACGAGTTCCGCCGCCTGATCGCCGCCCTCCGGGCCGGCGACCCGGAGGCCGCCCGCCGCGTGTTCGACCAGTACGGCCCGGTGATCCGGGCCGCCGTGCGGCGGAAACTGCACGCCCGGCTCCGGCCGCGGTTCGACTCGCTCGACTTCGTCCAGGACGTGTGGGCGTCCGTCCTCGCGACCCCGGCCGAGCGGTACCAGTTCGACTCGCCGACCGAACTCGTCGCGTTCCTCAGCCAGGTCGCGAACAACAAGGTGGTGGACGAGTTCCGCTACCGGTTCCAGACGCAGAAGGGGGCGATCAGCCGGGAGGAGCCGCTGCCGACGCCGTCCGACGACGACAGCAGCCGCACCGAGCCGCCGGCGGGCCTCGCGACGCCGAGCCAGCTCGCCATCGCGGACGAGGCGTGGCGGCGGCTCGTCGAGCGGATTCCGCAGAAGCACCGGGCGATCCTCGAGCAACTCCGCAACGGGTCCACCTACGAGCAAATCGCCGCCGAAACGAACACGAGCCTTAGCACGGTCAACCGGGTCGTCCGCCGCCTCAAGGACCTGTCAGGACTCTAACCCCATGGCCGCCCCCGCCCCGGACCTCGCCGGTCTGACGCAACAAGTCCAGGCGATCATCCACGACTGGCGGGACGGCGCGCCGGCCGACGCCGCGGCCGCCGTCCGGGACCTGGACGGCGTCGGCGCGTACCCGTCGCTTGTCGTCGATCTCGCCTACGAGGAGTATTGCCTGGCCGAGACGGCCGGCGCGCCGCCGAGCATCGGCGCGTTCTGCGACCGGTTCGGGTCCGTCCGCTCGAAGCTGCGGGACGTACTCGAAGGCCACCAAATCCTGACGACGCACACGAACCTGCTGCCGGCCGCCGAGTGGCCGGCAGTAGGCGAGGCGTGGCAGGACCTGCGGGTGGTCCGCGAACTCGGCCGCGGGGCGTTCGCGCGGGTCTACCTGGCGCTCGACCCGGCGATCAACCGGCGGATCGTGTTGAAGCTGTCCCAGCGGCCGACCCGCGAGGGGCACAGCCTCGGGTCGGTGAAGCACCCGCACGTCGTGGACGTACTCTGGTCCCGGCAACTCGGCGGCTTCTCGGCCGTCGGGATGCCTTACGAGGGGACGGCAACGCTGCGGGCGGTGATCGAAACGCTGTTCGCGGACGGCGCGAAGCCGACGACGGCCGACCCCCTGTTGAAACTGGCCGAAAAAGACGAGCCGCCGCAGGAACCGCGGCGACCATTACTCACTCACTCCCTGCCCTACACGACCGCCATCGCGATGGTGTTCGAGCGGCTGGCGGCGGCCCTCGACCACGCGCAATGGCACGGGATCGGGCACGGCGACCTGAAGCCGGCGAACATCCTCCTCGGCCCCGGCGGCCACCCGTTCCTGATCGACTTCAACCTCGCCACGGACGCGAGCGACCCGCGGTGGGTGGTCGGCGGCACGCTCCCGTACATGGCCCCGGAGCGGCTCCACCTGATGGCGAAGGAGAAGCTGCCGGCCGCGACCGACCTGCGGGCGGACGTGTACTCGTTCGGCGTCGTGCTGTTCGAGGCGCTGACCGGCCGGCTACCGTTCGCGAACCCGCCGGCCCGCCCCGCCGACGTGCCGACGGCCGCCGACGAATTGACCCGGCGGGGGACCGGGTTCGTGAAGACGCCGGCCGACCTGCCGAAGGGCCTGCGGACGCTGCTCAACGACTGCCTCGCGGCCGACCCGGCCTCGCGGCCGGCGTTCGCGGGCGTCGCCGAGCGGCTGGCCGCGTTCCACGTCCGGCCGCAGCAGCGGCGGCAGTACGTGCGGGCGGCGGTCGTGTCGCTGGCCGTGCTGGGGGCGGCGGCCGCCGCCTTCCCGTACCTCGCGCCCGCGCCGCCGGCTCCACCCGCCGACACGGCTGCGGAAGTAACCGTTCCCCGAACTGCGGAAGATTTCATCGAGCGGGGCCGGGTGTTCCTTGCGAAGGAAGATCCCCTTAGCGCCGCGGCCGATTTTGACCGCGCGGCCCAGATGAGACCCGGTGACGGTCACACGAAGGCGCTGGCCGCCTACGCCCATGGCCAGGCCGGCCTACATAACCAGGCGCTGTCGCGGGGCCAAGCCGCGGTCGATGATCTGGGCTATACCGAACCGTGGGCCGTGACCAATTTGGCAACCGCACTCGTGCTATCGCGGGCTCCCCACCCCCCCGACATGACGCGGGCTGAGGAGCTGTCCACCGCCGTCCTCGCTCTGGACCCCGACCACCGGGCCGCCCGACACACCCGGGCGTTGGCCCGCTACTACCGAGATACGGCGGACGGGAACGGGGGCTTCAAAGTTCTCGCGAAAAGGGATTGCCTGGACGACATCGACGTGTTGCTGAATCTCGGGCCGAAGTCGCGAAAGTTATACGTCGAAGCCGCGATGCTTTACGCCGCCGAAGGCACGGAACGCGGTCGCAGGAAGGCGGTTGACCTTGCACGTAGAGCGATCGTTATGGGACATTCCGCACGGAGTGTGGTCAAGAACGCCCAATTGGCCCATTTCCTCAACGGCGTCCCCGGTTTCAAGGAACTCGAGTTCGTAAAGCCAGACCCGACGTTCGTGGACACCTCCACCCCATTGTTTATCTCTCCTTTCGCCCCGTAGCGGATTTCGCCCCTTCGTTTCATCGCATTTCAGATTGTTGACGGCGGTGGTTTTTTGACACACTTTCGCCACGAATCTCGATTGCCAAATCAGACGACGATAGGTCACTATCTCGCGGGTTTCGTCAGGCGGTGACACGTCCGTCGCCGCTCACTAACCGAGGCTTCTAAACATGGGTCTGTTGTTCTCCCGCCGCCGCGCCCCGGCGCGGCCCGTCCGCCGTGCGCGTCTGTCCCTGGAATTCCTGGAACACCGCGAGCAGCCAAGTGATTTCTTTTTGCCGACCACACAGGACCCAAACACGCCCGTCTACGGGGTGGGGGAAGAGGGAACCTTCACCGACGGCGAAGCCCCGGTCATCCAAAACTTCACCGCCACGTCGGTCGGGAACGGGACGTACTACCTGACCGGCCAGGTCAGTTCCGCTCAACCCGGCGGCCTGGTCGTCACCTTCGGCGGTGGCATTACGGGGATGGACGGTGTCACCACCACGACGGACGCCAACGGGTACTTCTCGGTAACGGTCACGATCGGGGCGGGCGAACTCGGGACGGTAACGGCCACGACCGTGGATTCGCAGGGGCAGTTGTCCGCGACCGTGTCCCGCGTTGTTACGAGCGAATAATCCCCGCCGCCGGGCCGCCGGCGGCCGTCCCCTATCCGGATCGCGTCCGATGTTCAACCCCTACAGCGTGATCGTGCGGCGGGCCGTCGAGTGCGGCGGCGGGCCGCCGCAACTCGTCCGGTGGGTCCGGGCCGAGATGCACCGGCTCACCCCAGGGACCGGCAAACCCCTACCGAACGACCGGCTCGTCGAACTCCTCGCGGACCAACTCGTCCGCCGGCTCGTGCGCCGCACACCCGCGGACACGGTGCTGAAAGAGGCGGCCCAGACGGTTCGGCTGGAGGTGGAGGGGGTCTAGGACCGCGATGCCGTCGCCGAACGTGTCCGGCAGCCGCTGCACGGCGGCGCAGAAGTCCTCCCACGCCCGCTGGCTCTGCCGGACCGACGCCACCCGGTCCGCCACCGGGGCGGCCGTGGCCAGCGTGTCCCAGCAGTCCGACGCGGCGTAAGCCAGGGCCGCCTGCCACAGGGCGTGTTCGTCCCCGGCGAGGCGGAGGGCGGGGCACGCGCCGAGGCTGTTGAACTGGTCGGCCAGTTCCGTCACCGTGCGGACCTTATCCGCCAGGACGGCCTGCAGGACCCCTTGCGGGAACCCGTTCTTGAGCAGGCCCCGCAGGCCGAGGGCGGCCGCGAGGAAGTCCGTGTACGCCGTCACCCACTTCAGGGCGAGGGCCGCGTTCGGGAGGTCGCGAGGCGAGAGCGTGGTCACAAGGCACCGTTTCTCAAAGGGGAAATCGCGGACGGATTTCCGCAACAATCGAGAAACGGCCGCCGAACGTGTCAAAAAAATTCCGCGCGCCCAAAAAATTTTTACCCGGCCGGGGTCAACGGGCGGCGGCTCGCCTTGCCGACCTTGATCGCCCGGCTGCCGCTCACGTAATACTCCTCGCTGACGCTCACCCCGCCCCAGCCCGGGTAGAGGACCTGCGGGGCGACGTGAAGGAGCGCCCCGGACTGGAGTTGCTCCTTCGACCCCTCCCGCAGGGTCGGGGCCTCCATCGGCTCCAGCCCGATGCCGTGGCCGAACGTCGGGGCGTACCCGTCCGCGAACCCGGCCTTCGTCAGCACGTCCTTGCCGACGTTGTACAGTTCGCCGATCGTGATCCCTTCCCGGAGTTGCGCCGCGATCGCGTCGTGGGCGGCGCACACCGCCTCGAACACCTTGTCGTAGTTGTACTGCACCCGCTCCATCTTGTTCTTCCGGCTCGGGGCGACCGGGAACGGCGTCTTCAGCGACCGGACCAGCCGGCTGTGGTACAGGTCGTGGGCGGTCACGTCGAACACCAGCTTGCTCACGTCCGCCACCGTCTCGCGGGGGGCGTCGTCGTCCGTGCCGGACGTACTCACGCCGGTGCTGATCCGGGTCAGTTCCGGGATGGCGTGCCCGCCCGCCCGCTGGACGAAGTCCTGGGCGGACTCGATCAGCGTCATTTCCGTGTCCGTCTCCCGGAGCATGACGGCGAACATCATCCACGCCCGGTCCAGCACGTGGGACACGGCCCGGACGGCCTCGACCTCGCCGGGGTCCTTCGCCGCCCGGAGCCGCTCCACCAAGGCGTTCACCGGCAGGAGTTGCGTCTTCGGCAGGGCCTCCGCCAGCCGTAGGTTCTGGCCGACGGTCAGGTGGTTCGCCTCGACGCCGAGGACCTTGACCCCGGCCTGGGTGATAAACTTGCTGAGGGCGTCAACGACCTTGTCCTCGCCCTCGACCTTGCGGACCTCGACGGCCGAGCTGAGGGCCTCGAACGCGCGGCCGCCGCGAGTGGTGAACAGCACCGCCTTCTTGCCGACGGCGACGAGGTGGCCGGGGCCGACCGCCGCGCCGAGCAGGTAGGTCAGGTTGATCGGGCTGGTGACCAGAAAGGCGTCGGCCGCCTCGACGGTCATCGCGCGGGCAAGGTTGAGCAGACGTTGCGAAGAGAAGTCCATGAGGCGATCTCACGTGGCGGAAGGTAGGTGTCGCACAACACCGTAGAGAGTGTTGCGCGGTAAGGAGGCAAGGGTGTTTGAGCAATATAGCTAGGCCAACAATCCTCATCTGGGAAGTAGTAAATTTGCCGTCTTGTGAAAATAGTGCGGGACGGGCGCGGAAAGTATCGGGTTCCCCGACACGGGCAGGGGCGGATTCATGCTGACGGTTCACCTGCGGGTCAACGACGCGGACTCGAAGCGGCCGACGCCGGTGCGGCTGGCCGTCACCGGGCCGGGCGGGGAATACTACCCGCCGCTCGGCCGGTTCGCGGCGTTCCCGTGCGGCGTCGGCGAGGACGTGGGCGGCAACCTCCGCGTCGGCCGCGACAACTTCGCCGTCATCGACGGGGCGTGCGAAATCCAGCTCCCCGCCGGCGTCCCCCTGCGAATCCGCGCCGCGAAGGGGCCGGAGTTCCGCCCGCTCGACGAGACCGTCGCCCTCGGGGCCGGCCAGCTGGCCGTCCGCCTGGAGATCGCCCGATGGATCAATTTCGCCGACCGGGGCTGGATGAGCGGCGACTCGCGGGTCCACTTCGTCCCGCCGCACGCGGCCTTGATGGAGGGCGCGGCCGAGGACGTGGCCGTCGTCAACCTGCTCGCGAAGGTCGAGCTGCAACTCGCGAAGGACGGCAACACGTACCCGACGGTCCAGCACCTGACGGCGTTCAGCGGCCAAGCCCCGGCGCTGGCGGCGGGCGGGCACGCGGTCGTCGTGAACACGTACAACGCCCACCGCGCCCTCGGCAGCCTGGGGTTGCTGAACGCGCACCGCGTCGTCTTCCCGCTCGCGTTCGGCGACCCGCTCGACACGGACGACTGGTCACTTTCGGACTGGGCGGCGCAGTGCCGGCGGAAGAAGGGCCTCGTCGTCTGGGCGAGGGCGTTCCACGCCGACGCCGGCGGCGAGGGGCTTGCGGCGGCCGTCCTGGGGAAGATCGACGCCATCGAGTTCGACGCGGAGGTCCGCCCGTCGCCGCTGTTGCCGTGGTACTACCGGCTGCTGAACGCCGGCGTCCGCCTCCCGCTCGTCGGCGGCAGCGGCAAGGACTCGAACCGCGTGCCGGTCGGCGCGGTGCGGACCTACGCCCAAGTCGGCGGGGACCGGACCTACGCCGCGTGGGTCGAGGCCGTGCGGGCGGGGAGGACGTTCGTCACGAACGGCCCGCTACTCACCTTCGACGTGTCGGCGAAGGCCGCGGCGACGGCCGAGTGCGTCACCCGGTTCGAGAAGCTGGAAGTCGTCGCCGACGGGCAGCCGGTCGCGGCGGCGAAGCCGGTCGAGGAGGCCGGCCGGTTCGTCGCGCGAATCGAGACTGCCCTCCCGGCGGCCAACTGGGTCGCGGCCCGGTGCGTCGGCAAGCCGTCGCCACTGAACCCGGCCGCGATCAATTTCGCCCACACGTCGCCGGTCCACCTCGGCCCGCCCCGCCGCGACCCGACGGCCGCGGCCGCCCTCGCCGCGTGCCTCGGCCAGCTCCGCGAGTGGGCGACGACCGCGGGCCGCTACCGGGACGAGAACTGGCGGGCGCAACTCCTGGGCCGCTGCGACGAGGCGGCCGCGAAGCTGGTTCCCGAAACGGAAGGATGAGGGGGTTGAAACGGTCGTAGGGCTTCTCTCCGGAAATGAATGTTGAGCGCGCGCCTCAGTTCGGCGCAACAATTTCAACTCGAATTCTGAGCTTTTGAGCCGGTTCAACATTACTCAGGTCGAATCGAACTCCGGAATTGGACGGATTCTCGGCGGTGAACTAACTTTGGTCAGCGAAACGGTCCGACGGATGGCGACCGGTGTTGCCCCCATCGCCACGAACCGTTCCGATCCCGAGTGCATCCATGATTGGCCTCCGCGAGCCGGGTGATGAAGTCCTCCCTGGGTACCAGCTGATTGCCCCGATCGGCAGCGGCGGGTTCGGCGAGGTGTGGAAGTGTACCGCCCCCGGCGGGCTGCACAAGGCGATCAAATTCGTCTTCGGCAACCTCGACTCGCTCGACGGCGACGCCCTGAAGGCCGAGCAGGAACTCCGCGCCCTCGGCCGGATGAAGGAAGTCCGCCACCCGTTCGTCGTGTCCATCGAGCGGATCGACAACATCTCCGGCGAGCTGCTCATCCTGATGGAGCTGGCCGACAAGAGCCTGCACGACGTGGTCGTCGAGTGCCAGACCCAGGGCCTGCCCGGCATCCCCCGCGACCTGCTGTTGAATTACCTGGCGGACGCGGCCGAGGGGCTGGACCACCTCAACGACAAGCACAACCTGCAACACCTGGACGTGAAGCCGAAGAACCTGTTCCTGGTCGGCGACCGGGTGAAGGTCGCGGACTTCGGCCTCGTGAAGCACCTCGAGCGGCACAGCTCGTCCGGCCTCATGGGCGGGGTGACGCCGGTGTACGCCGCCCCGGAGACGTTCGCGAACAAGATTTCCAAGAAGTCTGACCAGTACAGCCTGGCCGTGGTGTACGTCGATCTCCTGACCGGGGTGAAGCCGTTCGCCGGGAAGAACATCCGGCAGCTGGCGCTGCAGCACATGACGGAAACCCCGGACCTGAACATGCTGCCGCCGGAGGACCGGCCGATCGTGGCGCGGGCGCTGTCGAAGAACCCGGAGGACCGGTTCCCGAGTTGCGCCGCGTTCGTCCACACGCTCATGTCCGGGGCGGCGGCCGAAGGGCCGGCGATGCGGACGCCGCGGCCGCCCGGCGGGAAGCAGTCGCTCTCCCGCGGGAGCAAGGACGCGCACGACACGCCGATGCCGAAGAAGTCGTCGAAGGCCGACCCGAACCCGACGATGACGGTTTCCCGGTTCGAGGTCGGCATCCTCCGGCCGTCGATCTTGATCGGCGTCGGCAGCTTCGGCCGCCGGGCGATCCAGCAGATCCGCTGCCGGCTGCTCGACCGCGTCGGCGACCTGCACCAGGTCCCGAGCTTCCGGTTCCTCTACCTGGACGCCGACCCGGAGACGCCGAACAAGGTGATGGCGGACAAGACCGACTCGGCCATCCTGCCGGAGCAGTTCGTCCACCTGCCGCTGCAGCCGGTGACGAATTACCGGCGGAAGCACCTGGACCCGATCCTGGAGTGGATGTCGCGGGAGAAGTTGTACGCGATGCCCCGGTCACTCGCTCCGGAGGGGTCGCGGGCGCTCGGCCGGCTGGCGTTCTGCGACAACTACTTGAAGGTGGCCGCCCGGCTGAAGAGCGAAATCCAGACGGCCATCCACCCGGAGGCGGTAAAGCAGTCGGCCGACCAGACCGGGCTGACGCCGCGGGCGAAGGCCCCGTCCGTGTACGTGTTCGCCAGCGCCACCGGCGGCAGCAGCGGGTTCCTGCTCGACCTCGGGCACACCGTCCGCCGGGTACTGGCGAAGTTCAACATGGCCGAGGCCCCGGTCACCGCGTTCGTGTTCTGCGGCGCGCCGGAGGACAGTTGCTCGCCGGAGGCCGAACAGGCAAACGTCTACGCGACGCTCACGGAACTGAACCACTACGCCGACCCGGACGTGCAGTTCACGGCCCAGTACAGCGGCGACAACGGCCCGCGGTTCGAGGCGACGGGGCTGCCGTTCTCCGCGACGTACCTGCTGCCGATGGCGCAGCGGACGCTGGAGAGCTTCCGGGACTGCGTGTCGCACCTGTCCGGGTACGTCACGCACGAACTCACGTCCCCGCTCGGGTCCGCGCTCGAGGACATGCGGGGCCGCAAGCCGTTGCCGGGGCGGACGCCGTTCCGCGGGTTCGGCACGTTCGGCGTCTGGTTCCCCCGCGGCCTGTTGCTCCGGTCCGCCGCCCGGCAGCTCTGCCTGGCGCTGTTGAAGACGTGGTCCTCCACGAGCAAGGACCGGATGCCGATCCAGGCGCAGAAGCTGATCGACGACATTTACAACGACCCGCGGCTGACGCCGGACGCGGTCAACCAGTTCCTCATCGAGGAGTCGCGGTCGAGCACGCACGGCACGCCGCTGGAGATGCTCGGGAACTGGTGGACGACGCTCGGCGAGCAGATCGACGTGGTGGCGAAGCAGAACGACGGGGTGGCGTGGTCGGCGTCCGCGTGGGAGCAGGCCCGCGACCTGATCGGGTTCGAGCCGACGACCGAGGCCGACAGCCCGTACCGCCGCGGCCGGTTCAGCCGGATGCTCGACCGCGGCATCACGAACTCGGGGAAGGCGTGGGAGAACGAGCTGACGGAGCTGATCCGCCCGCTCAACGACATCCACGGCGCGCGGCTGTTCGCCCTGTCGGCGACGCTCGAGCGGGTGATGAGCGCGATGAACTCGGCCGCCCAGGTGCTCGAGCAGAAGGCCCCCGGCCTGGCGGACAAGCGGGGCAAGGCGCTCGGCGCGGCGTCCGCCGCCTACGAGGCGTGCCAGGCGGACGGCGGCGGGTTCAAGCTGTTCGGCGGCAGCCAGGCCCGCACGCTCCGGGCGTTCCACGAGAAGCTGAAGCTGTTCTTCGACAGTCGGGTGATGGAGGACCTGGCGGCCGCGACGGCCCGGTTCTACCGGAAGCTGGCCGCCCGGATCGACGACCACCTGCGGAGTGTGCTCGTCGCCCGCGACCAGCTGGACGCGATGATCCGGCAGGTCGAGTCGCCGCCCCCGACGACGCCCGGCAGCCGGTTCGGGATGCCCGGCCTGCGGAGCCGGGCCGACACGTCGGACGAGTCGATGCAGGCGACGTTGGAACTGTCCAACACGATGCGGGTCGTCCTGCCGAACGGCGACGACCAACTCGACCACGCGGCCGCGGAGTCACTGAAGGACCTGCCGCCGGAGGAGGTCGTGAAGCTGTACGACATCCTCGACCGGCTGGTGATCGAGCCGCGGGGCGGCCTCGTGCAGTTGTGCAAGCTGAACTCCGACCTGTACCGGGCGCTGTGCCTGCCGATGATCGAGCAGACGGCCGCGTTCCTGGCGAACATCGTGCCGACGCAGGACGTGACGGAGGTGGAGCTGACGAGCCAGGAGTCGAAGAAGGGGACGCTGCCGCAGCGGATCAGCCACTACCTGAAGCTGGCGACGCCGCAAGCGCCGGGGCCGGTCGAGGAGGAGAAAACCTACGTGCTCGTCCCCGCGACGCCGCCGGGGGCGAAGTTCGCGGGCGAGGTCAAGCAGGTGCTGCCGAAGGTCGTCACGGTGACGGTGCAGGGCCAGGGCACGGACTTGCTGTTCTGCCGCGAGCAGGGCTACCTGCGGCCGGCCGACCTGATGAAGCTGATCGAGCCGTGCTGGGATTCGTACTCGACGGCCGCCGAGGCGATCGAAAGCTCGCCGCACTGCCGGTTCGACGTACTGGAGTGGATGCCGCTGGAGGCGCGGTAGGTTCTTGACTTCCGAAGTCCGGTTTCGACTTCGGAAGTCGAGCGGGACAGGTTGCGTTCTCGTCCCGAACGTCTCGTTCGGGACGCCGCGTCCGCGAACCTCTGGTTCCCGAAAAAGGGTGGTTGCTGGCACGTCTACGCCGCAAACGAGACGTTTGCGGCGTCGCATCCCGAACCGGAGGTTCGGGACGAGGATAAAACTGGCGAGCCGAGCGGCGTAAGCCCCCCCGTGAGCCTACCAAAACCCGCCGCAAAAC
>JAESGS010000801.1_pt1 | contig 14817 bp, 15 predicted proteins | sample 9269761 | NCBI WGS metagenome assembly JAESGS01 (sample SAMN15741799, study PRJNA653493) | algae metagenome | isolation source: Cyanosarcina radialis HA8281-LM2 and co-occurring heterotrophs from damp... | place: USA: Makauwahi cave, Hawaii | collected 2011-01-06 | reverse complement strand
GTCCATCGTGTCGAGCGAGAAAGTGCGCACGCCATGCTTCCAATAGGCTTCGGAAATCGCTTCCTCGGCCTTCACCGGATGCATGAAGCAGAGCGTCGCTTCGGGGAGCGTACGGGCAACCAGACGCACCTCGGCGATCGAGGCGACGTCATAATGCGTAACACCCGAATCCCACAGCACGCGCAGCAGATCGGGCGACGGATTCGCCTTGACCGCATACATGGTCGTGCCGGGAAATCGCTCGATGAAGAAACGCGCTGCGCGCCGCGCCGCGTGCGGGCGGACAAGCGTAACAGGTTCGATCGGCGAAAGTGCCTGAATCAGCCCGTGGGCGCTATGATGCTGGTGCAACTCAAGGGACCCCCAAAAATAACGTTAAACACAAAGGCTGCCTTGCGGTTATTGGAAGTCCCCCTGGGGCAGCGGAGGGCGATATATGCAGGGGGGTCCCCCCTGTAAAGACCCTATCGCGCAATTTTGTAACGCGAAGGTAACACTGGGGGCGAACCGGGCCCGATGTGCGCCAAACCGCGCAAATGCGAGACAAAGCCGTGCCGCCGCGCTAGGAATGAAACATCGCCAAACCCGAAAAGGACCTCCCCGCCATGGTGTCTCGCGCCGACGTAAATCACAATTTTTCCGACGCCGAGCTTCAGGAACTGGCGGCCTTCGGCACCATCGAGTCGCACAAGGCCGGCGATCTGCTGGTTGAGGAGGGCGCGATGGCGCCCGATTGCATCGTTACCCTGTCGGGCCACACCGACATTTTCGCCTCGACCGATGAGGGGCGCAAGCGCGTCGGCTGGATGGAGCATGGACAGTTTGCGGGCGACCTGTCGGTGCTGACGGGCCAGCGTCACCTGTCCCGCGTCGAGATGGGCGCCGACGGCGATATCCTGCGCATCGCGCACGCCGATTTCCAGCGCCTGATTGCTGGCAACAGCTATTATTCGGACATCTTCATCCGCGTGCTGTCGGCGCGGCGCGAGTTCAGCAAGCATCGCGGCTTTGCGGTGACGATCGTCATCGGCGCGGCGATGGACCGCAGCGTCTATGCCTTGCGCGACCTCCTCATGAAGCATGGCGTCGCGCATCGCTGGTTCGACCCCGCCGACGGTCCCGTTGCCGGGCATTTGCTGGCCGAGCGCGGGCTGACCGAGGATCAACTGCCCGTCGCGATCCTCGGTGCCGCCGACGTGCTGATCCAGCCGACGCCGGAGCAGCTTGCGGTGGGGCTCGGGCTCGACCTGCTTCCCGATGGCGCCACGGCCGACGTCATTGTCGTCGGCAGTGGCCCCGGCGGGCTGGCGGCGGCGGTCTATGCCGCGTCGGAGGGATTGTCGGTCATAGCCCTCGACTCGCTGGCGCCTGGCGGGCAGGCGGGAACCTCGTCGAAGATCGAAAATTATCTGGGCTTCCCGACCGGGATTTCGGGGAATGAGCTGGCGCGCCGCGCAACGGTGCAGGCGCAGAAATTCGGCGCGCGACTGGTATCGCCGGTCAGCGCGGCGTCGATCAACCGCGACGGCGACGACGCCTATTGCCTGCATCTTGCCGATGGCCGCAAACTGCGCAGCCGCGCGGTGGTGATCGCGAGCGGCGCCAAATATCAGAGCCTGCCGATCGAGGGGCTCGAAACCTACGAAGGCCGCGGCATCTATTATGGCGCGACGCCGATGGAAGCGCAGCTTTGCAGCGATGCGGAGGTGAGCGTCGTCGGCGCGGGCAATTCGGCGGGGCAGGGCGCAATCTATCTCGCGAGCGTTGCGAAAAAGGTCTATGTCATCTTCCGCCGGGCGAGCCTGCGCGACACCATGTCCGAATATCTGGTCAAGCGGCTCGAAGAGCATCCGAATATCGAGATTATTCCCTCAACCGACGTCGTCGCGCTACACGGCGAGGATCATCTGGCCGGTGTGACCTATCGTTGCCGCGAGACCGGCGCGGAAGATCATTGCGACTGCAAATTCTTGTTTCTCTTCCTCGGCGCGAGCCCGAACACGCGTTGGCTGCCCAACGAAATGGTCTGCGACGAGCGCGGTTTCGTGAAGACCGGCGCGGATATCGCTCCGCTCGAACTCGTCAAGGCGGGCTGGTCGCTCGACCGTATGCCGAGCCGCCTCGAAACCAGCTGGCCGCGCATCTACGCCGTCGGCGACGTGCGCAAGGGATCGGTGAAGCGCGTCGCCTCGTCGGTCGGCGAGGGATCGGTGGTGGTGAGCCATATCCACCAAGCGCTGGCGGAGACGGGCCCTTCCGCCGGTTGACCTTGTTGCCGTTCGAGCGATAAGCTCCTGTCTTCGAACCGAAAAGGGAGCGTCGGATGAGCTTGGCAGCACTCGTGATGATGGTGGCGGCACAGGGAGGCGGCGAGCCGCTGCCTTCGAAAACCGACATCCCGAGCGATTTTTCGACCGTCATCTGTCCAACCGAGGCGTCCGCGCGCGATATGCTGAGCACCTATTACGGCGTCCAGCCGGCTCCGCGAAATCACACGATCGACACCGGCCTGTTCTTCAAGGGGCTGGCGGCGACCGGGTGCACCCAAAACAGCCCGGATGCGAAATCGACGATCACGATCAAGGAGGTCGTCGCTCGGCGGACGCTGACGCTTGCACCGGGAAGCGAGACTTATCTCGTCTATCGTGGGGCAAACGCAAATGGCACCAGGGTCGTCGGGATCGTCGACGAGACAGGGAATGCCAAACATCCCAGGACCGATTTCGAGCGCTGGCTTGCCGAATTTGTCCCCGATGGCGTGCTGAATCACGATCCGGCAACGATGGGCAAACTCTATCTCTGCTCGACGGCCGACGGCGCGCGGGCAGCCGTTCGCGCCATCCCGACCAAGGGCAGCGAGGCCGCGCGCAACGCAGCCTTCGCGAAGGCTCGAACCGCCAATACTTGCCGCGAGGCCACCTCAGGGCGTTACAAGATCATAGCGCGTTACGAGAACCGTACGATTGCGTGCGGGTTCGAGTGCGAAGACGTCTGGAATGCGCTCGCCGCGACCGACGCGCGCGGACGAGCGGTTGCGTTGATCTTCAACGGCTCGCACTTCTGACGCGCGGTCACCCCAGCCGCGTCTTGAAGTCCTCGTAACCGAATTCGCGGATCAGCTTCAGCTCGTCGCTCTCGCTGTCCCACAGCCAGATCGACGGCAGCGGAACGCCGTTGAAGGTGTTCGTCTTCACCATCGAATAATGCGCTTGGTCGAGGAAAGCGAAGCGCTGGCCGATGCGTGCGCCGCCGGGCAGGCGGTAATCGCCGATCACGTCGCCCGCGAGGCATGACGGGCCGCCGAGGCGCGTGGGCATGCCCTCGCTGCCCTCATCGAGCATCGCGGGCCGGTACGGTGCCTCGATCACGTCGGGCATGTGGCACGTCGCCGAAATGTCGGTGATGCCGATCGGCATGCCGTTGTCGAACAGATCGAGCACCTCGCCGACAAGGATCCCGGCGTCGAGCGCGATTGCCTCGCCGGGCTCGATCATCACATCGCAATCGGTCGCCGCGCGCACCTGCTTCAGGAAGGCGATCAGGTCGTCGACCTGATAGTCGGCGCGCGTGACATGATGGCCGCCGCCGAAATTGATCCATTTGAGCTGGCTGAAGAAGGGCCGCAGCATCGGCTGGACGGCGTTCCATGTGCGCTCGAGCGGCGGGAAGTCCTGTTCGCACAGGCTGTGCATATGGATGCCGTCGACGCCCTCCATATGCTCGGGGAGCAACTGGCTGATCGGGAAGCCAAGGCGGCTGCACGGCGCCGCCGGGTCGTATTTCGGAACCTCGCCCTCGCTGTGCATCGGATTGATGCGGAGGCCAATGTCGAACGTCTCGCCCTTTGCGCGCAGTTCGTTGAGCAGTGGGCGGAAGCGCGTGATCTGGCCGGGCGAGTTGAAGATCAGATGATCGGAGAGCGATGCGATTTCAGGCAGGTCGGCTTCTTTGTAGCCGGCGCAATAGGTCGCAACTTCGCCGCCATATTCGCCGCGCCCGAGCCTCGCTTCGTAGAGGCCCGATGCGCAGACGCCGTTGAGATAATCGGTGACCGTCGGACCCAACGACCACATCGAAAAGGCCTTGAGCGCCGCGAGCACACGCGCGCCCGACGCTTCGCCGATATGGCGGAGCACCGACAGGTTGGCGCGCACTTTCGCCGCGTCGACGACGAAGGCGGGAGAGGGGACGCGGGTCAGGTCGAAGCGGGCAAAGGCTCCGGGGTCGCCGGCACGGGTTTCCATGTCGCTGTAAAATCCTGTCAGACCGCAATCGGTCCCTTGAAAATGAAGAACGCCCCCGCCGCAATCAGTCCGAAGCCGACGAGATGGTTCAGGGTCAGCTTCTCACCGAGCCAGAAGACCGCGAACCCGGCGAATATGATCAGGGTTATCACTTCTTGCAAGGTCTTGAGTTCGGCGGCGCTGTATACGCCGTAGCCGATGCGGTTAGCGGGGATCACCAGGCAATATTCGAAGAAGGCGATCCCCCATGCGATCAGCACTGCCAGCCAGACCGGCCGCGATACCGCGCCGAGCTGCCCATACCAGGCAAAGGTCATGAAGATGTTCGAGACGAACAGCAGCCCGATCGGCGCGAGATAGGCGGTCATTTTTGGTCCTTCGTCAGCGGCAGCACGTCTCGAAGCAGCGCGGCGAAGAAATGCCCCGGCTCCTCGACCATCGGCATATGCGCCGAATGTTCGAGCCAGACGAGCTTCTTTGAGGGTGCTTCAACCTGTCCGAACCACTGGGCCGCCACAGGCGAAGGGACAGTATAGTCGTGCCGTCCGAGCAGGAAGACAAGCGGCACGTCCATCTTCCTCACTTTCGTAAAACTCACATCGGCGAGGCGCGGCCAGAGCGTCGTCACCGAAAATTCGCTGCCCTTGCCCCACGCCTGACGGTCGGCCTCGGTGTACTCCGGGGACAGGCGCGGCGTCTGGAAATAATATTTGAGGTCGGGCTTATTGTAGATCAACGAGCCGTAGGGGATCGCATATTTGCGCCAGCCGTCGGCCTTCGCGATCGTGAACTCGCCCGACGGGTAAGGGGCGAGCGCGTCGATCGCGGCGACGGCCTCTGCGTTGCCCGACGCGACCGCCTTGGCGCGCGTCCACGCCATGCCCGCCTTTTCGCCTTCGCGGAAATCGATGCCCTGACCGACGCCGACATAGGCGTAGAGAAGGTCGGGGCGCTTCACAGCGACCGACAGGCCGACGATCGAGCCCCAGCTATGCCCCATCAGCACGACCTTGCGCTTGCCATAGCGCTTGCCGAGCAATTCGATCAGCTCGATCGCATCGTCGCGGTAGCGTTCGGGGGTCATCGTCGGGGCGAGCGTCGCGGGATCGTTTAGCGGATAGCTGCGTCCCGCGCCGCGCTGATCGTATTGAACGACCGTGAAGACATCCTCCCACGGGCGCTGAAACGCCCATGCAAAGGGCATTTCGACTGCGCCGGGGCCGCCGTGGACGAAGATCAGGATCGGATTGTCGCGATCGGATCCGCGCACGTTTACGACCTGCCGCGCACCGCCGAGCGTGACCTCGAACGTTTCCTGTACGCCGTTCGGGGTGACGATCTTGCCGATGTCGGCGACGATAGCGCGCGCGGGGGCGTAGGCATCGTCGGTTTGCGCGGCGGCGGGGGTGGTGAGAACGGCTAACAGGGCAAAAGCCGCGATGAGGAACTTCATGAAAACAACCCCTTCGTCATCCCGCGAAAGCGGGAACCCATTTCGGCCGTAGCTACTGGGTTCCCGCTTTCGCGGGAATGACGAAAAAGGGAATGGACTTAGAAATTCAGCGGTCCGTCGAGTTCCTTCACCTGCCAGAGCAGGCCATGCTTGTTGAGCATGTCCATGAAGGGATCGGGATCCATCTGCTCCATGTTGAACACGCCGTCCCCGCTCCAAGTGCCGGTCACCATCATCGCAGCGCCGATCATCGCCGGGACGCCGGTGGTATAGCTCACCGCTTGGTTGCCCGTTTCGGCGAACGCCTCTTCGTGGTCGCAGATATTGTAGAGGTAGAGCGTCTTTTCCTTGCCGTCCTTGTCAAGGCCCGTCGCGATGACGCCGATGTTGGTCTTGCCCTTGGTCGTCTCACCCAGGCTCGACGGTTCGGGCAACACGGCTTTGAGGAACTGCAGCGGGACGATCTCGCGACCCTCGTAGATCACGGGGTCGATGCGCGTCATGCCGACATTCTGGAGGACGGTGAGGTGGGTGATATAGGCCTCGCCAAAGGTCATCCAGAAGCGGATACGCTTGATCTCGGGCAGGTGCGTCTTCAGGCTTTCGATTTCCTCATGATACATGAGGTACATCGTCTTTTCGCCGACGGCTTCGAAGTCGAATTTCTGTTTCACCGACATCGGCGGGGTTTCGACCCAGTCGCCATTTTCCCAGTGGCGCGCGACGGCGGTCACTTCGCGGATATTGATCTCCGGATTGAAGTTGGTCGCGAAATGCTGGCCATGGTCGCCGCCGTTGCAATCGAGAATGTCGAGCGTGTCGATGCGGTCGAAATGATGCTTCTTGAGCCATGTCGTGAAGACGCTGGTGACGCCGGGGTCGAAGCCCGAACCGAGTAGCGCCATCAGGCCGGCATCCTTGAAGCGGTCCTGATACGCCCACTGCCAGTGATATTCGAACTTCGCCTCGTCGCGCGGCTCATAGTTCGCGGTGTCCATATAATGCGCGCCGGTCGACAGGCACGCCTCCATGATCGTGAGGTCCTGATAGGGGAGCGCGAGGTTCACGACATGCGTCGCGCCGATCGAGCGGATCAGAGCTGCGGTCGCGTCGATATGGTCGGCGTCGACCTCGGCGGTCTTGATCGTGACGCCGGTGCGTTCCTTGACCGACTCGGCGATCGCGTCGCACTTGAACTTGCGGCGACTCGCCAACGTGATGTCGGGAAAAATGTCGGGGTTCATCGCCATCTTGTGCACCGCGACCGATCCGACGCCGCCTGCGCCGATCACTAGAACCTTGCTCATGAAAAATCTCCTGCCCGCTATGCTGCGGCTTGTGTTGTATGCCGCGCCCTATAGGACGAAGCCATGACAGAACAAAGCCCCGATCCCTTGCTGAACCCGAACCGTGCGCCGACGCTTGCGGGTGTCGAACGCGCCGCGGCGAAAGTCGCTGCACTGCTCCCGCAAACTCCGCTGCTGCCGCTCGAAGTCGACGGCAGGACCATATGGTGCAAGGCCGAATGCCTGCAGCCCGTCGGCGCGTTCAAGATTCGCGGCGCTTGGCACCGGCTGACCGACCTCACGCCCGAACAGGCCGCTGCCGGCGTCGTCGGCGTGTCGAGCGGCAATCATGCGCAAGGCGTCGCGTGGGCAGCGAAGCGGCTCGGGATCAGGGCAACGATTGTGATGCCGAGCAATGCGCCCGCGATGAAGCTCGCCGCAACGCGCAAACTGGGGGCGGAGGTCGTCCTTTATGACCGCGTTACCGAATCGCGCGATGCCGTCGCGGCGAAACTGCTGTCCGAGCGCGGCGGGACATTGGTGCACGCCTATGGCGATCCGTGGATTATTGAGGGGCAAGGCAGCGCCGGGATCGAGGCGGCAGCGCAGATGAAGGCACGCGGAATCGGTACCCCCGACAAGGTCATCGCGTGCTGCGGCGGCGGCGGTCTGTCGGCCGGATTGGCGCTCGCGCTGCCCGATGCAGAGATCATCGCGGTCGAGCCCGAAGGTTGGGACGATGTGACGCGCAGCCTTGCCGCCGGGGAAATCCTGTCGGTGGAAGACATGAGCTACCCGACCGAGTGCGATGCGCTCCAAACGCCCGAAACTTGGCCGATCAACTTTGCCGTGCTGCAGGCGCGCGGCGTGAAGGGCGTCGCGGTGACGCGCAGCGAAGTGCGCGACGCAATGCGGCTCGCGTTCGAGAAATTGCACCTCGTCGTCGAGCCCGGCGGCGCGGCGGCGCTCGCGGCGGTGCTCGCGGGCAAGGTCTCGCTCACCGACGCGACGCTCGTCACGCTTTCGGGCGGTAACGTCGATCCGTTGAAATTTGCCGAGATCATCACCGAATAGGCGGGCGGAAACTTATCCGCCGGCGTGCGTTTGGTCGGGGAAGGAGAAGCATGATGCAGAAGAGTGCAATTTTGGCGAGCGCCGCGGCGGCGCTGGTGCTGTTGGCGGGCTGCGAGAAGGCCGAGGCGCCCGCACCTGCGGCAACCGACGCGACAACAACCGAGGTTCCGGTCGAAACCGCGCCGCCTGAGGGCGCAGAGGCGACCGATCCCGCAACCGCCCCGCATCGCTTTGCAAGCTGGGCCGGCAAATGGACCGGGGTCGAGGGCATGTATGCCACGATCACCACCGCCGAACCCGGGAAGTACAAGCTCGAAATGCAGTCGGACCTCGACACCAAGGGAACCTATGATGGCGAGGACAGCGAACATGGCATCAAGTTCAAGCGCGGTGCCGAAGAGCTGAGCCTGCGCCGCGGCAACGGCGACGAGACCGGCCTCAAATATCTGGCCGGCAAGAAGGAATGCCTGATCGTCAAGGAAGGCGAGGGCTACTGCCGCGACTGACGTTACGCCGGCGACACATCTTTTTGATGCTGTCGCCGGATTGTCATCGAACCGGCACGGGAATGGCATGAAAGCCTGCCATGGGCGGCCCCGGATCAACATTATCCGGGGAACCCATTCGCATGGCAAGCCAACCTAATCGCAAGATCGCCGCCGCCGTCGTCCGCGAGGATGGCGAACAGAAGCAGCGCCTGCTCGACCGCGCTTTTGCGCTCGCTTTCAAAGGCCTCGTCTACGCCCAGATATGGGAAGACCCCGTCGTCGACATGGAGGCGCTGGCGATCGAGCCGGGCAATCGAATCGCGACGATCGCGAGCGGCGGCTGCAACGTCTTCTCTTACCTCGTCGCCGACCCGGCGGAGATCGTCGCGGTCGACCTCAACACCGCGCATGTCGCGTTGAACAACCTCAAGCGCGTCGCGATCCAACGGTTGCCCGACCAGGCCAGCCTGCACCGCTTTTTCGCCGACGCCGACAATGACGCGAACATCGCCGACTATCGCGCCTTCGTCCGCCCGCATCTCGACGAGACGAGCCGCCGTTATTGGGAAGGTCGCGACCTCGTCGGCCGCCGCCGCATCAACGGCTTCGCGCGCGGGCTCTACAAGCGCGGGCTGCTCGGCAATTTTATCGGGCTGGCGCACCTCATCGCGCGAATGCATCACGTCGATCCGCGCCAATTTCTCTCCGCGAAAACGATCGAGGAGCAGCGCGCCATCTTCGAGGAGAAATTCGCGCCCTTCTTCGACCGCAAGTTCATCCGCTGGGTGACCGACCAGCGCTCGTCGCTCTTCGGACTCGGTATCCCGCCGGCGCAATATGACGCATTGGCCGGGGGTAAACCGATGGCCGATGTGCTCCGCGCGCGGCTCGAAAAGCTCGCGTGCGACTTCCCGCTCGATGACAATTATTTTGCATGGCAGGCGTTTGGGCGCGGCTATGGCAAGGGCAGCGCGGCATCATTGCCGCCCTATCTGCAGGCGGACAATTATGACGCGGTCCGCGCGCGTGCCGAACGGGTGACGATGCTCCACGCGAACATGACCGACATGCTCGCGGCAGCCGATGCGGCAAGCTTCGATCGCTATATCTTCCTTGACGCGCAGGACTGGATGACCGACGCGCAATTGACCGCGCTGTGGGGCGAGGTCACGCGTACCGCACGCCCCGGCGCACGCGTCCTGTTCCGCACCGCCGCCGAACCGAGCCTGCTGCCGGGGCGGCTGCCCGACGACCTGCTTGGGCGCTGGGATTATCGCGCGGCGGAGTCGCTCGATTACACGCGGCGTGACCGGTCGGCGATCTATGGCGGAGTCCATCTCTATATCCTGAAAGACTGATCCATGACCGGGGGGCAGGGGCACGCCGAACTGATGGACGGCGTCTATCGCGGTCAACGTCATATTTATGACCTGACGCGCAAATATTATCTGCTCGGCCGCGACCGGCTGATCGACGAACTCACACCGCCCGTCGGTGGGCATGTGCTGGAAATCGGATGCGGCACCGGGCGCAACCTGATCGCCGCGGCGCGCTGCTGGCCCGGCGCGCATTTCCACGGGATCGATATTTCGGAGGAGATGTTGAAATCGGCGCGAACAGCGATTGCGCGCGCCGGACTGACCCGGCGCGTGACGGTCGCGCGGGGCGATGCGACGGGTTTTGACCCGAACGCCTTGTTCCGCATCAAAAGCTTCGACCGGATCTTCCAAAGCTACACCCTGTCGATGATCCCCGATTGGCAGGGCGCGATTCGCGAGGCGGTCGATCATCTTTCGGCTTACGGATCGCTGCATATCGTCGATTTCGGTCAGCAAGAGGATATGCCCGACTGGTTTCGCGGCGCGCTGTTCGCGTGGCTCGCGCGCTTTCACGTCGAGCCGCGCGCGCTGCTGGTCGAAGCTGCGCGCGAGGTGGCGAACGACGCCGGTGCACGGCTCGCGGTCACGCGGCTTCATCGCGGTTATGCCTGGGCGTTGCGGCTGGACAAACGCCCACGCTAGCCTTGCCAAGCGGCGCCCCACCTGCTCCTTTGGCGCGGGGAGGGGCCATGACCGACACTATTCAACAGGCAGGGCAGGTCGAACTGCCGGCGATTATCGAAACGCTGGCGCAGGCGTTCCAGGCCGACCCGGCGCTACCATGGATCTTGCCCGATCCCGTTCACCGACAGCGCGCGCTTCGCAGCCTGTTTCAGGTGCTCGCGCCCGCCGATCTGCGTGCGGGCGTCGTGCTGCGATCGGCGGGTGACGAGGCCGCATCGCTATGGCGCGCGCCGGGGCACGCGCATAGCGGCACGTTCGAATTCCTCCGCACCGTCATCCCGCTCGTCGTAACCTTCGGCGCCGCGCTGCCGCGCGGACTGAAAGTGCAGGCCAGCATCGACGCGCATCGTCCCAAGGGCCGTTTCTGGTATCTCCACTATGTCGGCGTGCGCCGCGAACATCAGGGCAAGGGCCATGGCGGGCGGATCATTCGCGCGCAGACCACTGTCGCGGATCGCGAAGGGCTGCCCTGCTGGCTGGAGACTGCAACGCCGGAGAATGTGCCGCTTTACGAGCGGCTCGGCTTCGTTACGCAGGCCGAGTGGGATGTGCCGGACGGCGGCCCGCATTTCTGGGGCATGATGCGACCGGCCCGCTAATTTATCGGGCCGTGGGTTTGGAAGCCGGGCGCGCCGCGTTGAAGGAAAAGGCGATGTCCACCCCCGCAGCAATCGCATCGGTTGCGGCCCATTCGCCCTGACCAACGCCGAAAGCTGTGCGGTCGATGCGTGCGGTGCCGGTGACGCGGGCTTTGTCGCCGTCGATGCGCAGCGTGAACCGCACGGTCGCGGGCTTGCTGACGCCGTGCAAGTCGAGCGTGCCGCGCGCTTCGTATCGGTCGCCGCCGAGATGGCGGATGTCGCGTGCGGCAAACACCGCGCTCGGGTGCGATCCGACATCGAAGAAATCGCTGCTCTTGAGCGAATCGTCGCGCTGCCCATCGCCGGTGTCGGCCGAGGCGAGGTCGACCGTGACGCGGATCGTCGACTTGGCGAGCTCGTCCGGGCTGAAACGGATGGCGGCGCGCCAGCGGCCAAAGCTGCCGTCGACCGCTTCGCCATTCCAGCGTGCGGTGAAGCCGAGCCGTCCGCCTGAAGCGACCGTCCAGTCGGCGAGCGGCTGGGCCGTGTCTTCGGGCGCTTCCTCGTCCGCTTCGGCGGCCGTGGGTTCATCGTCCCTCACACTCGGCGCAACAACGGCCGTTGCTGGGGCCACGGCGGGCGTCGGCGATGCCGTCACTGCGGGCAGCTGCGTCCGTTCCGGGTAGATCGTCTGGCCGGCGACAAAGGCCGCGCCAACGAGTGCCAGCGCGCCGATGGCCGCTCCTGCCGCCTTTCCGCGTGCAAAAGGGATCATCCGCTGGAGTTCGGGCTTGCCGAGCAGCCACTGATGACGCAGCGCGCCAGCGATATGGAGCACGAACAGGCCGATCGCGAGCCACGCCATCGCGCCGTGGATTGATTCGGCTGGTTCGTGCCAGCTCCGGCCAACAGACAGGTGCGGCCAGGGGACGATGCCATAAAGCAGCGTCGGCACCTGAACGCGCGCGGTCGAGACGAGCAGCCAGCCCGTAAGCGGACCGAGGATCATCACGAAATAGAAGAGCCAGTGCACCGTGCTCGCGAGCGCGCGCGTCCAGGCCGGACCTTCGGATGCGGGCGGACGCGATGTGAACAGGCGCGCGGCGAGGCGCGCGAGACTGAGCAGCAGGATCGTGATGCCGACCGATTTGTGAAGCTGGTAGCGTGCGAACAATTCGGGGCTGTTGTTCCCTTCGAGGGCCCAGCCAAGCGCAATCTGGAATGCCAGCAGCAACGCGATGAGCCAGTGAAGCGTGATGGCGGTGTAGCTATAACGCTGTGCTGGCATGATAATCTTTCACGATGGGGAAAGGATTCGGACCCGATGCTATCGTATCGGCTCGATCTTGTCGAAGGGAGAGCGCCCCCTCTTCGGGTGTCAGATGAACGAAATGAGGAGCAGGATGATCGCAACGGGGACGATCACTGCGAGCCCCATGATGCACCCAATGCGCTCACGCCTGTTTGCAGGAACCCCGCTACCGGCGTCGATAACGAGACCCAGCATCTCCAGCAGCTTCGCCAGCATTCGTGGGACTAATCGTCGAAACCGACGAACCGCACCGCCTCGTCGATACTCTTGCGGTTCGACACCACCGCATTCGCCGGGAAATCTGCATCGGGCCAGCCCATCGCGACGCAGATCATGATGACCTGATCGTCGGGGATGCGCGCATATTCGCGCACGACGGGGCTTTGCATGATGCCCTGGCTGTTGATGACGCAGCCGAGCCCGCGCGACCAGGCGGCGTTGACCAGCGCGTTCGTCACCGCCCCGCAATCGAAGGGTGCGATGTCGCTGCCGAGCAGCACGCGGTCATAGGTCACGACGATGCTGACCGGCGCGTCGAACTGGCGGAAACCGCGCAGCACCCAGTCCTGTCGCGCGTCCTTGTCGTCACGCGCAATGCCCATCGCGCCGAAGAGCTGCTTGGCGATCTCGATCTGGCGGCCGCGATGGTCGTCGGCGATGCCGTCGAAGCGGCGGAATTCGCGGCTGTCGGGCTTTCCCGCTAGGATGCCCTCGGTGTTGCCCCGCCGGATCGCCGCGAGCGGCTCACCGGTGACAACCGAGAAATTCCAGCACTGGTTGTTGAACGATGAGGGCGCCCGCATCGCGACCTCGAGGATCTCGGCGATCAGGGCTTTCGGCACGGGCTTGTCGAGGAAGCCGCGGATCGAGCGGCGTCCGACGACGATCTCATCGTAAGCGGGTGCGCCCGTCACGCGGCCTTCTGAAGCTGGAGCTCGAGGCGATCCCAGATTTCGACGAGCGCTTCGGTCAGCTCGCGCATCATCGCTTCGTCATGCGCCGGGCCCGGCGTGAAACGCAGGCGTTCGGTGCCGCGCGGCCCGGTCGGGAACTTGATCGGCTGCACATAGACGCCATATTCGGCGAGCAGGATATCGCTGATCTTCTTTGCGCGGACGGGGTCGCCGACCATCAGCGGGACGATGTGCGTCGTCGAATCCATCACCGGCAGGCCGGCGTCGCGGAAGCTCTGCTTGAGATAAGCTGCGGCGCCCTGCTGCGCGTCGCGCTCGACGCTCGACGCCTTGAGGTGACGCACGCTCGCGAGCACGCCCGCGACGAGCACCGGCGACAGGCTCGTGGTAAAAATGAAGCCCGGCGCATAGCTGCGGATCACGTCGATGATATTCTTGTCGGCAGCGATATAGCCGCCCATCACGCCGAACGCCTTGCCCAGCGTGCCCTCGATGATCGTCACGCGGCTCGCCGCTTCGTCGCGGTCGGTGATGCCGCCGCCGCGCGGGCCATACATGCCGACAGCATGGACTTCGTCGCAATAGGTGAGCGCGTTATATTTGTCGGCGAGGTCGCAGATCGCGTGGATCGGGGCGACATCGCCATCCATCGAATAGACGCTTTCGAACGCGATCAGCTTCGCCGCGTCGGGATCGTCGGCGGCGAGCAGTTCCTCGAGGTGCGCGAGGTCGTTGTGGCGCCACACGCGCTTCTCGCAACCCGAGTTGCGGATACCCGCGATCATCGACGCGTGGTTGAGTTCGTCCGAATAGATGATGCAGTTCGGCAGCAGCTTGCCGAGTGTTCCGAGCGTCGCTTCGTTCGAGATATAGCCCGACGTGAAGAGCAGTGCGCCTTCCTTGCCGTGGAGGTCGGCGAGTTCATGCTCGAGGTCGACGTGATAATGGGTATTGCCGCCGATATTGCGCGTGCCGCCCGAGCCGGCCCCGACGTCGTGCAGCGCCTCTTCCATCGCGGCGATGACCTTGGGGTGCTGCCCCATCGCGAGATAGTCGTTCGAGCACCAGACGGTGATCGGCTTCGGCCCGTTGTGCCCCGCAAAGCAGCGTGCGTTCGGAAAGGCGCCCTTGTTGCGGAGGATGTCGATGAAGACGCGGTAGCGTCCTTCTTCGTGCAGCCGGTCGATGGCCCGAGCGAAAATATCGTTATAGTTCACGTTTAAGCCCCGCAGTCAGGTGCCTGTTCAGGTCTTTGGGCGCCGCTCCCTCCGGCGGCACTTAACAGCGGCCCAATAACGCCGAATCTGGCTGAAATCCAGTGCGAACGATTCGCAATTTATAGGACAAATTGTCCTAACAAATTGCCCTGTCAGATCGTTTCGATCGTCCCGATGCCATAAGG
>JAESGS010000798.1_pt1 | contig 14875 bp, 17 predicted proteins | sample 9269761 | NCBI WGS metagenome assembly JAESGS01 (sample SAMN15741799, study PRJNA653493) | algae metagenome | isolation source: Cyanosarcina radialis HA8281-LM2 and co-occurring heterotrophs from damp... | place: USA: Makauwahi cave, Hawaii | collected 2011-01-06 | reverse complement strand
ACCATAGCCCGACGAGCAGCCGGTGATGAGGATGGTTTTCATATATGTTCCTTTCTCGTGGTGATGAAAGGACGCTAGACGGCACAAGCCGGACTATCTACAATCTGAAATCCATATTTCATTCGAGATAGTCCATATGACCGATCCCCTGTCCGACCTGATCGCGCTGCTGCGGCCGCGCGCGGTGTTTGCGAAAGCTATCAGCGGCGCCGGAAGCTGGGCGGTACGCTATGGCGACTTCGGGCATCCGGGGTTCTGCACGGTGATCGAAGGAGCCTGCCGCCTGTCGGTCGATGGCGCCGATCCGGTGACGATCGAGGCGGGCGATTTCGTGTTCCTGCCCGCGACGCCGGGCTTCTCCATGGGCGGGTTCGAGCCCGCCGAGCCGGTCGACATCGATCCGCACGCGGCGGCGGACCTGACCGGCGAAGTGCGCCACGGCCGGCAGGAGGGCGCGCCCGATGTGACGATGCTCGGCGGCTATTTCGTCTTTGAATCGCCTGACGCCGCGCTGCTGGTGTCGCAGCTTCCCGCGCTCATTCATCTGCGCGGTGCCGAGCGGCTGGCGACGCTGGTGCGGTTGGTGCGCGAGGAGGCGGGCGAAGAGCGGCCGGGATGCGACCTGATCCTGTCGCGGCTGGTCGAGGTGCTGATCGTCGAGGCGCTGCGATCGGTCGAGGGCGACGATGCGCCGCCGGGACTGCTCCGCGGCCTAAGCGATCCGCGGCTCGCCGCAGCGATCCGGCAGATCCACGGGGCGCCCGCGCGGCCGTGGACGGTCGCGGCGCTCGCGAAGGAAGCGGCGCTGTCGCGCTCGGCTTTCTTCGAACGCTTCGCACGCACCGTCGGCGTGCCGCCGATGGAATATCTGCAGGGCTGGCGGATGAGCATCGCCAAGGATCTGCTGCGCCGCCGCGCGGGGAAGCTCGACGAGATTGCAGAGCGGGTCGGTTATGGCTCGGCGAGCGCGTTCAGCACCGCCTTTACCCGCCATGTCGGAGTGCCGCCGAAGCGCTTTGCGATGACGGCCTAGTCGGCGCCGAACTGGTCGGCGAGCTTGGCGCGGCGGACCTTCCATGTTTCGGCGAGCACGGGCACATCGCGGAGCGCGCGGAGGTCGGCGACGCGATCCTTCGCCTCGCCGCCGATGAGCAGGCCGAAGAGCGAGGCGAGCGGCCATTCGGGATACGGCCGTTCGACCAGTTCCAGATCGTCGCCCGCGCGCACGATACCGGGTTCGAGCACGCGGTAGTACCAGCCCGAGCGCCGCGTCTTCACCACCCCCGCCATCACGCCCTTGGTTTCGAACCGATGGTCGAGCTTCCAGCACGGCTGGCGCGCCTGCGTCACTTCGACCAGCGCACTGCCGAGGCGGAAGCGGTCGCCGAGAAAGACGCTGTTTTCGTCGAGGCCGATGGTCGAGATATTCTCCCCGAACGCGCCCGCCGCGTCGAGCAGCGGCGCGGCGCCGAGCTGGCCGCGCCACCAGTCATAATGGTCGGCGGGATAATGGTGGATCGCCTTGTCGATGCCGCCATGGACGGTGCGGTCGGCCTGTTCGTCGCCGACGAGCCCCATCGCATCGACCGCAACGGCATCGGCGACCGGCAGCTTGCCGATCGCACTCGCCTCGTCGCCGCGAAAGGGGATCGCCTTGCCCATCAGGACAGCAAGAATCGGGGTCTTCATGCCGCCGATTGCATAGGCCAAGCGGCGGGAATGGCAATCGGCGGACTTGGGCGTCAGGCTTCAGCCAGCGCGGGACTGTTCTGCGTTCGCGTCGCGATGACGATCGCGAGGCCCGCAAGCGCCATCGCCGCCCCCGCGAACGAGACCGCCGGATAGCCGAGCCCGAGGCCGATCACCCCGCCCCCGACCGCGGCGCCGACGGCGTTGCCGAGGTTGAACGCGCCGATATTGACCGCCGAAGCGAGATTAGGCGCATCGGACGCCGCCTCCATCACGCGCATCTGGAGCGGCGGGACGATGGCGAAGGTCGCGACACCCCAGACGAAGATGGTGACCGCCGCAGCGAGCGGCTGGAACATCGCGCCCGCAAAGATGACGAGCGTCGCGGCGAGCCCGGCGAGCGAGACGATCAAGGTGCGGTCGATCGACTTGTCGGCAAAGACGCCGCCGAGCCAGTTGCCGGCGGTGAGGCCGAGCCCGTAGATCACCAGCATCGCGGTCACGAACAGCGTTCCCGCATGCGTCGCTTCGGTCAGGATCGGCGCGATGTAAGTGAAGACCGTGAACATCGCCGACGAGCCGATCGCGGTGAGCGCGAGCGCGATCAGCACCTCACGCCGTTTCAGCACGCCGAGTTCGGCGAGCATGTTGCCGCCCGCGTCGCGGCCGATGTCGGGAAGCGCGAAACGCAGTGCCGCCATGGTGATCAGGCCCCAGACAGCGATCGCGCCAAAGGCGGTGCGCCAGCCGAACGTCCCGCCGACCCATGGTGCGAGCGGCACGCCGATGACATTGGCGAGCGTCAGGCCCATGAACATCGCCGCGACCGCGCTCGCACGCTTTTCGGGCGGAACGAGGCTCGCCGCGACGACCGAACCGACACCGAAAAAGGCGCCGTGGTTGAGCGAGGTGATGACGCGCGCGACCATCAGCGTCGTATAATCGCCCGCGATGGCGGACAGGAAATTGCCGAGCGTGAAGATCGCCATCAGGCCGATCAGCAGGGTGCGGCGGTTCATCCGCGCGGTGGCGAGCGTCATCAGCGGCGCGCCGAGCATGACGCCGAGCGCATAGGCTGACACGAGCAGCCCGGCGGCGGGGATCGAAACCCCCAGCCCCTCGGCCATGTCGGGGAGCAGCCCCATCGGGGCGAATTCGGTGATGCCGATGCCGAAGGCGCCCGTGGCGAGCGCGAGGAGGGGAAAGTTGATTTTCATGTCGGTTCTTCCGATCAGACGAGTGGCGGATTGAGGCGCGCGAAGCCCGCCTGTTGCCGATAGGGTGTGTGCGGATAGGGCGGCAGGACGTCGCTTGCGGCGTCGAGCGCGGCGACTTGCTCCGCCGTCAGTTCCCAGCCGACCGCGCCGAGATTCTGCCGGAGCTGCTCCTCGTTGCGCGCGCCGATGATCACCGACGACACGGTGGGGCGCCGCAGCAGCCAGTTGATCGCGACCTGCGGCACCGTCTTGCCGGTTTCGGCGGCGACGGCCTCCAGCGCATCGATCACGCGGTAGAGCAGGTCCTCGGCGACCGGCGGCGCGAACTGTTCGGTTTCGTGAAGGCGGCTACCCGCGGGGACCGGCCGCCCGCGCCCAATCTTGCCGGTGAGACGCCCCCAGCCGAGCGGGCTCCAGACGAGCGCGCCGATCCCCTGATCGGCGGCGAGCGGCATCAGGTCGGCCTCGTAAGCGCGGCCGATCAGCGAATAATAGACCTGATGCGCGACGAGGCGCGGCGTGCCGAGCCGGTCGGCGGCGGCCTGTGCCTTCATGAGCTGCCAGCCGGGATAGTTGGAGACGCCGGCGTAGCGGAGCTTGCCCGCCGCGATCAGCGTGGCGAGCGTATCCATCAGTTCGTCGACCGGGGTCGAGGCGTCGAAGGCGTGGAGCTGGAGCAGATCGATATGGTCGGTGCCGAGGCGGCGGAGCGCGGCGTCGACCGCGCCGATCAGGCGGCTGCGCGAGGCGCCCCAGTCCTGCGGCCCGTCGCCCATCGGCAGCCCGGTCTTGGTCGAAATCAGCACCGCATCGCGGCGGCCCTTGATCGCTTCGCCCAAAATCTCCTCCGACGCGCCGTTCGAATAGACGTCGGCGGTGTCGAACAGCGTCACGCCGGCGTCGAGACTGATGTCGATCAGGCGCCGCGCTTCGGCGGCATCGCTGGTGCCCCACGCGCTGAACAGCGGCCCCTGCCCGCCGAAGGTCCCGGTTCCGAAGCTCAAGGCCGGGACGCGGAGCCCCGAAGATCCCAATTGACGATAGTCCATGATCCACCCTTTCGATTGCGTGTTGGACGCATAGATGGACGCGAGAACATTGCCGGTGTAGCGTCGCGTGAAGCGAAAGATTTTTGAAATGAACGCAAAGATGGATGGAAGCGGTGACCGCGCGCGATCGATGGAAGTCTTTGCCGCAACGATTGCCGAGGGCAGTTTTTCGGCCGCGGGACGCTGCCTGGGGCTGACGCCGTCGGCGGTCAGCCGGACGATCGACCGGATCGAGGCGCGGCTGGGCGTCCGCCTGCTCTTGCGTTCGACACGCGCGCTGACGTTGACCCCCGAGGGCGAGGCCTATCTGCGCGCGGCGCGGCGCATCCTTGCCGACCTCGGCGATGCCGAACAGGCGATCGCCGATCAGGGCGCGCCGCGCGGGCGGCTGCGCGTCAGCGCGGCGCAGGCACACGGGCGGCTGACGATCGTGCCGCTGATCGGCGCGTTCGTGAAGCTCTATCCGCACATCCTCGTCGACATCAGCCTTGCCGACCGGCTGGTCGATATCGCGGCGGGACAGGCCGACGTCGCGATCCGCTTCGGCCCGCTCGCCGACAGCCCGCTCACCGCACGCAAGCTGGGCGAAAGCCGCCGCGTCATCGTCGCCGCCCCCGCCTATCTGGCGGCGCGCGGCACGCCGCGTACGCCCGAGGATCTGCACGATCATAATTGCCTCAACTTCAACTTCCGCCGCGCCGAACCGGTGTGGCCGTTCCGCGACGGCGAACGGGAGTACGCCCTTTCGGTGCAGGGCAATATCGAGGCGAATAATGGCGAGACGTTGGGGCAATTGGCGGCGGCGGGGGTCGGCATCGCGCGCGTCGGCGCGTTCAGCATCGCCGACCAGATCGAAAGCGGCGCATTGGTGCCGATATTGGAGGATTATAATCCGGGCGACATCGAGGCGATCCATGCGGTGTTCGCGGGCGGCGCGAACACGCCGGCGCGGGTGCGGGTGTTTGTGGACTTCCTTGTCGAGAGGTTGGGGCGTGGGGGTTGAGGGTGGTGGTTAGGAAACGGCCGAATCATGATATCATAATCCTCGTCATCCCGGGCTTGACCCGGGACCCGCCTTGCCTTTTCATCGGGTGATGTAACGCCATCCCTGCGTCTATATTCTCGCGCGTTCGTCGCATGGCACGCTCTACACCGGGGTCACGTCGAACCTCGTCCAGCGCATCCACCAGCATCGCGAAGGAAGCTTCGCAGGTTACACCAAGGACTATGAAATCAAGCGTCTCGTCTGGTTCGAACGCCATGACACGATGGATACTGCCATCCTGCGTGAAAAGCGGATCAAGCGATGGCTGCGATCATGGAAGTACGAACTGATCATCGCAATGAATCCGACGTGGCGCGATCTTGCCGAAGATTTTGGATTCGGCCCGTTGCCCTTGGGGCAAAGGAAGGCGGGTCCCGGGTCAAGCCCGGGATGACGAGGTAGCTACGGCCGCTCTCAAGCCCAAAGCAGCCACGCGACATGAGCCTTCACGGACGCACCGATTGGGACAAGCCCGCACCGATCGGCTATCGTGCCCCCATGACCAGCGACAAGATCGACCTCCCCGTCCGCCGCCTCGGCCTGGCCGAACCCGGCGACGCCGAGCTGACGCGCAGCATCGCGGTCGAGGCGCCCGTGTCGGTCGAGGTCGGCGGCATCGCTTATGCGGTGATGATGGCGACCCCCGCCGACATGGAGGATTATGCGGTCGGCTTTGCGCTGGGCGAGGGGCTGGTCGAGACGGCGGACCAGATCGGGCGCGTCGATGTGCATCCGATCGAGGGCGGCTGGGCGCTGCGCATCTGGTTGCCGCCCGAGCGCAATGCGATCGCGCTCGACCGCGCGCGCAAGCGGGTGAGCGAGAGTAGCTGCGGGCTCTGCGGGATCGAGAATATCGAGGAGGTGCTGCGCCCCCTGCCCGCGGTCACCGCGCGGATCGCGACCGATCGTGGAGCTATTGCAGCGGCGCTGGCGGCGCTCGGCGAACATCAGCCGCTCGGACGCGCGACGGGGGCGGTGCATGCCGCGGCCTTCTGTTCGCCCGACGGCGTGATCCGGCTCGTGCGCGAGGATGTCGGGCGGCACAATGCGCTCGACAAATTGATCGGCGCGCTGGCGCGCGCGGGGATCGATCCGGGGTCGGGTTTCATCCTGCTGTCGGCGCGGTGCAGTTACGAGCTCGTCGAAAAGACGGTGCGCGCGGGGTGTCCGACGCTCGTCACCATCTCGGCGCCGACGAGCCTCGCGGCGGAGCGCGCGACGGCGGCGGGGCTGACGCTTGTCGCGCTGGCGCGGACGGACTCGGCGCTGATCGTGAGCGATCCGCACGGGATGATCGCGTGAAGACGCTGGGCGCGGTGCTCGCGGGGGGGCGGTCGAGCCGCTTCGGGTCGGACAAGGCGCTCGCGATGCTGGACGGGCGGACGCTGCTCGATCATGCGGTGGCGGCGCTCGGTTCGCATTGCAACGCGCTGGTCGTCGTCGGGCGCGGCGAAATCGCCGACTGGCCGCGCGCCGATATGGGGCCGCTCGGCGGGATTGCGGGGGCGCTGATCCATGCGGCCGACGCGGGCTTCGATCAGTTGCTGACCGCGCCGGTCGATTGCGTACGCCTGCCGGGTAATTTGCGCGCGCTGCTGGAACCCGCGCCGGCGTTTCTGGAGACGCAGCCGGTTATCGGGCTGTGGCCGGTTGGATCGATCGGCGACCTCAGGCCCCTGTTGACGGACGGAAGCGATCTTGCTGTTCGCGCCTTCGCCCGGCGGATCGGCGCGCGCGCGGTCGCGAGCGATTTCGTGCCGCCGAACGTCAACAGCGCCGCTGATCTCGACCGCCTGACGGGGCTATGACCCGCCGATGGCGTTCACGGTGAACGCCAAAATGCCCATGTTGAAGACGAAGGCCGCCATGCAATGGCCGAGCACGACGCGGCGCATATGCGCGCCCGATATGGTGACGTCCGATGTCTGGAAGGTCATGCCGAGCGTGAAGGCGAAATAGAGGAAGTCCCAATAGCCGGGTTCGTGCACCCCCGGCACCTCGATCCCACGCTGGTCGCGGCCGTCCTTTTGCAGATAATAGAGATGCGCATAGTGGAGCGTGAACACCATGTTCGCGAACAGCCAGGCGAGCGCGAGCGTCGCGACGATCAGGATGACGTCGGCGCAATCGAGCTTGCCCGGACTCGCGATCAGCGTGCCGACCGCGAACAGGATGACGAGTGACAGCAGAACGGTGATCGCGAGCAGGCCGACGCGGTTGGCGTCGTTAAATTCGGCGCGGCGACGCATCTGCTCGGCATCGGACTTCAGCAGCGGTGCGATCGAGCAGAGAAAGATCAGCGCGGCGACGTCGAAGCCGATGAGCAGCGCCGTCCGCGGATCGGAGCCGAACGCCGCGGCGCCGCCCCATGCCGCCACCAATATCGCCGCGAAGACCAGAAAGCGTGCCGGTGCGATGTGCCGCCCGACGGCGCGCTTTGCGCTCTCGCTCACGCGACGACGCGCACCGGGATCGACTTCGCCGCCGGGCAACCGCTGGTCTTGTCATAGAAAGCGAGCGGCAGGAGCGGGTTGAGCTCGGGATAATAGCCCGCGACCGAGCCGCGCGACATCGGATAGTCGATGATCGTGAGCCCGTCGACGCGGCGCGCGATGCCATCGGCGCCGAAAGTTTCGAGCGCGATCTTCGCCCCCGCCTCCAGCCCGCGATCCGCGATGTCGTCGGCGTTCATGAACAGGATCATGCGGTCGTTGTACACGCCGCGATAGCGGTCGTTGTAGCTGTAGATTGTCGTGTTGAACTGGTCGTGCGAGCGGACCGTCGCGAGGCGCAGCATGGCGGGATCGTCGACCGGCGCGTTGACCGCAAGGCCGGGGAGCACGAGGAAATTGGCTTTGCCGTCCGGTGTCGCCCACACGCGGCGGCGCGGCGGGATGTCGAGGTGGAAGCCGAGCGGCGCCTTGATACGCTCGGAAAAGCCTTCGTAGAGCGCGGGATAGACTTCGGCGATCTTGTCGCGGATCAGGCTGTAATCGTCGATATAGCTTGCCCAATCGACCTTGCTCGCCGGCAATGTCGCCATCGCGATGCGGCAGACGATTTCGGTTTCGGTCAGCAGGTCGGGGCTCGCGGGGTCGAGCACGCCGCGCGAAGCGGTGACGTTCGACATCGAATCCTCGATCGTCACGAACTGCTCGCCCTTCGCGGTCTCGATGCGTTCGGAGCGCGCGACGACGGGCAGGATCAGCGCATCCTTGCCGTGGACGAGGTGGCCGCGATTGAGCTTGGTCGCGATGCCGACGGTCAGGTCGAGCTTGCACATCGCCGCGTAGGAACGGTCGGTGTCGGGCACCGCGCGGACGAAATTGCCGCCGAGGCCGATGAAGACCTTTGCGGTGCCCGCGAGCATCGCCTCGACCGATTCCACCGTATGATGGCCATGCGCGCGCGGCGGTTCGAAGCCGAAGACGTCGCGGACCTTGTCGAGATAGGCCTGGCTGGGTTTCTCGTCGATGCCGACGGTGCGGTCGCCCTGCACGTTCGAATGGCCGCGGATCGGCGAGATGCCCGCGCCGGGCTTGCCGAAATTGCCCTTGAGGAGGAGCAGGTTCGCGATCTGCTGGACGAGCTCCGACCCCCGCTGATGCTGGGTCACACCCATGCCGTAGCAGATCATCGTCGCGTTCGAGCGGATATAGATTTCGGCGCAGCGGCGGATTTGCGCCTCGTCGATCCCCGACGCGGCGACGAGGTCGGGCCAGCTCTGCGCCTCGACATCGGCCTTCAGCGCGTCGAAACCCGACGTATGTTCGGCGATGAAATCATGGTCGAGCACGGTCTCGCCCGCCGCTTCGCGCTCGAACAGCACCTTCATCATGCCCTTCAAAAGTGCGAGGTCGCCGCCGACCTTGATGTGAACAAACTCACTGGTGATGTCGGTCGAGCCGAAGGTCGCCATCTGCACGATGTCCTGCGGCTCGGTGAATTTGATCAGCGCGCGCTCGGGCATCGGGTTGACCGCGACGATCGGCACGCCGCGTTTCCGCGCCTCGACCAAAGGCGTCATCATGCGCGGCGCGTTGGTGCCGGCGTTGTGCCCGATCAGGAAGATCGCCTCGGCATGTTCGAAATCCTCGAGGATCACCGTGCCCTTGCCGACCCCGATCGAGTGCGGCAGCCCGCGGCTCGTCGGCTCGTGGCACATGTTCGAACAATCGGGGAAATTGTTGGTCCCGACCTCGCGCACGAAGATCGAATAGAGGAACGCCGTCTCGTTCGCGGTGCGGCCCGAGGTGTAGAATTCGGCCTCGTGCGGGCTCGCCAGCGCGCGAAGGTGCTGGCCGATCAACGTGAAGGCGTCGTCCCAGCTGACCGGCACATAATGGTCGGTCGCGGCGTCATAGCGCATCGGCTCGGTCAGCCGCCCCTGCAATTCGAGCCAATAGTCCGACTGCGCCATCAGATCGGTCACGCTGTGCTCGGCAAAGAATTCGCGCGTGACGCGGAATTTCGTCGCCTCGTGCGCGAGCGCCTTTGCGCCATTCTCGCAAAATTCGAGCTTCTTGGTACAGCTCGCGTCGGGAAAGGCGCAGCTCGGGCATTTGAAGCCGCCCGGCTGGTTCATCGACAGGAGCGCGCGCGACCCTTTGGTCACGACGCTCTGCTCCATCAAAACCTTCGCGGTCGCAGCGGCGGCGCCCCACCCGCCGGCGGGACTGTTATAGGTCTGATATCGGGGTTTATCGTGCGCCATCGCAGCGAATTAAAGCATAGCCGCCGCGGCATATCTATCGCTCTTTGGTGTTGGCGCGCCCGGCAGGATTCGAACCTGCGACCACCCGCTTAGAAGGCGGGTGCTCTATCCAGCTGAGCTACGGGCGCGCACGCACTTGCGTCGCGCGGCGAATAGCGCGGTTTGCGTGGGCTGCAAAGCAGGTTAAGCAGCGGGCGCATGTCCGAATCTCCCCCCCCGACGAGCCAGCCGGTCCAGGTCAACGCCGCGAGCGTGCGCCATTTTCGTTATTACGACCTGTTGATGGCGGCCTTTGTCGCCATCCTGCTGCTGTCGAACATCATTGGCGCGTCGAAACCGAGCTATGTCACGCTGCCGAACGGCACCCAATGGGCGTTCGGCGCGGGCGTCCTCTTTTTCCCGATCAGTTATATCATCGGCGACGTGCTGACCGAGGTCTATGGTTATGCCCGCGCGCGGCGGGTGATCTGGACGGGGTTCGCGGCGCTCGCCTTCATGGCGTTCATGGCGTGGATCGTCGTTGCGCTGCCGCCCGCCGATGGCTGGCCGGGCCAGCAATCCTATGAATTCGTCTTCGGCAACAGCTGGCGCATCGTCATCGCATCGATGACCGCCTTTTGCGTCGGCGAGTTCGCCAATTCCTATGTGCTGGCGCGGATGAAGATCTGGACCGGCGGCAAAAAGCTCTGGACACGCACGATCGGCTCGACGGTGGTCGGGCAGGGCCTCGACAGCCTGATTTTCTACCCGCTCGCCTTTTACGGCCTTGCCGGCTGGCCGCCCGAGCAGCTTTACGAGGTTGTCCTGTCGCAATGGCTGATCAAAACGGCCTGGGAAGCGGCGCTGACCCCGGCAACCTATCTGGTGGTAGGCGCGTTGAAGCGGCGCGAAGGTGTCGATGTGTTCGACGAAGGCACCGATTTCAATCCTTTCGGCGCCAAGGTCTGATTCATATGACGTTGATCCAACTCGCCGCATTGTTCACCGAACAGAAGACCTGGCTTGTCGCAACCACCGCGCTCGGCCGAGACGCGCTGCACGTCTATTTCGGGCTCGGCGTCTTCATGGCCGTCCGGCTGTTGTGGCGCCGGCCCGGTGGCGGTCCGGCCGCCTGGCTCGCGGTGCTCGTCCTTGCGGTCGTCGGCGAATGGCTCGACATGACGACGCAGGCGAACAATGCGATGGTCCTCCCCCTCTCCGCCCATTGGCACGACGTCTGGAATACGATGTTCTGGCCGACGGTCCTGCTGTTCGTCGGACACTGGCTCCAGCCGAAGGCCGGGCCCGTGAGCGATGCGTCAGGCGAGGACGCCGAGCGCCGCCTCGAACAGGCGTAGTCCGTCGGTGCCGCCATGCGCGCGGTCTATCGCGCGTTCGGGGTGCGGCATCATGCCGAGCACATTGCCCGCGTCGTTGAGCACGCCCGCGATGTCGCGCGCCGAGCCGTTGACGCTGTCGGCATAGCGGAACGCAACGCGGCCCTCGCCCTCGATCCGGTCGAGCGTCGCCGCGTCGGCGAAATAATTGCCGTCGTGATGCGCGACGGGAATGTTGATCGTCTCGCCCGCATTATAGCTCGCGGTGAACAGCGACTGGCTGTTCTCGACGGTCAGTGCCACGCTGCGGCACACGAAGTTGAGCCCGGCGTTGCGCATCAGCGCGCCGGGCAGCAGCTGCGCCTCGGTCAGCACCTGGAAGCCGTTGCAGACGCCGAGCACGGGGACGCCGCGGCCTGCTGCATCCGAAACCGCGCGCAGGATCGGCGACCGCGCCGCCATCGCGCCCGAGCGGAGATAGTCGCCATAGGAAAAGCCGCCGGGGAGCGCGATAAAGTCGATGCCATCGGGCAGCTCGGTCTCGCGGTGCCAGACCATCGCGGGCTTGGCGCCGGTGACCTGTTCCAGCGCGACCGCCATGTCGCGATCGCAGTTCGAACCCGGAAAGACGATGACGGCGGTCTTCATGGTCGCGGCTCCCTTACGGACGTTCGATGCGGTAGTTTTCGATCACCGTGTTGGCGAGCAGCTTGGCGCACATCGCGTCGAGGTCGGCATCGCTGGTGCCGTCGGCAACGTCGAGTTCGATGAAGCGGCCCGCACGGACGTCTGCCACGCCGCCGAAACCGAGCCCCTCCAGCGCATGATGGATCGCCTTGCCCTGCGGGTCGAGAACCCCCGGCTTGAGCGTCACATAGACATTCACTTTCATGGGGGCGGACCTTTGCTTTGGCGGGCTGGGAAGATGGGCGCGCCTATGCCCGCGAATCACTTCGGGGGCAAGGGGCGGCGCGGCGGCCGATCGTCGAAAAATAGCGCTGTTCGGATTGCGAACCAGTCGCATCTTTCCTGTTGCGAATCTCTCGCACTATCCCTAAATCAGCATTGTTGAGAAGGATTCGCACATGGTCGTCTGTGTCTGCAACGCAATAAGGGAAAGCCAGCTGCGCGATGTCGCGCGCGATGGCCAATTGCGGTGCGCCAAGGCCGCCTACGCGCAATTGGGTCGCAAACCCAAGTGCGGCCAGTGCCTGCCTTTCGCTCGCAATATCATCAGCGACGTCGCCGCGACCGCCTGATTTTTCTTGGTTTTCCGCCATTTTTGACCTTGGCCTGATGGGGTCGGGGCGCGTATAATGCGCCCATCCCATTCCAATGACAAAATGACAGGAAGACACCATGAAGGGCGACGAAAAGGTCATCGATTTCCTCAACGAGGCGCTCAAGAACGAGCTGACCGCGATCAACCAGTATTGGCTGCACTATCGCATGCTCGACAATTGGGGCGTCGCGAAGCTCGCGGCGTTCGAACGCGAAGAGTCGATCGACGAGATGAAGCACGCCGACCAGCTCGCCGACCGCATCCTCTTCCTCGGCGGCCTTCCCAATTTCCAGATGCTCGGACGCCTGCGCGTGGGCGAGACGGTCGAAGAAATCCTGAAGGCCGACCTCGCGCTCGAGGAAGAAGCGATCCCGCTGCTCAAGGATGCGATGGCGCACAGCGAAAGCGTCCGCGACTATGTCAGCCGCGACCTGTTCGGGTCGATCCTCGAAAGCGAAGAGCATCATGTCGACGAGCTGGAAAAGCAGTTCGAGATGATCGAGCGCATGGGAATCGAAAATTACATCCAGCTCCAGTCGAAGCCGGCCGGCGACGACTAAGCACTTCGGCCTTCGTCATCCCGCCATTGCGGGAACGACGAAGGATAAAAACCACGGTTTTCAGGGGCGCTTTCGGGCGCCTCTTTTTTTGCTTGTCTTTGCGAATAATTCTCAATAGCAAGGTGAGGCAGTCCCCTCCTGCCGGCCGCTGCAACTTAAAGCTGCGCTTTAAAGCGGCCGGCATCTTTTTCGAAAACGGGACGGACGGACTGCATGGGCCGGGAGAAACGAACCTCATGCAAAGCAGCGAGCTGATCCGCCAATTGTCCGAACAGCCGCTGGTACGCGATTTGTCCGTCGAAGCCGCCCAGGCTGTCCTTGCGTTGAGATATTGCATCCTCTGCCGCCGCAGCGAACGCGACCCGATGCCCGAACTCGAACGCCGCTGGGGCAATATCCTCGCCGCGCGGCGCTACCGGCTGGTGGTCGAGGCGATCGGCCATGTCTGGCCCGAACCCTTTGCCGTCGCCCCGCCCTGCTGCCCGCGCGTCAGCTTCGACGAGGCGCTGCTTGCCGCGATGGTCGGCGCCGCCGCGCGCCGCGACCGCGTCCAGTTCGACTGGCTGACCGCCGAAATGCTCGGCAGCGATGCGCGCGAGATGCTGTTCGTCGCGCTGGAGAATTTCATTCGGGCCCGGGCGCCGGGGCGGGTCTAACACAACAACGTCTTTGGGGTGGTGAGCGGACTTTGCTTACGCAACTTCGTCATCCCGGACTTGATCCGGGATCCATTGCCGCACCGTCGTCGTGGATCCCGGATCAAGTCCGGGATGACGATGAAGGATAGGGTCCGCAATCGGTCGAAAGCAGCCCTTTCGTTACCCCTGATCGACCGCGATGGGCTCTGCCGTCAAAAACCCCTGCTTGCACACCGGACTGTCGTCGCCCGCTAGGCAGTCCGACCAGCGAAACAGCTTCTCGATACGGATGGTGGGACCATCAGAGCCGCCGCCGCCCATGCCGATGTACTGTTTGCCTGTGATTTCTCCGATGATCGTCACGTTGGTATGCGCTTCCACCAGCTCCGGATCGTAGACGCCGGCCCCGCAAGCGACGAAGCTCTGGTACGTCGGTTCGGGGGTCCAGCGGGGTTCGCCATGGTCGCCGCTGCGTGCGAAGAGGATTGTCAGGCACGTCCCATTGACGTGATAGACACCGCCCGCCCAGCGCACGCGCTTCCCTATATGGTCGTCGCCGAGCGCTTCCTCAGGCGTCAGCGGAGCGACCTCGGCCGTCCGCAACATTTCAAGCTCGCGTGCGGGCTCCACCTGCGCATCGACCGCGCCGAAGAGCGCCAGGGCCGCGAGGCTGGCAAGCGATGCCCGCGCATTTCCCTTCATTCCCGGCACGTCCCGCAGCCCGTTATTTGCCCGCCTTGTCGCTAACCGCCTTGATCACCAGCGCCTTGTCATCGACCAGATAGCGCTTCGCGAGAGCCTGCAACTCTGCCGGCGTCGCCGCCTCGACCTCGCCGATCCCCTTACGGCTGCGGTCGAGGCGATCGGCGTGGCTTGTCGCCTCCGAAACATAGTTCAGCCAATAGCTGTTCTCGCGCCGCGATTTCACCATCGCTTCGAGCAAAGGCTTGCGCGCGCGGTCGAGCAGGTCGGCGTCGACGGGCTTGTCGCGCAGTTCCTTGGCGATCGCAAAGATCGCCGCGCGCGTCGTTGCGAGATCCTTATAATCGACATTGCTCGCCGCGAAGAGATGGCCATAGCCGGGGAACTCGTCGGACAGGCTGGCCGCGGCGCCGGGGCTGTAGCTCTCGCCGAGCTTCTCGCGCAGCTCCTCGGTCAGCATCAGCTGCATCGCGCGCGACAACAGGGTGAGCTGCATCGCCTCGGCAAGGTCGCTGTCGTCGCGCGCGGGCCAATAGACGCGGAGCTCCGCCTGTTCGGCTGGACCCTTGTGAATCAGGGTGCGTTCGCTGCGGTCGGTCGCATATTGGCGGACGCGCGCATCGGTACGCGGGTCGAAGGCGGCGCGGCGTTCGGGCAGCGCGC
>JAESGS010000796.1_pt1 | contig 14894 bp, 14 predicted proteins | sample 9269761 | NCBI WGS metagenome assembly JAESGS01 (sample SAMN15741799, study PRJNA653493) | algae metagenome | isolation source: Cyanosarcina radialis HA8281-LM2 and co-occurring heterotrophs from damp... | place: USA: Makauwahi cave, Hawaii | collected 2011-01-06 | reverse complement strand
ATCGGTCGGCACCGGCAGGTCGATCTTCACCGCGTGGGTCTGGACCGGGATGGTGATGATGAACATGATGAGGAGCACGAGCATGACGTCGATCAACGGCGTCGTGTTCATGTCCATCATCGGTTCATTTTCGTCCCGATCTCCAACTGCCATGGACATGCGATTATTCCTTCGTTCCTAAACGGAGCGCGCCCTTACAGGCGGCCCATCGTGCCCGAGCCAGGAGCCGGTTCCGAAATGAACCCGATCTTCTGGAAGCCGGCATATTGCATGGTGTAGATCACACCACCGATGCACTGGTACGGCGTGTTGACGTCGCCGCGGATGTGCACTTCGGGGAAATTTTCCTCGGTGATATTCTGCGGACCGCCGATATCTTCGAGCAACTGCTCGAGCTTCTTTTGTCCACGTTCCAGCAACTGCTTCGAATCGACCGGGGTCTGACCCCAATATACTTCACACGCCGTGCTCTCGGGGTTGGGCTCGCCGTCGCCGTCGGTATCAGCCGAACGGATCGAAAGCAGCACATTCTCAGGCTTGGTCGTCGTCACCTCAAACGCCACGTCGGGCAGCTTCAGGTTCACCGTCTCCAACACCACGGGAACCGTGATGAGGAAGATGATGAGCAACACAAGCATGATGTCCACGAGCGGAGTCGTGTTGATTTCGGACATCGGGGCGTCTTCGCCCCCCTTGTCGCCTACACTCATCGCCATAGGATTAGCATCCTGTCACAAAATTTCTGTCACGGACATCGGGACGGCGTGCCTGGAGCCCGCCTCCCCCGTCCAACGGACCCCGCCTTTCGCCACACGGCGACAAGGCGGGGGTCCAAAAGACCGATTAGGCCTTCTTCGGTGCCGCAGCCGGGGCAGCAGCCTTTGCCGGACCGATCGAAGCCGGCTTCACCTGGCCGTTCGACATGATCGAACCGAGAACGTCGTTCGAGAAGGTCGACAGACGGCGGGCGATCGCCTTGTTGCGGCTCTGGAGCCAGTTGAAGGCGAGAACCGCGGGAACGGCGACGATCAGACCGATGGCGGTCATGATCAGAGCTTCACCGACCGGACCGGCGACGGTGTCGATCGACGCCTGACCCGATGCACCGATCTTCACGAGAGCGCGAAGAATACCGATAACGGTACCGAACAGACCGACGAACGGAGCGGTCGAACCGACGGTCGCGAGGAACGCGAGGCCCGAGTTCAGCTTCGAGTTGATGTGGTTCTGCGAACGCTCGAGCGTGCCGTGCATCCAGTCATGGGCTTCGACGGGGTCGGTCAGCTTGTTATGCTCTTCGTTGGCGCGCAGACCGTCTTCGACGACCTGGCGGTACGCGCTGTTCTTTTCGAGCTTTGCAGCGCCGTCGGCGAGCGTCGGAGCGCGCCAGAAGTTGGCGTCGACGGCCTTGCCCTGGTTCATCACCTTGTTCTGTTCGAACAGCTTGGTGAACAGGATGTAGAGCGTGCCGACGAACATGATCAGCAGGACGAGGAAGGTGACCTGCGAGACGATGCCGCCTTCGCACAGCGCGGGAACGAGGCCGTAGGGGCTCGCGCCTTCTTCCTTCACGCACATCGCGGCGGGCATCAGGCTGAGCCCCGCGTCGTGGGCCGGTGCTGCCGCAGCGGCGGCATTTGCGATCAGATTAAACATACTGGAAAATCCCTCTCAAAATATTCGATAAGTTCGAAACACAGATCCGGTCGCGCGATCAGCGCGGGATCTGCCAACGGATACGGTTGCTGTACGTGCCGCCCACGGGGTTACCCGCGCGATCCTTGCCCGGGTTGAACCGGCCACGGCGCTGGATAAGCTTGCAGGTTTCGGCATCGAGATCGGCATGGCCGCTCGACGCGGTCACGTCACACGAAGTGATGCGGCCATCGGCGCCATAAGTGACGCGGAACCCGGTGGTGCCTTCACGCTCTTCGCGCATCGCACGGGCCGGATAGTCGTCGTTCGTCGCCCAGCGGCCCGGGTTGCCCTTCGGCGTACCGGCGGCACTGAGGTCGGGCGTCGGCGGCGGCGCCGGGGGTGCCGGCGGCGTATAGACGGGCGGGGGCGGCGTCGGCGGCGCCTTCGGCACCGACTGGACCGTATTGGTCGTTACCGGCGGCGGAATCGGCGACGGCGGCGTTACAACCGGCGGCGGCGGCGGCAGCTTGTTGTCTGGCGGCGGCGGCGGCGGGGGTTCCTCCGGCGGCGGCGGCTCTTCAACGTCCACCACATCCAATTTTTCGGCGAGTTTCTTGACGATACTGATATTCAAGCCGTTAACCAGGCCATAGCCTAGAACCGCTGTGAGCAGACCAACCAAGACAATCGCCACTACCCTATTTTTAGGGTCGACATTATCACCATAAGCCATTCAGGGACGACGCTCCTTGCTAGATCATCCTGACACCAATTCCCTGCCGACGGGTTCGGTTGCCAAATGCCCGGATGATTTCCGATGCGTTGTGCGAGACCCGACGGCGCTACGTTCGGCTTATTATGTTTTTGCCGGACGCTTCGCGGCCCGTCCTATCGCGGTGGCGGCACATTCGCAAACCCTTTATCAGCGGTTAATGTGCCTTGTCCCATGATGGGGATTTCAACGCCGATACCGGTGTCATAAATGACGGAAAGTGGATCGATCATGCGCCTCCCCCACCCGGCTGCCATCGCCGGCATTCTTGCCTTAACTATTGGAATCCCGAGTGTTTCGGCGATGCAGGCGCCGACCCCGGCGCCTGCCGCCAGTCCGTATAGCTATGCCGACATCGCTGATCTGGCGAGCGCCGCACCGATCGCGCTCCATGCGCGTATATATAAGGCCGCGGTGCTCAAACCGGCGCAGGCGCCCGGAGTCGCGGCGGGCTATGCCCGATTCTACGTCGAGTCCGACGTTGTCAGCCTGATTCGCGGCGCAGGGCCGCTTGCGGCGCGAATCTCCTATCTCGTCGACCTGCCGCTCGACGCGAAGGGCAAACCGCCGAAGCTCAAGAAAAAACAGCCCGTCCTGCTGTTCGCCCGTCCCGTCGCCGGCGCGACGGCGGGCAGCAGCAACACCGGCAGCATCCGGCTGATCGCGCCCGATGCGCAATTGCCCTGGGATCCGGCGACCGAGGCGCAGCTGCGCGCGGTGCTGACCGAGCTCGTCAAGCCGGGGGCCCCGCCCGCGATCACCGGCATCGCCAACGGTTTCCACGTCCCCGGCACGCTGCCCGGCGAGGGCGAGACGCAGCTGTTCCTCAACACCAGCACCGGCGAACCCGTGTCGCTGACCATATTGACCGCGGCCGACGGATCGCGGCGCTGGGCCGCGGCGTTCGGCGAGATCGTCGACGGGTCGGCCGCCGTACCCGCGCGCAATACGCTCGCCTGGTACCGGCTCGCCTGCGGGCTGCCGCGCCAGCTGCCGCTGAACAAGCTAGCGGGCACCGCGCCCGCGGATCGCCGCAAGGCGGCGTCGGACTATAGCGTCATCCTCGGCGCGCTCGGCGAATGCACGCGTACGCGCAAGCCGGTGGGATAAAGATTTGCTTCGGCGCGTCTAAGGCGCGCCGGGCTTGTTTCCGTCCAAAAAGCCGATAGGGCGCTCGCAACAGCGGGGCGCAGCTCCGCGCTTTATCGGAGTCCCCGCATGTCGCCCTATTCCGCCCCGACCGCCCCCCGCCCGCCGCTGCGTGTCGCGCTGGCCGGCATCGGCGTCGTCGGTGGCGGGGTGGTGCGGCTGCTCGAGGCGAATCGCGAACTGATCGCGCGCCGCGCCGGACGGCCGATCGAGATCGTCGCGCTGTCCGCGCGCGACCGCCACAAGGATCGCGGCGTCAACCTTTCGCCCTATCGCTGGGAAGACGATATGGATGCGCTGGTCGCGGCCGACGATGTCGATGTCGTCGTCGAGATGATCGGCGGCGCCGACGGTCCGGCGCTGACGCTGGCGCGCCACACGCTCGGCGCGGGCAAGGCGCTGGTCACCGCGAACAAGGCGATGATCGCGCATCACGGGCTCGACCTCGCGCGGCTCGCCGAAGAGAAAGACACACCGCTAAAATATGAAGCCGCAGTCGCGGGCGGGATTCCCGTCATCAAGGCGATCCGCGAGGGCGCGTCGGCGAACGAGATCGCGCGCGTCTATGGCATCCTCAACGGCACCTGCAATTATATCCTGACGCAGATGGAGCGGAACGGCGCGAGCTTTGCCGATGCGCTCGCCGCCGCGCAGGCCGAGGGTTATGCCGAGGCCGACCCGACCTTCGACGTCGACGGCATCGACGCCGCGCATAAATTGTCGATCCTCGCCGCGCTCTGCTTCGGGACACGGCTCGATATCGGCGCGGTGACCGCCGACGGCATCCGCGGGCTGATCGCGGCCGACATTCGCGAGGCCGAGGCGCTGGGGCATCGCGTCCGCCTGATCGGCATGGCCGAGCGCGACGGAAGCGGGCTGTATCAGCATGTCCAGCCTTGCCTTGTCCCCGCCGACCACCCGCTCGCCTATGTACCGGGCGCGCTCAACGCCGTCGTCGCCGAAGGCAATTTCGTCGGCCGCCTCTTCTTCGAAGGCGCGGGCGCGGGCGCGGGGCCGACGGCGTCGGCGATCGTCGCCGACATCATCGACATCGCGCGCGACGAATATGGGCCCGCCTTTGCGATGCCGGTCGATTCGCTCGACGCGGCGCCCGTCGCCGACGCGGGGGCGCGTATCGGCAAACATTATGTGCGCCTGATCGTCGAGGACCGGATCGGCGTGCTCGCCGAAATTGCGACCGCGATGCGCGATGCCGGCGTGTCGATCGAGAGCCTGATCCAGCGCGGCAGCGACGACGAGAGCGGCGCCGTGATCGTGCTCGTGACCCACGAGGGCCCGGCCAGCACGATCCACGCTGCGCTCGAGACCCTCGCCGCGTCGGACCATGTCGTCGGCACGCCGATGCATATGCCCATATTGGCGCTTTGACCCGCTTGTAATCGCCCGTCCCACTGGTAACCCTGATGTCGGGGAACGGGGGGCACTATGGATATATCGATCGGACGCGGGCTGGCCGAGGCGCGGGCGCTGGCTGTCGAGCATCGCAATATGTTGGCGGCCTATGTCCTGCTGGGCGTCGTGGTGCCTTTTCTTTTGCTGTCGAGCGAACCGATCTTCAGCTTGCGCACGGCGATGGCGATCCTGTCCGATCCCTGGTCGTACCGCGTCGACGGCTCGATCACCGGACCGCTCTATCTGCTCGGGATCGTCGCCGCGATCGTCGCGGGGGCGATGCTCGCGGCGTGGAACGGCATTCTCGCCGAAATGCGCGAAGGCTATATTTCGGAAATCATGTACGGTATGGTTGCGGGCTTCGCCTATCTGCTCGCCAACCTGTTGCTCGGCATCGGCTTCGGTCTTCTGACCACGCTTCCGATCCTGCTCCTGGTCGGCCTCGACGGCTTCGGCCAGATATATGGCACGCCCTTGTTCGAGGCGCATCGCTTGCTGACGACGCTCGCCGGATCGTGGATCGGTACAAGATTTTGCCTGGCCGGAGCGATCATGGGCGAACGCGGGACGCTCGAGCCGGTATCGGCTTTCGCCGAATCGTGGCGGCGCACCCGCACGGCGCAATGGCGCCTCTTCGGTTTTTACCTTCTATATGGTGCGGTCTTCGGGATTCTCGGCGCGGGGTTACTTGTCGCACATGGTGCGGTGATCATCGCGAGCAGCCCCGGCGGGCTCGCAGAAACGGTGATGAGCCTCGGCTGGGTCCTGCTCTTCGCGCTCTATTTCCTGGGCCAGATATTGATCCCGGCTGGGCTCTATCGTGCGGGCGAGCCCGCAGCGACGGTGGCCGAGGTCTTTGCCTAGGGCTCCTCTTCGGGCGCCGCCGGGGTGCCCGTTTCGGGGTCGGTCGCGCGCTTCATGGCTTCGAACTGCTCATTATATTCGGGGCCGGGTTTCGCCCGGCCGCCGAGCGACATCCAACTATAGGGGAGCTTGTCGAGGCTCATCGCCTTCGCCTCGGCGCGCGGCAGTTTCGGCGGCGCCTCGCGGCCCTCGTTCGCGATCGCGCGCAGTTCGGGCGACAGCCGGTGGCGTTCGGTGTCGGTGCCACACACATTGATCGAGCCGTCGTCGGCGGGTTTGCATCGCTTGATCGGGTCGACCATTTCCTTGGCCTTTGCGGCCGCCTCGTCGGCTTTGGACTTGGGGGGCGGGGGCGCCGGGGGGCCGACCATCTGCGCGCCGGCCGAGGGTAGCGTCATGCCAATGACACAGGCCGTCGCGAGAGCGGCTCCGAATCGGGCGAAGTATCCTCGACAAGCGGGGCGTGCGACCATATGGCGCCCACCATGCCCGACCGGGGCGCCAAGGCAAGACCAAAGACGGAGAGCAGCAGACATGACGGATACCGGCAGCAACCTAGACCGGGTGCTCGTACTCGAAATGGTGCGCGTCACCGAAGCTGCGGCGATCGCTGCCGCAAAGCTGATCGGACGCGGCGACGAGAAGGCCGCCGATGCCGCCGCGGTCGAGGCGATGCGCACCGCGTTCAACACGCTATATATGGACGGAACGATCGTCATCGGCGAAGGCGAACGCGACGAGGCGCCGATGCTCTATATCGGCGAGAAGGTTGGGATGGCTCCCGGCAAAGGACCTAAGATCGACATCGCGGTCGACCCGCTGGAAGGCACGACGATCACGGCGAAGGCGGGCCCCAACGCGCTCGCGGTGCTCGCGATCGCCGAAGAGGGATGCCTCCTCAACGCCCCCGACGTATATATGGACAAGCTCGCGGTCGGCCCCGGCTATTCGGCCAATGTGGTCAATTTCGACAATAGCGTGCGCCAGAATGTCGAAGCCGTCGCGCGCGAAAAGGGCTGCAAGCCCGAACAGATTATCGTCTGTGTGCTCGACCGCCCGCGCCACGAGACGATCATCAGCGAGTTGCGCGCGATCGGCTGCGGCGTCGCGCTGATCCCCGACGGCGACGTCGCAGGCGTGATCGCGACGACCAACCCCGAGACCAATATCGACATTTATATGGGATCGGGCGGCGCCCCCGAGGGCGTGCTTGCCGCGGCGGCGCTGCGCTGCGTCGGCGGCCAGTTCAAGGGCCGCCTGCTGTTCCGCAACGACGACGAACGGCTCCGCGCGAAAAAATGGGGCATCGACGATCTCGACCGCGTCTACGACCTCGAAGACCTCGCCAGCGGCGATGTCATCTTCGCCGCGACCGGCGTCACCGACGGATCGCTGCTGCGCGGCGTCAAGCGCCGCCGCGACGGCATGATGACGACCGAAACGGTCGTGATGCGCGCCTCGTCGGGCACCGTGCGCTGGGTTAAGGGCGAACATCGGGCGCACTGACCGCACGGGTTGACGCACCCGCCACAACTGTATTAATTTCATAATACAGTTGGGAGCCCGTGATGTTGAGCCTGCTGATCGCCGCGAGCCTCGCCGGGCCGGACATGCGTCCGGTGCATCATTATCGCCGCACCAACGGCGACGGCAGCGAGGCCGAGGATATCCATGTCTTTGTCGAGGCGCCGGACCGCGTCGCGGTGATGAAGGAAAAGTCGCGTTGTACCAACGCGGCTTATGTGACGGCGGCCCTCGATCCCGCGACGGGGCAGGCGACGGCGCTGGTCGGTGGACGGCTGACGCGCGATTTGCGGCAGCAACCGTTCGCCTGGCTCACGGCGAGCGGCGACGGCACGAAGCTCGCCGCGCGGATCGGGTCGGCCGACGCGCCGCCGAGTTTCGAGATCGCGGCACGGCCGCCGTGGCGCATCTATGATTTCGACTTCGCCGATATGGCCGCGCATCCGCCCAAGGCGGTGGGGGCGCTGGCGGATTTTTCGTTCGACCTGCCGCTGATCCTCAGTCGCGACGACGGGTTCGATTTCAGCAATCGGGGGCGACTGCATCTGAACGGCGCGGTGCGGGTGCGACATTTCCGCCAGCCCGCGATCCGCTACCGCGCATCGGGCGCCGCCGGAGTGGGGACCATATGGTTCGATGCGCGATCGGGGGTTTTAGTCGAAGCGCGCCTACCGCTCGCCAATCACAGCGAATATCGCGATTTCCGATTGCGGTTGATCCGCACGCGCTATGGCGAGACGGCGTGGAAAGCCGCACTCGCCGACCATTGGCGCGGCTGCGCAGTGCGCGAATGACCCGGGTCTCAGAAAATCCCCGCCGCAAGTCCCTCCGCCAGCGCGGCGCCGAGGTCGCGGGCTTCGGCGAGGCGGTCAGGGTCGATCGTCTTGGGCGCGAGGATCGCTTCGGGCGTCTGCGCCGTGGTGTTCACGATGACCGGATCGGCGACGCGCTTCAGCCGCCAGCCGGTGGCGATGCGGTCGAGCTGGCGCTGGGCGTTCTCGCCGTCCGACCCCGCGCAGATGATCGTCGCATAGGGGCGGCCTTCGAGCCGGCCGAGACAAGGATAATAGCAAAGGTCGAACATCTCCTTCATCGCGCCCGAGAGCGCGGCGAGATTTTCGGGGCCGACGAAAAGATAGCCGCCCGCCGCCAGCAGCACATCGGGCGTCACATCCTCCGCCGCGACAAGCGCCGCGGTTTTCGCCCCCTCCGCCGCTGCGCGGGCGAGCGCTTCGCTGCCGCCGGTACGGCTGTGCCAGGCGATCAGCAGGTGCGGCGCGTCCGTCATGCGCCGATGCTTGCCAAGCCCCGGCACGCGGCGCAAGCTGCCCCGACATATGGGGGAGAGATGACATGCGCCGACTGACCGCCCTACTGCTTGCGAGTAGCCTGCCCTTCGCCGCCGCCGCGCAAGACGCCGCGAGCGACGCGACGCGTACCGCGCAAGCCGAGATCGCGGGGCGCCTGCCGCTGGACGATCCGCGCGACGAGGCGAATGTGATGCGCGGCAAGCTCGCCGAGATTCCGGGCGGGATCATTCTCGACGCAAATGGCAAGACCGTATGGGACCGGCGCCCCTATGCGTTCCTGGGCAAGGCCGAGGCGCCCGATACCGTGAACCCGTCGCTGTGGCGGCAGGCGCGGCTCGACGCGGTGCACGGATTATTCGAGGTCGTACCGGGCAAGATCTGGCAGGTCCGCGGCTACGATATTTCGGTGATGACGATCATCCGCGGCAAGTCGGGCTGGATCGTCGTCGACCCGCTGCTGTCCGAAGAGGCCGCGGCGGCGAGCTGGAAATTGTTCGCCGATACGGTCGAGGCGAAGGCGGGCAAGCTGCCGATCAGGGCGGTGATCTTTTCACACAGCCACAGCGATCATTTCGGCGGCGTCGGCGGCATCGTCACCCCCGAGCAGGTCAAGGCGCAGAAGATCCGTATCATCGCGCCGCACGGTTTTTCGGAAGAAGCGACGTCGGAAAATGTCCTTGCGGGCGGCGCGATGGGGCGCCGCGCACTCTATATGTTCGGCGCGATCCTGCCGCCGGGCGAAAAGGGACAGGTCGACACCGGGCTCGGGCCCAAGCTGTCGTCGGGCACCGTCGGATATATGGAGCCGACCGAGACCGTCGGTGAAAAGGGCGGGGCGCTGACGATCGACGGGCTGGCGTTCGACTTCCTCGACGCGGGGAGCACCGAGGCGCCGTCCGAGTTCGTCTTCTACATCCCTGCCTATAAGGCGCTCCACACGACCGAGGTCGTGACGCACACGCTGCACAATGTGCTGACGCTGCGCGGGGCGCAGGTGCGCGATGCGCTGCACTGGTCAAAGGTGATCGACGCGATGCTGCTGAAATGGGGCGGCACCGCCGAGGTCGCGATGGCATCGCATCACTGGCCGACATGGGGCGCGGGCGAAGTGTCGTCGCTGCTCGCGAACCAGCGCGACGCCTATCGTTACGTCCACGACCGCACGCTGTTCCTCGCGAACCGCGGCGCGACTCTGCACGAGCTCGCCGGCCAGACCGCCGAGGCACCAGTGCAGGGCCGGGATTTTTCGACGCGCGGCTATTATGGCACGCTCAACCACGACATGAAGGCGGTGTATCAGCGCTACTTCGGCTGGTGGGACGGCAACCCCGCGAATTTCAATTCGCTGCCGCCCGAGCAATCGGCGCCCAAATATGTCGCGCTGGCGGGCGGCGCCGACAAATTGCTCGCGGCGGGGCGCGAGGCGTTGCAAGCGGGCGATTATCGCTGGGCGGCCGAGCTGCTCAACAAGCTAGTCTTTGCGCGGCCCGACAATAAGGAGGCGCGCGCGGCGCTGGCGTCGGCGTACGACCAGATGGGCTATCAGGCCGAATCGGGTGCGTGGCGGAACTATTATCTTGCCGGGGCGGCGAGCCTGCGCGGCAATGCCGTCGAGGCGTCGACGGGCAATGGGCAGAGCCGCAGCTTTGTCAGCGCAATCCCGACCGCGGTGTTTTTCGATGCGCTCGCGACGCGCTTCGACGCAGCGAAAGGAAGCGCGGTCAAAGGGACGTTCCAGTTCGTCCTGCCCGACAGCAAGGAGACGGTTGCGGTCGTCGTCGGCGGCGGGGTCGAATTCCCGCGTTATGGTGTGACCGACGCCGCGCCGACCGCGACGGTGACGATCGACCGCAAAATCCTCGACGAAGCGATGATGGGCCGCGCGCAATTCCCCGCGCTGATCCAGTCGGGCGCGATCAGGATCGACGGCGACCGCATGGCGTTTCTGTCGTGGTTCGCGCTGCACCCGCCCGCCGACCCGCGCTTCAATGTGGTTGTGCCCTGATGGCCCGAACGACTAACGGAGGAACATGACCGACATTTCCGCTGCGGCCCCGACCGATCCCTTCGCCCCCGATGCGCTCAACGCCGCCGAGGGTCTCGACCCGGTCGCGCCCGCCTATGCGCAGGTTTTGCGCGTCGCGACCGCGCTCAACCTGATCCCGCTCGCGATTGGCGCGAGTGTGTTCGACGCGCTGCTGATCCGGCAAATCGAGGGGCCGTACGGGCTGATCACCGCGGCGGCGTGGCTGATCGCGATCGTGGTGATCGTCTCCTTCCCGTCGCGGCGCGTGTCGCGCTGGGGGTACAAAATCGGCGAAGGGCAGCTCCGCGTCGCGCGCGGCTGGCTGTTCCGCACCGACACGATCGTCCCCTTTGTGCGCGTCCAGCATATCGACGTCGGGCAGGGGCCGATCGAACGCTGGTTCGGGCTGTCGCACCTGATCGTCCACACGTCGGGCACGCACAACAGTACGGTGACGCTGCCGGGGCTGCACAGCGACCTTGCCGCCGCGATGCGCGAGACGATCCGCCGGCATATCCAGACCGATTTCGCATGAGCGACGCCGCCGCAGCGATCCCCGCCGCCGAAGGCGAACCGAACTGGCAGCGGCTGCACCCGGCGACGCTGGCGCTTGCGGTCGTGAAGCTGGGGCCGCGCTCGTTACAGTTCCTTCCCGCCGTCGCGGCGTTGGGTTTTACGGGCAATTGGCTCTGGATCGTTCCCGCGATCGGCGCCTTTCTGCTCATCTCGCTGGCGGCCGCCTGGTTCCAGTGGCTGCGCTTCCGCTTCCTCGTCGGCGACGACGAGGTGGTGATCGAAAGCGGCGTGCTGTCGCGCCAGCATCGCACCATCCCGTTCGACCGCATCCAGGACGTCAGCATCGAACAGGGGCTCGTCTCACGCGCGCTCGGTATCGCCAAAGTGGGTTTCGAGACGGGCGCGGGCGGCAAGGAGAATGACGCGAGCCTCGACGCGATCGCGCTGGGTTCGGCGCAGGCGCTGCGCACGACGATCCGCGCGCATCGCAGCGGCGAGGTGCCGGCACCCGTTGCAACCGCCGATGCGCCCGAGGCGCCTCCCGCAACTGAGGACCGGCTGCTGTTCGCGATGACGCCGCGTCAGTTGCTGATCGCCGGCCTGTTCAACTTCTCGCTTGCCGCGCTCGCGGTGGTCGGCGCCGGCATGCAGTTTTTCGACGGGCTGCTGCCCTTCGATTTCAACGTCTTCAACCCGATGGACTGGATCGACATCGCCGAGGATTACGGGCTCGACCAATGGCTGCTTGCGCATCGCTGGATTGCGGGGGTCGGTGCGGCGCTGTCGCTGTTGCTGATCGGTTTCGCGAGCGGGATCGCGACGATGTTTTTCGCGAACTGGGATTTCCGCCTGACGCGCGAACCGCGCGCGCTGCGCCGCACGCGCGGGCTGACGACGCGCACCGACGTCGCGGTGCCGGTGAAGCGCGTGCAGGCGGCGATCCTCGTCACCGGCTGGTTTCGCCAGCGCTTCGGCTGGCACGAACTGCGCCTGCAAAGCCTCGCGAGCGACGGCGAGAAGGAACGCGACCATCAGGTCGTACCCTTTGCCAAGCTGGGCGAGATCGACCCGGTGCTCGCCGAGGTCGCCATAAGGCGCCCCGACGCCGGCCAAGCGTGGCAGCATAGTCACCGCATCGTCGCGCTGGGGCCGATCATCGGCGCGCTATGCGCGACGATCGGCGGCGGGGTCGCGCTGTATCTGGGCAATGCGGTCGGCTGGCTCGCGCTGGTCGCGGCGCCGCTGATCGCGCTCATCGCCTTCTGGGCGGCGCGCTTCCATCGCTGGGCCGACCTTGGCGAACAGGTCGCGATCCGGCGTGGGGCGTGGAAACCCAAGATGACCTTGCTGCCGCACGCGTCGGTGCAGAGCGTCGACCTAAAGAGCGATTTCATCCTGCGCCCGCTCGGCCTCGCGACTTTGGTGTTCGGCGTGCCCGGCGGTAGTTCGCTCGCAACGCACGAGATTCCCGCGATCCCGCTCGCCGCCGCGCAGGACCTTCGTACCCGCATCCTCGCCGCGAGGGCGCGGTCATGAGCGAGACGGCACTCGGGATTACGCGCTCGATCAAGGGCCAGCCGTGGCATTGGCGCCGCGCGAGCGCCGACATGGCGGCCGAAAATCTCGCACCCGACGACCTGGTCACGCAATTGCTGCTCGCGCGCGGGGTGGCGCGCGACGACCTCGACCGCCAGCGCACGCCGACCTTGCGCGGCTTCATGCCCGACCCGTCGCTGTTCCGCGACATGGACGCCGCCGCCGCGCGGCTCGCCGATGCGGTCGAGCGCAAGGAGGCTGTGACGATCTTCGGCGATTATGACGTCGACGGCGCGACCTCGGCCGCCTTGCTCGTGCGGCTGCTGCGCGGGCTCGGGCTGCCTGCGGGGGCGTATATCCCCGACCGGTTGATGGAGGGATATGGCCCGTCGGGCGCGGCGCTGGTCAAGATCGGCGAGGCAGGATCGAAGCTGGTCGTGACCGTCGACTGCGGCGCGCAGGCGTTCGATGCGATCGCCGAAGCCAAGGCGGCGGGGGTCGAGGTGATCGTGGTCGACCACCACCAGTGCGCGACCACCCTGCCCGACGCGCTGGCGCTGGTGAACCCGAACCGGCTCGATGAGGAACCCGACGCCGCGATCCACGGCAATCTCGCCGCGGTCGGAGTCGCCTTCCTGCTCGGCGCGGCGCTGCTCCGCACGCTCCGCGCAAGGGGCTTTTTCGCCGGCCGTGACGAGCCCGCGCTGATCGACCTGCTCGATCTGGTCGCGCTGGGCACCGTCGCCGACGTCGCACGGCTCACCGGCTTCAACCGCGCGCTGGTGACGCAGGGGCTGAAGGTGATGGCGCGGCGCGGCAACACCGGGCTCGCGGCATTGATGGACGCCGCGCGCCTCACCAAGCCGCCGAGCGCGAGCGACATGGGCTTTGCGCTGGGGCCGCGGATCAATGCCGGCGGACGTGTCGGCAAATCCGACCTTGGCGTGCGGCTGCTCACCACGAGCGACCCGCAGGAAGCCGCCGATATCGCGCTCGAACTCAACCGGCTGAACGAGGAGCGGCGCGCGATCGAAGCGGCGGTGCTCGACCAGGCGATCGAGGCGAGCGCGGCGTGCGGCAACGCCCCCGTCGCGATCGTCGCCGGACAGGGTTGGCACCCAGGGGTGATCGGGATCGTCGCGGGACGCCTCAAGGAACGCCTCCACCGCCCCGCGATCGTCATCGCGGTCGACGAGGATGGCATCGGCAAGGGATCGGGGCGCTCGATCAATGGCGTCGACCTCGGCGCCGCGATCCTCGCCGCGAAAGAAACCGGCCTGCTCGTCGCGGGCGGCGGGCATGCGATGGCGGCGGGGCTCACCGTTGCCGCCGACAAGGTCGATGCGCTCGGCGCCTATCTGAACGACCGGCTCGCCGCCGACGTCGAACGCGCGAGCGGCGACAAGTCGCTGTTGATCGATGCGGTGCTCGCGCCGCGCGGGATCAATCCTTTGTGGTGCGACGCGATCGAGAGCGCGGGGCCCTATGGCGCCGGCTGGCCCGCGCCGCGCGTCGCGACGGGGCCGGTGCGGATCGTCGAATCGGGGATCGTCGGCACCGACCATGTCCGCCTGATCGTGTCGGGCGACGACGGCGCACGGTTCAAGGCGGTCGCATTTCGCAGCGCCGAGAGCGAATTGGGACAGGCGCTGCTGCACGCGCGCGGGCGTAAATTATGGCTCGCGGGCCGTGCAAAACGCGACGATTGGGGCAGCCGGCCGGCCGCCGAACTCCATTTGGAGGATGCCGCCTGGGCCGATTAGCAGCTGGCAGATCCGCCGCGGCGCAATATTTTTGCGCAGGTCCGCTTGACCGTTCCGGAAGGCCCGTCTAAGGCGCCGCTTCACCGATCAGACGGCCCCTTCGTCTAGCGGTCTAGGACGTCGCCCTTTCACGGCGAAAACACGGGTTCGAGTCCCGTAGGGGTCACCATCGGTTCCGGGAGCGGTCGGCTCCCCTTCCACAAAATTACCGACCCACACGGCCCCTTCGTCTAGCGGTCAGGACGCGGCCCTCTCACGGCTGAAACACGGGTTCGATTCCCGTAGGGGTCACCAATCACTCTTATCCCCACGCGCGGCCCGCCAAAACCGCCGCGACACGCGCGCCGATCGCGACGTTGCGGCAGGCTTGCGCCATGCTTAGC
>JAESGS010000791.1_pt1 | contig 14970 bp, 16 predicted proteins | sample 9269761 | NCBI WGS metagenome assembly JAESGS01 (sample SAMN15741799, study PRJNA653493) | algae metagenome | isolation source: Cyanosarcina radialis HA8281-LM2 and co-occurring heterotrophs from damp... | place: USA: Makauwahi cave, Hawaii | collected 2011-01-06 | reverse complement strand
CCCTTGCCGACGACGTCATCCTCGAAGGACGCGAACGCGTTCAGGCGCTCCGCGGCCATCAGGACGCCACCGATCTGGAGGCCGTCGTCCACAATCTCGTCAAGGCGCATCCCTTTTACCCCGCGGTTGAGGTGCGGGTCGCGATAGAGGGCGCGGCGCGCGCCGTCGATCCGCTTGTCGCGTCCGAACTGGCGCTTATCGGCGGCGAAGCGCTCTTCAACATCGCGCATCACGCCGGGGCGACCGAAGTCGGCATCCTCGTTGACTTCGGGAGCGACGATCTTTCGATCCGGTTTCGCGACAATGGCGCGGGAATCCCCGCCGATATCCTTCGCGAAGGGCGGCGCGAAGGCCATTTCGGGCTGGTTACGATGCGCGAACGCGCCGAGAGGATCGGCGGAAAATTCGTCATCGACAGCGCGTCTGGACAGGGGACGGTCGTGTCCGTCACCCTGGGGGCGGACCTCGCCTATGGCGGCGCGCGGCGCGCAAGCCTCTGGAAGCGCCTGAAGGATTATCTTTCCGGCGGCTCGGACCATCCCCGTCTCGATTGATCGCCAGCAAATCCACCCACAGAGATCATCTGGGTATTTCTCCGCCCCCGACATTGCCAATTCGCAAAGCGGGCCATGCCGGTGCGCATCATGATCACCTTGTTCGCACCGATGCGGACGGAGTCGGGGAGGATCCGCATCAGCAATGCCGTTCGGCATCGCGAGCCATCCCCTTTTTAGGAGAGAAGTCATGATGAAGAAAGTCATGCTGGCGGTGTCGACGCTGGCGCTTGCCGTCACGGCCGCACCTGCGTTCGCGCAAACTCAAGCCGAGAATGACGCCAACAACAATGGTGCTTCGGGGAACAACAGCGACAATGACACCGTCGTTGTGAACGACCTGATCGACCTGTTCGTTCAGGACAATGCCGCCGACACCTTCTCGGACGACGATCAGGACAATGACGGCAATGGCTCGTTCAACGGCAACAGCCTCGTTGTCGCGACCCAAACGCTGAGCGCCACCAACACCAACCAGAATCTCGACGAAGTCGTCGATATGGACGGTGAAGACGGCAGCGAAACGCCGGTCGGCTACAACAGCGGCAACAACTCGGTGCGCGGCAGCGCCTTCGCGGCCTATGCCGGCATCCTGAACGCCGCCTGGAACACGGGCATCAACGCCAACACCCAGGCAGCGACCAACATCGCTGCGAGCGGCACTGTCAGCTTCGGCGACAGCGGCAGCAATGGCGGCGCCGGTGGCGGCGGCGGCGACTGATCGAGTCCCCCCGGATGGCCGGCCCGGCTCCACTGACGGGCCGGCCATTTCCCCAAGTTTCGCGTTCAAGGAGCGTCCGTGTCATGAAACCCCCGATCGTCCCGGTCTTGCTGGTCCTGGCGGGCCTGTCCGCACCCGTATCGGCACAGTTGCCGCCACCCGATCCGGCCGCTCCCCCCGTAGCCGAGACCATCGCGACCGAAGTTCGCGCAGCCCCGGCCCTTCCGGTGGCGCCCGAACGCAAATCGCCAATGCTGAACGACAGCGAGCTCGATACGCTGCGCGGCGGCCAGTCGCTCGTCATCACCAATCAGACGATGGACTCGATCGTCAGCGGCAACGTCCTCAATGGCGACTATACGGCGGGATCGGTCACGCTGAGCGACCTCGCGCTGTCCAATTTCAACGGTGTCGGCAATCTGCTGATCAACACCGGCGCACAGGTCAGTGCCCAGAGCGGCATGAACCTGACCATCAACCTCGGCGACTGAGCGCACCATGCGGGCCCTGCGCACCTTGATCGCGGGTCTGCTGTGCGCCGCAGCCGCGGCGCCCGCTGCCGCCGAAGTCCGGCTGACCGGTCCCGAAACGGGCGGCAATTACCAGCTCCAGGTGATGACCTGGTGGGACATCCCCTTCCGTTCCGTTATTCGCCAACGTTATGATTTCAGCTGCGGCTCAGCCGCGATCGCGACCCTGCTAACCTATCATTATGGCGCGCCGACATCGGAAACGATGCCCTTTCGCGCGATGTGGGAAAAGGGCGACCGCGAGGCGATCCGCAAGGTCGGCTTCTCGATGCTCGACATGAAAACCTACCTCGCCTCGCGCGGCTTTCGCGCTGAAGGCTTCCGGATCACCGCCGAGCAATTGAAGCAGGTGAAGCGTCCGACGATCGTCCTGATGGATCTCAAGGGATTCAAGCATTTCGTCGTCGTCAAAGGCGTTCGCGGCGACCGCGTGCTGACGGGCGACTCGGTGCTCGGCCTCAATGAATATTCGCTCAGCGACTTCGAAAAACATTGGAACGGCATCGCCCTTGCGATCGTCGAGGGCGGCACCAAACGGCCCGCGTTCAACCTCGCTGGCGACTGGGGCCCCTGGTCACAGGCGCCGCTCGAAGCAGACGGGTCGCTTCACGTCTCGGTCGGCGATCTGACGACCAACCTGCCCCCCCAATATCAGCTGACGCCGCAGATCCTGCTCGATGTACGCGTCGGCACTGTGAAATGAGGCCGACCATGTCCCCCCGCATCCTCCTGCTTGCCTTTGCGCCCATACTCCTCGCGGCGAGTGAGCCGACGGCCAACGATCCGCTCGCGGACGCCGAGACGGTGCCCGATGAGGTGCTGGCGACACAGCGTGGCGGCTTCGCTTTTCAGGGCATGGTGATCGCGTTCGGTGCAGACATTCGCAGCTTCGTGAACGACGAGCTTGCGCTGCGCACGATCGTCAGCTGGACCCCGCAGGGATCCTCGATCGATCGCTTCGTATCGCCGGCGCTGACCGCGGTCGACGCCGCGCAGATTCAAGGCGGCATTTTGACAAGCGGCGGCATCACGATGCGCGTCGGCGACGAGCCGGTGTTCCTCGCGAACAATGGCCAGACGGCGCTGATCCAGAACACCGATGCGATCCAGAATATACTCGTCAACACCGCCAGCAACGTCTCGCTGAACCAACAGGTCGACGCCGTGCTCGATATCAGCGGTTATGAAGGGTTCCGCGATGGACTGGCCTCCACGCGTATGAGCGACGCGATCGGCGCCGCAATGGGTGCACAGACCCTCAGCGCGCTCGGCAACTGAACGACCCCCCGTCCCCGTTTCGACGGGGACGGTCACCTCGCCCCGCCTCTTTTGGCGGGGCTTTTCTTTGCGAGGATGGGCGTTTGCGAGAATAAGCGGTCGGGAGGGGGTTATAATTTCCCGCCAAACGGCATGCGCAGCGTGATCGACACGTCGGGCGCATCCTCGGTCACGCCGATTTCGAAGCCCATGTTCAGAACGTCGCGCTCGGTCAGACGATAGGACATTCCGAAGTTGAGCGAACCGACGTGGATATAGTTGGATTTCTGCTGCGTATCGCCAATCTCGGTCTTGGTTGGGAAGATGTAATTGTGCCGATATCCCAGCGAGAAGGAAAAGCGCGGGTTGAGCGCGAAGCCGAAGCCGATATTGGCCGACACTGCATCGCCCGGATCGACGCGTCCGATCAGCACCTCGCCGACCAGTTTGTTCACGTCGCGCGGGATATGATAAAGATAGGCTGCTCCGCCGTAAATCACCGCGGGATCCGACGGCATCAGGAAATTGACCCCCGGCTGAACCGCCCAGAAACCCGATCCGGTCGCGAGACCGGTTGCAACGCCGAATTCGTCGTAGCCGATCTCGAACGGCCCTTTGCCCGTGTCCGATTTGACCCGCAGCGTTCCGACGAAGATCGGCTTTTGACCGACCGGGCGATTGAATTGGTACCGGAGCGAGAATTCGGCGTCGCCGACGCCGTCCTCGCGCAGCGCGATGGACCGGACGATGCCCTCGTCACGCTGCTGGACAACCTCGATCCGGTCGTTCCGATAAAGATAGGGTATGCGCACTTCGGCTTCGAGCCGGTCGGTAATTCCGTAGCGCATCGAGGCCGTTCCGACGAGCGTATCGCGGTCAGCGTCGGTCGCCTCGATCAGGCCAATCTGGATCCCTGGGATCAGTTCGATCCCGCGAAAGACGAGGCGGTTGGTCGACGAGCGCGTATATTCGAGCGAGGGTTCGAAAATGAGGTGGCCAGCGCGGGTCAGCACGCCCTGTCCTTCGGGAACCGCCGCGACGCGTTCGGCGGTCGACTCGGTCGGTGGCGGAGCTTCGCCCACGGGCGCATCGGGCAAGGCGACCGCGTCGCTGCCCGGGCCGGGAAGCGCAGGGCCGGCAACGCCTTGTCCCCCCATGCCGGTGCCGCGGAACATCTCCAGCGGCGCTTCTGCGAGCGCAAAGGACGAGAGCCGGTCAATCTGCGCCTGCTGCGTGATAAGCTGCCCCTGCATCTTCACAATCTGCTGCCGCTGCTCCACCAGCATCGCATTTTGCTGGTCGATCAGCGCGCGCTGTTCGGCCAGGATTCGCCGCTGCGCATCGATCTCGCTCTCGACGCTCGCCGCCGGCGGGCTTTCGACCGCAGCGCCCGCACCCGCGGCCGCGGCATTCCATGTCGGCGCAGTGTCGAGGAATGGCAGTGCGTCGCACAGGCATTCAAGCGCTGGCGTCTCGTGCGCCTTGGCCTGCGAAGGCGAAAAAACCGCCGACAGCCCGACGGCCGCCACGCCGACATGGCGCAGCACGGGCGGCGCTATCAAGTTGCTCATGCACCCGCCCCCTGCCCGGTAAAGCCTCGCCGCGGCCGCATCGCGCCCATCTTGTCGATCGCCACGCCCATCTCTTCGCCGGCGATCGCGCGAAGCCCGTCGAGGTCGACCAGCCGGCACAATTGCGGCCCCTCCAGCTCGATCAGCCCTTGGCGGACAAAGCCCGAGATCGTCCGGCTGACCGTATGGATCGTGAGGCCCAGATGATCGGCAATATCGCCGCGCGTCATCGGCAGGGGGATGCTGCCCAGTGCCGACAGCCGCTTCGCCGCGATCAGCAGAAATGCTGCGACACGTTCGTTGGCGTTCCGCCGGCCGAGCAGGAATATGCACTGATTCGCGCTGTCTAGCGCCCGTTCGAGCGCGCGATTCTGTCCAAACGAATCGGGGTCGCCGTTCAGTGCCGGACGGCGCGTCAGGATTGTGTTGGTAACCGCTTCGGCGGCGGCATCGCGCGAGCCATATTCGACGCCGAACACATCGCCCTGATAGAAGAATCCCGTCAACTGGCGGTGACCGTCAACGTGGAAATGGCAAGTTCTCACCGTGCCCGAGATGACCTCGAACCAGCAATCGCCCGGATCACCCTGCGAAAAGATGATCTCGCCCTTACGAAATTTTAGAATCGTATCATGCGGAATCGAACCGCGTTGAAACTCTGCCGAAAGCCCTTGCACGCCACGTCTCCAATCTCAAATTGGTATTTGCGGCGACCCCGTTTGCGAGTCTCATCTGCCTTTGTGGCGGCAGACGCCATCCGGGTAAAAACCAAGAAATTAGTGTGTATGAACAGCCTAGCAAAATCACTTACGTAATTTTCCTTAGCATTTCAGGAGAGATTAAGACTGAATTTCAGTAGCATAGATGTATTGGCACACACCGTGCCGCTACATGCTTAATTAGCTTAGGTTAATTGCTAAACAGCGCGCAAAGGGATATCATCGGAGCCAGAGCAGGTGGGTTGCGGCATTGCCGCGCAAAAGATGCTCGTCGGTCGCAAAGTGTCTACGCCTTGGGTGTCAGGGGATTGCACCGTGCATCGAAACGCTTTGAACGTCGAACCGCATTTGACCTTTCGTGAGCATCAAATATTGGAATTGGTAGCAGTGGGCTGCTCAGCCAAGCAGATTGCGCTCGAAATCAACATCGCTCCACGAACCGTCGAACGGCATATCGAGAATGTGCGGCTAAAGCTCAATGCGCGAAACCGCGCGCATCTGATCACCCAGGCCATGCACCTCGGCCTGTTGGTCATCGAAACGCCGCCACCGGACGAACCGACGCTCTTCGAACTCAAATGATGACGAAAGCCCGCCAAGCCTCCGTCGGGGCTCGCCAGCTGATCAGCTCGAATAACCTGCCAATTCCGGGGCACCGCTAACAGGTCTGCGCCCAGCGCGGCGCGCAACGCGGTCAGATAGGTGCTAGTCGCCGTAACCCGACTGCAGAATTTCGGTCGCCAGCGAGGGGGATCGCACCGCACGTGCAAGGATCAGCGAGCCGATCAACTGCGCAATGACGCGAATCGCCCCTTCCCGGTCCTCGCCATCGGGAAGAACGGCCGATATTTGCGCGATCGAGGCTTCCAGCCCCGTCTCGAAAGCCGCTCCGAGCGCATCGGAATGCCGCGGCGCCTCGGCGGCGAGCGCAGCATAGGCGCAGCCGTTCGCGGGATGATCGCGGTGCGCCCCCGACAGATACCAACGACGCAGCGCCGCCACCGGATCATCCGGCGCCTTCGCCATCGCTTCGGCCCAATTTTCCTTATTGTCGGACAGCGCCCGCGCCGTCGCCTCGACCATCAGCGCATCCTTGTCGGCGAACAGCTTGTAGAAGCCGCCGTGGGTTCGCCCGGCGGCCTCCATCAACCCGGCGATTCCGACGCCGTCATAGCCAAATTCCCTGAACTGGCGCGCGGCGACACCGACGATCTTGTCGCGGTTTCGCGCGGCTTCCTCTCGGTTCATTCGCATGTCGCTCGTTCCTGCCTGTCTTTCCGGCCTGTCAGACGGCCTCGAGAATCGTCGCAATACCCTGCCCGCCGCCGATGCACTGCGTGGCGAGCGCGTAGCGGCCGCCGGTGCGCCGCAATATCTGCGCCGCCTTCCCGGTGATGCGCGCGCCCGTCGCGCCGAGCGGGTGGCCGAGCGCGAGCGCGCCGCCGTCGATATTGACGATCGCGTGCGGGATTTCGAGCTCGTTCATGCAGGCGACCGCCTGACTGCCAAAGGCTTCGTTGAGTTCGACGACATCGAGATCGCCAACCGTCAGGCCGGCGCGCGCCAGCGCCTTGCGCGTCGCGGGGACCGGGCCGATGCCCATATATTCGGGTTCGACCCCGGCGACCGCGGTCGAGCGAATGCGCGCCAGGATATCGAGACCGTGCTTCACGGCGAATTCCTCGGACGTCACGAGCGTCGCCACCGCGCCGTCGGTGAGCGGCGACGAGGTTCCGGCGGTGACGAGACCATCCTCGCGGAACGCCGGCTTCAGGCCCGCCAGCACGTCGAGCGAGGTACCGGGACGAATGCAGCCGTCCTGGTCGACGAGCGTGCCGTCGGGCAGTACGACGGGCACAATCTCGTCGGCAAGCAAGCCTTCTGCCTGCGCCTGTGCCGCCTTGGCGTGCGATTCGACGGCGAGCTGGTCCTGCTCGGCGCGCGCGATATCGTATCGCGCAGCGACATTTTCTGCCGTCTGCCCCATCGCGATATAGGCTTCGACGACCTGATCGGTGCCCGGCTCGCCGCGGAACGGGAAACGCGGATTGGGCGAGAAGTTGAAGCCGCCCTGCGGCACCATCGTCATGCTTTCGACGCCGCCTGCGATAAAGGCCTCGCCCGCGCCGATCGCGATCTGCCCGGCGGCGATATGGATCGCATACATCGACGAACCGCAGAATCGATTGACCGTGCCGCCGCCCAGTTCCTGCGGAAGGCCAGCGAGAAGCGACGCAATGCGCGCGATATTATTGCCCTGCGCCGCCTCGGGATAGGCGCAGCCGAGCAGCACATCCTCGATCAACGCCGGGTCGAGCCCGCTACGATCGACCAGCGCACGGATCGCCAGCGCGGCGAGATCGTCGGGACGGCTGTCCTTGAGCAACCCCTTGCGCGAAAAATGGAACGGGGTGCGTGCATATCCCGCGATGACGGCGTGGGTCATGGTTCAAGCTCCTTCGGCATTCGACACAATTAGATGTTGATTATAATCTAAATCAACCTGGGAAGAGCGAAGCGACGCGTCAAGAAGCGGCCGATGTTTTTTTCCGCCGACCTCAGCCGGGGCGATGGTAACGGGTGACGCTGGTGTCGCGCGCGCCGAGCGCCTCGGCCATCCGGACAAGGTCGGCGAGCGATCCGGCCGCCATCTTGCGCATCAGATTGCCGCGATGGATTTTCACGGTGATCTCGCTGAGCGACAATTTTCCCGCGACCTGCTTGTTCATCAGCCCTGCGGTCACCAGCGCCATCACCTCGCGCTCGCGCTCTGTCAGCGTGTCGAAGCGCAGGCGGACATTGCGGTCGCGTCCCTCGGAGTCGCGGCGGCGGCGGTCGACTTCGACCGCCTCGCGGACGGCGAGCAGCAGCGCCTCCTCATCGAACGGCTTGGCGAGAAAACTGACCGCGCCGGCCTTCATACCACGAACGGTCTGGGGAATATCGCCATGCCCGCTGATCAGGATCACCGGCACATGAAATTCGCTGTCGAGCAGCGCCTGCTGGAAATCGAGGCCGTTGGCGCCCTGAAGCTGGATGTCGAGCAACAGGCACGCGGCGCGATCGGCATCGGCAGAGGCGAGATAATCGTCGGGCCCGGCAAAGGCGAGGACCGCGAAGCCGGCGGAGCGCAGCAGGCTGTCGAGCGAACCGCGAACGCCGGCGTCATCGTCGACGATGCAGATCAGGGACGGCTGTTCATCGGCATGCTCGGTCATTGACTACTCCGTCGTTTCGCGGCCGCTCAGGATCACGTCGATCCGTTCGAGCAATCCGTCCGGGTCGACCGGCTTCTCCAGAAAGGCCGCCGCGCCCAGCTCCGCCGAGCGCTCGCGCGCCGCCGCGGTCGGATAAGCGGTTATGACGATCACCGGGAATGCTCGCCCGATATGATTGAGTTGCTGCTGAAGCGCCAGTCCGTCCATGCCGGGCATGTGCAGGTCTGTGACGAGGCAGCCGGTCTCGCCGCGATCGGGTGATGCGAGGAAGCTGGCGGCGGACTCGAAGGTCCGCACCTCCCGCCCCGCAGCGCGCAGATAATTCGCGAGGCTGGAACGAACGCTTTCGTCATCGTCGATGACACAAATGACCGGGTATCGCTTCAAAACTCTGCTCCGTCCGGCCGTCATTGGCCGGGATTCGCATCATGCTGCCGCGCGCGGGCCGGCATTTCCATCATACGGAGGTTTCGATCGGCAGTGTGAAGGCGATGGTGGCGCCGCGTTCGATATTGTTCGCCGCGGCAATGCGGCCGCCTTGCGCCTCGACAATCGACCGGCAGATCGACAGGCCAAGGCCCATGCCGTCGCCTTTGGTGGTGAAGAAGGGATCGAAAATCCGCGCCGGGTCGCCGGCGATGCCCATGCCGCTGTCGATCACCGCGAGGCGCACCGCATCCGCGTCCCGGTCCAGCCGAACCTGCAGCCGGCGCGGCGCGGGGCTCTCGCGCATCGCCTGGATCGCATTCACGAGCAAGTTGACGAGCACCTGCTGGACCTGGACGCGATCGCCGATCACATGCGGCACCGGTGCCCCGTCGGCGATCTCCACCGAAACGCCCACCGCGCCCGCTTCGCGAGCGATCAGGCCGGTCGCTTCCTCCACCAGTTCCTGAAGGTCGAGCGGCCCCGGTTCGGGCGCGGTCTTCCGGGCTTGTGACCGGACGCGCGCGACCACCTCGGCGGCGCGATTGCCGTTGGCAACGATATGATCGAAACAGCCCTCCGCCTCGTCGATGTTCGGCACATCGCGCACCAGCCAGCGCTTGCCTGATTTGCCATAGTTGACGATTGCGGCGAGCGGCTGGTTGACTTCATGCGCGATCGAGGCGGCGAGTTGGCCGAGCGTCGACACGCGCGCCGCATGTGCCAGTTCAGCCATCGTCTGTTCGACCCGCGCGCGCGCCTCGTTGCGCTCGGTCACGTCGAGCGCGATCAGCAGCGCGCGCGACCAGGGATCGCCCTCGGCAATCAGCCGCACACGCAGCACGACATCGACGGTGCGGCCGTCGCGCGTGACATAACGCACGTCGTTCTCGGCCATCTCGGCGCCCTCGGCGAGCGATACCAATATGTCGACGAGCGCGGGCTCGGCACCGGGGGCATGCTCGCCGGCCTGGCTCTGCCCGACCATTTCGGCGCGGGTGCCGCCGAACAGGTCGGCCGCCGCTTGGTTCGCCTGACCGATGACGGCCCTGCCAACCGCAGCGCGCACGGCGTCCGGATGCGCGGCCAGCCAGGCGCGGCGATCGACGTTCGCGGGCACCGTATCGAGAAGATATTGCCGCGTCCCCGACCAGTCGGATTCCCAGATGGGAAAGCCCGCCCCGTCGAATATGGTGCGATAGCGCTGTTCGGATCGCCGCCGTTCGGCCTCGGTCCGCAATTGCCCGATCGACAAGAGCGTCGTTGCGGCGATCGCCACCAGGCTGACGCCCAGCCGGACATAAGCGGCGTCGATCGGGTCGCCCAGATGGTCGGCGGCGAAGGCGGCCAAGGCCAGCCCGGCGCAGACGGAGCCGGCGACGAACACCGCGCGCGGCCCGCACGCGCGGGCCACCAGCAGCACGACGATGATGTAGAGCACCGCCACCGCGCCCTGCAGCGGGCTGAGGAGATCGGCAACGAAGATTCCGAGCCCGATAAAAAAGGCGGCGGCGAGCGGTGCCCGGCGGCGTCCGGGCAAAGGCATCCATTCCTGATCCACGCGCGCTATGTCCCCTCCTTCGGATGGCTCGCCATCGGTCCGCGGACGATAGGCGGCATCGACGCGGCAAACCAGAGCGGGTGCGCCAACCTTCGTATGATTGAGGTTCCCCCTCTCCGATCCACTTCGTGAGAGACGGTGCGGCCGTACACGCGTTCAACTTCCATGCGTCGAACGAGGCGCTTGCCGATCTGAAGGCGCGCCAGCCTAGCTTCCGTTCACCATCGCACCCGGTAATTGCGGGGTGTCGGCACCGCCCCAGATTTGACGCGCGCGTCCCTTGAGGTTGTTGTCATAATCGTCGCTCCACGCATCGACATAGCTGCGCGCCGCCCAATCGTCCCACTGCTGCGCCATCTTGCGCACGCGGTCCGGATGGCTGGCGGCAAGGTCGTGCATCTCGGCGCGATCGGACGTCATATCGAAAAGCTGCCAGGGCTTCTGGAAACCCGCGACGAGTTTCCATTTTCCATCGCGCACGGCGCGGTTTCCCTCATGCTCCCAGAAGATCGGCTTGCCCCGCGTGAGCGCCTCGCCGCGAAAGGCAGGAGCCATCGAGCGTCCCTCCATCGGCAGGATGGCATGCCCGTTGAAATTCCGGGGATAGGTCGCGCCGGCGAGTTCGACGAGCGTCGGCATGACGTCGATCAGGTGTCCCGGCTCGCGGACGAGCGTGCCGCGCGCCTTTGCGGCGATCCCGCGCGGCCAGTGCGCGATCAGCGGCGTCGCGATCCCGCCCTCGTAAGTGTGGTGCTTGTAATATTGGAAGGGCGCGTTCTGCAGCGTCGCCCAGTTCATTCCGGTCCAGACGACCGACTGCGCGCTGCCCGGCAGTCCTTCGCCTCTAAGGCGGCCGTCGGGCCCGCTTTCGGCGGTGCCGCCATTGTCGCTCATCAAGAGGATCAGCGTATTGTCGAGCTCGCCCGATTGCCGCAGCCTTTCGACGAGCGTGCCGATCGCGCGATCGACGCGGTGGATAACCGCGGCGTAGACCGCCATCATCGTGTCGAAACGATCCTTCTCCTCATCCGACAATTTGCTCCAGTCATAGCTGCCTGGCAGCGCGGCGGGCAGTTCGGCATCGGCGGCGATGATGCCGAGCTTCTTTTGCCGTTCGAACCGTTCGCGGCGGATGACCTCCCACCCACGCATGTACCGGCCCTTGAATTTTGCCACATCTTCGGCCGGGGCCATCAGCGGAAAATGGGCGCCGACGAAGGGCATATAGAGGAAGAAGGGTTTATGCTGTTCGCGCGCCTCGCCGATGAACTTCGTCTGCCAGTCGACGAACATGTCCGACGAATACCAGTTGCCCTTGCCGACGCGCGGCGAGCTGGCCGGAACGCGCTCGCCGTCGATATACACCGATTGCGCAAGCGGCTGGGGCTGGTCGGGATAATAGAGCTCGCCCGAGGGCGAAGCGAGCGACCGGTCGAAACCGCGCTGCCACGGGCCGACCCCGCGCGAGATGCCAAGGTGCCATTTGCCCGCCATTGCAGTGAAATAGCCCGCCGACTTCATGACTTCCGCCAGCGTGACGACGCGGTCCGACAGCTTGCTGTGCAGCCCCTTGGACCCGGGCACTTCGACCGACTCCAAATGCCCCAATCCCGCCTGGTGCGGATAGGTGCCGCTCAGCAACGAGGCGCGCGACGGGCTGCACCGCGCATTATTGTAGAATTGCGTAACCCGTTTATCCCCTTGACGCATGTAGGACGGTAAGGGATTCACAAGGGTCCGGCGTTAGGCTATCGTTACGCGCGCGCGGGAAGGATAGAATGTGGACGCCATCGGGCCTCGCCAGATCGAACTCAAGGTCCACGGCCTCACCAAAGAGGATCATGGGCGCGTGCTCGCGCGGACTTTCGCGACCAAGCTAACCCAATTGGTGGCTGCGCTTGAAGCCGCTGACACGCTCGCAAACGGCGATGCGACCCATGATTATGTGCTGGCAAATATGCACATGTCCGAACCGACCGCGCTGCTTAGAGAAATTCCAATCCGATCCGATAAAGACGGTCGTTCCGCTATTCCTGTTTTCAACGACGCCATCGACGGCATCAAGGTGCAAGACTCGCGCGTTGTCACGCTTGCTCCTGTCGTTGAAAAGGTCAGCCGCCTTACCGCGGGCGCCGAGAGCCGGTTCGGTTTTGCGGAAGTCCGCACCGATGCCGTGGTGACGCGTATCGACGAGTTTTTGAGGAAGCGAGCTAACGCCGCTCGAAAGAGCGCGCGGGGTGTCTGGTATGACGGGGTGTCTCTCGGCTCATTCGACGGCATTCTCGATTACGTCGACCTTCGCGGCTCGCTACCACAGATTAAGCTCACCCTTTCCGCTGGCGGGAAGGAAATTGATTGCGTGTGCAGTCGTGAAGATATCGACGCTCTCGGCGATGCTCTCCACAGTCGCGTAAGGGTGCATGGAAGAGCAATTTATTCGTCAACGTCCCCGCTGCCTCTGAGGGTGGAAGTCTCCTCTATAGAGCCGATCAAGAAGGATGGTGACCTCACCCGCTGGCGCGGCGCATTTCGTCCGTTCACAATCGAAGCGTGGGACGGTGACGCCTGATGCTGGACAATCTCTTCTGGGACTCTTGCGTTTTCATCCGATACATCACGAACGATGTGGGCGCGCCGCATTTCGCCGATATCGCCCGTTTCGTGGACGAGGCGAAGGCTAGCAAACGCAAGATTTATTACTCAACGATTTCCCTCGCAGAATTTCGACAAGAGTATTTTGACAACAGCAAGTTCGGTTCGATCCAGGACTTTTTTGACGATATGGGTTCGGCCTGCATCCCCATTGAACCTAACCCCAATGTGATGATTTCGGTGGGCGAGCTAAGGAGCGCCAAGTCGACCAATCCAAGCGACCCCAAGATCGCAGGCCGCGTAATCGCGACCCCCGACGCTATCGTCATGATGTCAGCAGTTTATGCCCGCGACGCCCTAGGCATCGAAGATATCGTCCTGCACTCTACCGATGAGGGTAAGGGAAAGAGTTGGGCCGGCAAGACCGTTCCAATCATTGGCTTCGATAACTGGTATCCTGAGGCAACTCGGACAGACCGCGTGAAAGAAGTCTGTTCGTTAGCTAGAGAGAAGCCGATTCATCCGGTCCCGGATATGTTCGTAGGAAATGTCGTAAATGTCGCATTTGACGCTAAGCGAGGCTCTGGCGACCAACCGGTTGCTTGACTTCATTGCACAAGCTGAAGCCCAAGGCATAGGCCCCGCCGATCGCTCTGACTTTGAGGCGATGGTGGGGCGCGTCACAGCGCCCCAACCAGAAGATCAAACATCCCGTTCACCCGCTCGCGGTTCGACGCGCGGAAAGTGAACTCCGACAGATAGCGCTGCATATGCTTGCTGCTGATCTGGACATGGGTCGAGCGAACCGACGCCTTAAACAGTCGCCAGAAGCCTTCCACGGTGTTGACGTGGAACGTCTCGCCCGACCGATAATCATAGTGGGCATATTCCTTCTCGCCGTGCTTCACGACGCCATGCTTGAACCCGTCGCCAGCCAGTAAGTTGTAGCTGACCAGTTCGTCGGTCGAGACGACCGAACCCGGCTCCACGTTGTCCAGCACAACGCCGCGCAGGGTGGCTTTCTTGACGTCGGGGATGACAACTGCCTTCATGTTGCCGTCGCGGCTGGCGAGGCCCATCACGATGGTCTTGCCGGGTGCGCCACGACCGCGCTTGCCACCCGAGCGGCGACCGCCAACATAGGCTTCGTCGAGTTCGACGTGACCGGCGAGCAGCGCGTCGAACGACTGCGCCTTCATGGTCAGATCGCGGATTTGCTGACCGATGCGATAGGCCGTCTTGTAGGTCACCCCAAGCTGGCGCTGGAGTTCCTTGCCGCTGACACCGTGACGCGTCGTGCAGAACAGATACATGGCGTAGAACCAGCTAACCAGCGGCGTCCGCGTGTCGTGCAGGATGGTGTTGGCGGTCGGGTTCACATGGTGGCCGCACGACGCACAAACAAAGGTGCGGCGCTTCGCCAGCTTATGGAAGGTCGCGTCAACCGTGCCGCACTTGGGGCAGTCGAAACGAGTGCCGCCGAAGCGAACTTGCATGATGTGCGCGAGACAAGCGTCGTCGTCGGGGAAGCGCTGGAAGAACTCGCGAACGCTGAACTCGGGGCTGGCAGATGGGCTTTTCTTCGTCATGCCATCTTAATGGCATAATCCGATACATGCGTCAAGGGGATAAACGGGTAGTCGAATGCTCGATAATCGGCCGTTTGTTGAAAAACTCTTCCGAAAGCCGTCTCTACGCTCCCCCTAAACGGTCAATCGCCCCTTGGCTCTCTCACCTGCCCGGTCCTAATTTTCGGGGGCCGCGATGCTTCGCATCGGACCCACATATTGAAGAGACACACACCTCACGCACGGGTGCATA
>JAESGS010000788.1_pt1 | contig 14989 bp, 17 predicted proteins | sample 9269761 | NCBI WGS metagenome assembly JAESGS01 (sample SAMN15741799, study PRJNA653493) | algae metagenome | isolation source: Cyanosarcina radialis HA8281-LM2 and co-occurring heterotrophs from damp... | place: USA: Makauwahi cave, Hawaii | collected 2011-01-06 | reverse complement strand
AGACGAGCACTGGGGATTTCGTCTGCCCACTACCAACTACCAACTGCCAACTAACAACTACACTTGCATCCGGGAAACCTCCTGGAAGGCTTCGGTCAGGCGGTTCCGCAGTTCCAGGATGAGCCGGAACGACAGGTCCGCTTGCGCGACGGCGGCCGAGACCGTGTGAAGGTCTTGCGCCTCGCCGGTGACGAGCGCGGCGACGGCCGCGTCGGCCGCGGCGTTCGCCCGCTGGTTCTCGGCCAGCAGCGACCCGAGTACCTGGCCGAACCCCCCGGCCGGGCTGGTCTCGCTAGTTGCCCCGGTCGGCCGCGTTAGCGGCGCGAGCGGGGTGAGATTTCCTACGGATGGCAGGTCCATACCGATCTCTCAAGGGGGGGTCAACGCCGGTTAGTTAAGAAGATTCACCACAGAGTCACAGAGGACACAGAGATAAGAGGAGAAAGCCCAAAATCAGTTTTTAAGAATTGATTTCATCTCGTCTTTTCTCTGTGTCCTCTGTGACTCTGTGGTGAATCAGAAGTTTTAACTTCGCAGCAGCGTCAGCGCCTGCTCGTTCATCTGGCGGAACGTCTGCGCCGCCTTCAGGTTCGCCTCGTAGCTGCGGCTGGCCGTCAGCAGGTTGACCATCTCGATCGGCAGCTGTACGTTCGGCAGCCGGACGTACCCCTCGGCGTCCGCGTCCGGGTGGTTCGGCTGGTACACCCGCGGGAACTCGGCCGGGTCGTCCACCACGTCCACGACCTCGACGCCCTTGAGCGCCTTCTGGCCGCCGACCTCGCGGCCGAGGACCTCGGCGAAGACCACGTCCTGCCGGCGGAACGGGTCGCCGTCCGGCCCGCGGGTGGAGTTCGCGTTGGCGATGTTGTTGGCGATGACTTCCATCCGCAGCCGCTCGGCGGCCATGCCGGACCCGCTGATGCTGCCGGCGGCGAACAGGGTGTCGAAGGGCATAGGTCACCAGTGATTGGTGACTCGTGATTGGTGATTGGTGATTGGTACTGGTTTTCCCAATCACGAATCACCAATCACCAGTCACGGCTTACCGACCGGAAACGGCCGACCGCAGGGCGGCGAGCCGCGTGGCCATGACGGTCGCGGCGGCCTGGTAGAGCAGGCTGTTCTTGGTCAGGGCGTTCAGCTCGCGGTCGAGGTCCACGGTGTTGCCGTCCACCCGCTCCGGCCCGGCGGCCTCCACGACCTGCGGCTTCACGGCCGTCGGGTCGTCGAGGTGCTTGGCGAGTTCGTCCTCGAACCGGACTTCGAGCGCCTTGAAGTTCGGCGTGTTGACGTTGGCGATGTTGTTGGCGATGACCCGGTGCCGCAGCCCGGCGGCGGTCATGGCGTGCGTCAGCAGGTCGAGGCCGTAAGCGGTCGGCGTCATGTCGGGAGTATCGGTCGGGAAGCTGGGCGAAGTTAAACGATTCTACGGGCCGAGCCGTGGAAGGGGGGTCAGTCGTCGCGATTCCAGCTCAAGCAGATCAGCGACACAATCATGAGGACGAGACAGGCCACCAGGAAGAGCGTCACCGCGGCGCAGGCGTAGCCCAGGTCGATTCCCAGGCCGACGGCGGCCGGGATGAGCAGGAATACGCCACGCAGGATTCCTTCGGCGATAGCCTTTCCGAGGGCGGCGAGCGGCCCGGCCAAGGACATCGTTAAGAGCACGGTGATCGTCGCGGACGCGATCCACAGCCCCGGCCGGGAGGCGTGCATCAGCTGCAGCGGCACGAGGTCGTCGTTCACGCGGCGTCCCTCCTCTTGCCCCGGAGGGGCGACGGGCTGTAGCCACGGGTGGAGCGCAGCGCAACCCGTGGTACGCGCATCCCACTCCCGCCCCGGATGGGGCGGTGGAACGCGGGAGCTTCCTTCCGCCGCCCCTCCGGGGCAGAAACCGCGCGTGTGCCTGCCACGGGTTTCACCCGTGGCTACAGTCCGCGGCCCCATCCGGGGCCGAAGACCGGCCACGGGTTCGGGGATGAGTTCTCTGCAAAGAGCCGGGCCGCGGGTTCGATATTCCCGTGCGTCGAGATTTTCCCGCCGCCGTCGGTTACACTGCGATCATGCAAATCCTGCCGACCACCAGCAGCCCGCTCGCGAACCTCGCGGCCCAGCAGCCGGCCGTGGCGCGGCTCGTCGCCGGCGAAGTGAGCGGCCTGCCCATCGGGGCGCTGCTCGCGGCCGTCGTCACGAAGCTGGAGAACAACGAGGCCACCCTCAACGTCGCCGGCAAGCAACTGACCGTCCGCACCGGGCTGCCGCTCGCCGTCGGGGACGCGCTCACGGTGTCCGTGTCGCCGAACGGCCAGCTCGAACTCGCCCGGCCAACCCCGGCGGTGTCCGCCGTCGCGACCACGCCGGTGACCGTGACGACGGACCCGACGCTCGAAGCCGTCGGCGAGATTCTCCGCCAGGAGAAGCCGCCGCCGCTCGGCGAGAGCCTGCCGGCGCTGCGGAGCGAGATCGCCGACAAGCCGCAGGCCGCGAAGGTGAAGGCCGTCCTCAACGCGATCCTTCCCGACTCGCCGCGGCCGACGAACGCGGAGGAACTGACGGCCCTCGTCAAGGACGGCGGGCAATTCCTGGAGGCGAAACTCGACCGCCGCGCGGCCGGCGAAGCCGTGAACTTCAACCGCGATCTGAAGGCCGTGCTGACGGAACTCGTGTCGGCCGCCCCGCAACTGGTGGCCGCCCGCACGACGCTCGACGGGATCGAGTACCAGCAGGCGGCGAACGCCCTCGGCCAGCAATCGACCGGGGCGTTCGTCGTCCCCGTCCCGTTCCCGGACGGCCCGACCTGGCGGACACTCCACATGGCCGTCGAACCCGACGGCGGCGGCGGAAGTGACACGCCGGATCAGCCGTCGCGGTTCCGGGTGCTGATGCACGTCCCGCTGACGGAACTCGGCGAGACGTACCTCGACGCCGGCATCGACGGCGACCGACTGCGGGCCGTGTTGTACCTCGACGCCGCCGCCACCCGCGACCGCGTGCGGCCGGAGTTGACCGAGTTGGAATCGGAGTTGAAGGCGACCGGGTTCAGCGAGGTGCTGCTCGACGTTCGCCCGACGAGCGACCTGCCGGACCGCCGCCGCCGGCAGGCGAGCGCGATGCGGACCGGCCGGGCGGACGCGACATCTGTTGTCGATGTGAGGGTGTGACGATGGCCGAACCCCGCAAGCGGGCCGTCGCGCTGAAGTACGACCCGGCCGAGGCCGCCGCGCCGAAGGTCGTGGCGAAGGGGGCCGGCGCGACGGCCGACCGGATGCTCGCCATCGCCCGCGCCAACGGCGTCCCGGTCCGCGAGGACAAGGCGCTCGTCACGGTGCTGAGCAAGCTGAACATCGACCAGGAGATCCCGCCGCAGCTCTACCGCGCCGTCGCCGCGATCCTGGCGTTCCTGTACAAGGCGAACCAGAAGCAACCGTAGGTCGGGTCGAGCCGAGGCCGACCAAGTGACACACCGTTGTCAGTCGTCGGCCGGTCTTTACCCCGAAGGGGTTACACATGTCAGCCCAGGGCAAGGAGCGCAGCGACGCCGCCCTGGGTACGACCGCCACCCAATGCAATAAGCCCTGAAAGGGCGGAAGAATGTTCCGCCCTTTCAGGGCTTGCGGGATAGGTGGGACGCGTACCCAGGGCGTTGCCCTGGGCCGACATGTGTTACCCCTTCGGGGTAAAAACCCGCCTGCCGGGACACGGCCTTCGTGGTTGCCCGCGCCGCGACCGACCTACGGGGTATTCGCCTGCCGCCCTAGCCACGCCAGGAACCGCTCGAACACGCAGTAGAACACCGGGACCACCACCAGCGTCACGGCCGTCGCCAGGATGCTGCCGCCGATGATGCTCCGCGCCAGCGGGGCCCGCGTCTCGGACCCGGAACTCGCGCCGACCGCCAGCGGGATCGCGCCCACGATCGTCGCGATCGACGTCATCAGGATCGGCCGCAGCCGCACCCGGCCGGCCTCCAGCATCGCGGCCGCCGCCGACAGACCCTTCTGCCGCCGAATCTGGTTCGCGTAGTCCACCAGCACGATCGAGTTCTTCTTCACCAGCCCCGCGAGGAGCACCAGGCCGATCATGCTCATCATGTTCAGCGTGTCGCCGTACCACCAGAGTGTTGCCAGCGCCCCGGTCACGCCGAACGGCACGGCCAACAGCACCGTGAACGGGTGGATGAAGGACTTGAACTGCACGCCCAGGATCATGTACGCGAACACGAACCCCAACCCCAGGCAGCCCCACATGGACGACATCGTCGCCGCCATCGCGGATGCGTTGCCGAGCGGCACGAACCGGTAGTTCTCGTTCAGCCCCATTTCGTCCCGGCACTGCTCGGCGATCTCCAGGCTGCGGCTGATCGCCTCGCCCTGCGGGACGCCGGGGGCCATGTTCGCGGTCAACTCGACCTTCCGCTGGTGGTTGTACCGGTGGATCGTCGGCAGCGTCGAAATCACCTTCACCGTCGTCACGTCCCGCAGCGGGATGAGCTTGCCGTCCTCGTTCTTCACGAAGTCGTCGAGGATCGCGTCCGGGGCCGACCGCTGGTCTTCGAGGTAGCGCAGCCGCACGTCGTACCGGCGGGACGTGGACCCCATCGCGGGCGGGGTGAACCGGCCGTCGCGGAACCCGCCGGTGCCGACGGCGAGCACGAACGCCAGCCGCCGCATCGACACGTTCCGGGCGGCCGCCTTCTCCCGGTCCGGCACGATCTGCACCTCCTGCATCCCCGGCCGGTAGTCGCTGTTCACGTCCGTCACCACGCCGCTGTCGATCATCTTGAGGCGGATGCGCTCGGACAGCTTCGTGACGGTGTCGAAGTCCGGCCCCTGGATGGCGAAGTTAACCGGGAACCCGCGGGTCGGCGTGAACCCCTGCGTCGAGAGGTCGAGCACGACCGGCCGCATCCCGGCGATGCCGCCGAGTCGTTTCCTCGCCTCGGCCATCACGTCGGCCTGCGTCATCGTGCGGTCGGACGCCGGGGTGAGCCGGACGAAGATCGTGCCTTCCGTAATCAGCGAGCCGGGGCGGAACGAGATCGTCGCGAACATCGACGCGAGCAGGTCGTCGCCCGTCACCGGGTCCTTCAGTTCCGCCAGCACCGTCTCCGCCTTGCCGACGACTTCCTCGACGTACTCGATGTTCATGCTGATCGGGCAGACGATGTTGACCACGAACCGGTTCTGGTCCTCGCTCGGCACGAGTTCCCGACCCATGGGCCGGACGGTGACGCGGTCCGCGCCGGTGACGGACTTCGCCCACGCCGGCAGCGGCCGGTCGATGCCGACGACGAACAGCCCGGCCGCGGCCGCGACGAGCATCCCGACCGCCAGCCACGGCCACGGGAACCAGAGCGCGAACCGCAACAGCCGCAGGTAGACGAACGAACACAGGTCGAGCAGCTTGTTCGTCGGCCAGACGATGACCCACTTCAACAGCGTGACCGGGAAGCCGAGGATTTGTCGGTACAGCGGCCGCGGCGGGGCGTTCTTGTGTTCGACCGTGAGGAACAGCGAGCAGAGCATCGGCGTGACGGTCAGCGCGATGACCAGCGATAGCAGCACGGCCACGGTGACGGTGATGCCGAACTGGTAGAAGAACGCGCCGATCGACCCTTGCATGAACGCGACCGGCAGGAAGATGGCGACAATGGACAGCGTCGCCGCCCCGGCCGCGAAGCTGATTTCGCGCGCCCCGTTCAGGGCGGCGCTCCTTCGGTTCTCGCCGAGTTCCATCCGGCGGTAGATGTTCTCCAGCACCAGGATCGCGTCATCGACGACGACGCCGACGGACAGCGACAGCGCGAGCAGCGTCATGAAGTTGACGGTGAACCCCAGCACCTTGATGGCGATGAACGTGCCGATGAGCGACGTGGGGATCGCGACGCAGACGTTCAGCGTCGTGCCGACGGAGCCGAGGAACACGAACGTGACGAGCGCCGTCAGGATGACGCCGAGGACGAGGGCTTCTTTGACTTCCTCGATGTCGTCCTTGATGAACAAGGAGAAGTCGGTGCTGACGCTGACCTCGATCCCTTCCTGCGCCGCCAACTTCTGGAGCAGCGGGAGCTTCGCCTTGACCTCCTCGCAGACCTGCACGACGTTCGCGCCGGTCGCCCGCATGACGCCGACGCCGACGGTCGGTACGCGGTTGTACCGGGCGAAGTTCCGCTTGTCCGCCATGCCGTCTTCAATCGTGCCGTACTCCGTCAGCTTCACCACCTGATTGCCGGCGTTCATCATCGTCAGGTCGGCGAACTCGCCGGCGTCCTTCGCCTCGCCGAGCGTCCGCACGTCCGACTCCCGCTTCTTGCCGTCGAGGTAGCCGGCCGGCAGCTCGACGTGCTGGTCGCGGATCGCCTGGAATGCGTCGAGCGCGTCCTGGTTCCGGCTGCGGAGCTTGTCGCGGTCCAGCCAGACGCGCATCGTCCGCTGCCGGAGGCCGCCGTACATGATGCCGCCGCAGCCGTTGATGGTCTGCACCTCCTGCCGCAGCTTCGTGTCCACAAAGTCGTTGAGAACTTTTAATGGCTTCTTGCCGTGGACGCCGAGCCAGATGACCGGGAACTTGTTGAAGTTCAGCTTGGAAATCACCGGCGGGTCGATCTCGGTCGGCAGCCGGTCCATCGCGGCGGACACGGCGTTCCGCACGTCCTGCATGCACACGTCCACGTTCTTGTCGAGCCGGAAGTAGACGGTGACGGAGCTGACGCCGTAAGTGCTCTGCGACGAGACGTAGTCGATCCCCTCGACCTGCGACACGGCGTCCTCGATCACGTCCGTCACGTCGTGGTCGAGGATGTCCGGGGAGGCGGAGTCGTAGTACGTGGTGATGCTGACGACGGGGAAGTCGAGTTCCGGGAACTGGCTGACGCCGAGGTCGCGGTAGGCGAGGGAGCCGAAGACGAGCAGGGCCGCCGCGAGGACGACGGCGAACACGGGGTTCTTGATGGCGAGGTCGGAGAGCCGCATGGGATGAGTGTACCCGAAGGGGAGGCGGGGCTGTTAGAATATCGCCACCCCACGGAGGCCGGACATGGCGTTCAGCAACTTCGAGTTCCCGGACGTGATCGCGCGGCTCGGATTGACCCTGCGGCCGAGCGAAGAGATGTTTGCTGAAACACCGCCGATTCGCGACACCGCCCGCATCCGCGATTGGCTGGCTCGAACGTCCCGAATCGCGATCACGATCAATACGGAGAAAGCCCGGTCCGAGTGGATGGTCGCGCCGGTCCTCGCCGAATTGTGGTCCGGCTACCATGCCCGGATCGGCCTCTATTCGGGCGTCGAGTTCGCCGCCGACCCCGAGGCCGGGCTGACGGGGGTGGTCGATTTCATGATTAGCAACGCCCCGCAGGTCCCGCACATCGTCTCGCCGGTGGCGGTGCTGTTCGAGGCGAAGCGGGACAACCTGCACGACGGCCTCGGGCAGTGCATCGCGAGCATGGTCGGGGCGTGGCGGTTCAACCAGCGGGAGCGGAACGCCGTGCCGGTGGTGTACGGCGGCATGACGACCGGCAGCCTGTGGAAGTTCCTGAAGCTGATCGGCACGGAGGTGACGCTCGACCTGCGGGAGTACTCGCTGGCGGAGGTGGACAAGATTCTCGGCATCCTGGCGTACATGGTCGGCCCCGTCCGCGGCACGGCCGCGGCGTGAGGTCACGTCGGCGGTTGCACGAGTTCGCGGATCGGTTCCGGCGTGTTGTCCCAGGACGTGCGGTACGATTGCTCCAGTGGCATCGGCACGTAGACGCCGGGTTCGAGGAACAGCGGCAGTGGCGGCAACTCGTCGCCGACGGCGAGCGGCTCGACGTAGGCCGTCTGCGGGTAACCGGCGTCGTAGGCGGCGGCCGTGAGCGGCTTCCCCTCCGGCCGCGGCTCGAACGGCTCGCCGACGAGTTCGTCCCAGACGGCCTGGTGGATGCCGTCCGGGTCGCGGGGGGTGGGCGGGAACAGGTCGATCACGGCGACGTGAATCCCGGCCCGCACGAACTCGGCGACCTTGTGCGTGAACGACCGGATGGCGTGCTGGCTGTCCTTGTTGCCGGGCGAGACGATCTCGATGATCGCGACGACCCGGCCGAGTCGATGCCGCACGGCGATTCGGTTTGCCTTCCGGGCGTAGATCGCACGCTCGGTTTCAACCTGCCCAACTTGTCGCACCTTCGGCGGTGCGTCTGCGACCGCCAGCCCGCCCTGCGGCGTGACCGGACGAGTTTGGATCGTCACCACGTCCGGCTCCGGCCCGCTCACCCGTTGATCCGCGAAGGCGTAGTATCCCGCCGGCAGCACGCCCCGGTTCAAGGCGCGGCGCAATTCGATGGACCAATCCTGATGGAAGTCGTGGAACGTCCCGGCATCAACGCGCGTCCAGTCGTGGATCGGCATGGCGACGGCCTTTCGTGGGATGCCGGTCATTCTACCGCGCTCCGCTCCGCAAAGCCTCCGCGCCGTGGCTAATCGGGATCGTCGTCGCCGGCCGACACCTCGCCGAGACGCCGACGCTCTTCCTCACGATCCAACACCTCCGGCGCGAAACGACCCATCGCGTCCCACCGCACCAAGTCGTCTCGGGAACGAACGACTCCGAGGCTTACCACGACGCACCGACCGCTTGCGGCATGAGAGTGAGCAGTCGCAATTGTGTCGGCGAAGTACACTTCGCTTTGGCAACCGGTGCAGAACCGCACATCGACCGTGTCTGTGGGCCGGAGTTGTTCCCATTTTTTGGGGCAAAGGTATGTCGGGTTGGAACTCTTCCGCTTCCATCCGAACCCGACGGTCGATCCACCCGATTCACAAACTTCAATCAGGAGCTTGCTCACCACGGCGAGCCATTTCCTATCCAGTTCCGCCGCCAACATCTGCAACCGTTTGCCGACCGACTTCCGACGTTTCTTCATTCGCGGCTCTTCCGCCGTCAGTCGCAGGAACTCGGCCTTCGCGGCCTCGCTTCGCTCGTCCAGCCAGTCGGCGTACACCAGCCGCACGGTGTCGTCGGCCGGGTTCTCCAGCAGCTTCCGCAGGAACGCGTCCTCGTCGCTCATCGTGGGCCGCCCTCCGTTCGGGAAGTAGAATCCCCACCAGACACATACTACCTCCTCCGGGGTTCACGCCATGCGCCTCCTCTCCCTGTTGCTGCTCCTCGTCCCGGCCGTCGCGGCCGCGGCCGACCCGGTCGCGCACCGCGTCCTCGCCGCCGACCGCGGGACCGGCAAGCTCGCCATCGTCAACGCCAAGGGCGAGGTCGAATGGGAGTTCGCCAACAAGCACGACGTTCACGACCTCCACATGCTGCCGAACGGGAACATCCTCACGCACAACTCGCACACGAGCGTCATCGAGATCACGCCGAAGAAGCAGATCGTCTGGACGTACCAGGCCAAGCCGAAGGACGGGTACAAGGGCCGGATCGAGATTCACGCCTTCCAACGGCTCGCGGACGGGAACACGATGGTCGCGGAGTCCGGCAACACGCGGATCGTCGAGGTCAGCCCGAAAGGGGAGATCGTGAAGACGGTTCCCCTCACGGTGTCGAAGCCGGACGCCCACCGGGACACGCGGATGGTGCGGAAGCTGGCGACCGGCAACTACCTCGTCTGCCAGGAGGGGGAGGGGGCCGTCCGCGAGTACGACGACATGGGTAAGATCGTGTGGGAGTACAAGCTCGACCTCGGCGGCCGGCCGCGGTCCAACGGCCACGGCCCGGAGGGGCACGGCGTCGAAGTCTTCGGCGCGGTCCGGCTGCCGAACGGGAACACGCTCGTCGCCGGCGGGAACAACAACCGCGTGATCGAGGTGAACCCGAAGAAGGAGATCGTCTGGCAGGTCGATCAGAAGGAACTGCCCGGCGTCACGCTCGCGTGGGTGACGACGCTGCACGTCCTGCCGAACGGGAACGTCGTCATCGGCAACTGCCACGCCGGGGAGGCGAACCCGCAGTTGATCGAGGTCTCCCGCGAGAAGAAGGTGGTCTGGACGTTCAAGGACTTCAAGAATTTCGGGAACAACCTCGCGTCGGCCGTCGTCCTGGACGTGGACGGCGTGATTCGGTAACGCGGCCCGACTTCCGAAGTCCGGCTTCGACTTCGGAAGTCGAACGGGGAAGCACGGCATAGCAGACGCCGCGAACGCCCCCGCGGTGATCGACTTCCGAAGTCGAAGCCGGACTTCGGAAGTCAGCGGCTCGACCCCCTGCCCGGCCACGCCATGCTTATCGAAACGCCCCGGCCCCTCTCGGCCGACGACCTCGCCGCCCTGGAGGGCCGGCTGCGGAACGTCAGGATCAACCTCCGCATGGCCGGCCTCTCGTTCCTGTTCCTCCTCGCGGTCGGGGCGTGCGCCTGGTTCGGCCGGCCGAACGCGTGCATCCTCACCGGCGTCGGGTTCATGTACGTCAGCTTCGGCTTCGGCCTCATCGGGACCGTCTACGAGGCCCTGACGGAGCGGCCGCGGGTGCGGCGGGCGATGCAGAGCACGCACGTCGTCGAGTACGAAGTGACGGCGCAGGCTGCCTGCGCGCTCGCGTCGCAGGAGTTCGTCGTCTTCGACGTGGGCGACGGCCGGCTGCTCGCGCGGCCGCACACCCGGTGGATGTGGTGGTCGATGTTCCGCGGGCCGTTCCGCGTCGCGTTTGCCATGCCCACGGGGTACGAACTCCAGCGGACGGAGTACGGCCTGTCGTGGTTCCGGCCGCGGAAGGGGCCGCCCTTGAAGGTGCTCGTCCCGGACCCGGCGGCGCGGGCGCGGGTCGTGGCGCGGTTGCGGGAGCAACCGGTGTTCCTCGGGTCGCTCGACGACCTGGCGGCGGCGCTGGCGGCCGTCGGCCGGCCGGACCCGCCCCCGCCGGTTCCCGCCGTGCCGCCGGCGCGGCCGGACTGGGACGCGATCCAGGCATATTTGGAAGAGCGGTTCGGGCACGAGTTCGGCATCGGCCGCCTGGCGACGGCGATTCGCACGCTGCCGGACGCACCCACGCCGGCGTCGGCCGCCGCGGTGGTGCTGAACTTCTTCCCGGACCCGGCCCTGGCCCCGCCGGCGAACGCGAACCGCCGCCGCCTCGTCCGGCAGCTCCGCGAGGCGCTGGCCGTGGCGCTCGACCGACCGCCGGACGCGATCAAGCTCACGGACCGGCTGGACGACCTGTTCCCGAAGACCCGTCGTCGGCGGGCGTGGGGCGTGTTCAAGCAGCACTTCCCGTCCCTGTGGATTCCGCGGGTGCGGACGGACACGCCGCGGTGGGTGCTGTTGTCGGGCGCGGCCGGGGCCGTGGTCGGCGGCACGGCGCTCATCATCATCACGACCGACCAAATGAAGCCGTGGACGGGGTCCGGCCTGAAGCTCCCGTGGGGCGAACAATTGAACGCCGGGGTGATGCTGTTCGTCTACCCGATCGTCGGGTTCCTGGCCGTGTTCTGGACGACCCTCCTGGCCCGGCGGGCGGTCGTGCGGTTCGCGTTCCCGCCCGGCGTGGCGACGGTCAACGACCTGCTCCAGCACGCGCTGGCCCAGGAAGGCGAAGGGTACGCGGCCCCGGCCGCGGACCGGCCGGCCGCGGCGGAAGTGGAGGACGTGATCCGCGACCGGTGGGCCGAGCCGCTGGCGCACGCCGCCGTCCGGGACCCGGAGGACGACGTGCCGCCGGACCAGCGGGAGGACGACGGCGTATTGGATTGACCGCCCGCCGGGTTACTTGATGAACCGGTTGATGTAGTTCTCCAGCATCTCCTGGCGGCCGGACGTGTTCTTGTCCGCCTCGCCCTTCGCCAGCATGTACTTCTCCAGCACCTCGAAGTCGGCCACGCCCTTCTCCACGTCCGCGCCGATGCCACTGTCCCACGAGGCGTACCGCTCCTTCACGAACTTCGCGAGGCCGCCGTCCTTGCGGATGGCGCTGGCGATCTTCAGACCGTGGGCGAATGCGTCCATCCCGCCGACGTGGGCGTGGAACAGGTCCACCGGCTCGAAGCTCTCCCGCCGGACCTTCGCGTCGAAGTTGAACCCGCCGCTGCCCAGGCCGTTCTGGTTCAGCACCACCAGCATCATTTGCGTCGTGGTGTACAGGTTCGTCGGGAACTGGTCCGTGTCCCACCCGATCAGCTCGTCCCCGCGGTTCGCGTCGATGCTGCCGAGCATCCCGTAGCTGCTCGCGTACGTCATCTCGTGGAACATCGTGTGCCCGGCGAGCGTCGCGTGGTTCGTCTCCAGGTTCAGCTTGAAGTCCTTGTCCAGGCCGTAGGTCTTCAGGAACGCCGTACACGCGGCCGCGTCGCTGTCGTACTGGTGCGTCGTGGGCTCCTTCGGCTTCGGCTCGATCAGGAACTGGCCGGTGAACCCGATCTTCTTCTTGTACTCGACGGCCAGGTGCAGGAACTTCGCCAGGTGGTCGAACTCCCGCCGCAGGTCGGTGTTGTACAGGTTGTGGTAGCCCTCGCGGCCGCCCCAGAAGACGTAGTTCGCGCCGCCGAGTTCCTTTGTCACCTCCATCGCCTTCTTGACCTGCGCGGCCGAGAACGCGAACACGTCGGCGTTGCAACTGGTGGACGCGCCGTGGACGAACCGCGGGTTGCTGAACAGGTTCGCCGTGCCCCACAGGAGCTGCACGCCCGTCTCCTGCTGCTTCGCCTTCAGCTTCGCGACGACGGTGTCGAGAATCTTGTTCGTCTCGGTGAGGGTCTTGCCTTCCGGGGCGATGTCGCGGTCGTGGAAGCAGTAGAACGGTACGCCGAGCTTGGTGACGAACTCGAACATCACGTCCACGCGGCGGAGCGCGACCTCGACCTCCGACCCGCCCTGGTCGTCCCACGGGCGGACGGCGCAGCCGGGGCCGAACGGGTCGCTGCCGGTCCCGCAGAGGGTGTGCCAGTAGGCGACGCCGAACCGGAAGTGGTCCTGCATCGTCTTGCCGTCCACGACCTCCGTGGGGTTGTAGTGGCGGAACGCGAGCGGGTTGGTGCTGTCCGGGCCTTCGTACTTGATGGCGGACACGTCGGGGAAGTAGGACGGCATCTTCGGCGTCTCGGGGAGTGAGAAATGGTCGTGGGGAAAGGGTATTCGCGGCGCGGGGAAATGGGTATAGGATGAGGGGAACGCGAGTGAGGAGTTGACATGAACACCGCCGTTCTACCGGATGTGGTCGTACCGACCGTTCCGGTTCGCCCCAACAGCACGCCCGCCCTCACGCCGGCTCAACTCGTTAGCACGTTACCCGAGGAGTTTCGGGCCGCCGTACTTTGCGAGTTGCTACGCGACTTGGCCGTGAAGCACAACAATGCGGGCGTTATCCCGGTCCGCACGCCGGACGACGAATGGTTGGCGAACGTCGTCCTACCGGGAACGCCGGGTGCGAAGGCGGATCAAATCTTCTTTGAACTCGACGACGCCCACCGCACGGCCTTGATGAAGGGCTTCATCGACCTCGATCTCGATAACGTTTTGTCCGACGAGGAGGTCGAATCCCTCTTCAAGGGGGGAGGCTGGTCTGTCAGTCCGATGACCACGACAGTCACGGCCCGGCCGATCCTCGCCGGCTTCCGAACGAAGTGAACGCGGATGTCGCCGGCAAACCGCCACGAGTAGTACGGCTGGATCGGGTCGTCGATGTGTACACATCCCGGCGGCAGGCCGTGCGTGCGTTGGAACTCCTGAACCATCGTGTCCCGCATGACGGCGAACACGTTGGGGTCGTGTGGTGGTCGGGCGAGTAGCCGCCGTTGCCACGCGACAATTGACGGCGCGGCCGAGCCGTGAAACTTGACGACGACGTTCATGTCCGTTCCAAGCGAAGCGGGATTGCGAGAGCGTAGCAAATCGAAATCGGGAAGGGTACGATCAAAGTGTCCCCCTCCTCGGCCGCTGACCGCGGGGTGTCCCGTGCCCGAAACGCCGACGTTCCCGCTGCCCCCGATCGACGCGAAGTTCCAGGCACGGCTGGAGCGCAGCCGGGACTACGTCCCGCCGGAAACCGTGTCCCTGCCGGACTGCCCGCGGCCCGATTTCCGGGGCGAAGCATCGCGGGCGCTGCGGCGGTACATGCGGCGGGACCGCGAGCCGATCGTCCTCGAGACCGGCCCCTCGCTGTTGGAGCAGCTGCCGGAGCGGGCCGTGTCGCCGCTGTGCACCGGCGTGGCGGTCGGGCTGCTCGTCGTCGAACTGCTGTACTTCGTCACCTGCCGGCCGGACGTTCACCCGCGGCTCGCCCGGCGGAACGTGCTTTCGCCGGTGGACGTGAAGAAATCCCTGGTCGTTTCCCGCGACCTGCGAACGGCCGCCCGGACGCTCATCCGCACGTTCGTCCGGCGGACGTGATCGGTCAGCCCTTCACCGCCGCCAAGATCGCGGCCGCGAACGCCGGCAGGTCGTCCGGCGTGCGGCTCGTGATGACGTGGCCGTCCACCACCACCTCCGCGTCCACCCACGTCGCCCCGGCGTTCACCACGTCGTCCTTGATCGCGTAAAAGCCGGTCGCCTTCCGGCCGCCGCGGAGCGCGTCCGTCGAGCAGAGCACCCACGGGCCGTGGCAGATCGCGGCGAGGACCTTCTTTTGCGCGTGGGCGTCGCGGACCAGCTTCAGCATCGCGTCGCTGCGGCGGATGTAGTCCGGGCAGAACCCGCCGGGGATCACGACCGCGTCGAACTGCGCCGCCGTCACGTCGGCCGCGGCGGCGTCCGCCTTCGCCGGGTAGCCGAGCTTGCTCGGGTAGACCTTGCCCGCCTCCGGGCCGACGATCACGACCTTCAGCCCGGCCTCGCGGAACCGGTAGACGGGGTACCAGAGTTCGAGTTCCTCGTACTTTTGCTCGGCGAGGACCGCGACGGATTTCGGCATGGGAAGTCTCCAATACAGGGTTGTGCCGAGCCGTGATGCGGCTCGACGGATTGTGTCTTGTTCCCTCCCCCCTTGGGGGGGGGGGTTAGGGAGGGGGGTGAGCTGCCCAACCCCGGTGAGGATCGCGTCCGCGGAAGGGAGGTTACCCCCCTCCCTAACCCTC
>JAESGS010000782.1_pt1 | contig 15137 bp, 12 predicted proteins | sample 9269761 | NCBI WGS metagenome assembly JAESGS01 (sample SAMN15741799, study PRJNA653493) | algae metagenome | isolation source: Cyanosarcina radialis HA8281-LM2 and co-occurring heterotrophs from damp... | place: USA: Makauwahi cave, Hawaii | collected 2011-01-06 | reverse complement strand
AATTCGCTGGTCGAATTGTAGAAGTGGACGATCGGCTGCCTGGCGCCCTCGAGCGCCTCGAAAGTGCGCGTGATCAGTTCGGGCCGGCATTGCACCAGGACCTGCAGCGACACATCGTCAGGCACGTTGCCTTCTTCGACGCACCAGCGGGCGAAATCGAAATCGGTCTGCGAGGCCGAGGGGAAACCGATTTCGATTTCCTTGAAGCCCATGTCGAGCAGCAGCTGGAACATGCGGGCCTTGCGATCGTGCCCCATAGGGTCGACCAGCGACTGGTTGCCGTCACGCAGGTCGACCGAGCACCAGATCGGTGCCTTGGTGATCGTCTTCGACGGCCAGGTGCGGTCGGTGAGCGCGATCTGCGGATAGGCCTGGTACTTCACCGCCGCTTCCGGCATGCCAATCTTAACGGGATGGGATTTCTGGATCATTGCAGCTTCTCTTCATCACTGGACGTCCTGGCCGCCTTGCCATACCCGATCGGGGATCGGATTGCGATGGCTAATGCCGCGTCGAACGCGCCTTTATCCTAAAACACTTGATGGGGTCGAGGAGCATCCGCCGGCGTGGCTTTTCGGCCGCCGGGCGCTCCTCAGCGAACCCGGCAACCGCGAGTAAGGCCGAGAAGAAGAAGCGAGGCGAAGGCGCGCGACGGCGCACGATTGGTATCGTGTCCGGCGGGGATCGAGGCGATCCGATATGCGTCAGCCTTGGTCATGCTCAAAGCCTATACACGGCTTGCCGGAGCGGAGCAAGCCACGCGATGGCGAGGATCACCGCAAAAGAAAAGGGCACCGGCGAAATGCCGATGCCCTCCAAATCCTTGACTTGCTTGCGATCTCAGATGTCCGCAGCAGACGAGATGATCCGCGAAACGAGGCCGTAGGACTTCGCTTCCTCAGCAGAAAGCCAGTAGTCGCGGTCCGTGTCCTTGGCGATCTTCTCGACCGGCTGGCCGGTAGCGTCGGCGAAGATCTTGTTCAGGCGATCGTTCATCTTGATGATTTCGCGTGCCTGGATCTCGATGTCCGAAGCCATGCCGCGGGTGCCGCCCGACGGTTGGTGAAGCAGGAAGCGGGTGTTCGGCAGGCAGATACGGCGCTCCTTAGGGGCGCCGACAAAGATCAGCGCGCCGGCGGAAGCGACCCAGCCGGTACCGATGGTCCAGACCTTCGGCTTCACGAACTTGATCATGTCGTGGATGCTGTCACCCGACTCGACATGGCCGCCCGGCGAATTGACGAAGATGCGGATGTCTTCGTCGCTGGCGGCGGCAAGCGCCACGAGCTGCGAGCAGACCTTCTGCGCCAGTTCCTGATTGATCGACCCGTAGATGAAAATCGAACGCGACTTGAAAAGGTTCGCCTCCGTTTCCTTGCCGAGCGGCAATTCGGTCTTCTTGTCGTCCTCGTCGTCGTTCATCATCCGTTTTTCTCCGGCGTCTCATGAAGTCTTCAGTCAAAGTCAGATAATGCGACTCGACCCCGAAGACAATGCAACAAACCGAAGCGGCGACAAAGCAGCAAGGTCGACTATGCTTATGGTAAAAACACCTACCGCCAAATGCCGTATAGACAGCGGGGCGAAGGCCAATAAGATCGATCGCGTCGAACACTCAAGAGCGGGGCCAACCTCCCAGGTCCCGCCTATCCATGGGGACACGCATGAACAGACGCATCCTGATCGCCGCTACAGCGCTGATCGCCTCCGCCGCACCCGCCTTCGCCCATCTCCATCCCGTAGAGCACGGCTCGTTTGCCGCCGGCTTCTCGCATCCGCTGTTCGGACTTGACCATATCCTCGTCATGGTCGCCGTCGGCCTCTGGGCGGCGCAGATCGGCGGCCGGGCGCTCTTTGTCGTGCCGGCGGCCTTCGTCACGATGATGGCAGCGGGCTTCGCGCTGGCGGTTGCCGGTGTCGGCCTGCCCTTCGTCGAGCCGGCGATCCTCGCATCGGTGGTGGCCCTCGGCCTGCTCGTTGCCATGGCGGTGCGGCTCGACACGGCAGCGTCCGCCGCGATCGTCGGCGTCTTCGCCCTCTTCCACGGCCATGCCCATGGCGGCGAACTCGGCAGCGCCGGGGCGCTTGCGTTCTCGGTCGGCTTCATCCTCGCCACCGCCGCGCTGCACGTGGCCGGCATCGGCCTCGGCATCGCCCTTCAGCGTCTCTCCGGCGGCGGCCTGCTTGCCCGTGTCCTCGGCGGCCTCACGGCTCTGGCCGGCGCTGCCTTGATCTTCAGCTAAGATCAAGCAGGCATGCAGCACGGACGAATTATCTTTCTGAACGGCACGTCGAGTGCCGGAAAGTCAACGCTGGCAAAGGCGCTTCGGGAAATCCTCCCGGAGCCCTTCTGCTACTACGCGTCAGATCAACTGGCCGACGCAGGATTCCGCGTTCTGAAGCGCGGCATGCATCATGGAATGCGCGGCGAGCGCGCGCGGTTCTTCGACGGCTTTCATCGCTCGATCGCAGCTTTCGCCGAGGCCGGCAACGACCTGATCGTCGAACACATCGTCGAGGAGAAGAGCTGGGCGGAGGATCTGAGGACGCGAACCGCGCACCTGGATATCTTCTGGGTCGGCGTGCACGCGCCGATCGAAGACCTGGAGCGTCGCGAACGCGAGCGGGGCGACCGCACGGTCGGCGAAGCTCGCTTTCACCTCAAGACGCATGACTACTGCACGTACGACCTCGAGGTGGACACGCGCGACCCGACCGATCAGGTTGCCGCGCGCATCGTTGACGCCTGGCTCAAACGCCAGCCACTCAGGCCGTAGCGGGGGGATCTCCCGCTTTAGCCGCGACCGCGATAGGTCGGCACGCCCTGATCGGGCAGCCACAGATCCTCGGGCGGCTTGCCGGTCTGCCAGAAGACGTCGATCGGGATGCCGCCGCGCGGATACCAATAGGCACCGATGCGAAGCCAGCGTGGCTGAAGCAACGACACCAGCCGTTGGGCGATCTCGATGGTGCAGTCCTCGTGGAAGGCGCCGTGGTTGCGGAAGGAATGCAGGAACAGCTTCAGCGACTTCGATTCCACCAGCCATTCGTCCGGCACATAATCGATGACGATATGGGCGAAGTCCGGCTGCCCGGTCATCGGGCAGAGCGAGGTGAATTCCGGCGCGGTGAAGCGCACCAGATAATCCTTGTCCTTGTTGCCGCTCGGCACCCGCTCCAGCACCGCGTCTTCCGGGCTCTGTGGCAGGTCGACCTTTGCGCCCAGTTGCGAAAGGCCGGATACGTCAGTCTTGCTCATTTGCCTGTTGCTCCATGAGAACATCTGCGCGTGGGTGCGGTCGACGCTGGCCTGTGCCCTCGCCGGCCCGCTCCATTTGCGGCCCTTAAATCAGAACGGCCTCGAGAAGGAAACCTCGTCACGGTTGAAGCGCCGTCGACCTTGAATCAATGGCGCCCGACCGTCGTCTTCACGCGCACACCATGCGCCTTCTCGCCTTCGGGCTCCACATGGATCGCGATCTTGGCACCGGGATGCACGTCCCGGATCGCGTCTTCGATGCGGTCGCAGATGTCATGCGCCTCGCCGACCGGCATCAGCTCCGGCACGACCATGTGGAAATCGACGAAGATCGCCGGACCGGCCTGACGGGTCTTGAGATCATGCACGCCCAGCGAACCCGCGGCGTTGGCGGCAATCGCCTGCTTGATCGCTTCTTCTTCTTCGCCCGAGACAGCCCGGTCCATCAACCCGTCGATCGAGCGCGAGATCACCATCCAGCCCTGATAGAGGATGTTGCAGGCAACGATGACGGCGAGCAAGGGGTCGAGAATTGCGTAGCCGGTGGCAATCGCAAGAACGAGACCGATGAGAACGCCGATCGAGGTGACGACGTCCGACAGGATGTGATGGCCGTCGGCGCTGAGTGCCGGCGAGCGGTGCTTGCGGCCGGCGGTGATCAGCACATAGGCCCAGATGGCGTTGATAACGCCGGCCACGAAGTTGATCGCAAGACCCAAAGCCGGGGCTTCCATCAGCACCGGCGCCATCATTGCCGGCACCGCCTCCCAGACAATGAGCAGTGCCGCAACGACGATCAGAACGCCTTCGATGACGGCCGAGAAATACTCCGCCTTGTGGTGACCGAAGGGATGACCGGCGTCGGCCGGCTTGGAGGCATAGCCGATCATCAGATAGGCGATAACCGCCGCGATCACGTTGACGGTCGACTCCAGCCCGTCGGAGAGAAGCGCGATCGAGCCTGTCAGCCACCAGGCAAGCAGCTTCAGGCCGAGCACAGCGAGCGAGAGCGGTATGCCCCAGAAAGCAAGGCGGAGCACGGTGCGGTTTTCGGTTCCAGTCGTCATTGTCATTCCTCGTGCAGATGCAAACGAGTTGCAAACGCAAGCCCATTCAAACGCAAAACCGCCCGCGCGAATTTTCGCGCAGGCGGTCGATGGACAAGCATATGCTGGATTAAGCGGCGCTTGTCAAAGATTGGATCGGCCGGTTCCGGTTTCTCCGCAGGCAATCGCCTCGAAAGGCAGCGCGCCGGCTTCGATCTCCGCGTCACCGAGAGCCTTGTCGCCCCGACCGATGAAGACGAATACGACGGCCGCGGTTGCGACGGTGATGCCGGCCAAAACCAGAAGCAGGACGCTGAACGCATCGCCATAGGCCTGCAGCAGCGCGGCGTGCGATGTCTCCGGTGCAAGAAGCGTCGCCTCCGCGAGGTTGCCGGTGACGATGCGTTGCGCCATCGGCGCTGCATTGGCGCCGGCCCCCGGCCCCAGATTCCAGGCCGTGAGCGCGGAGAGGATGGCGGTTACGATCGCCAGCGCAATGCCCTCCCCGGCCACGCGCGTGGTGCTGAAGATGCCCGTCGCCATGCCGGCGCGCTCCTTCGGCACGACACTGACGGCAAGTCCGTCCATCAGGCCCCAAGGCAAACTGATGCCGAGACCGATGAGCAGCAGTGGTGCGAGCAGCGTGGCCGGCTCGGACCCCACCGGAAACAGGCTGAGCCAAAAGAGCCCCGCCGCCGAGAGCAACAGCCCCACACCGCAGATGACCGCCGGCGTGAACCAGCGCGTCAGAAGTCCGGCTGCGATCGGCAGGATCAGAAGCGGCGCCGACATGGCGATCATCATCTGCCCGCCCGCAACGGCGCTCATGCCCTCGATGCCGATGAACCGCACCGGAAGCAGGATGAGCAGCACCACGAAGCCATAGGCAGGGGCTGCCGCCAGCAACTGCACGCCGACGAAACGCGGATAGCGGAACAGCGTCAGATCCAGCATCGGCCGCGCGACCGAACGCTCGATCCGCCAGAAGGCCAGGAAGAAGAACGCCGATGCCGCGAGCATCGCGATCACCAGCGAATGGCTCCAGCCGCTTTCCGGGCCTTGCAGGATGCCGAAGGTGAGCGTGGTGAGCGCCGCGGTGAAGCTTGCTGCCCCCTTCCAGTCGAGCCCGGCGGCATCCGGATCACGCGTTTCCCGCAGGAAGACCGCGCCGAGCGCCAGAGACAAGCCGCTGAGCACGACCACAAGACCGAAGATCGCCGGCCAGCCGAAAGCCTCGACCATCAGGCCAGACGCGATCGGCCCGAAGGCCAGGCCGACCCCGAAGCTGGCGCCAACCAGGCTGAAGGCCCGGAGCCGCTCGGTCTCGTCGAACTCCTGTGCGAGCGAAGCCATGCCGCCGGAAAAGGCGGCGGCTGCCCCGATGCCCTGAAGGGCGCGCAGAATATCGAACCAGACGATATCTCCAGCAAAGGAAAGCCCGGCCGAAAACAGCAGGAAGGCCGCAAGACCACCCAGGAACACGCGTTTGCGACCAAAACTGTCGGCAAGCGCACCGGCCGCCATCAGCGAACTGCCGAAGGTCAGCATGAAGGCGTTGGTGACCCAGTTGAGGGCGACCGGATCGGCGCCGAGGCTGCGGCTGATCGACGGCAGCGCCACCGCCGGTCCGGTGAAGGTGAGCGGCATCGCCGCCGCGGCGCAACAGACCGCAAGAAGCACGAGCCGGCGCCCGCGTTGTTCTCGAATTTCGGTTCTCATTCCTCGTTCCATCCGTTCGAGCAAAGGGGATACCCGCGCAGGCCCGGCAGGACCTTGCGTCTTGATGTCGGCAATTGCCGGGTATCGATTGACGGATGCAGGATAGTTTCGACATAATCTGATGAAAACGACATCAACTTTCCGATTATACCGGAACATAACGCTCGAATGGAGCTACCATGGATCGCTTGAGCGGCTTGACGGCCTTCGTCCGCACCGCCGACCTCGGCAGTTTCGTCGCTGCCGGTCGCGTGCTCGGCCTGTCCGCTTCCGCGGTCGGAAAGGCTGTTACCACTCTCGAACGAGAACTCGGCGTGCGCCTGCTGCAGCGCTCGACCCGTAGTATCCGCTTGACCGAGGAGGGACGCCTCTTTCACGAGCGCTGCCGCCGCATCCTCGATGATCTCGATGACGCCGAGGCGTCATTGGCGGACGCCGTGGCGACGCCGCGCGGTCGGCTGCGCGTCAGCGTACCGATCGTCAGCTACCACCTGCTGTTGCCGGTGCTGCCGGAGTTCGTACGGCGCTATCCCGAAATCGAGCTCGACCTCGACTTCAACGACCGCATCGTCGACCTGATCGACGAGGAAGTGGATGTCGCGATCCGCAGCGGCGTGCTGCCGGATTCACGGCTGATGACTCGCGCGCTCAGGCCGTTCCAGCTTCTGCTCTGCGCTGCTCCGTCATACCTTCGAGTGCATGGCACGCCCGAATGCCCCCGCGACCTCGAAGGACACCATGCGGTTCGCTTCCGCTTTCCCAACAGCCGAAAGCTGCAGGAATGGCCGATCACGCTGCCGCCTGAGGGAAAGGAGCCACGCCTCAAGACCGTGCTCAACTGCAACAACATGGAAGCGCTCGGCGGCGGCGTGCTTAGCGGCCTCGGCATCGGCTGCCTGCCGGACTTTCTCGCCCGCAACCATCTTCGCGTCGGCAGACTGCACACAGTGCTCGACGCCCATCTCGACGCACCCGGACAGTTCCACCTGCTGTGGCCATCGAACCGTCACCTGTCCCCCAAGGTCCGCGTCTTCGTCGATTTTCTGAGCGAGAGACTGTTTGCCGATCGCTGCGAGAATGTGCCGACCATTCAGACGGCACAGTAGGAGCAGAAAGTGCCGCCTCCACGGTGGAAGCGGCACCTTGTCTTCGTCAACATCTGCTCCGTCCCGGAACACGGGATTGCCGGGCTAATCAGGCGGCCTTGATCTTGGCGCGCTTGGCGAGGTGCGCCACAACGTTCTCGATCATCCGCATGCCGGCGTCGCCGCCGAGCGTCATGATCGATTCCGGATGGAACTGCACCGCCGCCACCGGCTCCTTGGTGTGCTCGATGCCCATGATCGTGCCGTCTTCGCTTTCGGCAGTGATCATGAATTCCGGAGGCAGGCTGGAGGGATCGGCGAAGATCGAATGGTAGCGGCCGACAGTCACTTCCTTGCCGAGCCCGGAAAAGACGATGCCAGGTTCAAGCACCCGGATGCGCGACGGCTTGCCGTGCATCGGGATCGCGAGTTGGCGAAGGTCGCCGCCATAGGCTTCGGCAAGCGCCTGCAAGCCGAGGCAGACGCCGAAGATCGGCAGGTCGCGCGCCCGCGCCTTCTTGATCGTCGCCTTGCAGTCGAAATCCTTGGGATTGCCGGGCCCGGGCGAAAGCACGACCAGATCCGGCTTCACCCGATCGAAGATCTCCTCGGCGACCGGCGAGCGCACAGTTGTCACGGTCGCCCCCGTCTGGCGGAAATAGTTCGCCAGCGTGTGGACGAAGCTGTCCTCGTGATCGACCAAGAGGATTTTGACGCCGGCGCCGACCGCGGCAACGTCGCGACCGGCCTTGCCGGCATTGGCGGATCTCGCATCGCGAATGGCAGCGATCATGGCGGAGGCCTTCAGTTCGGTTTCGGCTTCTTCTTCTTCCGGATTTGAATCGTAAAGCAGCGTCGCCCCTGCCCTGACCTCGGCGATACCGTCCTTGATGCGGATTGTGCGCAGCGTCAGGCCCGTGTTCATGTCGCCATTGAAGCCGACCATGCCGATGGCGCCACCATACCATGCGCGCGGGCTCTTCTCATGGCTCTCGATGAAGCGCATGGCCCAGAGCTTCGGCGCGCCGGTGACGGTCACTGCCCAAGCGTGGCTGAGGAAGCCGTCGAAGGCGTCCATGTCGTCGCGCAGGCGTCCCTCGATGTGGTCGACCGTGTGGATCAGGCGCGAATACATCTCGATCTGGCGGCGGCCGATGACCTTGACTGAACCGGGCACGCAGACGCGGCTCTTGTCGTTGCGGTCGACGTCCGAGCACATGGTGAGTTCGGACTCGTCCTTCTTGGAGTTCAGGAGCTTCAGGATCTGTTCGCTGTCAGCGATCGGATCGTCGCCGCGCTTGATCGTGCCGGAGATCGGGCAAGTCTCGATGCGGCGGCCGGACACGCGCACGAACATCTCCGGCGAGGCGCCGACCAGATATTCCTGATTTCCGAGATTGATGAAGAAGGAATAGGGCGACGGGTTGATCGCCTTCAGCCGGTTGGAAATCTCCGACGGCTTGCTCTCGCAGCGCTCGAAGAATTTCTGGCCGGGCACCACTTCGAAGAGGTCGCCGCGGCGGAAGCTCTCCTTCGCCTTGACGACGAGTTCGGCATATTCGCCCGGGTGATGGTCGCCATGCGGCGGAATGCTATCGACGGTCTTAAAGGGTTCGCTGGCGATCTCTTCGCCCTTGCCCTCTGTGGTCTTGCCGTCCTTGGCGAAATCGTAGCGGTCGATCCAGGCCTTGGCGGCATAGTGATCGACGACGAGGATTTCGTCGGGCAGGAACAGCACCATGTCGCGCTGGTCGTCCGGGCGCTTGAGCTTCAGGTCGATCGCATCGAACTGGAAGGCGAGATCGTAACCGAAGGCGCCATAGAGCCCGAGGCTCGCGTCCTCGGCCGAATGGAAGAGGTTGGTGACGGCGCGCAGCACGCTGAACACCGTCGGCATCTTCGAGCGCTCTTCTTCGGTGAAGACCCGGTCCGGCGCGTTGATCGTCAGATCGAGGCGGCGGCTGGTCGAAGCGCCGAGCGTGATGTCGGCGACCGTCTTCAGGTGCTCGGCGATGATCGCAAGCAGCACTTCGCCGCGGCCGTTATAGGCCTCGATCCAGAGTGAGCGGCCGAAGGAGGAGATGCCGAGCGGCGGGTCGACGACAGCCGTGTCCCAACGGGTATAGCGGCCGGGATATTCGTAGTTGGAGGAGAACACTGCGCCGCGGCGTTCGTCGAGCTTGTCCACATAGCTCGCGATCGCCTGGCCATAGGACGCTTCCCGCCGGCGGCGCGTCACCGTGATGCCGCCCTTGGTGGTATAGCTCTCCGAGCCGTCCTCGAGAATTACCGTTGCCATTCGCCTCGCTCCGTAAAAGCCCGGTCCTTGAGCGGCCTGGATACAAAAAAGCCGCCTCGAAATCTCCGGGCGGCTTCATCTCTCAATCACGCATGACTGGTCAAGGCCGCTTCAGCGAGCCCACCACCAGATCGAAATGTTGCGTGCGTTTTCCATGGGCGAAAGTGTTAGCTTGGGTTGCGGACTTGCGCAAGCGGGAAAAACGACCGCGCGACGGCAAAAGAAAAGGCGGCCACGAGGGGCCGCCTTTCCAACTGGAGTTGGTTTGAAATCGATCAGAACTTCGCCTTCGCCGTCACCAGGAAGGTGCGGCCGCGGCCGGTATCGATCGTGCTGCCGGCGATGGTGCTCGACGACGGCGTGTACGTCTTGTCGAAGAGGTTCGTGACCTGGGCCGTGACTTCGAAGCCGTTCTCGAACTTGTAGTTCGCGAAGAGATCGACGAGGCCGTAGCCCGGAACGTTCGGCGGCGTACGATTGATTTCGCCGACAAACGCGTTCGATACGGCGTAGAGGCGCGTACCGACCGTCAGGCGCTGATCTTCGAGGAAGCGGGCGCCAAGCGTTGCGCTGACAATGTTTTCAGGCAGGTAGCTCTGCACGCCGAAACCGTTGACCTGGCTCGGCAGATTGCTGTCGGTATAGGTATAGGCAAGGTCGCCAAAAACGTAGCCGGCGTCGTAGGCTGCCTGCAGCTCGAAGCCCTGGACCGTCGAGATCCCGGGATTGTTGACGAAGAAGATCTGACGACCGCCATTGAGCATCGCTGCGGTGATGTAGTTGTCGACGCGGTTATGGAAGTAGTTGGCCTTCACCCGCAGGCTGTCGCTGGGATCGAGCAGCCCGTCGAAGGCGAAATTCGCGCCGATTTCCCAGCCCTTGGAGGTTTCCGGCTCAAGGAACGGATTGGGGAAGAACGACTGGCCCGACGGTCCCGGGTGCGTGCCGCCGGCGAAGGTCTCGTTGACCGTCGGCGAACGCGAGGTTTCCGCGTAGGTAACGTAGGGCTGGAACCATTCCGTCGGGTTGAGCGCAACCGTGATGCTCGGGTTGAGGCGACCTTCCGACTTATCGACGGTGTAGGGGCCGGCTGGCAGACCGATCGGGTTGCCGGCAACGACAGCGCCGGAGCCATCGAGGCTGAAGTGATCCCACCTGAGGCCCGCCGTCAGGTCGAGCATACCGTAGGTGAAAGTTGTGTTGCTGAAGACGCCAGTCGTGGCGTTGGTGCCACTTCCGTTCACACCAGCGCCCGGCCGTGCCGTGCTATTGATGACATCATAATCGTCGCGGAAATACTCGACGCCGTAGTTCGCCTTCACGGCAACGTCGCCAAGGTCGAACAGCGAGGTGTTCGAGATGTCGAAGCCCTTGCCGGTGTCGGTGATGCGACGGCCGGCCGCCGTGCCACCACCGCGAATGTCGGTGTCGTACTTCATCTTCAGCCGGTTCCAATAGGCATTGGCGCGGAAGTCGATGAGTTCGTTGTCCGGCGTGTAGGAATAGCTGGCCGAAACCGTTTGGTTCTTCACGTTCTGGAAGTAGGAGTTCGCGAAGAAGTCGTTGTCATAGGTAATGCCGGTGAGCTTGAAGGTGTGATCCCTGTCCGGCGTCACTTCGAACTTCAACAGGCCCGACAGAAGGTCTTCCTCGGTGAAGGGTACCTCGACGCCGTTGCCGTTGTCATAGTTGCCGGGATCGGCCTTGCTGATGCCACCGAGCACGGAGAAGACGTCATTGAAACGGTAGGCGCCGATCAGCGATTCCGACCAGCCGGCACCGTTTGTGCCGTACGTAGCCGAAGCAATGCCACCGTAGTTCTTGCCGTCCTGGATCAGGTCTTCGACATCATAGGTCCGGAAGTTGACCGAACCGGCCAGCGCACCGCCGCCAACCCCGGTCACGGCGCCGCGGGTCACATCGATTTCGGAAAGGAATGCCGGGTCGAAATAGGCAAAGCCCTGGGCTTCGTGGCCGGTGAAGCGGAAGTTCTGGCGCACACCGTCGATCATCATGTTGACGCGGCCGGAACCCTCGAAACCGCGGATATTGACCGCGACGCCCGGGTTTTGCGGGTTGTTCGCGGTCGAGGTACCGGGAACGCTGCGCAACAGGTCGTCAGTCTCCTGCCCCGACTGCAGATCTATCTGGTCGGTCGTGACGACGCTGACGGGGCCGGGCTTGGCATAGGGGTCAGCGGTGCGCGCGCCCTTTGCAACGATCGGCGAGAGGTAAGTTTCGCCCTTCTTTGTCTCCTCGGCCTTCTCTTCCGACTTAGCCTGGGTTGTTGCGCTTTGCGCGAATGCGACGGTAGCGACTGAAATTGCAAGAGTTGTCGTGCAAGCCAAAAAAGCCAGGCGACGATGCCGGGTGAGCATGGACCAATCCTTTGATTTTCGGAGGCCGGGCTTGCTGTTGAGCGGCGAACTCAAGGGGCTGGCTGGGCGGTAGATTCTAGAGCGGCGCGACATGTCGTCGCCTCATTTATGCCGCATAAAAAACATGAGTGTTCTTGTCAACATACAAAGGCAGTCCCCACAATTTATGGGGTCTTGCCAATTCGAGGCGTTGCTAAACTGCAACGCTTTTGCCGAAGGCCGGATGAAACCAGATCCTGTTCCGTGCGTTCCCTCCCTTCCAGGCCCCGCTGCGGGGGCAATGCGAAAGGACCCGGATGCGTCGCTCTTTTCCCTTGATCCTGCTGTCTCTCTTGATCCTCACCGGCGCCAGCCTGCCGAAATCCGGACCGATCCCGCTAAAAAAGCCGCCAAGCGAGGCGGGAGAAAAAGAGGCTGCTCCAACACCCGAAGAGAAACCGGCGACGCCCACGGACGGTGGCAAGGCCGATAAGCCAGAGGTGCCGGCTGGCGACGAACAGCCCGTGCCGCAGCCAAAGCCCAAGGACGGGAGTGGTGGAGCGGCCGGGGATCAAAAGCCGGGCACGGACGGAAAGGACCAGCCCGCCGACGAGAAGAAAGAGGAAAAGCCAGCACCGATCGTCTATCCGCCGGTGGAGGCGGAGAATGCCGCCGACTACGCAAAGTGTGTCGCCGACCTGAAGGCGATCGGAGCGACGTTTGTCGAAGCCAAGCGCATCGACGACGGCAAGGGCTGTGGCATCGACAAGCCTCTGGAGGTCTCGAGCATCCTGCCCGCCGTCACACTCGCGCCCAAGGGCCTTATGCGGTGCGAAACCGCGCTGGCCTTGGCACGGTGGACGAAGGAGACCGCCCAGCCGGCCGCCGAAGTCGCCTTCGACAAGACCATCAAGATCAAGGCGCTGAACCAGGCATCGACCTATATCTGCCGCCTGCGCAACAATGCAACGACGGGCAAGATCTCCGAGCACGCCCACGGCAACGCCGTCGATATCGCCTCCTTCACGCTAAGCAACGGCACGACGATCGCCATCCAACCGCGCGATGAAGACGGCACCATGGACGGAGCCTTCCAGCGCGCCGTCACTGCTTCCGCCTGCCTCTACTTCAAGACCGTGCTCGATCCCGGCAGCGACGCCGCGCACGAGACCCACCTTCATCTCGACGTCATCGAGCGCCGCAACGACTATCGCTACTGCCGCTAGGAATGAGCCTCCTTGCGCTGGCGCTCGTCAGGCGTGGCCGTAGCCAAGGGCGACAAACTCGCCCTCGAAGCGACCGACCAAGGTGTCGCCGTCGAGGAGGTCGGCAACGACCACGGCGCGCGCCCTGCCCCGACGTTCGAGCAATCGCAGAAAGCCCGGCCATTGCCCGGCATCCGCCAGCGACGAGCGTGCGGCGAAAGCGCCGGCGACCGGCTTCAGATAGTCCATCCGGTTGCTCTGGATCACCAGGCGCGCAGCAACGCCGCCATTGCGCAGCCGTACATGCAGAAGCGACCAGGCCGACAGGATCGCGAGCGCCGAGGCGCTGCCGCCGAACACCGTTTCGCGGTGGTTGATGTTGGGCGCAAGCGGTGCGGAGAGCAGCACATGATCGTCGCTCACCGTATCCACCCGGACCTGCATCGCCGCCGAAAGCGGGATGTGGTTGTGAAGATAGGCTTGAAGTTCCTCTGGCGTCATCGCTGCATCCCAGATGCGTTCCTGCGGCTATCAGTGCACGAGACCACATGTCCTGACCAGAGCAAGGCGCCTGTGTCCTATCGTCTCCCGCAAGCCTCCCGTAGCCCAAAAGATACCGGCCGGCGTGCCTTGCAGGAGGCCGCCCCGGCCCCCAAATACGGCGCGAGGAAAATCCACCCGTTTTGCGCCTAATCTCAAGGAAATCTGTCATGGCATTGACGATGTACCAGCTCTCCATTCCCGCCCTCGTTCGCGGCCTTGGTGTCCTCACCAAGCTGCTGGACAAGGCAGAGGCCTTCGCTGAGGAAAAGGGCATCTCCACGGATGATCTCGTCAACGCCCGACTGGCGCCCGATATGCTGACGCTTGCCGGCCAGGTGCAGCGTGTCAGCGACACGAGCAAGGGTCTTGTCGGCCGGCTGACGTCGATCGAAGTGCCCCGGTTCCCGGACGAGGAAAAGACGTTTGACGAGCTGCGCCAGCGCATCGCCAAGACTGTCGCCTTCCTTGAGACGGTGCGCCCTGTCGATCTCGAAGACAGCGACAGCCGCGAAGTCGTGCTCAACTTCCCGACGCTGAAGGTGACGCTCACGGGTGAGGAATACCTGCAGAAATTCGTGCTGCCGAACTTCTACTTCCACCTGACGACCGCCTACGACATCCTGCGCCACAAAGGTGTAGCGGTCGGCAAGGCAGACTTCCTCAGCCTCACCGCCTAGTTTCCGCCGCGGAAGAACCCGGACACAACAACGCCGCGTATCCATCCAGGATGCGCGGCATTGTCTTTCAGGCAGGCAGGAAGCGCTTTAAGTTATTGATTTGTTGCATGTCGTAATCGCAAAACCGCTGCGCACTTTTACGCGACATGCTCTAGAACAGCCCCTCGATGTAGCCCTGCTCGTTGAGGAAGATCTTTTCCGACGAGGGCACCTTCGGCAGGCCGGGCATCGTCATGATCTCGCCGGTGATCACCACGATGAAGCCGGCGCCGGCGGCAAGTCGCACTTCACGGATCGGCACCGCATGGCCGCTCGGAGCGCCGCGCAGGTTCGGATCGGTCGAGAAGGAATACTGCGTCTTTGCCATGCAGATCGGCAGATGGCCGTAACCCTGATCTTCCCAGCTGCGCAGCTGATCGCGCACCGACTTGTCGGCTATCACCTCGCTTGCGTGGTAGATGTCCTTGGCGATCGTCTCGATCTTATGGAAGAGCGACATGTCGTCGGGATAGAGCGGCGAGAACTGCGAGTGCCCACCTTCGGCAAGGGCCGCCACCTTGCGCGCCAGCTCCTCGATCCCAGCCGACCCCTCGGCCCAGTGAAGGCAGAGCACCGCTTCGGCGCCGAGCGTCGCCACATAGTCCTTGATCGCCTGCACCTCGGCTGGCGTGTCAGAAGTGAAGTGGTTGATGGCGACGATGACGGGAACGCCGAATTTCTTGACGTTCTGCACGTGCCGGCCGAGATTGGCGCAGCCCTTGCGCAAGGCCTCGAGGTTTTCCTTCCCGAGCTCGTCCTTCTTGACGCCGCCGTTCATCTTGATGGCGCGCACGGTCGCGACCAGCACCGCCGCATCGGGTTTCAGCCCGGCCTTGCGGCACTTGATGTCGAAGAATTTTTCCGCCCCGAGATCGGCGCCGAACCCGGCTTCGGTCACGACATAGTCG
>JAESGS010000781.1_pt1 | contig 15137 bp, 11 predicted proteins | sample 9269761 | NCBI WGS metagenome assembly JAESGS01 (sample SAMN15741799, study PRJNA653493) | algae metagenome | isolation source: Cyanosarcina radialis HA8281-LM2 and co-occurring heterotrophs from damp... | place: USA: Makauwahi cave, Hawaii | collected 2011-01-06 | reverse complement strand
TCGACGCTGGCAGCCCCCATCAGCAGGCTCGGCGTGGTCTTGTCGCAGCCGCCGAGCAGAACGACGCCATCGACCGGATTGCCGCGGATCGCCTCTTCGACGTCCATGGCCGCAAGATTGCGGAACATCATTGCCGTGGGCCGCAGCGTGCTTTCGCCAACGGAAAACACCGGGAACTCGACCGGGAAGCCACCGGCCTCGTAGACGCCGCGCTTCACCCGCTCTGCGAGATCGCGCAGATGCGCGTTGCACGGCGTCAGCTCCGACCAGGTGTTACAGATGCCGATGATCGGCCGGCCATCGAAGGTGTCGGCGGGCAGGCCCTGGTTCTTCATCCAGGAGCGGTGCATGATGGCATTCTTGCCGGTGCCGCCGAACCAATCCTGCGAACGCAGCTTGCGCGGCCATTCAGCTTTCTTCTTCATCTCTTCCTTCCTTATGCGGCCCGCGCCGTTCACGCGGGCCCAATGACGGCGCGCTTCAGGCGAGCGTGTAGGCCGTCTTGACGGTGGTGTAGAACTCGGCGGCGTAGCGCCCCTGCTCGCGCGAGCCGTGGGACGAGCCCTTGCGGCCGCCGAAGGGCACGTGGAAGTCGACGCCTGCGGTCGGCAGGTTGACCATTACCATGCCGGCCTCGGCATTGCGCTTGAAATGGGTCGCGTGCTTCAGGCTGGTGGTGGCGATGCCCGACGACAGACCGAAGGGCGTGTCGTTGGCGACAGTGAGCGCTTCGTCGTAATTCTTCACGCGGATGACGGACGCGACCGGGCCGAAGATCTCTTCCCGGCTGATGCGCATCGCGTTCGTCGCTTCGGTAAACAGCGCCGGCTGCAGGTAGAAGCCGGGCGTGTCGCGCTTCAGAAGCTCGCCGCCGAAGGCGAGCTTGGCGCCCTCCTGGCGGCCGATGGCGATGTAGTCGGTATCCTGGTTGAGCTGGCTCTCATCGACCACCGGACCGATCTGGGTGCCGGCCTTCAAGGCATCATCGATAACAAGCCCCTTCATGCGTTCGCCCATGGCCGCGACGAAACGATCGTGAATGCCCTCGGTGACAATGATGCGCGACGACGCGGTGCAGCGCTGGCCGGTGGAGAAGAAGGCGGAGTTGACCGCCGCCTCGACCGCGACCGACAGGTCGGCGTCGTCAAGCACGACGAACGGGTTCTTGCCGCCCATTTCCAGCTGGTATTTGCGATTGTGTTCGACCGAGGCCATTGCCACGCGTTTGCCCGTGCCGGTCGAGCCGGTGAAGGTGATCGCGTGAATGTTCGGACTGTCGAGCATCGCCTGGCCGACGACCGAGCCCTTGCCCATCACGAGGTTCAACACACCCTTCGGCAGCCCGGCGCGATGAAGAATGTCGACGATCGCCCAGGAACTGCCGGGCACCAGTTCGGCCGGCTTGAAGACGACGGTGTTGCCGTAGCAAAGTGCCGGCGCGATCTTCCAGGCGGGAATGGCGATCGGGAAGTTCCAGGGCGTGATGATGCCGACGACGCCGACCGGCTCGCGGGTGATCTCGACGCCGATATTGGGTCTTGCCGACGGCAGCACTTCGCCCGCCAGGCGCAGGCATTCGCCGGCGAAGAAGTCGAAGATCTGGCCGGCGCGCACGGTCTCACCGATGCCTTCGACGAGCGTCTTGCCTTCCTCGCGCGACAGCAGCTTTCCAAGTTCGTCCTTGCGGGCGAGGATCTCGTCGGCGGTTTTTCTCAGGATCGCATGGCGTTCGAGGATGCCCGAACGCGACCAGGCGGGAAAGGCCGCCTTGGCGGCGGCGATCGCCAAACGTGCGTCCTCGGCCGACGCACGGGCATATTCGCCGACCACGTCGTTGGTGTTGGACGGGTTGATATTGGCGACCCCGTCGCCGCCGACCCATTCGCCGGCAATCAGGTTTTGGTGCAATCTCATGGCCTCAGGCCTCCTTCAATGTCGCGCCTCTCCGGCGTCACGCGCCGGCGTTGCGATCAGAGCTGCTCAATGACGACCGGCTCGTCCTTGGCGATCGCGAGAGCGTTGCGGAGCGGAAGACCGAAACCATCGGCCTCGATCTCGAACACGTCACCTTCCTCGGTGCGAATGCCGTCACCGAAGGACAGCGTCGCCGTGCCGAACATGTGAACGTGGATGTCGCCCGGCTGGCGGAATAGGCCATACTTGAAATGGTGATGCTCGAGATTGGCGAAGCTGTGCGACATGTTGGCTTCGCCCGACAGAAACGGCTTTTCCCAGAGCACCTTGCCGCCACGCAGGATGCGCGACATGCCGCGGATATCCTCAGGCGCAACACCGATGCGGATTTCCGGACCGAAGCTCGCCTGCCGCAGTTTCGAGTGCGCCAGCCAGAGGTAGTTGACCCTCTCGGTCTTGTGGTCGGAGAATTCGTTGGCAACGGCAAAACCGATGCGGAACGGAACGCCCTTCTCGGAGATCACGTAGATGCCGGCCATTTCCGGCTCTTCGCCACCATCCTCGGCAAAGGCGGGCGAAACGAGCGCATCACCAGGTGCCACGGCGGATGTGCCGTTGCCCTTGTAGAACCATTCCGGCTGCACGCCTGTTTCGCCGGCCCTCGGCTTGCCGCCTTCGAGCCCCATGCGGAACATCTTCATCGAGTCCGTCAGGGTTTCCTCGGCCGCCTCGCTCGTCTTCTTGTGCATGGCGTCGCGGGTTGCGGCGGAGCCGAGATGGGTGAGGCCTGTGCCGGTCAGGTGCAGGTGTGCCGGATCCGGATGAGTGATCGGCGGCAGGAGGCGCCCCTCCGCATAGGCCTTTTCGAGGTCGACAACGGCGCCGAGCCCCTTGGCCTCGATCGTCTGCTTCAGGCTGCGTCCGGCATTGGCCGCTTCCATCGCCAGCGCATAGACGCTTGCCGCTCCGTTCACCGCATGCGCCGCCTCACCCGGCAGCCGCACCGCCACCGTGATCGACCCGTCTTCGTTCCTGATCTGCGAAATCAGCACGATGCTATCCTTCCTATCGTCTTGGGTCGCTGTGTTCGCCTCTTCAAGGCAAAAGCGTCCCCGTGGGTGGCTTTCGCCACCCAATTCCGGCGGACCAATCCGCCGATCCTGGCAGCTGTGGCTGCCGGTGAATGTTAGTGGTTCGCGTCGGGTCTTATGGCTTTCCGCTCAACCCTTGTTCTTGTTGTAGACATCGAAGAACACGGCAGCGAGCAGCACGAGGCCCTTGATCAGCTGCTGGTAATCGATGCCGATGCCCATGATCGACATGCCGTTGTTCATCACGCCCATGATGAAGGCGCCGATGACAGCACCGATGATCTTGCCTACACCGCCCGACGCCGAGGCGCCGCCGATGAAGCAGGCTGCGATGACGTCGAGTTCGAAGCCGACGCCGGCCTTCGGCGTTGCCGAATTGAGGCGAGCGGTGATGATCATGCCGGCGAGTGCCGCGAGCACGCCCATGTTGACGAAGGTGTAGAAGGTTAGCCGCTCGGTGTTGATGCCCGAAAGCTTGGTCGCCTTGACGTTGCCGCCCATCGCATAGATGCGGCGGCCGATCGTCGAGCGCGTGGTGACGAAGGTATAGAGCGCAATCAGCACGGCCATGGCGATGAGGACGTTCGGCAGGCCGCGATAGGTCGCAAGCTGGAAGCCGATGAACAGCGCCACGGCGGCAATGACCGCCATCTGCACCGCAAAGAAGATGAAGGGCTCGTTCTCCGTACCGTGCTGCTCGTTGATCTTGCGGTCACGAATGCCCGCATAGATCGCGTAGCCGACGAGCGCGATGACGGCGACGAGCGCCACCATGTTCTGAATGGTCTCGGGCGCCGGATTGAGGAAATAGAGGAAATCCGGAACGAAGCCCGTCGACAGCAGCTGGAATTCCTTCGGGAACGGACCGATCGGGCGGCCGCCGAGCACCACATAGGTAAGCCCGCGGAACACCAGCATGCCGGCAAGCGTCACGATGAAGGACGGGATCTTCTGGTAGGCAACCCAATAGCCCTGTGCCGCCCCCATGACGCCGCCAACGATCAGACAGGCGGGGATGACGACAATGGCCGGCAGCCCCCATTTGACCAGCATGATTGCCGAAATCGCGCCGATGAAGGCGACGATCGAGCCGACCGACAGGTCGATATGCCCGGCGACGATGATCAGCAGCATGCCGAGCGCCATGATGACGATGAACGAGTTCTGCAGCACCAGGTTGGTGATGTTGACCGGCTTGAACAGCACGCCGTTGGTGACGAACTGGAAGAACAGCATGATCACCACGAGCGCGACGAGCAGGCCGTATTCGCGGATGTTGTTCTTGAGATAGTCCCCGATCGAGGGCTTGTTGTTTTGGGTGCTCGTATCGGCGACCATTAGTGTTTCTCCCCTGAACGCATGATGGCACGCATGATGGATTCCTGGCTCGCTTCCGCCTTCGAGAGCTCCGCGACGATGCGGCCCTCGTTCATGACGTAGATGCGATCGCAGGTTCCAAGCAGCTCCGGCATTTCCGATGAAATCATCAGGATGCCCTTACCCTCGGCGGCAAGCTGGTTGATGATGGAGTAGATCTCATACTTCGCGCCGATATCGATACCGCGTGTCGGCTCGTCGAGAATGAGAACTTCCGGATTGGTGAACAGCCATTTGGACAGCACGACCTTCTGCTGGTTGCCGCCCGAAAGGTTGACCGTTTCCTGATAGATCGAGTGTGAACGGATGCGCAGCTTCGAGCGATAGTCGGAGGCGACCTTCGCTTCCTTGCGATCGTCGATGACGCCGTTCGCGGCCACCGCCTTCAGGTTGGAGAGCGTCGTGTTCTCCTTGATGTTGTTGATCAAGACGAGCCCGAGCTGCTTGCGGTCTTCGGTGACATAGGCAAGCCCTGCATCGATCGCACGCGGAATGGTGCTGACGTCGACGGGCTTGCCGCGCATCGTCACGTCGCCGGTGATCTTGTGGCCCCAGGACTTGCCGAAGAGACTCATCGCCGTTTCGGTGCGCCCTGCCCCCATCAACCCGGCGATGCCGACGACCTCGCCGGCGCGCACGGTGAAATTGACGTCGTGCAGGAACTGCCGGTCGCGGTGCTGCTGGTGGAAGACGTTCCAGTTCTTCACTTCGAGCAGCGTCTCGCCGATATCAGGTTCGCGCGGCGGATAACGGTCTTCCATCGCGCGGCCGACCATGCCCTTGATGATCCGGTCTTCGCCAATGTCTTCGCTGTGACAGTCGAGCGTTTCGACCGTGCCGCCGTCGCGCAGGATGGTGATCTGGTCGGCGACCTTGCGGATCTCGTTCAGCTTGTGCGAAATGATGATCGAGGTCATGCCCTGGGTGCGAAACTCCATCAGCAGCTTCAAAAGCGCATCGGAATCGGTTTCGTTGAGCGAGGCGGTCGGCTCGTCGAGGATCAGCAGTCGCACCTTCTTCGAAAGCGCCTTGGCGATCTCGACCAGCTGCTGCTTGCCGACACCGATGTCGGTGATCAACGTCGCCGGGGATTCGCTCAAGCCAACCTTCTTCAGCAGTTCCTGGGTACGGGCAAAGGTCTGCGGCCAGTGGATCACACCGTTGCTGGCGATCTCGTTGCCGAGGAAGATGTTCTCGGCGATCGAAAGCAGCGGCACCAGCGCCAGTTCCTGGTGGATGATGATGATGCCGAGGTCTTCGCTGTCGGAAATCGTCGAGAAGCGGCGGGCTTCGCCGTCATAGTGGATCTCGCCGTCATATGTGCCGGCGGGATAGACGCCGCTCAGCACCTTCATCAGCGTCGACTTGCCGGCGCCGTTTTCGCCGACGAGTGCGTGGATCTCGCCTTCGCGGACCTTGAAGCTGACGTTGTCCAGCGCCTTGACGCCCGGAAACGTCTTGGTGATGCCCCGCATTTCAAGTATGATATTGTCCATGTTCAGTCATTCCAGCGGCAGTCTTCAAGAGAGTACCGGCTCCGTCATCTGGATAAAAGGGCCCGCGCGCATGCACGGGCCCTCACGCTCAAAAAGATCAGTTGTTGATCTGGTCTTCGGTGTAGTAGCCCGAGCTGACGAGCACATCCTTGATGTTGGACTTGTCGACGGCAACCGGCTTCAGCAGGTAGGACGGAACCACCTTGACGCCGTTGTCATAGGTCTTGGTGTCGTTCACTTCCGGCTCCTTGCCTTCCATGATCGCGTTGACCATGCCGACGGTGACCTTGGCGAGTTCGCGCGTGTCCTTGAAGATCGACGAATACTGTTCGCCGGCAAGGATCGACTTGACCGACGGCAGCTCGGCGTCCTGGCCGGTGACGGCAGGCATCGCCATGTCGCCCGAGCCATAGCCGACGCCCTTCAGCGCCGAGATGATGCCGATCGAGAGGCCGTCATAAGGCGACAGAACGCCATCGACCTTGGCATCGGTGTAGTTCGACGACAGCAGGTTTTCCATGCGGGCCTGGGCAACGGCACCGTCCCAACGCAGCGTGCCGACCTGGTCCATGCCCTTCTGGCCGGACTTGACGACGATCTTCTTGCTGTCGATCAGCGGCTGCAGGACCGACATCGCGCCATCGTAGAAGAAGAAGGCGTTGTTATCGTCCGGCGAACCACCGAAGAGCTCGATGTTCTTCGGCTCGGTTGCGCCGTCGAGCTTGAGGCCCTGTACCAGCGAGGTTGCCTGCTGCACGCCGACCTGGAAGTTGTCGAAGGTGGCGTAGTAGTCGACATTGCCCGAGTCGCGGATCAGGCGGTCATAGGCGATGACCTTGACGCCGGCGTCGTGGGCCTTCTGCAGGATGTCGGAGAGCGTCGTGCCGTCGATGGCGCCGATGACCAGAACCTTGGCGCCCTTGGTCACCATGTTCTCGATCTGGGCGAGCTGGTTCGGGATGTCGTCGTCAGCAAACTGCAGGTCCGGCGTGTAGCCAGCTTCCTTGAACAGCTTCTCCATGGTCTCGCCGTCGGAAATCCAGCGGGTCGACGTCTTCGTCGGCATGGAAATGCCGACCGTGCCCTTGTCCTGCGCAAATGCCGGTGCAGCGAAGGACGCGATCGAAATCGCGGCAGCTGCGAGAAGCGAAGTCATCAATTTCATCAGTTCTCTCCCAAAAAAGTTGAAGCCGGCAGGCGAGAGCCTTTCCGTCTATGCGCAGCAATCCGCCGCCCGAGATCTTCGTCTCCGGCAGCGGATCAAGGTGAAGGAGAGGCCTCCCCGCCTCGCATGCTCCTACATGCGCTGGCACATAAGCAAAAACTGGAATCAAAACATATAACTGTCAAATACAATATTGCTTTGAATACATACCAAAAATGGTATATCGAGCGCAAACAGTGTGATTTTTGAAAATCCCTGAAAACCAAAGAAAAACCGCAGAGGTTGAAATGCGCGATCAGAAACCGAGCACCGCCGGCGAACTCTTCGATTCGACGCTTTTCCGCTCGGGCCTGAAGATCAGCCACCTCCGGCTGATTCTCGCGATCGACGATCACCGCCGTATCAGCGCCGCCGCCGACGCCCTCGGCATCTCGCAACCGGCGGCCTCGCGCATGCTCTCGGAAATCGAAACCATGCTGAAGGCGCCGGTGTGCGAACGCGTCGCCCGCGGCGTCCTGTTGACGCCCTATGGCGAAGCGCTGGCGCGACGTGCGCGCAGCATTTTTCTGGAGCTGAGGGAAGCATCGCGGGAGATCAACGAGTTAAAGACCGGCAGCGGCGGCTCGGTCTCGCTCGGCTCGGTCACAGGCCCGGCGCTCAATCTCGCCGTGCCCGCCATCCGCCAGGTGATGACCGCCTATCCCGGCATCGAGATCAACGTCCAGATCGAAAACAGCAACGTGCTGGCAAGGGAACTGCTCGCGGCCCGCCACGATTTCATCATCGGCCGCATCCCCGACGACCAGCCGCCGCGGCTCTTCAACATGGTGGAGATCGGCTACGAGGAGGTCTGCCTGATCGTGCGCGACGGCCACCCGCTTCTCGACAAGCCCATGGTCGTCGCCGACGACCTGCCCTCTTATGACTGGGTATTCCAGCCGCCCGGCACCCTTCTGAGGCGCGCGGTCGAAGACAGTTTTGTGGCGGCTAGCGTGAGACTGCCGGCGACCGTGATCAACACCTCCTCGATCATCCTGACGCTGTCGATCGTGCGCAACACCAACGCAATTGCGCCGGTGGCGCTCGACGTCGCCAACCTGATTGCCGGCAACGGTACACCGGCCGGCGAAATCCGTATCCTGAAGACCGAAATCCCGATCCGAATCAAACCCTATGGACTGATCACTGCCGAAGGACGCGCGCTGCCGCCGAGCGCCAAGCTGCTCTACGACCTGATCCTCAAGCAGGGCCGCGCCTGATCGGCCCGGGCATGATCAGTCTGATGATCAGCCCGGGATAATCTCCGCCTGCCATGGTGCGCCGCGATCGGAGACGTCATGTTTGGAATGTCAGTCTTTCAGTCGGTGCTCGAGCGGCTGAAATCGGAAGAGGGTATCGAACCGGCGCCGGCCGAAGCGACGCGCGTCGCCACGCCTTACGCCCCGGCGTTCGATAACGCCTTTACGGCCGAAAGCGCCCGCTCGGCTGCCTTCGGCGCCGTCGAGCGCGCCTATCTCGATGCGTCCTTCGTGGAGCCACCGCCTCCACCGGTCATGCCGGACTATCTCAGCCGTACGACGCTTCCCGACGTGGCCGAGGAACTGGCGCTTGTCGACGGCGAAACACAATTGACGCTTGCGGCAAAGCGCCGGGCCTTCGCGGCCCTGAACCATCCGGACCGCCTGCCGGCCGCTTTCCGCGCCAATGCCACCGTGCGCATGAAGCTCGCCAATATGCTGATCGACGAAGCCGCAAAGCAGATGCGCGCCATCAACCCGGCGCCGTGAGTCTCAGCCGGCAGTGTCGCTCCCGTCGCCCTTGCCCTGCCCCTCGTCCCCAGCTTTCTCGACGCCCTTCTCACTCGGCTTGTAGAAAACCAAGAGCGCCGCCGAGGCATAGGCGGTGACCGCGAGGAAAATCATCCCCCACATCGTTTGCTCGCCCAGGAATTCGACCACTGTCCAGACGCCGCAGAAGCCCACGATCAGCAGACGGATCCACAGTGGGCGGTAGAAGGGATGGTCCGGGTCGATGAATTTGAGCATTCTGTCCTCTGGTGGCCTTGTCGCGTGCGTCCCATTTAGGGGAAATTCGTCGCGGACGGCAAGGCCAGGGCCTCCGACTCCCCTTGACGGGCACAATAAAAATGGAATAAAAATTCCGAAATAATCTACACCGGCGACTTCATTCCAAATAAGGAAAGTTACCGAGTAGAAACGGAGGTATCAAGGGAGAGGTGCTGAGCGCAGCGTTTCAACGCGCGGTCTTTCGTGGCAATTCTCCAACCCATTCGCGGAAGCAGCGTTCCGCGGCGCCTTTGCGCGATGAGCGCCGATCATCACGCCCCTTCCCGGTCGCGAACCGGAATTCGAGAGAAACAGAGATGACAGTCAGATTTGGTCTTCTGGGTGCCGGCCGCATCGGCAAGGTTCATGCGAAAGCCGTCAGCGGCAATCCGGACGCTGTGCTTGTTGCCGTCGCCGATGCCTTCCCCGCCGCCGCCGATGCCATCGCCAAGCAGTATGGCTGCGAGGTCCGCACCATCGAAGCGATCGAAGCGGCCAAGGACATCGACGCCGTCGTCATCTGCACGCCGACCGATACCCATGCCGACCTGATCGAACGCTTCGCCCGCGCCGGCAAGGCGATCTTCTGCGAGAAGCCCGTCGATCTCGACGCCGAGCGCGTCAAGGCCTGCCTCAAGGTGGTGAGCGAGACCAAGGCCAAGCTGATGGTCGGCTTCAACCGCCGATTCGACCCGCATTTCATGGCGGTAAAGAAGGCGATCGACGCCGGCAAGATCGGCGACGTCGAAATGGTGACGATCACCTCGCGCGATCCGGGCGCCCCGCCGGTCGACTATATCAAGCGTTCGGGCGGCATCTTCCGCGACATGACCATCCACGACTTCGACATGGCCCGCTTCCTGCTCGGCGAAGAGCCGGTCTCGGTGACGGCAACCGCCGCCGTTCTCGTCGACAAGGCGATCGGCGAAGCCGGCGACTACGACAGCGTTTCGGTCATCCTGCAGACGGCGTCCGGCAAGCAGGCGATCATCTCCAATTCCCGTCGCGCCACCTACGGCTACGACCAGCGCATCGAAGTGCACGGCTCGAAGGGCGTGGCTTCCGCCGAGAACCAGCGCCCGGTCTCGATCGAGATCGCCAATGGCGACGGCTACACCCGCCCTCCGCTGCACGATTTCTTCATGACCCGCTACACCGAAGCCTATGCCAACGAGATCGAGAGCTTCATCGCCGCGATCGAAAAGGGTGCGGAAATCACGCCGTCCGGCAAGGATGGTCTCGCGGCTCTCGCGCTTGCTGATGCGGCCGTAAAGTCCGTCGTCGAAAAGCGCCAGATCAGCGTCGCCTGAGCCTTCGTCCGACGACCGATCAAGGAGAAAGGCCGGGCGCCATGTGCCCGGCCTTTTTCGTATCAGCACGGCCGGCCGCGGCCGTTTCAACCCTCGGCGCGCGCCGGCACCTTCTCTCGGCGCACGGTTTCCTGGCCGGTGCTGGGCGCGGCACCCGGCCGGCCGGAGAGAAAGCCCTGTATCTGCAGGCAGCCCTCCTCCGCGAGGATCTGTCTTTGCCGTTCGGTTTCGACGCCCTCGGTCACGACCGCGAGCCTGAGGCTGTGGCCAAGCGCGATGATCGCCCGGACGATCGCCTGCGCCGAAGGGTCCTTTTCTAGCGCCGCGGTGAAGCTGCAGTCGATCTTCAGCTTGTCGAAGGGGAAGGTCTGGAGATTGCTCAGCGACGAATGGCCGGTGCCGAAATCGTCCATGACGATCCGCACACCAAGGACCCGTAGCCGCACCAGCACTGCCAGCACGTCCTCGCGATTGTGCATCAGCGCCGCCTCGGTGATCTCGAGCTCAAGCCGCCAGGGATCGAGGCCAGTGTGGCGCAGGATGTTCGCAACCTGGTCGAAGAGGTTGGGCAAAAGGAACTGGACCGGCGAGATGTTGACGGAAATCGGCAAGGGCTCGTTCCACTTCGCCGCTTCCGTGCAGGCCTGCTCCAGCACCCATTCGCCGATCTGGATAATCGAGCCGCTTTCCTCGGCAATCGGGATAAAGACATCCGGGCCGATCAACCCGCGCTGCGGATGCTCCCAGCGAAGCAGCGCCTCGTAGCCGATGATCCGGTCGCTCTGGACTTCGACCAGTGGCTGGTATTCGAGGAAGAACTGCCGGCGGAGCACCGCATGGCGCAGGTCGTTCTCGATCTGGCGGCGGGTACGTACCGCCTCGTCCATCTCCCGGTCGAAGAAGCAGGCGATGCCCTTGCCGCTCTGCTTGGCGCGGTAGAGCGCCGTGTCGGCATTGTTGCGCAATTGATCCGCCGTCTGCCCGTCAGCCGGAAAGATCGCAGCCCCGATGCTGACGCCGACGGCGGTCGGATCACGATTGGTGTCCATCTCGGCAGCAAACAGCGCCAGGATCCGGTCCGTCAGCTGCCGCGCCGCCTCCGGTTCCCTGCCGCCCACCTGGATGATTGCGAACTCGTCGCCACCGAGCCGGGCGATCGTATCCTGCTCGCCGACGGCTGCGCGCAGGATATCGGCGACCTTCATCAGGATGCGGTCGCCCTCGCCATGGCCGAAGATATCGTTGACCGCCTTGAAGCGGTCGAGGTCGAGGCAGAGGATCGCCAGTTCCTCGTTTCTCGCAGCCGCCGCCGCCAGCGTCTGGCCCAGCCTGCGGTCGAAAAAGGCGCGGTTCGGCAGGTCCGTCAGCGCGTCATGATGGGCGAGATGTTCGATCGTGCGCTCGGCTTCCTTGCGCGCCCGCAAGTCACGCACGAAGATCACGTCGCATTCCCGGCCGCGATACTCGATCGTCCGGCACATGAACTCCACGGGAATGGTGCGACCTTCTGCGCTCAAAAGGTCGATTTCGCCCGGCCCGTCGCCGTGTCTGTGGGCGTCCAACCCCTCCTCGCAGAAGACGAAGATGTCTGCCGGGTGCCGTCCGGTAAGCTCCGAAAGCTTGCGGCCTGTCAGGCCCGCGAAGCGCTCATTGGCGTCCACGATTACGCCGTCGAAGACGATCGCCATGCCTTCGAGCGATGCATTGGCAAGCCCGCGCAGATCCGTCAGATGCCGATCGAGGAAGAGCGCGCCGAAGGCGAGCACGATCAATGTGGTCGAAGCGGCAATGACACCGCCCGCAAGCCAGGCGGGATGGATCGTATCGGCAACGGCGACATCGGCCTCCGGCACCAGCGTGATGCCGCTCATCGAGGTGAAGTGCAGCGCGCAGATGCCGACGACCAGCAGGAGCGACGCGACGACCAGGCGCCGTACGCCGCGCAAGAGCTGAAAGGCGTAAAGCGCGGCACCGGCCAGCACGGTCCCGGCGAGCACGGCGGAGACGGTGGATTGGGGATCGTAGGCAATATGTCCCTGGATCTCGATTGCCCGCATGCCGGTAAAGTGCATCGCCGCTATGCCGGCGCCGAGCAGCAGCCCGCCGCAGGTCATCGAGAGATGCGAGCGCCCGCCAAGGCCGATCGCAAAGGCGATCCAGGACGCTGCGATCGCCACGGCCACCGACAAGAGCGTGCCCCAGGCGCCGTAGGCGACAGTAACGCCGCCGTCATAGGCGAGCATGGCGATGAAATGAGTGGACCAGACGCCGATACCGCAGGCAAAACCGCTGGCCGCGATCCACAAACCGCGCTGGCTGCCTTCGCTTCGCTGCGCGCGCAACAGGAGCAGCATCGTCGCGACGCTGCCTGCCAGGCAGACGATCGCGGCAACCAGGATGAGGCGCCAGTCATGATCGTCGCGTATGCATGCAATCACTGAAAACATAATCGTCTCCCGCGTCAGGATCACCTTGACAAGGAGTCGCTAAATAACCGTAAATTGTATCACTGGAATTGTTCGCCTCCGGCACAACCCCAAAAATGGTTGCCCGAAAATTCGTCTCAACCGTGCATCGCCGATCCGCCGACGCTGGCGATGTCGCCATCGATCACACCCAGCGCCCGTGCCAGGTGCCCCTCGAAAACCAGGCGCTGCTCGTCGGCAACGACCGTGATTTCCGGTGGCCCCTGAAGACGGATCTGCATCGATTGGGCAAGCCCCTCCTCGATCCCGGGCAGCATCAGATCGAAGTATCGGATGCCGGGTCCGGTGACATGGACCGGCATGCGCTCGTAGAGGCTCAACATGCGCGAGATGCCGTTGCCGAGCGCGATGCCGGCCTGGCGAAAGGCATAGCCGGCCATGCGGTGGCCCTGTCGTGCGCTGGCGGCAATCTTGTCGAGCTCCGTCACCGGAACGAACTTGGCGGGAATGGTATCTGCCGGCACTTCGAAGGCCGCGCGCAGGATGCCGTAGAAGCCGGCGGCCGCCTCGATGCAACCATAGGCGCCGCAGCGGCAAAGGCCCGCGGACGGCGCGTGCAGCATGTGGCCGAAATTCGGCGCACTGACATCCATCTCGCCGCTCTGGTTCTTGCGGGCAACGCCAAGACCGATGCTGTGACCGAGCGAGATTGCCGCAAGCGCCCTAAAGCCGCTCTCCGGCTTGCGCTCCGCCTGGGCGGCGAGTGCCTGCGCGACCAGAAGGGTTTCGTTGCTGAGCATGACCTTTGCCCGCCAGTCCGGCACGAGCAGCGCGGCGAAATCCAGCTCCTCCCGCCCGAACACCGGCGACCACAAGAGCCGCGCGGACGCGCCGTCGACCAGGCCCTTGCTGCTGATAGAGACGGCCAGTACCTGGTTCCGCTCCAGTCTCGACCGCTGCAACAGGCGCTCGAGCGCATCGACGAATGCCCGGGCGAAGGGGGCCGTACCGCGCTCGTCGTGGTTTCGGGTTTCGTCGAAGCGGTCGAGCAATGTGCCGCCGTAATCGACCAGCGAATATTGCACGATGTCGGACGAGATCCGAACGACGATCAGATGGCCGTGATCGCGGCGTGGCGTGAACAGCACCCGTGGCCGCCCGCGCCCACCCTGGACCTGTTGCTCTGCCTTGGCGAGCGCACCAGCCTTTTCCAGTTCCGCCGTGATCGCCGAAACGGTCGCGGAGGCAAGCCCGGTCTCGGCAGAGATTTCCGTGTGGGAGAGATTGCCGGCGCGCCTGAGCGCCGCAAGGACCAGCGCGCTGTTTTGCTGACGCACGAGCTCAGTGCTGGACTTGGTCAGCATGAGACGTCCCTGTCAGTGGCGGATCCTTCGAACACATGCCCCTCCCAAAGCATCTGTTGAACGGCAAGACAAGGAGCAGAACGCCTTGTCGACAGCCTTGTGGCACCGATTTTCGGGGCGGTCGAGAAACATCGGACACGACCGCTCGCGGAGCACCTTGTTGATGCCGCAACCACCGCTTTCGCACCGTGTTGACAGCCTCAAAAATCCATGACATTCATTTTCTCGACTGTCGAGAAAATAATTCCGCACGATGTAGCGGCACGATCTACGACAGCGTCTTAAGGCTGGCAGAGGATGGTGCGGGAGGTTCGCACGCTCAGCCGGCCCTCACTCGGGAGGATGAAATGAAAACCGTTTTGAAGCTGATGGCAGGGGTTGCCGTCATCGTTTCCCTGCATTCCGTTGCCCAGGCGAAGGACCTGGTCGTCGGCGTATCCTGGTCCAACTTCCAGGAAGAGCGCTGGAAAACCGACGAAGCCGCCATGAAGGCCGCCCTCGAAGCCTCGGGCGACAAGTACATCTCCGCTGACGCCCAGTCGTCGCCAGCCAAGCAGTTGACCGACATCGAGTCGCTGATCGCCCAGGGCGCCAATGCGCTGATCGTGCTTGCCCAGGACAGCGACGCCATCGGCCCGGCGATCGAGAAGGCCGCCGCCGAAGGCATTCCGGTCGTCGGCTACGACCGCCTGATCGAAAACCCGGCCGCCTTCTACATCACCTTCGACAACAAGGAAGTCGGCCGCATGCAGGCCCGCGAAGTGTTCAAGCTGAAGCCGGAAGGCAACTACGTCTTCATCAAAGGCTCGTCCTCCGACCCGAACGCCGACTTCCTCTTCTCCGGACAGATGGAAGTGCTGAAGGAAGCCGTCGACGCCGGCAAGATCAAGAATGTCGGCGAAGCCTATACCGACGGCTGGAAGCCTGA
>JAESGS010000780.1_pt1 | contig 15141 bp, 12 predicted proteins | sample 9269761 | NCBI WGS metagenome assembly JAESGS01 (sample SAMN15741799, study PRJNA653493) | algae metagenome | isolation source: Cyanosarcina radialis HA8281-LM2 and co-occurring heterotrophs from damp... | place: USA: Makauwahi cave, Hawaii | collected 2011-01-06 | reverse complement strand
AGATCTGGGTGAGCAAATTGCGTTCATGGTCGCTGATCTTTTGCGCCCAGTCGCGGCAATCCTCGCCCAGCGGCACCTCCTCGGGCACCCAGTGGATCTGCTGCTGGCGTTTCCAGAAGTCATAGGCCCAGGGATATTCGAAGGGCTTGTAGGTCTTGCGGGCTTCGAGAAGAGGCATTGCGGTTACACTCCAGAAATTCGGGCGGTCGTTACGACCGTAACATGGGCATCACGCCGGCGAGCATGAACATCGTGCCCGCGGCCATGAAAAGAATGCCCGAGAGCTTGCTCTTTTTCGCGCCGGACTCGTCGGCCGCCTTGCGGGCGTTCGTGGTCATCACGGCGCTGAGCGCGAAGAACACCGCGGCGAGCGCGACATATGTGGCGTTCACATCCATCGCGTGATCTCCGCGCCGCGCTTCACTGGCAAGCCAGGCATTCGTCATAGTCGGTGCTTTCGGCCGACAGCTCGTATTTCGGGGCTTCCGACGTGTTGTCGGCCTCGACCCCGCCTGCGAAGCCGGCGCGCTGCACCGATTTCGAGCGGAGATAATAGAGCGATTTGATGCCGAGCTCCCACGCGCGATAGTGGAGCATCAAGAGGTCCCACTTCTCGACGTCCGCCGGGATGAACAGGTTCAGCGACGCCGCCTGATCGATATAGGGCGTGCGGTCGGCGGCGAGTTCGAGCAGCCAGCGCTGGTCGATCTCGAAGCTGGTCTTGTAGCAGTCCTTCTCGTCCTGCGTCAGGAAGTCGAGGTGCTGGACGCTGCCGCCGCGCTCGAGGATCGAGTTCCAGATCGCGTCGCTGTTCTTCGCCTTGTCGACGAGCAAAGCTTCGAGGTGCGGATTGCGGATCGAGAAGCTGCCCGAGAGCGTCTTGTGCGTGTAGATGTTCGCCGGGATCGGCTCGATGCACGCGCTGGTGCCGCCGCAGATGATCGAGATCGACGCGGTCGGCGCGATCGCCATCTTGCAGCTGAAACGCTCCATCACGCCCTGATCGGCGGCGTCGGGGCAGGGGCCGCGTTCCTTGGCGAGCAGCATCGACGCCTGATCGACCTGCGCGCGGATATGCTTGAAGATGCGCAGGTTCGACGACTTCGCCATCGCGCCCTCGAACGGCAGGCCGCGCGCCTGAAGGAAGCTGTGGAAGCCCATGACGCCGAGGCCGACCGAGCGTTCGCGCGACGCGCTATATTTGGCGCGCGCCATTTCGGGCGGGGCGCGGTCGATATAGTCCTGCAGGACATTGTCGAGCATGCGCATGACATCCTCGATGAACTGCTTGTCGCCGTTCCACTCGTCCCAGGTTTCGAGGTTCAAGGACGAGAGGCAGCAGACCGCGGTGCGATCGTTGCCGAGATGGTCGCGTCCGGTCGGCAGCGTGATTTCCGAGCAGAGGTTCGAGGTCGAGACCTTGAGCCCGAGGTCGCGATGATGCTTGGGCATCATGCGGTTCACCTGGTCGATGAAGATGATGTAGGGTTCGCCGGTCGCGAGGCGCGTTTCGACGAGCTTCTGGAACAGGCCGCGCGCATCGACGGTGCCGCGGACGCTCTGGTCCTTGGGGCTGCGGAGATTGAATTCGGCGCCGTCGCGGACGGCTTCCATGAACTCGTCGGTGATCAGCACGCCGTGGTGCAGGTTCAGCGCCTTGCGGTTGAAGTCGCCCGAGGGTTTGCGGACCTCGAGGAATTCCTCGATCTCGGGGTGCGAGATGTCGAGGTAGCAGGCGGCCGAACCACGGCGGAGCGAGCCCTGGCTGATCGCGAGGGTCAGGCTGTCCATCACGCGGACGAAGGGAATGATACCGCTGGTCTTGCCGTTCAAACCGACGGGTTCGCCGATGCCGCGGACCGCGCCCCAATAGGTGCCGATGCCGCCGCCGCGGCTCGCGAGCCAGACATTCTCGTTCCACGTGCCGACGATACCCTCGAGGCTGTCGTCGACCGAGTTCAGATAGCAGCTGATCGGCAGGCCGCGGCCGGTGCCGCCGTTCGAGAGAACGGGGGTCGCGGGCATGAACCACAGCTTCGAGATATAGTCGTAGAGACGCTGCGCATGATCCTGATCGTCGGCATAGGCGTCGGCGACGCGCGCGAAGAGGTCCTGATAGGATTCGCCGGGCAGCAGGTAACGATCCTCGAGCGTTTCCTTGCCGAAATCGGTGAGCAGCGCGTCACGGCTCTTGTCGGTCTCGATCGCGAAGCGGCGCGCGTGGACCTTCGGCTCGCTGCTGTCGTTCAGCTTTGCCGCGGGCGCGGCATCGGCAAGTGATTCGCCCTTCGATTCGGGCGCCGCCGGAGCGTCATTCTTTGCCAGTTCCACCGTCGCCACGTCGCTCGTCTCCACTCGTTCCGTTTCCCGAAAATCCATCGAATTCGCCCCCGATTTGAACGCGCACCCGGTGCGCTTTGTTCCTGTCTTGTTCGACTCAGGGCGAAGCCCCAGTCTTAGCATCTAACCCGTCTGCGTGGGCACTTTTTTTGGGCGCAGGGAGGGTTTTTCCGTGTCCATATGCGATGGACGACGGAAATCCGCCACTTGCAGCCTGATACTATTTCTTGGGGTGCCCCCGTGTTTGACCCACCACCTATAGTGCCACGTCGGCGCCGCGATGCAAGACGGTAAATGACAATATGGGGACTCAATTCGTCGATAAAATGATTCGTCTCGTCGCCGCTGATGCACGAGCAGGAGGCGTCGCGCCAGCCTTTCCGCGGCTTAGCGCGGGATCAGCCCGGGCTGGTCGAAAAAGACGAGATTTTCTGGTGCAAGGGCTGGCGCGATCGGTGACACCGGTAACGCGCGTTTGGCGCGTCGTGTCGCGATACGGAGCGGTGCTGCCGGGCGCCACGCGCGCGGACGCAAGGCAAAAAGAAAGGGCCCCGGCGATGCCGGAGCCCTATTCCTAAACTCTAATCCGGGTCAGGCCTGACCGCCACCGCTATCGGTGCCGCCGCCGCCCAGGAATCGCCAAAACCAACCCATGACAAATCTCCTGTCGCACTGCCCACGACGGAACAGTTAACGGAGCGTATACCTTAATTAGTAAGGTAAATCGAGTCTTAACTATAAACATTGCTGCCAGATTGGCAGCTATGCGGTTCGGTTCTGCGAGGCGGTGGTGAGAGTGGCGGTGAGTTCGGAAAACAGTTGAGGTTTTCCAAGATGATAGCCTTGGCCGACGTCGCAGCCGAGGCTGGCAAGAAGCCGCATTGTTTCAGCGTCTTCAATGCCTTCGGCGACCGCGACGGCGCCGAGACGGTGCGCGAGATCGATCGTCGATTTGACGACTTCGAGGTTCCGCTGCGAATCGCGCATGGTCATCACGAATCGCTTGTCGATCTTGATTTCGTCGGCCTCGATTTCGGTCAGATATTCGAGGTTTGACTGGCCGGTGCCATAATCGTCGATCGACAGGCGGATGCCGGTGCGGCGAAGCTGCGCGAGGGTCTGGCGTGCCTGGCGACTATTTTCGATCTGTGCGGTTTCGGTGATTTCGATTGTCAGCGTTTCGGGTGGCAGATGGTGTGCGGTGAGCATGACGCGGATCGTGCCGACGAGGTCGTTGTGGTCGAGCAGGCTCGCCGAAAGGTTAACCGACATGTTGATATGCATGCCGCGTTCGCGCAGCTGCGCCGCCGAACGGATCGCCTGATCCATCACGAAAAGGGTGAGACGATAGATGTCCTGGCTCTTTTCGGCCTGGACGATGAATTCGTCGGGCGGAATCGGTCCGCGCGTCGGGTGCGTCCAGCGCGCGAGCGCCTCGACCCCGACGAGCCTGTTCGTCGCGATCTCATATTGCGGCTGGAAGGCGACCCAGATGTCGCCGCCGGTCAGCGCGTCCTCGAGCTGCGAGTGGAAGGAGAGCTGCCAGCCCGCGTCTTCTTTCTGGCGCGAGGTATATTTGGTCCACAGCGAGCGCGTGCGGATCGCGCGTTCGGCGGCGACCAGCGCCGCAGCGAGCCGCTGCGCATTCGAGCCCTCGAATTCGTCGTTGACCCCGAAGGCAATCGCGACGTCGACGCGGAGTTCGCCGATCGTCAGCGGCGCGTTGAACAGCGCGGCGAGACCTGCAAGCTGACCCTCGATCTGGCTGTGCTGATAATAGGGTACCAGCCAGGCGAAGGTGCCGTCGAGGTCATGGTGGAGCGTTGTGCCTTGCGAAGCGAGCTGGAGGCGGCGCGTGACCTGTTCGACAAGCTTGCCGATGCCGTCGCCCGGAATGAAGGCGGCGAGATCCTCGAAATTGACCACCTTGGCGGCGACGACCGTTGCGCTGCCGAATGCCGCCTGCGAACGCAGCGCCTCGAAAGTCGGCAGACCCGACACCGGATTTTCGCGCTGCGCCGAGGCGCGGCGGCGGGTGCGCGACACATTGGTGCCGATTGCCGCGATGAAGACAAGCGCAGCTCCGATCCAGACGGTGACGAGCATGAAGCTGAGCAGGACCTTCCCGGCCACAAGCAGCGCCGCGGTCGCCAGGGCGAGCGTCATGAAGCCGCGTTTCACCTGGGCGAACAGGGCCGCCATCATCACCGCGACGGCGAGCAGGAAGGCGGGGATCCATCCGACATCGACCGGATTGCCTCGCTTCAGCGTCTCGGCCGCGATCAGGTGGACATAGCCCCCAGGCAGGCGGTTGTGCCCGGGGAGGAAGAAACTGTCCTGAAAATTGGGGGCGGTCGGCGCAAAGATGACATCCTTGTCGGCGAGTTCGCGGGCACCAACCTTGCCGCTGACGACATCGGCGGCGCTATAGTTGGGGATCGTCGCGGGATCGTAAGAAAAATCGAGCCGGAAATTGGCTGGCTCGTTGCTATATTTTCCTGCGATGATCGACGCGAAGCTCGGCAATATTCGCCCGTCGGCGGCATAGCTGATCGGCACGCGCCACAGCTGCCAGAATTCGGTTTCCCACGCGATGCTGGCGATCGGCACATCCTTGCCGAAAGCGGGGCTCGGGAAGGTCGAGATGTTTTCGCCGGTTCCGGGCGCGGTCCGCGTCGGCACGGCAAGGATGACGCGATTGCCCATCCGTTTTACGGCATCGACGAGCAGCGGGAAGTCGCGATCCTTCTCGCGCCGGTCAAAATAGAAATCGATGAGCAGGCGCTTGGCACCGGCCACATTCACGGCGTCGACCACCTGTGCATAATGACGCGGCGCATAATCGCGATTGGGTGAGGCATCGAGCGTCTTCGCGTCGAGTTCGACCATGACGATGTCGCCCGTCACCGGCCGCCACGCGACGCTGCCGACGAAGGCTTCGAGCACGCGGTCGATCGGTTCGGCGATCGACGTCAGTCCCGCCGCCAAGCTGAGAAGCAGCGAAAGGGCGATCGTTCGCCAGCTGATCATCAGACTCTTGACCGGGATGGGCACGCACGTCTCCAGCAATTGCCGGTCGCGTCTAGCCTCAGATGGTTATCATCGCGTTAATTATGAATGGAATCCTGCGCCGCTCGGCAGATCGTCAGGCGCAGGATTCCATATGTTTCAGGCGATCGCGGGGAGCGGCTCGAGCGCCGCGTCGCCGGCGAGCGCCGAGGCGGCGAGGCCGGTCGCTGCGGGGACGATCTGTTCGAGATAGAAGCGCGTCGAGACGATCTTCGCTTCGAGGAAGGTACGGTCGCCATTGCCCTCGTCGAGTGCCGCGCGCGCCGCCTTGTTCTGGATCGCCATCAGCCATCCACATGTGGCTGTCGCGAGCATGGTGAGATAGGGATAGCTGCCAGCGAGCCGGTCGCCGGTGTTCGCCCCAACCATCCAGTCGGTGACCGCGCGGCACGCGTCGACGAGCTGCTGCAATTCGGGGAAATCGGCGGCTCCGTGCGCGATATCGTCGATCAGGCCGCGGACGAGGTCGCCGCCCGCCATGCCGAGCTTGCGGCCAACGAGGTCGGCGGCCTGGATGCCGTTGGTGCCTTCGTAGATCGGCGCGATGCGCGCGTCGCGATAATGCTGCGCGGCGCCGGTTTCCTCGATGAAGCCCATGCCGCCGTGGACCTGCACGCCGAGGCTCGCGACCTCGCAGCCGATGTCGGTGGCGTGCGCCTTGACGAGCGGGATGAGGATATCGGCGCGCATCGCGGCGGCTTCGTCGCCCAGCTTGCCGAAGTCTATCTGCGCGGCGGCATAATAGGTCAGCGCGCGCGCGGCCTCGGTCTGCGCGCGCATCCGCCACAGCATCCGGCGCACATCGGGGTGCTGGTCGATCGTCACCGGGGTGCGGTCGGGCGAGCCCGCAAGCGCCGACTGGACGCGTTCGGCGGCGAAGCGCTGCGCCTGCTGCGTCGCGCGCTCGCCGATCTGGATGCCCTGGCAGCCGATCATCAACCGCGCATTGTTCATCATCACGAACATCGCGCGCATGCCGCCCATTTCGTCGCCGACAATCTCGCCGAGGCAATCCTCGTCCTCGCCATAGACCATTACCGCGGTCGGCGAGCCGTGGATGCCGAGCTTGTGCTCGATCGAGGCGCAATGGACGCCGTTCGAAATCGTCGGATTGCCCGCGTCGTCGAGGCGATATTTGGGGACGAGGAAGAGCGAGATGCCGCGCGTTCCCTCGGGCGCGCCCGGGGTGCGCGCGAGGACGAGGTGGACGATATTGTCGGTGAGGTCATGCTCGCCGAAGGTGATGAAGATCTTTTGGCCCTTGATCCGGTAGAGCCCGGCGTTGGGTCCGCCGGTCACCTTTTCGGCGGTCGAGCGCAGCGCGCCGACATCGCTGCCCGCGGCGGGCTCGGTCAGGTTCATCGTGCCGTTCCACTCGCCGGTAATCAGCTTCGGAAGCCAGGTTTGGCGCTGCTCCTCGGTGCCATAGGCCATCAGCGCGTGGATCGCGCCGGGGGTGAGGATACTGCACAGCGAGAAGCCCATGTTGGCGCTGCCGAGCGCTTCGATCACGACGGTCGCGAGGGTGAAGGGCAGGTCCTGCCCGCCATATTCGCCGGGGCCGTCGATGCTACCCCAGCCCGCCTCGACGAACTGCTTGTATGCGTCCTTGAAGCCCGGGGGCATGGTGACCTTGCCATTGTCCCACTTCGGATTGACCGTGTCGCCGACGCGGTTGAGCGGGGCGTAAACGTCGGCGGCGAACTCGCCGATGCCGGTGACGATCGCCTCGACCATGTCGGGGGTGGCGGCGGCGAATTTGTCGTGCGCGGCCATCGCGTCGATGCGCGCGATATGATTGAGGACGAAAAGCTGTTCGGTCGTAGGCGGCGTGTAGGTCATGGAGAGCCGACTTTCTTGGTGAATATCGTTGCGTGGGCGCTATAGCGCGGCATGGCTGATGGTCAAACGCGCATGACGACCGATATCCGCCCCTTCGGGCCGGAGGCAATGGCGCGCGCCGGGGGGCTGATCGGGGAGGGGCAACCGGTCGCGGTGCCGACCGAGACGGTCTATGGCCTCGCCGCCGATGCGCGCAACGCCGAGGCCGTTGCGCGCATCTATGCGGCGAAGGGACGGCCCGATTTCAATCCGCTGATCGTGCATGTGCCGGACCTGGCGGCGGCCGAGCGGTTGGGCGTGTTCGGCGAAGTCGAGCGGGTACTCGCTGCTCGTTTCTGGCCGGGACCACTGACGTTGGTCGTGCCGCGCACCGCCGACTGTCCGGTCGCGCGCATTGCGACGGCGGGGCTCGATACGATTGCATTGCGGGTACCGGGACACCGCGCGATGCAGGCCTTGCTGGCGGAGAGCGGCGCCCCGCTGGCGGCGCCGAGCGCGAATGCGAGCGGGCGCGTCAGTCCGACGAAGGCCGAGCATGTGCTCGCGAGCCTCGACGGGCGGATCGCGCTGGTGATCGACGACGGGCCGACGACGGCGGGGGTCGAATCGACGATCGCGCGGGTGAAGGATGGCGCGGTCGAAATGCTACGGCCGGGGCCGGTGACGGCGGAGATGCTGGAGGTGGCAAGCGGCTTGCTGGTGACGGGAGTTTCGGGTTCCGAGATCGTCGCGCCGGGGATGCTCGCGAGCCATTATGCGCCGGGTAAGCCGGTGCGGCTGGGAGCGACCGCATTCGAGGACGATGAGTTCGGCATAGGGTTCGGCGCGGTCCGGGGCGACTATGATTTGAGCGTGGCGGGCGATCTGACCGAGGCTGCGGCGCGCCTGTTCGACGCGCTGCATGCCGGGGCGGCGAGCGCGAAGGCGAAGATCGCGTTGGCGGCGATCCCGTTCGACGGGCTGGGCGCGGCGATCAACGACCGACTGGCGCGGGCGGCGGTTTAGGCAGCCGCAGGCTCCACCGGATCCTTGTGCGGGACCTTGCGCGCGACGATCAGGCAGGCGGCGACGATCAGCACCGCGCCGGCGAAGGTCGGCAGCGTGACCGCCTCGTCATAGAAATACCAGCCGAACAGCATCGCCCAGAGGAAGCCCGTATATTCTGTGGTCGCGAGGATTTGTGTCTCGGCGCGGGCATAGGCCCAGCTCAGCAGCAGCAGCGAGGTCGTCGCGAGCACGGCGGCGCCGAGGATGTTCGGCGCCTGGCTCGCGGCGGGCACCGCGAGGAACCACGGCGCGCCAAGCGCGAGGATCGCGGCGACAAAGAAATTCTGGAAAAAGGCAATCTCCATCGGCTCGGCCATCTTCGCCTGCCGCCGCGCGAGGATGAGGTTGTAGGCGTAGAAGATCGCCGAGAGGAACACGGCGCCGACCGCCAAGAGGGCTTCTTCGCTATAGTCGCTGCCGCCGAGTTTTCCCGCGACGATGACGACCACTCCCGCGAGCCCGAGCAGCGAGGCGGCGATCGAGCGCGGGCCGATCTTCTCGCCGAGGAAGATCGCAGCCATGTAAAGCGCCATCAGCGGCGCAACGAAGGCGAGCGCGATCGCCTCGGCCATCGGCAGCCGTGCGAGCGCCCAGAAGAAGCTGAGTGCCATCCCCGCGACGAAGAGCGAGCGCCACGCGTGGATCTGCATCGTCGCCTTGTCCGGCCATTTGGGGCGCGTCGCGAAATAGAGGAGGCCGCTCACCAGCGTGCCGGTGCCGGTGCGCCAGAGCACGGCGTTATAGGCGCCGATGTCGATCGACAGCCCCTTCATTAGCACGTCCATCGCCGAAAAGGTCGCGATCCCCGCGCAGGCGATCAGGAAGGGAATGACGGGCGAGGGCGAATCGGGGCGCATGGCCCGCCTCTAGCGGAGGGGTTCGGACTTGCACAATGGAACGAAGCGGCGCAGCATCGCGGCGGGTTGCTGGATGGAGTGGGGCCATGACCAAACCGAGCAAGTTCGCGCATGTCGTCTATATGACGCGGCGCTATGACGAGATGATCGAATGGTACCAAAGGGTGTTCGAGGCCGAGGTCGTGCATCAGGACCCGGCGCTCGCCTTTCTGACCTATGACGACGAGCATCACCGCTTCGCCTTCGCCAACCTCGAGCTGCTGAAGCCCGGCGGCGATGGCGGCCGCGGCGATGTCGGGGTCAATCATGTCGCCTATACGTTCGCGAGTGCGGGCGACCTGCTCGCGACGTACAAGAGGCTGAAGGCCGCGGGCATCACGCCCTATTGGCCGATCCACCACGGTATCGCGCTGTCGATGTATTATCAGGACCCCGATGGCAACCGGATGGAGTTTCAGGTCGACCATGGCAGCGTCGCCGACGGGGTCGCCTATATGAAGAGCGAGCTGTTCGGCAGCAATCCAATCGGCGTCGAATATGACCCCGACGAACTGCTCGCCCGCTATGAAGCGGGGGCGAGCGAGGCGGAATTGATGGCCATACCTGTTGGGCCGCCCGCGGGCATTCCCGCCGAGCACGGGATGGTTTGAGATTTAGCGGAAGGTCGCCTGTCCGGCGCCGTCGATGTTGAGCTTCTGGCCCGAGCAATAGCTGTTCGCGTCGCTGACGAACCACACGACCGCCGCGGCGACGTCGGCAGGAACGGCGACGCGGCCGAAGGGCATTTTGGTATCGAGGTGGTGGATGTCCTCGTTGCCGGTGATCGCACGCGAGAGTTTTTCGCCCATGTCGCTGACGGTGAGCGCGGGGGCGACGATGTTGACGCGGACGCCGTTGCGCAGCTCTTCCTTGGCGAGGGTGAGCGCGAGCGATTCTCCCGCGGCTTTTGCCATCGTGTAAGGGGCACCGTTCGGCGAGTTCACATAGGTCGCGATGCTCGAAATGACGATGATGTCGCTGCGTTCATGCTGGCGGAGTTGCGGCAGCGCGAGGCGGCTGAGACGGTGCGGGCCAGCGGCGTGGACGGCGAAAAGCTTGTCGACTTCTTCGGGGCTCGTGTCGGCGACCGAGAGCCCGCGGCTGGCGATGCCGGCGTTGTTGATCAGGATCGACATCGGCCCGAAGTCGGCCTCGATCGAAGCGACCATGGCGGCGCAAGCGGCTTCGTCGGTAACCGAGGCCTGATAGGCCTTCGCCTTGCGGCCGAGAGCCTGGATGGCCGCGACGGTTTCGGCGGCGGCTTCTTCGCCGCGCGTGTAATTCACCGCGACATCGGCGCCGGCTTCGGCCAGCCCGATCGCGATGCCGCGGCCGATGCCGCGCGAGGCGCCGGTGACGAGCGCGACGCGCCCCGCAAGATTCATCTCTGCCATGTCTCTCTCCCTAATCCATCAGTTCATTATAGATATCGTCGTCGCTGCGGCTCGCGGCGTTGCGCCATTTGGGCGCGGCCTTGCGGTTGAGCACGGTGCCGTCGGCGTCGAGGATCGTGACTGTCGGCGTGCCCTTGATCCGGAAATCGAAACGTTCGGGCACGTCGGGGTTGCGGCCGAGGCCGCGGATATGGGGCATGCCGATATCGGCGTAGACAATCTCGTAGCGGCCGCGCACCGGCGCGAAGCGGTCGGTCCCGAGCAGGTTCGCGAGCCAAGCGCTGTCGTGGCAGCCGTTGGTGCCCATGACGAGGAGGACGCGCTTGCCCGAGGTGCGGGCTGCGGCGAGCGCGGCGTCGATCTGCGCGATCGGGTCGGCGTTGGGATTGAAGGCGTCGGTCTTGTAGGGATCGGCGACGCCGGGGATCGTGCGCGTTTCGGCGGCGACCGCTGGGCTGAGCGGAAGCATGGCTGCGGCAAGGGTGAGGGCGATTTTGCGCGTCATGCTGCGACGATAGGTTTTGCATGACGTTTCCGTCAACGTCAGTTAGCTTCCTTTCCATGAGCTGGAAAAAAGAGACGGACGAGCTCGCGGCTCGGCGCGCGATGGCCGAGAAGATGGGCGGGGAAGAAAAGGTCGCGCGCCAGCATGGGCGCGGCAAGATGGATGCGCGGGCGCGGCTCGCGGGGATTGTCGATGCAGGTAGCTTTCGCGAGATTGGCAAGATCGCGGGGCGCGGGCGCTATGGTGCCGATGGCGAGCTCGAAGATCTGGCCGCGAGCAACTTCATCTTCGGGCGCGCGAATATCGACGGGCGGCCGGTGGTCGCGAGCGCCGACGATTTTACCGTGCGCGGCGGCGCGGCCGATGCGGCGCTGCACCGCAAGTTCGTCCAGTGCGAGGCAATGGCGCATGAATATCGCCTGCCGCTGATCCGCATGATTGACGGCACCGGCGGCGGCGGGTCGGTCAAGACGCTTGAGGATATGGGCTATACCTATATCCCGCACGTTCCGGGCTGGGACCAGATCATCGCCAATCTCGACACCGTGCCGGTGGTCGCGCTCGCGCTCGGGCCGACCGCAGGGCTGGGGGCGGCGCGCGTCGTCGCGAGCCATTACAGCGTGATGGTGCGCGGGCTGTCGCAGCTGTTCGCGGCGGGGCCGGCGGTTGCGGCCGCGATCGGCGACACGCTCGACCGTGAGGAACTGGGCGGGGTCGATGTGCACACGCGCAATGGTGTCGTCGACGACGAGGTCGCGAGCGAGGCCGAGGCTTTTGCGGCGGCGCGGCGGTTCCTGTCCTATCTGCCGTCGTCGATTCACGATCGGGCGCTTCGGACCGAGCCCAACGATCCAGTCGACCGGCGCGACGAGAGCCTGCTCTCGGTGGTGCCGCGCGAGGCGAAGCAGGTCTATTCGATGCGGCGCATCGCGAATGCGGTGTTCGACCAAGGCAGTTTCTTCGAAATGGGTGCGCGCTGGGGGCGGGCGGTGATTACCGCCTTTGCGCGGCTCGACGGCTATCCGGTCGCGGTGCTCGCGAGCGATCCGTCGTACCTCGGCGGATCGTGGGACGCGAAGACGAGCGAGAAGGCTGAGCGTTTCGTGAAGATGGCCGACCAGTTCCGGCTGCCGATCGTCCACCTCGTCGACAATCCGGGCTTCATGATCGGCGGCGAGGCCGAGCGGACAGGGACGATCCGCTATGGCGTGCAGGCGATGAACGCGATCTACCGCGCGACGGTGCCGCTGGCGTCGGTTGTCGTGCGGCGCGCGTACGGGATCGCGGGGAGTGCGATGTCGAACGCCGAACGGTTCCAGTACCGCTTTGCTTGGCCGTCGGGCGACTGGGGCAGCCTGCCGATCGAGGGCGGGGTCGAGGTCGCGTACAAGAGCGAGCTGGAGGCGGCCGAGGACCCCGTCGCGCATCTGGAGGCGATCCGCGATCGGCTGAACCGCGTACGCTCGCCGTTTCGGACGGCCGAGAAATTCGGAGTGGAGGATATCATCGACCCACGCGACACGCGGCCGCTGCTTTGCGAGTTTGCCGATCTGGCGTGGCGCGTTTTGAAATAGCCCGTCCCTTATCGTCATCCCGGACTTGATCCGGGATCCATTTGCGCGATGTTGCCTGGATCCCGGATCAAGTCCGGGATGACGAAAGTGAGAGAGGGGGGGCGATGACCACGCAACGCCATTACGGCATGGACTGGCTGCGGATCGCGGCGTTTGCGCTGCTGATCCTCTATCATATCGGCATGTATTTCGTGCCGTGGGGCTGGCATGTGAAGATCGCTGAGCCGCTCGACTGGGTGCAGGTGCCGATGCTCGCGACGAACAGCTGGCGGCTTCCCCTGCTGTTCCTCGTGTCGGGTTATGCGAGTGCGGCGCTGTTTGCGAAGCTCGGCGGCAGCGGGGCGTTCGTGCAGTCGCGCAGCGCGCGGCTGCTGATCCCGCTGCTCTTCGGCATCCTGATCGTCATCCCGCCGCAGCCGTGGATCGAGCTGGTGACGCAGCATGGTTATGCAACGAGTCTCGGCGCCTTTTGGACCAGCGATTATTTCCGCTTCGGGACGCTCGACGGCATCGTCCTGCCGACCTGGCAGCATCTGTGGTTCGTCGTGTACCTCTGGGTCTATACGTTACTTGCCGCGGCGGTGCTCGCATGGGTGCCGGCGGCTGCGCGCGCGAAGATCGCCGACGGTGCAGCGCGCTGGCTCGGCGGTTGGGGGCTGCTGGTGCTGCCGCTCGCTTGGTGGCTGCTGCTGCTCGTGCTGTTTCCCGATCATGACGAAACGCACGCGCTGTTCGACGACGGGCCGTCGCATCTCCATTATCTGATGCCCTTCTTTGTCGGCTGGCTGCTGCGCGTGCGGCCGCAATTGTTTGCGGCGGTCGCGCGCTGGTGGCGGGTTGCGCTGGGCGTCGCGGTTGCGGCTTTCGCGGTGGTGGCGGGGATCATGTATCTGTGGCTGAGCGGGGCGCAGGCGCCCGAATGGGGGCAGGTGCCGTTCGACATCGCGCATCAGGTGCAGGGCTGGGCGACGATCGTCGCGCTGGTCGGGATTGCCGACACCTATTGGAACCGCGATCACCCCCAGCGGGCGATGCTCGCCGAGGCGGTGTTTCCCTTTTACATCATCCACCAGACGATCATCGTCGTTGTCGGCTGGTATCTGCTGCGCGGCCATGTCGCAGCGTTGCCGTCCTTCCTGATCCTGCTCGCGACGACGGTGACCGGATGCTGGCTTTTCTACTGGATCGGGCGCAGCATCGGCTGGTTGCGGCCGCTGATCGGATTGCAGCGAAAATAAGGGGGAGAGCATGGGCGCTTTGAAAGGCATATTGGCGGTCGTCGGGGTCGCCGCGATCCTTGTCGGTGGGCTGTGGGCATTACAGGGGCTGGACATCGTCCGCTGGCCGGCGAGCAGCTTCATGCTCGGCGACACGACGTGGACGCGCAACGGCGTGATCCTTGCCGTCGTGGGTGTGGTGCTGGTCTGGTTTGCGCGCAAGCGCTGAGCGAGTTTCGATTACAAATGTAGTTGATCTGTATTGCTGATGTGATACACTTCGGTCCGGCCGGGGTTGGATTGGAGACAGGAATGATTCGTTCTTCGCGTATTTTGCCCGCGCTGTTGTTCGCTGCGGGGGCAGTCGCATTGCCCATTCTCGTGCCGCCGCCGGCGTCGGCCGAAGGCGAGGCCAGTGTCAGCGCCAACCAGATCGCCGAAAGCTACGCTGCGCTGCTCGAGCGCGACTATGTCTATCCCGAGACCGGCAAGCGTTATGCCGCGGCGATCCGCGCGGGCATCGCCGCGGGCCGTTATGCGTCCTTGACCGGCGAAGCGTTGGGACAGGCGATCGACAAGGATGTGAATGCGGTGTCGCCCGACGGGCATCTGCGCCTGCGCACGCCCGAGGGGGCGGTCGCCGCAGCGGCTCCGGTGCCGGGCGCCGCCACGCCGGTGCGCCGCCCGCCGAAGGTGCCGGTCGAGCAGGCGGGCTGGATCGCGCCGGGCATCGCCTTTATCCGCTTCAATGTTTTCCCACAGGACGCGGCGGTGACTGCGCAGGCCGCGAAGTTCATGGCCGATCATGCCGATGCCAAGGCGATCATTTTCGACATTCGAACGCATAATGGCGGCGGGCTCGACCAGATGGATGTGATCTTTCCGTGGCTGTTTGCCAAACCGACGCGGCTGGTGACGATGGCGACGCGCGCCTCGGTCGATGCACGCGGCGGGTCGCCGATCGACGGGCTGGCCTCGATGCGGATGGCGAAGGGCGATGCCGGCATGGTGGCGCGCGAACATTGGGCGACGCCGAATGCCGACACGCGGCTGCGCGATGCGAAGGTGTATGTGCTGACGTCGGGCGCGAGCGCGTCGGCCGCCGAGCATTTCTCGCTCGCGATGAAGCACACGGGGCGCGGCACCCTGGTCGGGGCGCCGACCGCAGGCGCCAATCATTTCGGTAGCGGCGAGGATCTGGGCGGCGGATATGGCGCCTTCATCCCGGTCGGGCGGACTTATGATCCCACGACGGGC
>JAESGS010000776.1_pt1 | contig 15266 bp, 15 predicted proteins | sample 9269761 | NCBI WGS metagenome assembly JAESGS01 (sample SAMN15741799, study PRJNA653493) | algae metagenome | isolation source: Cyanosarcina radialis HA8281-LM2 and co-occurring heterotrophs from damp... | place: USA: Makauwahi cave, Hawaii | collected 2011-01-06 | reverse complement strand
CCGTCAGCGCCGTGCGCGTGGACCGCGACCTTCTTGCCGAACAGATGCGCGGTATCGACGATCGCCTTGGCCTCGTCGTCGAACATCTGCTTGCCGAGGCCCGCGCCGATGCGGCTGTTGACCCCGCCGGTCGAGGCAAATTTGATGACGTCGGCACCGCGCCCGATCTGCAGCCGCACCGCGCGGCGGCAGTCGTCGGCGCCGTTGCACGTATTGCCCGCGCCCGCGAAGAAGGGACGCAGCTCGTCGCGATAGCCGAGTGAACCGTCCATATGCCCCGCACTACCCGAGATGCTGTTGCCGGCATCGACGATACGCGGCCCCTGAACCTTGCCCGCGAGGATGGCGTCGCGCAGCGCCAAGGTCGCGCCGTCGCCGTCGCCGAGGTTGCGGACGGTGGTGAAGCCGGCGCGTAGCGTCTTCATCCCGTTCGCCTCGGCATTGAAGGCCTGCGCCGCGGGGCTCAGCGTCACTTCTTCGAGCTGGCCCGCGATGCCGCCCGCGTCGCTGGTGAGGTGGACGTGGCTGTCGATCAGGCCGGGGAGGACATATTTGTCCTTGAGGTCGATCAAGGTCGCGCCGGGGTCGGCGGCCTGATAGCCGTCGGCGATGCTGACAATCTTGCCGCCCTCGACGATGATCGTCGAGGCGCCGCGCTGGGGCTTGCCGGGTTCGGCGAGCAAATGGCCGGCATGGATGACGGTGCGCGTCGGCGCCTGTGCCGCGAGCGGCGAGGCGAGCGCCGCGCTGATGAGCGCGAGCGGAAGAATATAAATCGGCTTCATTCTGGCATCCCCTGTTTTTGAACTGAGGGGTTAAAGCCGATCAGAAGCTTATCGTAAAGCGGAGCGCCGCACCCTGATCGTCGGGCATCGCGGCGATATGGCCGGGGTCCTGCCGCCACCATGTGTTCGCGATCAGATCGCCGCCGAAGAGCGACAGCGCATAGCTTGCCTCGACCACCAGCTCGCGGCCCGTCGGCGCGAGATTGTAGGTGCGGCGGCCGAAGTCGGTACGGCCCGTCGCATAATCGTGCGCGACGGGAAGCGTCAGGTCGATGCCGCCGCGCGCGACGCGCAATGGCTGCGCAAAGCGGAGCGCGGCACGGTCGCCGGGACGTGCCAGATTGGCCTTGGCGATGTCGAAGGAGAAGGCGGTCGACCAGAGTGCGCCGCCGGCGATCAATCCGCGTTGGTCGGGGCGCGTCCACATCTGGCGCCAGTTCGCTGCAATTTGCCAATCATTGCGCATATCGAACAGGAGGCTGGCGTCGCCGACGAGGCTGGTTGCGCCGCCGGCGGCGAACGTCGGGCCGAGGCGGGCACCGAGGAGGCTGTCCGATTCGCGCAGCCAGCTGGCGCCGAGCGCGGTGCGGACGGGGCCGAAGCGGGCGTCCCATGCGGCGCCGATGCGCTGGTAGCGGCTGTCGTGGCGCGAGCGGTAGCGGAGCAGGGGATCATCCTGCCAGCGCGCGCCCGAGACAAAGCCATTCTCCAATATGATATTAACATATTGATTATTAATAATATTATGTCGAATGATCGTGCCGATACCGGGGCTGGCGGCGAAGCCGAGCCCCTCGTGCGCGGCGTCGCCGATCAGCATCGCATGGCCGCTGTCGCCGCGTTCGCCCGCGAGCAGTCCGCCGGTACCGCGCCCGGCGGCGAAACCGACAAGCGTGCGCGCGTCGAGGCGCGTCATGACCGAGGCGGCGAGGGTGCGCGCGCGCTGCGCGTCGTGGAAGGAGAGGCCCGCGAGCGCATCGGTGCCGCCTGTACCCGGCGCGGTGACGAGCGACAGCGCGAGCGAGCGGCTGGCGGCGCTCTGCTGGCGAACGAGCCCGCCGATCGCGCCCGACAATTTGAAGTCGGGCCGCCGCGACGCGAGCGACCCGCCGAAATCGACGTTGAAGGCGCGGCCGAAACTATCGGTGACGAGGCCCCGCGTTCCAGCGCCGCCGGCATCACCCATCGGGCCGCCGAGGATACCCAGCGGCGCGTTCAGCGCGACCACGGTCGACGTGCCGGCGAGCGATGTCGCACCCATCGGCTGGAAGGCGCGCGCAATGTCGAGGATGCCTTGCCCGTAGACGGCATCGTCGCCCGCCGCGCCGGCGTCGCGCGCCGACTGATAGAGAAGCGAGACAATCTGCTGGCTCGACAGGTTCGGGAAGGCCTGCGCGATCAGTGCGACGGCGCCCGCGACCTGCGGCGCCGCGAAGCTGGTCCCGTTCAAAACGAAGACGAAATTGCCCTGCGTCTGGATCGTGCCATTTTCATAGGCGCAGCACACGCCCTCGCCGAGCGCGGTCAGATAGGAACCGGCATAGCCGCCCGCGCGGTTGCTGAACCCCGAGATCGCGCCGCTGTCGTTCACTGACCCCGCGATGACGACGAGACCGCCGCCGGCGTCGCGACGTCCCTGCGCAAAGCGGTCGGGATTGTTCGGATCATTACCGTTCGCGGTCGTGTCGCCCTCGTTCCCCGCCGACACGATGACGATGATCCCCGCCGCGGTCGCGCGCGAGACCGCGCCGCGCAGGGTCGCGCCGGGCGGGTCTTCGCCGCCGAGCGAGATGTTGACGACGCGCGCGCCCGCGCTGACCGCGCGGTCGAGCCCCGCCGCGATCGCACTTTCGGGAAAGCGGCAGCCGCTTTCGTCGTTCGACGGGTCCTCGGTCGCGCAGCTGCCCGGACGGTCGGCGCGCAGCACGAGCAGGTTCGCGTTGAACGCGATGCCGAAGGTGCCCACGTCATTCTTGCCGCCGAGCAGCAGCTGCGCGACGTTGGTGCCGTGCGTACCTTCGCCGTTGATCCCGCGCGATCCCGCAAGATCGGCCGATTGCGACGAGATGCGCCCGGCGAATTCGGGACTGTCCTGATCGATCCCGTCATCGATGACGCCGGCGAGGATATTCTGCCCCGTCGCGCCCGCCTGATAGGCGGTGATCGCACCGTGGAAATTGACCCCGTCGGACATGCGCGTTTCGGCGGTGTTGAAATTGCCCGTCGGCGGCGGGGTAGGCGTCGGCGTGGGAGTCGGGGTCGGGGTTGGCGCGGACGGCGGTGCGGGAATCGGCGAGGGGCGGGGGATCCCGCCACCGCCGCCGCATGCCGTGAGCGAGAGCGCCGTGAGCGAGAGCAGAAGCGGCAAAGGCCGCCCGGTCACCCACCGGATGCTGCTGCGTCGGTTCGCGTCGGCCATCGCCGTACCCCTTTGCCCTGATGCGCGTCTTTTAGCGTGATGGAGGGAAGACGGGTAGCATCATGCGGTTAATTGATCCTCGCCGAACATCTTTCGCCCACCTTGCCCCCGTGCACCCCAGCCTTTATGCGGCCGGCATCATGCCCGCCCCGCTCGACCATATCGACAGCTGGATCTTTGATCTCGACAACACGCTTTACGCGCCGTCGGCGAAGCTGTTCGACCTGATCGACGAACGCATGGGCGCCTTCATCATGCGCCTGCTGAAAGTCGATGCGGTCGAGGCGCGGCGGGTGCAGAAGCAATATTTCCACGATCATGGCACGACGATGGCGGGGCTGATGCGCCACCATGGCGTCGAGCCTGAGGATTTTCTGGTCGATGTGCATGACATCGCGCTCGACCGGCTGAGCGTCGATGCACGGCTGCGCGCCGGTCTCGAGCGGCTGCCCGGACGCAGGCTGATATTTACCAACGCCGATGCCGATTATGCGGCGCGCGTGCTGGAGGCGCGCGGGATCGCCGATCTGTTCGACGGCATCTGCGACATACGGATCACGCGCTATACGCCGAAGCCCGATGCGGCCGCCTATGACATGATGATTGCGCACCTTGCCGTCGACCCGGCGAAGAGCGTGTTCGTAGAGGATATGGCGCGCAACCTGACCCCCGCCAAAGCGCTGGGGATGACGACCGTCTGGCTGGACAATGGCAGCGAAAGCGGCCATCGCGACCACCTGCCGGAGCATGTCGATTTCCACGCGACCGACATCGCCGACTGGCTCGATTCATTGCCTTTACCTTGGGGAATTTCATGACCACCGACCTGCAGAGCACGATCGAAGCCGCATGGGACGCGCGCGAGACGCTGGGGCTGACGACTGAGGGCGCGGTGCGCGATGCGGTCGAGACCGCAATCGCCGGGCTCGACGACGGCAGCTATCGCGTCGCCGAGCGGGACGCCAGCGGAACCTGGCAGGTCAACCAGTGGCTGAAGAAAGCCGTGCTGCTGTCGTTCCGCCTCAACGACATGGAACTCATCGAAGGCGGCCCCGGCGGCGCGCGCTGGTGGGACAAGGTGCCGTCGAAATTCGCCGGATGGGGCGAGAACCGGTTCCGCGATGCGGGTTTCCGCGCCGTCCCCGGTTCGATCGTCCGCCGCGGCGCCTATATCAGCAAGGGCGCGGTGTTGCTGCCGAGCTTTGTCAATATCGGCGCCTATGTCGGCGAGGGGTCGATGGTCGACGCCTGGGCCACGGTCGGCAGCTGCGCGCAGATCGGTGCGAACGTCCATCTGTCGGGCGGCGCGGGGATCGGCGGCGTATTGGAACCGCTGCAGGCGGGTCCGGTGGTGATCGAGGACGGCGCCTTCATCGGTGCGCGCGCCGAAGTTGCCGAGGGCGTGATCGTACGCGAGGGCGCGGTGCTGTCGATGGGCGTCTATCTCGGCGCCTCGACCAAGATTATCGACCGCGCGACGGGCGAGGTCTTCATAGGCGAAGTTCCCGCTTATTCGGTCGTCGTACCGGGTTCGCTGCCGGGCAAGCCGCTGCCCGACGGGACGCCGGGGCCGTCGCTCTATTGCGCCGTCATCGTCAAGCGCGTCGACGCGCAGACGCGCGCGAAGACCGGAATCAACGAGTTGCTCCGCGACTGATCGGAATGCCGAAAGGAGCGGAACGGGCGTCGGAACCGACGCTCGTCGACGGCTGCTGTCCGTTGGTAGACATATTATAACAATATAATTATTGCGAATTATTCGCGATTAGGGAGGGCTTCTGTTTCGATAGCGGCCGCGAGGGGAAATTATGTCGGCCGTTTTTCACGGGTCATCGCTGGCCATATTGGCTTTGCTGTCGGCGGCGCCCGCCGCGGCGCAAGAGCCAACCGGCGACGCGCCGTCCGCGATTCCCGTCCCGGTGAACGGAGCGGAACGCTATACACCCACTGATTTCACCCGCTTTGCGCCGCGCACTGCGCTCGACATGGTCGAGAAGGTGCCCGGATTCCTGATCGTCACCGGCACCAATGGCGGCGAGCGCGGGCTGGGTGCCGCCACCGAAAATGTGCTGATCAACGGTGAGCGGATCGCGAACAAGTCGACCGACGCGCGCACCGCGCTGGCACGCATCACCGCCGCCGAGGTCGCCTATATCGACATCGTCGACGGCGCGGGGCTGAATGTGCCGGGGCTGACCGGGCAGGTCGCCAACGTCGTGCTGATCGCGGGCGCGGGGAGCGGCGGGTATAAGACGACGATCCGCTGGCAACCCGAATGGCGCCCGCGGCTCGACAAGAACTGGCTGAACGGCGAGATTTCGACGACGGGCAAGATCGGCGGCACCAACCTGACCTTGAGCCTGAAGAATGAAGCCAATCGCAACGGCCATTGGGGACCCGAACGTGTTTACGACGGCAGCGGCGTGCTGCTGTTCACGCGCGACGAATTCGGCGCCTATAGCGGCGACCGGCCGCGGCTGTCGGCTGCGCTCGCGCGCACGACGGCGAACGGCAACAAATGGAATTTCAACCTTGGCGGGCAATTGCAACTGCTCGACGAACGCGTCGACAGCGTGTCGGAACGGCCGGCGAACGGCACCGTGCGCGAAGCGTTCAAATTTACCGAGGACGAGCATAATTTCGACATCGGCGGCGATTATGAGCTGGGGCTGGGCAAGGGGCGGCTGAAGCTGATCACCCTGTACCGGTTCGAGCATAGCCCCTTCGTCGACAGCTTCATCGTCGACCGCGAGATCGGCGGGCGGACGGGCGAGCGCTTCAAGCAAAGCGCCGACGAGGGCGAGTCGATCCTGCGCGGCGAATATAGCTGGCGCACCGGCGGCGGTACCGACTGGCAAGTCGCGCTCGAGGGCGCGTACAACACGCTCGACGTCGATTCCGAATTTGCGGTGTTGCAGGCAGACGGCAGCTTCCTGCCCGTCCCCTTTGACGGCGAGCGCACGAAGGTCGAGGAGAAACGTGGCGAGGCGTCGCTGACATGGGGGCGCTCCCTTGCGCCGAATCTGACCGCGCAGGTCAATCTTGGCGCCGAATATAGCGAACTCACTTCGTCGGGCCCGGACGGGCTGACGCGCCGCTTCGTCCGGCCGAAGGGCAAGGTCGCGCTGGCGTGGAAGGTTGGCGGCAAGACTACGATCAACTGGTTCCTCCAGCGCCGCGTCGACCAGCTCGACTTTTTCGATTTCGCAAGCTCGGTCGATGTCGCGAACGGGCAGGGCAACGGCGGCAACGGCAAGCTGGTGCCGCCGATCGTCAATCGTAGCGAACTGGAATTCGTGCAGGACATGGGCGCGTGGGGCAATGCGTCGGTCGCCTTCGCTTACGCCTATGCCGAGGATCTGGTCGATCAGGTGCCGCTGTCCCCGACGACCGAAGGGCGCGGCAATTTGCCGCCGTCGCATCTCTATCGCATCAGTTCGAAGGCGACCTTGCTGCTCGACCGGCTGGGGTGGAAGGGCGCGCGGATCAACAGCGACATTACCTGGCGCCGCAACCGCGTGCGCGATCCGCTGACCGGCGCGTGGCGCGATCAGAGCGAGGGGCAGGAATATGTCGTCGACCTGAGCCTGCGCCACGATATTCCCAAGACCGACCTCGCATGGGGTGCAGGCTATTTCGACGAGCGTTACAGCCCCAATTTGCGGCTCGGCGCGATCGAGAAGGAATATACCGACGGGCCGTTCGTCACCGCCTTTGTCGAACACAAGAATGTTGCGGGCTTCACCGTCAAGCTGTCGTACCGCAACCTTGCCGGGATGAAAGACGGGTTCAACCGCACGGTGTTCGTCGACCGGCGCGATGGACCGGTGGCATTCAGCGAACAGCGATTGCGCAAGTTCGGGCGCTATTTCCAGCTGACAGTGACGGGGACGCTGTAAGCGCCCACCGTCTCCGTGCGAACCTCAACGCTCGCTGAGGTAATAGCGCTCGCGCGCGGTCAGATCGTCGTTCAGCTCATAGACGATCGGCTGGCCGGTCGGGATTTCGAGGCCGGTGATGTCGGCGTCCGAGATGCCCGAGAGATGTTTGACGAGCGCGCGCAGGCTGTTGCCATGCGCCGAGATCAGCACCGTCTTGCCCGCGGCGAGTTCGGGCACGATCGCGGCTTCATAATAGGGTAGCACGCGCTCGATCGTGTCCTTGAGGCTTTCGGCCGAGGGGATGGCGATGCCGGCGTAGCGCGGGTCGGTCGACAGGTCCCACGGCGAACCCGCTTCGAGCGGCGGCGGCGGGATGTCGAAGCTGCGGCGCCAGATCTTGACCTGATCGTCGCCATGCTTTGCCGCCGTCTCGGCCTTGTCGAGCCCGGTGAGCCCGCCATAGTGGCGTTCGTTGAGGCGCCAGTCCTTGGTGACCGGAAGCCAGAGGCGGCCCATCGCCTCGAGCGCGAGGTTCAGCGTCTTGATCGCGCGCGACTGGACCGAGGTGAAACAGGTGTCGGGAGCGATCCCCTTCGCCTTCATCAACTCGCCCGCGGCAACCGCCTCGGCGACGCCCTTTTCGGTGACATCGACATCCCACCAGCCGGTGAAGCGGTTTTCGAGATTCCACTGTGACTGGCCGTGACGGATGAGGATGAGCTGGGGCATTTCGGATCCTTGCGCTGGAGGAGGTGTGCCGCCCTTTAGCGCGGCTTTTCGCCGAACGCCAACCGCCCTCTTGAAATGGTTTCGAGGGCTACCAGATTGTCGTCATCCGGCCGCCGATACGGGGCCGGGTGGCGATCGCGGCGACCGCCGCGGTCCCTGACTTCGCTTTGTAAAAGGAAGAAAGATCCATGCGTAACAGTTTCGACTGGACCCCCTATCGCCGTTCGACTGTCGGCTTCGACCGGCTGTTCGATTTCCTCGAAACCGGCGGTTCGGGCGCCGAAAATTATCCGCCCTTCGACATCGAAAAGGTCGCCGACGACCATTTCCGCATCACCGTCGCGGTCGCCGGCTTCAAATCGGACGAGATCGACATCACCGCGCAGCAGAATATGCTGACCGTCAGCGGCCGCAAGGCGCCGGTGGCCGAGGGCGAGGGGCGCCAGCTCCTCTATAGCGGCATCGCGACGCGCGCGTTCGAGCGCCGCTTCCAGCTCGCCGACTTCGTGCGGGTAGAGCGCGCCGACCTGTCGGACGGCCTGCTCGCGATCGACCTCGTGCGCGAAGTGCCCGAGGCGATGAAGCCGCACAAGATCGCGATCGGCGGCACGCAGCCGACCTTGTTCGATACGGACAAGAAGGCCGCGTAAAGCGACCCTTTAGGTTGAATGAATTTGCGGGGTCCGGAGTCCCTTCCGGGCCCCGTTTTCGTGTTCAGAGCGCGCGCGTCATGAAGCGGCTGAACGGGTCGGGTTTATAGTCGGCGAAAGGCGCGCACTCGGTGAAGCCGTAACGCTGGTACAGCGCGATCGCGGGTTCGAAGGCGCCGCTCGATCCGGTTTCGAGGCTGAGGCGTTCGAGGCCTCGCGAGCGCGCGACATCGATGATGTGATCGAGCATATGCGCGGCGACGCCCTGCCGCAGGAAGGCCTCGGCGGTACGCATCGACTTGATCTCACCGTGCGCAGAATCGAGTATTTTGAGCGCGCCGCAGCCGGCAAGCTCGTCGCCGCGGTGGATCGACCAGAAGGTCACACCGTCGGCGCGCAGCCCGTCGAAATCGAGGAAGTGGCAGCTTTCGGCGGGCGAGTTCGCGAGCATGCCCGCAAAATGCACTTCGAGCAGCGCACGAATGGCGGCGCCCGACAGATCATCCTCGACGATCCGCCAGGCGTCCGCCTTGCGCATCAGAGCAGCTGGTCCAGCGTCGCGAGGCAGGCGTGCGCAAGCAGCTTCGAGCGTTCGGGCGACCAACCGGCGACGGGGTCGGGCAGGTCGCGATTGTCCTTGAACGGCATTTCGAGCGTCATCGACACCGCACCGAAACGTTCGGCAAGCTGCGTCGTCGACATCGACAGATTGGCTTTTCCCGGCGCCGATTGTTCATAGCCGAGGTCGACCTGGAAATCCGGGGTGTTCGCGGCGAGCGCGCTTTCGAACGCCTTATATTTCTCGGTCTGTTCGGCCTTCAGCGACGGAATGCCCTCGAAACCCGCGAGGAAGACCGCGGGGATCGCTTCGTCGCCGTGAACGTCCATCGCCCAATCGACGCCTGTCGCGTCCATCGCACCCCGCACAGCGAGCACTTCGGGGCTGCGTTCGGCGGTCGGATTGTCCCATTCGCGGTTGAGGTTCACGCCGGCGAAATTGGTGCGCAGATGGCCGCGGCACGAACCGTCGGGATTCATGTTCGGGACGATATGGAAGCGGCATTTCTGCCTGAGCGAACGTGCGTGCGGATCGGCGGGATCGACGAGCTTTTCGAGCGCGCCTTCCATCCACCATTCGGCCATGCTCTCGCCGGGGTGCTGGCGCGCATAGAGCCAGACCTGAGTCTCGCCCGTGCCCATTTCGAGGCAATCGATCGGCTGCCCTTCGAGGCTGGTGCCGAGGCAGCGATAGGTCACGCCTTCGCATTCGGCGATCTGCGCGACGAGGTCGTGATGGCGCTCCATCGAATAGGGCGCGAAATAGGCGATGTAGAGAATCGGACTTTCGGCGGTGTGCTGGATCGTCAGCGTGCCGGCATCATAATTTGTATCGAGGCGGAACCAGGTTTCGCGATCGGTGCTGGCGCAGGCGGCGTAGCCCGGCCAGCCGTCGGGGTAGGCCGAATCGGCGAGCCCGGTGATCGCGAGGTCGAGCGCGTCGCCCACGCTGCACGACACGCGAAAATGGAACCACTGGAAAAAGTCCGATTCGCGATCCTTGCGAATCGAAAGGCGTGCCGACGTGCCGTCGACATGTTCCACGACGATATTGCCGCTGTCGAAAGCGGCGTTGATGCTGATGGTCATTTGACGCTGATAGTGCGTCCCGATTCCCCGGGGAAGTCCTTGAATAGTGCGTCTGCCAATTTCGCCGCCGCGAGGCTGGGCTGGCTGGCGGGTGCCTTAACCGGCACCACGGTCACGGCGCGGCCTTCCCACAGGGCCTGCCCGCTCGCGGCATCGTCGATGCGCACCGCGAGCTGAAGATCGGCCATCCGTTTCGGACCGCCGCCGAGATTGACGCCGATGCCGAGCCCGACACCCGATCCGTAGCTGCCGGTCGAACCGCCGACCCCGACCGAGACGGGCGACCGCCTTCCAACCTCTTCGCGGTTCATGCGTTCGAAACCGATGCGCACCTTCAAGGGCGCGCGCACGCCGTCGGACGCCGCGACGAGTCCCTGCCGCTGCAATTGCTGTTCGACCGCGGTGCGGTAGCTGTTCCATTCGAGCGAGGGCGCGTCGATCATCGCCCCGGCGTTACCGAGCGGCGCGGCGTCAACGGTATAACGCGTGCCCGGCGCCCAGCCCGCAGGCGCACTGGCATGGAAGCGCGTGACTTCAACCGGGGGAACCGCGGTGGCGCAGCCACCGAGAGCGAGCGCCGCTGCCGAGAGCAGGGCGACGGAAATTTGACGCGTCATCAGGTTATCATGCGCCAGCAAATATGGCTTGGCAATGAACGGGATGCCTCTGCATCCCGTTCATCGGGTCAACGATAGAAGATGTGGTTGTCGATCTGCGCGATGCGCGTCTTGCGCCAGCCGGGAGAGACATAGCGGGCATGGAAGAAGAGCGCGCCCGGGGCATGGTTCTTCCAGCTGCCGTCGCGCGCGATCTGCGCGATCGCGACGGCGTTGTTCCACTGCGCGGCGTTGCGGACGGCGGGCATCTTGCCACCGCGAACAAAGCTGAACTGGCTCTTCTGGTGGACGACGCCGCAGAGGCTCTTGGGGAAGCGGCCCGACTGCGCGCGGTTGATCACGACATGCGCGACCGCGAGCTGGCCCGGAAGCGATTCGCCGCGCGATTCGAAATAGACCGCGCCGGCGAGGCAGCGCAGTTCGGGATCGATGTCGGCGGGCTTGGGCGTCGCGGCGACGAGTTCGGCGAGCGAATCGGCGGTCACCGGCGCCGGTTTCGGCTCGGGAGCGACATCGTCTTCGATTTTCTTGCTGTCTTCGACCGGCAATTCGGCATCGGTCGAAAGGTCCGCCGCTTCATCCGCGACCGGCGCATCGGCGCCCGGCAGGATGATCGCGGGGAGATTGGCGTCGGCCGCAAGATCGCTTGCAAAGCCCGGTTCCGCCAGAAGCAGCATGGAGGCGGCAGTCATGCCGACGGCAGCCATGCCGGCTACGTTCAAAATGCGACTCATAGTGTCCGTCAAAAGTGCGGCCGATGAACCGAACCTCTCAAAACAGGCGGGGGGCTATGGCCCTGTATCGCCGCCTGCGGTCATCGTCCGACTGCGTGTCCAAACCGTTTTGCCGGGTGCGTTGCATGGGCAGTGCAACCCGCGGATCGACCTACGCGTTATCGAATGGGCGCCAGTTATTGTGCGCCGCAACAGAGTCAAGTTAACGCAGCCCACTCCGCGACGAGTTGTGGCGCATCTGCGATATCCAGTTCAACGAGCCACAGATCGGGATCGGCCTTTCGCCGCCGTTCCTGATAGTTTGCGCGCGATTCACCATCCTTTGCGTCGGTTGGACCGACGGCCTCCCAGATATAGTGGCCATCCATGGAAAAACGGCGTTCGAGCAGCGGTCCCGCTTCACCGCGCTCGCTGCATTGGACGAGGATGATTCCCGACGTGTCGTCGCCTTTGGCGAGCACGGTGGCAAAGCCGCCCGCCGCCTCGGTGCGTCGAAGCAGCAGGTCGACGAGGAAGCGACTTTTCAGCCGCGTCACGGTATGACTTGCAGAGCGGTGTTACGCCGCGTCACGCGTTTCCGTGTCGGCGAGCATCGCATACAGCGCTTCGTCGCTCTTCGCGCCGCGCAGCCGCTCGGCAATCGCGTCGTTGCGCAGCATGCGCGACACGCCCGCGAGCGCCTTCAGATGATCGGCACCCGCGTCGAGCGGCGACAGCAGGATGAAAAGCAGGTCGACCGGCAGGCCGTCGACCGCGTTGAAGTCGATCGGCTTGGCGAGTTGCAGGAACAGGCCGCGGACGCCGCCGAGATCGGCCATCTTGGCGTGCGGCAGCGCGATACCACGACCGAAACCGGTCGAGCCGAGGCGTTCGCGTTCGAGCAGGGCTTCGCTGACTTCGCCGGCATCGAGGCCGAGCGAACGGCTGGCGAGATCGCCCACGAAAGGGAAGAGCGCCTTTTTCGAATCGAGCTGCACATGCGCGCGCACGGTCGCCGGATAAAGAAGAGAAGAAAGATTCATTGCTCGGTCAAATCTTGTTAAACGCCGGCCGCCGCCAGACACTTAGCTGCTGGCAGGCGATCGCGGATCTGTCGTGGCAGGCCCCCCGCCATCCCAGCTGTGGGCATCGTTGGGCGCGGCCCTTAAGCCGGATGGCGGAGAAAATCCAGCCCTATCGTGGTTCGACCCATCCGATCGTCCCGTCGTCGCGGCGATAGACCATGTTGTGCGTGCCGGTCTTGCTGTTGACGAAGAGTAGCGCATTGGTGTTGCGAAGGTCGAGCATCATCACCGCGTCGGACACGCTGCTGCTCGGGATATCGACGCGTGTTTCGGCGATGATCGCGGGCGCATCGCCCGCATCCTCATCGTCGCCGCCGCCGTCGAAGACGATGTAGCTGGCGTTATCCTCGATCTCGTCGACCGTCGGCGAGGGTTCGGCGGGACCGTTGTTGCGATCCTTCAATCGCCGCATATAGCGCCTGAGCTGTTTTTCGATCCGCTCGGCGGCGCCTTCGAATGCGACATGCGCGTCCTGCGCCTGGCCGTGCCCCTTCAGCACCAGCCCCTGCATCACATGCGCGACGATGTCGCACTGGAAACTGTCGTGCGGCCCTTTGCCGAAGGTCGCGTGCGCCCCGATCGCCCGCGAGAAATATTTGTCGGCAATCGCGTTCATCCGATCCGATACGTGCGACTGCAGCGCTTCGCCGGTTTCGATCTGGTGGCCAGAGACGCGGATTTCCATTTTTCTTCTCCTTCTTGGCCGGCGCGATGACTTTAAGGGAGCGTCATCACACCGTATCGAGCCACAGCGGCTGGTTCAGCCCTGCGACAAATTCGGCGTGGCGCGCGAGTTCGGCAGCCGACGCCATATGGGGACGGGGTTCGCGAAAGGGACGGTCGGGGCCGCGGGCGGCAGGGGCCGAAACGACCATCGTTTCCGATACGCCGGCAGATGCCGCAAGCCCAAGGCCGATCTGCCGGCCGCCGGTCATTTCGATATAGAGATGTGCAAGCAGTTCGGCGTCGAGCAGCGCGCCATGCTTGACGCGGTGGCTGCGGTCGATTCCGTAGCGCGTGCAGAGCGCGTCGAGGCTGTGTTTCGCGCCGGGATGCAGCTTGCGCGCCATCTGCACGGTGCAGCACATGCGCGTCACGTCGAGCGCCGGCCGGCCGGCGCGCGCGAGTTCGGCGTTGACGAAACCGAAGTCGAAGGCGGCATTGTGCGCGACGAGCGGCGCGTCGCCCAGAAATTCGATCAGCTCGTCGACGCGAGTCGCGAACAGCGGCTTGTCCGACAGGAACTGGATCGACAGGCCGTGGACCGCCTCGGCGGCGGCGGGCATGTCGCGTTCGGGGTTGAAATAGGCGTGAAAGGTGACGCCGGTCTCGCGGCGGTCGATCAATTCGACGCACCCGATTTCGACCAGCCTGTCCCCGCTCTTGGGATCGAAACCCGTGGTTTCGGTATCGAAAATAATCTCTCGCATCGAGACTTTAATCTGGACCCTATCGGGCGCGGAAACAAGAGGCGATGAATCGAATCTGGCGGTGCGTCTCGCTTTTGGGGCGGCCCGTTTCGATGATGAAGTCGGCGCGCGACCGCTTGACGCGGTCGGGAACCTGCAGTCGGCGGATCGCCTTCAGTTTCGCGGCGGTCATGCCCGGGCGGCGCATCACGCGCTTGCGCTGCATCCAGGCCGGCGCCGAAACGACGGCGATCGCCCCGACCTTTCGCCAGCCGCCTTTTTCGAAGAGCAAGGGGATGTCGAGAACGACGACGTCGCGCGCGCGGTGGCGCGCGAGGAAGCGTTTTTGCGCCCGCCCGACTGCGGGGTGAATTATCGCCTCGAGCGCGGCGAGTTCGTGCGTGTTGCCGAGCACGAGCACCCCGAGTTTCTGGCGGTCGACTCCCTTCGCGCCGGTCGTGCCGGGAAAGCGCGCCTCGATCGCCGCGACGAGCGCGCCGCCCGGGCCCTGCAGCCGGTGCACCTCGGCATCGGCGTCGAACACGGGCACGCCTTCGCGGACAAACATCGCGGCGGCGGTCGATTTCCCCATCCCGATCGATCCGGTGAGGCCGAGGATGAAGGGACGGCGGAGCCGCGAGCCGAGGCGCTTGTTGTGCATCATGCGGTCAGCAGCGCGCGAAGCTCCTCATCGCGGCCTTCGGGGGGCGAGGCGCCAAAGAAGAGTTCGAAGGCGAGTGCGGCCTGGCCGATCAGCATGTCGAGCCCGTCGACCGTATCGAGCCCGCGCGCTTCGGCGGCCTTGAGAAGGTCCGTCTGGAGCGGCGAATAGACGAGGTCGTAGACGATCGCGTCACCCGGGAGCGGCGACAGGTCGAGATCGAGCAGCGGCTGGCCCTTCATGCCGAGGCTGCTCGAATTGACGAGCAGCGATACCGGCGGGAGCTGCGCGTCGAGCGCCACGACATCGCCCTTGAGCCCGAAGGTCGCGAGCAGGCCCATGGCTTTGAGCGGGCTGCGGTTGAGGATCGTGACAGGGCCGACCTTGGCGCGGGCGAGCGCGAACAGCACCGCGCGCGCGGCGCCGCCGGCACCGACGACCGCGACCGGCGCACCCTCGAGATCGAGTTCGGCGAGCGGCGAATAAAAACCAGCGGCGTCGGTGTTGGTGCCGATGAGCGACCCGTCCTTCTGCCGGACGACCGTGTTCATCGCGCCGATCGTGCCGCGGATGTCGCCGGGATCGTCGACGAGATCCATCACCGCCGCCTTGTGCGGCATGGTGACGTTGCATCCGCGCCAGTCGGAATCGCCGCGGCGTTCGGCGATAT
>JAESGS010000769.1_pt1 | contig 15583 bp, 16 predicted proteins | sample 9269761 | NCBI WGS metagenome assembly JAESGS01 (sample SAMN15741799, study PRJNA653493) | algae metagenome | isolation source: Cyanosarcina radialis HA8281-LM2 and co-occurring heterotrophs from damp... | place: USA: Makauwahi cave, Hawaii | collected 2011-01-06 | reverse complement strand
CGCCGATGCCGACCTCGTCGCCTGGGATCCGAAGCGCACCAAGACGATCTCCGCCAAGAGCCAGCAGTCGGCGATCGACTACAACGTCTTCGAGGGCAAGGATGTAAAGGGCCTGCCGCGCTTCACTCTCACCCGTGGTGTCGTCGCGATCGAGGAAAGCACGGTCAAGACCCGCGAGGGCCACGGCGAATTCGTACGCCGCGATCCCTTCCCGGCGGTCAGCTCCGCTCTTTCGACCTGGAAGGAAGTCACCGCCCCGCGCGCCGTCCAGCGCACCGGCATTCCGGCCACGGGCGTTTGAGGCCTCATGTTTCGCGGCTTGCACGTCTTCGCGCCGCTCTGTCCCACCGGACATGTCCCGCCACCTTGGCGGGGCGCTTCGGCCTGCGAGCCGTCAGCCGGGCATGAGGTGATCGAGCTCGGGCAGCAGCACGAGGCTTTCGCGCTGGTTCGGGTCCGTGCGCGCGATGACGGCCGAACAGGGCGCGTTCGAGCGGTTCTCCGGCAGATGCGGCATGCCTGCGGGGATGTAGACCATCTCACCGGCCCTAGCGACGACGTGCTCCTCAAGCCTCTCGCCAAACCAGGTCCAGGCCTCCCCGGAAAGCACGTAGATCGCCGTCTCGTGGCTCTCATGCAGATGCGCCTTGGCGCGCGCACCGGGCGGGATCGTGACGATGTGCATGCAGAGCCCGGTTGCCCCGACTGTCTCCGCCGCAATGCCCTCGAAATAGTTGAGCCCCTGCTGGCCGGCCACGGCGCCTTCAGGACGAACCACGCGACAGCCCGGATTGGATGATCGAGACATGAGCGTTCTCCAGAATTCCCTGAAAAACCAGCAACAAACGGCTTCGCACCCAAATCCGCGATTGCATGTTGCCGGTCCGGATAGCAGTCTGACACAGACCAGCCAGAATGAGTATTCGCCGATGACGTCCAGTACCGCATCCGTGGTTTCGGCCCGGGACCTCTGCCTGACTTTCGAAACCGCCGATGGACCGGTGCATGCGCTGACCGGTGTCAATCTCGACGTCGCCAAAGGGGACTTCGTGTCCTTCATCGGACCGTCCGGCTGCGGCAAGACGACCTTTCTGCGCGTGATCGCCGATCTTGAAAAAGCGACCTCCGGCACGATCAGCGTCAACGGCATGACGCCTGAGCAAGCGCGCAACAAGCGCGCCTATGGATACGTCTTCCAGGCGGCAGCGCTCTATCCCTGGCGCACCATCGAAAACAACATCGCTCTGCCGCTTGAGATCATGGGCTATTCGAAGGAAGAGAAGAAGGCGCGCATCGAGCGCACGCTCGACCTCGTCAACCTCTCCGGCTTCGGCAAGAAGTACCCGTGGCAGCTCTCCGGTGGCATGCAGCAGCGCGCCTCCATCGCCCGCGCACTCGCCTTCGATGCCGACCTGCTTCTGATGGACGAGCCCTTCGGCGCGCTTGACGAGATCGTGCGTGACCACCTCAACGAACAGCTGCTGAAGCTTTGGGCCCGCACCAACAAGACGATCTGCTTCGTCACCCATTCGATCCCTGAAGCTGTCTACCTCTCAACCAAGATCGTGGTGATGAGCCCCCGCCCCGGCCGTGTCACCGATGTGATCGAATCGCCGCTGCCGCGCGAACGGCCGCTCGGCATTCGCGAAACGCCCGAGTTCCTCGAAATCGCCCATCGCGTCCGCGAAGGCCTGCGCGCGGGACACAGCTATGACGAATAGCATCGGCATCCGCCGGGCCGAACAGACCGACATGGCCGCCTGCGCCGGCATTCTCAACCGCTGGATCGACGCGACGGTCTGGATGCCGCGGGTGCACGACCATGCCGATGTCGAACGCTATTACGCCGAGACCGTCTTTGCCGAACGCACCGTGATTTTGGCAGAGGACGATGGCGAGATCGCCGGCTTCCTTTCCCTCTCCGACGACCACCACGTCACCGCGCTTTATATCGACGAGCGGCACCGCGGCGCGGGCATTGGCGCCCGGCTGATCGATACTGCCAAGACTCTGTCACCGGACGAATTGAGCCTGTGGGCCTTCGAACACAACCGTGATGCCCAGCGCTTCTACGAGCACCAGGGCTTCGAGGCTGTACGGCGGACCGACGGCGACAACGAGGAGCAACTGCCGGATATCCTCTATCGCTGGCGCGGCAGAGAGGTGCGGGCATGAACCTTGCCTTCGGCCTCTGGATGCTCTTGGCGACGACCATCTTCCTTGGCGGCGCCACCGCCTCGCGCGCCTATGTCTCCAACAATCACCTCGGTATGCTCCTGCTCGCACTCGGGCTCTACGTGGTCGGCAACATCATCATGGTGAAGCTGATGCGCGAAGGCGGTCTGGGGCTGGCGATCTCGCTGTCGGCGATCGTGCAGCTCGTCATGGTCAATGTCATCGCCTTCATGGTGTTCGGCGAACGATTGAGCCTCACACAGGCCGCCGGTGTGCTTCTCGGCATCGTCGCCATGGGCCTGATGTTGTTCCCCGCAAGCGGAAAGGCGTGACGATGCAGGAACCAAGTTTCATCAGGGACAAGTTGGTACCGGTCGGCACCGTCGTCCTGCTGCTGATCGCCATCTGGTATGTCGCGGTCATCTTCCTCAACGCCCCCTTCGAGCGTGATACGGCAGCCCGCGCCGGCACCGAGATCGGCTTTTCCGAAATCATGCGCAATACCATGGCGCAGGAACGTCCGGTCCTGCCGGCACCGCACCAGGTGATCGCCGAGATCTGGGATACCACCTTCAACAAAGCGATCACCTCCAAGCGCAGCCTCGTCTACCACGCCTGGATCACGCTCTCGGCAACCCTGCTCGGCTTCGGCATCGGTGCGGCACTCGGCATCCTCCTGGCAGTCGGCATCGTGCACAACCGCGCCATGGACCGCTCGCTGATGCCCTGGGTCATCGCCAGCCAGACCATCCCGATCCTCGCGATTGCGCCGATGATTATCGTCGTCTTGAACGCCATCGGCATTTCCGGACTTTTGCCGAAGGCGCTGATCTCGACCTATCTCTCCTTCTTCCCGGTCGTCGTCGGCATGGTGAAGGGCCTGCGCAGCCCGGAGACGATCCAGCTCGATCTGATGCACACCTACAATGCCTCCTCGGCCCAGACCTTCTGGAAGCTGCGCTGGCCGTCGTCGATGCCCTACCTCTTCACCTCGCTGAAGGTCGCCGTCGCCATCTCGCTGGTCGGCGCCATCGTCGGCGAATTGCCGACCGGGGCGGTCGCAGGTCTTGGCGCCCGGCTGCTCGCCGGCTCCTACTACGGCCAGACGGTGCAGATCTGGGCCGCTCTGTTCATGGCGGCGGCTCTTGCCGCAGTCCTCGTTATGATCGTCGGCTTCGCTCACACCGCCGTCCTCAAGCGCATGGGAGCCAAGCCATGAACCTTCCCGTCCTTGCCGCCGCGATCATCTTCTGGCTCGCCGCCTGGGCCTTCAACGAATGGCTGGTGCGCCAGAACTTCCAGAGCGCGGCCGCAAACAGCGCCGCCCGCTTCGCCGTACCGGTGATCTTCGGCATCACGATCCTGGTTCTCTGGGAAGGCATCGTCCGCGGCTTCCAGGTCCCCTCCGTGCTGCTGCCGGCACCCTCGATGATCTGGCAAAAACTGATCAACTCGCTGCCGACGCTCGGCGCCGATTTCCGCCAGACCTTCCTGAAAGCGGTGTTGATCGGCTATGCGCTCGGCTGCGGCCTCGGCTTCGCCGTTGCGATCCTGATCGACCGTTCGCCCTTCCTGCAGAAAGGCCTCCTGCCACTCGGCAATTTCGTCTCGGCCCTTCCCGTCATCGGGGTCGCCCCGATCATGGTCATGTGGTTCGGCTTCGACTGGCAGTCGAAGGTCGCCGTCGTCGTCATCATGACCTTCTTCCCGATGCTGGTGAACACTGTTGCCGGCCTTGCCGCCGCCAGCCACATGGAACGCGACCTGATGCGCACCTACGCCGCCTCCTGGTGGCAGACGCTGGTCAAATTACGCCTGCCGGCCGCCTGGCCGTTCATCTTCACCGCGCTCAAGATCAATTCGACGCTGGCGCTGATCGGCGCCATCGTCGCCGAGTTCTTCGGGACCCCCATCGTCGGCATGGGGTTCCGGATTTCCACGGAAGTGGGACGCATGAATGTCGACATGGTCTGGGCCGAGATCGCCGTTGCGGCGGTCGCCGGTTCCGCCTTCTACGGGGTGGTCGCACTCATCGAGCGCGCCGTCACCTTCTGGCATCCCTCCATTCGCGGAGGGCGCGCCTGAGCCTGCTTGAAGAACTTAAATAAAACGAAGTAAAAACAAGAGGGAACTGACATGAACAAAAGACTTGCATCGCTTCTCGCCGCAGGCGTCTTTTCGCTCGCAGCGTTCCAGGCTGAAGCTGCCGAAAAGGTGACGCTGCAGCTGAAGTGGGTGACCCAGGCGCAGTTTGCCGGCTACTACGTCGCCAAGGACAAGGGCTTCTACGAAGAGGAAGGCCTCGACGTCGACATCAAGCCCGGCGGTCCGGACATCGCCCCGGCCCAGGTGATCGCCGGCGGCGGCGCCGACGTCATCGTCGACTGGATGCCGTCAGCCCTTGCCACCCGTGAAAAGGGCGTGCCGCTCGTCAACATTGCGCAGCCGTTCAAGAAATCCGGCATGATGCTGACCTGCCTGAAAGAGACCGGCGTCACCAGCCCCGACAAGTTCAAGGGCCAGACCCTCGGCGTCTGGTTCTTCGGCAACGAGTATCCGTTCCTCTCCTGGATGGCGCACCTGAAGATCCCGACCGACGGCGGCCCGAACGGCGTGACGGTGCTGAAGCAGGGCTTCAACGTCGACCCGCTGATCCAGAAGCAGGCAGCCTGCATCTCCACCATGACCTATAACGAGTACTGGCAGGTCATCGACGCCGGCATCAAGACGGACGACCTGGTGACCTTCAAGTATGAAGACCAGGGCGTGGCGACGCTCGAAGACGGCCTGTACGTACTTGAGGACAAACTCAAGGATCCCGCCTTCAAGGACAAGATGGTCAAGTTCGTCCGCGCCTCGATGAAGGGCTGGAAATATGCCGAGCAGAACCCGGACGAGGCCGCCGATATCGTTCTTGAGAACGATTCCACCGGCGCCCAGACGGAGAAGCACCAGAAACGCATGATGAGCGAAGTGGCGAAGCTCACCGCCGGCTCCAACGGTTCGCTCGACGAAGCAGACTACAAACGCACCGTGCAGTCGCTGCTTTCGGGCGGCTCCGATCCCGTGATTTCCAAGGAGCCCGAGGGCGCCTGGACACATGAGATCACCGACGCCGCCTTGAAATAAGCCCTGTCTCCGCAACGCAAAAGAGGGTCGCACGGCTCAGTATCGTGCGGCCCTCTTCCGTTTTCTTAGCGGTCGTTCGCATCCGCCAAGTTGCTGCCGGGTACCGGGCGTGGGGGTGGTAATCCGGCGAACAACGGCGCTACCTTTGCTTGCCATTGTCAAGATCGTGTCAAGATCGCAACCATAACCGCAGAACGAACGGAATATTGAGGCACCATCACTTCGTGCACCCTTGTAAGCGTCGAAGGCCGAGATTACATAGGCCACGATGTTTGTTGGAGGCAGGCATGATGGAGGACGTCTTTTTTCCAGTGCATTGCCTGCGGTAACCGGTCCCAGTTCCGCCCGCGTTTACGGTCTGATACCGTGCACGCGGAGCGCGAAGTGAGGAAGACGCCATCTCCTGTTCCCGAGCACTTGCTGGGACCTTGTGGCGGTGCGGTAAAATAGCCTGATTGCCCGTGGATCCTGCGTCGAGCGGAGATCCGCTCGATATTGTTTCCATTGCCGGGACTGTGAAGCCGATGGCTCAAAAAGTATTGCCTGTTCTCAGCGTGTGCGCTGCGATGACGTTTGGTTCGCTTTCATCGGTTTGGGCCGAGGAAGCCACGCAACCGGCGCCAAAGCCGAGCCTTCCCTCCATAGTCGTGACGACGGCGGTCGACCAACAGATCAGCGACCGTGTGGTCGCGACCGGCACCGTTCAGGCGGTCGAGCAGGTCTATGTCGCCCCGATGGTCGATGGCCTTTCCATCCGCTCGCTCAATGTCGATGTCGGTGACAAGGTCGAAGCCGGCGCGGTGCTCGTGGTTCTCAACGACGATGCACTTCGCTTGCGCAAGAGCGAGCTTGAAGCAGCACTCGCCAAGGCCGATGCCGGATTGGCGCAGCTGAACGCCCAGCTCACCGAAACCAGGGCCAACAACGACGAGGCCAAGCGGGTCAGCGATCGTGCCGCGGGGCTTTCCAAGAACGGCACCGTCTCGACGGCGGAAGCGGACCGCGTCCGGGCGCTCGCCATCGCGATGCAGGCCCGGGTCCGCTCCGCCGAGCAGGCCGTGGCTGTTGCCACCGCAGACATCAAGGTGGCGCAGGCCCAGATCGACGACATCGACCTTCGCCTCGTCCGCACCGAGGTCAAGGCCCCCGTCGCCGGCGTGATCTCCGCCAAGAACGCCAAGGTCGGCGCGATTGCCAACGGCAGCGGCGAGCCGCTGTTTGCGATGATCCGCGACGGCGCGATCGAGATGAAGGCAGACGTCGCCGAGGCCGACATCATCAAGCTTGCGGTTGGCCAGCCCGCGGTCGTGACGCTTGCCGGCGGCAACACCAAAGTCGAAGGGTCGATCCGCCTGATCGCTCCGACCGTCGATCCGGTCAGCCGCCTCGGCACTGTTTTCATCACTCTCAACGACACCACGAAGGCGCGCGCCGGCATGTATGCGAGCGCACTGATTACCGCCGAGCAGAAGCAAGCGGTGGTCCTGCCACAGACGGCCGTCACCAACGAAGACGGCCGGACGATCGTTCGTAAGGTCGAAAACGGCGTCATCCGTATTCTGCCGGTCAAGACGGGGATTTCCGACGGAAAGTTCGTCGAGGTGCTCGAAGGGCTGGTTGCGGGCGAACAGGTCGTGGCAAGAGCCGGCGCCTATGTCCGCGACGGCGACCACATCAACCCCGTCAAGTCTGCTGAACCAGCGACAAACTGACAGGAACCGTGACCATGAACTTCTCAGCCTGGTCCATACGCAATCCGATCGCGCCGATCCTCGCTTTCTTCGTTCTGATGGTGCTCGGCTATCAGTCGTTCGTGTCGCTGCCGATCACCCGCTTCCCCAACATCGACGTGCCGATCGTCTCGATCAGCGTCGCCCAAAGCGGCGCGTCGCCCGCGGAACTTGAGACGCAAGTCACCAAGGAAATCGAGGACGCGGTCGCCAGCGTCACCGGCGTCGATCATATCCAGTCAACGATCAACGACGGCACATCGACCACCGCGGTGATCTTCCGCATGGAAGTGCCCACGACCCAGGCGGTGCAGGACGTCAAGGATGCAATCGACCGCATCCGCAGCGACCTGCCGACCTCGATCGAGGAGCCGATCGTCTCCAAGGTCGACGTCGAGGGCCAGGCGATCCAGACCTTCTCCGTCTCTGCACCGGGCATGTCGCTCGAAGAGCTCTCCTGGTTCGTCGACGACGTCATCAAGCGTGAAATCCAGGGCAAGAGCGGCATCGGCCGCGTCGATCGCTACGGCGGAGCCGACCGCGAAGTTCGTGTCGAACTCAACGAAGACAAGCTGAACTCGCTCGGCATCACCGCAGCCGACGTCAACGGCCAGCTTCGCCGCATGAACATGGACCTCGGCTCCGGCCGCGGCCAGGTCGGCGGCAGCGAGCAGGCTATCCGCACGCTCGGCGATGCCCGCAACGTCGACCAGCTTGCCAATACGATGATCTCGGTCCCGAGCGGTCGTTTCGTTCGCCTTTCCGAACTCGGCACCGTCACCGACACCTATGAGGAGCCGCGCTCCTTCTCGCGCTTCAACGGCACCCCCGGCGTAACCTTCGCGGTCTTCCGCGCCAAGGGCGCCAGCGAAGTCAGCGTCGCCGAGACGGTCGCCAAGTCGCTCGAGAAGATCCGTGCGGCGAACCCGGATGTCACCATCGAGATGGTCGATGATTCCGTCTATTTCACCTACGGCAACTACGAGGCAGCCCTTCATACGCTGATGGAAGGCGCACTGCTCGCCGTCATCGTCGTCATGCTTTTCCTTCGCAACTGGCGCGCCACGCTGATCTGCGCGGTCGCCCTGCCGTTGTCGGCAGTCCCGACCTTCTGGGTGATGGAACTGCTCGGCTTCTCGCTCAATCTCGTCAGCTTCCTCGCACTGACGCTCGCGACCGGCATCCTCGTTGACGATGCCATCGTCGAGATCGAGAACATCGAGCGGCATATCCATATGGGCAAGTCGCCCTATCGCGCAGCGATTGAAGCGGCTGATGAAATCGGCCTCGCGGTGATCGCAACCACGTTCACGATCATCGCGGTTTTCATCCCGGTGTCGTTCATGCCCGGGATTGTTGGCCAATACTTCATCCAGTTTGGCCTGACCGTGGCCGTCTCGGTCTTCTTCTCGCTGCTCGTTGCACGCCTGATCACGCCTGTCATGGCCGCCTATATGATGCGTCCTTCCAAACTTGACGGGCATCATGCCGAAGACGGCACTCTGATGCGCAGCTATACGCGGCTCGTTCATGCGACCACGAAGCGCTGGTACATGCGCTACCTGACGGTGCTCATCGCGATCGGCGTGACCGTGGCCTCCATGGTCGCTCTGTTCATGTTCGTGCCCGGTGGGTTCCTGCCTCCGGACGACACATCGCGTGTCAGCCTGTCCGTCGAACTGGCGCCGGACGCCATGCTCGAAGACACCGACCGCACGACCGCGCAAATCTACGAAAGGGTCAAGGACCTGGACGGCGTCGAAAGCGTCTTCGTGCTTGGCGGCGCCTCGCCGAAGGGCGACCTGGAACTGCGCCGTGCCACCGTCACGGTGCTTCTTGAAAAGCGCGACCACTCGCTCCTCAACAAGGTGGTAAACGACGTCTTCGGCAGGATACCGATGATCGGCCAATATTTGCCGAAGTTGCCGCCATCGGGCCGTATCATCCCGCAGTCGCAGATCGAGAAGGAGATCTTTGCCCGTGTCCGTGACTTGCCGGATGTGCGGGTGATCAAGCTCAACGACCGCGGCGAGCGGGAGCTGTCGTTCAACCTGTTGTCCAACAACGAGACCGATCTGGACAAGGCCGTCGGCATTCTGGAAGGAAAGCTGCGCAGCGATCCGCTGCTCGCCAATGTCAGCCCGGACGGAGCACTTCCGCGTCCCGAGCTGCAGATCCGTCCGCGCGACGAGCAGATGTCGCGCCTCGGCATCACCACCGCTCAGATCTCGGAAGTCATCCGCGTCGCCACCATCGGCGACATCGACGCTGCCCTGACGAAGATTGCGCTTGATGGCCGGCTGATCCCAATCCGCGTTCAGATCAACCGCGATTTCCGCACGGATATCGCCGCGATCCGCAACCTGAAGATCCAGACCGCTTCCGGAATGACGGTACCGCTGTCGAGCGTTGCCGACATCAACTATTCCGAAGGGCCAAGCTCGATCAAACGTTACGACCGCAACCGCGTCGTGGCGCTCGGCGCTGACCTGCCGATCGGCGTGGCGCTCAACACCGCCTCCGCCCGCTTTCTGCAGATTGCCGACGAAGCCAAGATGCCGTCCACGGTTCAGCTGCTCAAGAGCGGCGACGCGGAGGTCGAGGAGGAGATGCAGCAAAGCTTCGTCAATGCGATGCTACTCGGCCTGATGCTGGTTCTGGTTGTGCTGATCCTCCTGTTCAAGGACGTGATCCAGCCGTTCACCATCCTGTTCTCGCTGCCGCTTGCCATGGGTGGTGTCGCAGCCGGACTGATCCTGACCCAGAACTCGCTGTCGATGCCGGTGCTGATCGGCATCCTGATGCTGATGGGTATCGTCACGAAGAACGCCATCCTGCTCGTCGACTTCGGTATCGAGATGATGCATCACGGCATGGACCGGACGCAGGCGATGATCGAAGCGGGCCGCAAGCGCGCCCGTCCGATCATCATGACGTCGATCGCGATGTCGGCCGGCATGCTCCCCTCCGCGCTCGGCGTCGGTGAAGGCGGCTCGTTCCGTGCCCCAATGGCCATCGCGGTGATCGGCGGCATCATCGTCTCGACGATCCTCAGCCTCGTCGTCGTCCCCTCCTTCTTCCTGATCATGGATGATCTGTCGCGCTTGCTCGCCTGGGCCTTCGGGCGCTTCGTCGGCAAGAAGGACGAGGAGAACCTGCCTCTCGACCGCGAAGCCCTGACAGGCCTCGTCCAGGAGCAAGGCAAGACGATCGAGGCCCTGGAAGACCGGCTGAAGACACTGGAAACGGACCAGACCAAGGGACGGTCCGGCGGCAAGGTCATCAACCACCCGGCGCTCGCTGCCGAGTAGAGGCTCTCCATCCGGGGCGGCCACAATTCTAAAGCAAGCCCGCGCCCTGCAAGCGCGGGCTTTTTGTTATTTCTATTTGATCGAGGTCAAACCACGATCTGCAAAGCCCTCTACCCTAGCACTGGATTTTACTCAGGACGGGTACGATGAAGACGTTGCGATTGAACTCGAACGACAGGGCGGTGCTGCTCGGCTCCTGCTTTTTCGAAAAGCTGCCGGCGGCGGCATCGGGCGCCATTCTCGATGATGTCGTGGTTTCCACCCACGAGGAGCACGACATCCTCTTTGGCCAGGGCGAGGCACTGGAACAGGTCTTCTTCGTCCTTTCCGGTCTGGTGCGCCTTTACCGGCTGGGCAAGGACGGGCGCGAGGCGGATATCGCTGTCTTCCCGAAAGGCGAGTTGTTCGGCGAAAGCGCCATGTTCCTTGGCAACCGCGCCACCGCCAACGCCCAGGCGATCGAGACGACGATGCTTGCGCGGATCGACAGCCGCAGGCTTCGCAAGCTGGCCGAACAGACGCCCGAGATCGCCGATGCGCTGATGCAGCTTTTGTGCCGGCACGCGCAGATGGCGGAGGATTGCCTGGCCGAAGACCGGCTGCTCACGGCACCGCAGCGGGTCGCGAGCTATATCCTCGGCAATTGCCCCGATGGCATTACCAACTTTTCCTTCCGCCTGCCCTTCCAGAAGAATGTGCTGGCCGGCAAGTTGGGCCTGGCGCCCGAGGCACTGTCGCGCGCCTTCTCGGCGCTTCGCCGCTCCGGCGTCACCGTCAAGGGCCGCGTCATCGAGATCCACGACCGGCAGGCGCTGGAGCGCTTCTGACGCGCTGACGAAGGTTCAGGCGCCAGAAACAACAAAAGCGGACGGCGTCAGAGGCCGCCGTGCAGCGTCAGGAAATCGACGATCCGGTTGATGCCGTCGCCGCGCTTCATGTCGGTAAACACGAAGGGCTTTTCCGCCCGCATGCGCGTCGCATCCCGCTGCATCACGTCGAGATCGGCCCCGACATAGGGCGCCAGATCCTTCTTGTTGATGACCAGAAGATCCGATTTGGTGATGCCCGGACCGCCCTTGCGCGGGATCTCCTCGCCCTGGCAGACCGAGATGACATAGATCGTCAGGTCAGCGAGATCAGGCGAAAAGGTCGCCGCGAGATTGTCACCGCCGGATTCGATGAAGACGACATCGAGATCGGGGATGCGGCGGTTGAGATCGGCGATCGCCTGCAGATTGATCGTGGCGTCCTCGCGGATCGCCGTATGCGGGCAGCCACCGGTCTCCACCCCGACGATGCGATCGGACGGCAGCGCCTGCATACGCACCAACGCCTCGGCATCTTCCTTGGTGTAGATATCGTTGGTGACGACGGCGACGGAGTACTTCTCCCGCATCGCCTTGCAGAGCTTGTCGGTCAGCGCCGTCTTGCCCGAGCCCACCGGCCCGCCGATGCCGACGCGAAGGGGACCGTTCTTCGATGCCATCTGGATGTCCTTTCAAGGTGGAAGCAATTGCAGGGAAAGTGTGAAGCAGCTTTCCGTCTGAAATTGCGCAGTTCTATAGATTACGAACGGAAGAGCCGCGAATGCAGGCTCTCGTGCCTGAGCGCCGAAATATCCGCTGTCATCGTGGCCGAGCCGAGATCGTCGAGCGAGGCGCCGGCGGCCTTGACGGCTGTCGCCGCGATGACCGGTTCGAGCGCTGCGATGACGCCGACGCCATCGCGCTGGCCGATCACGCCGCAACGGATCGCCACCGAGACGGCGTTCGCGACCGAGGCGTTGAGATAGGCGGCAAGCGCCGGCTCGAGGCCCGTTTCATGAGCGCCGGCGACGGCACCGACTGCGACCGGATAGGCGACACTTTCAGGCAGCGCATCGAGAACCGGATGCGGCCACGAGCGCGCCGCTGCCAGAAACGCCTGGCCCTGCAGCATGGTTTCCATATGGCGCTCGCGGCCTCCCGCCAGGGCTTCGGCAAGCTCTGCCGCCGCAGACAGCCGGGCATGGTCGTTCACGGCACGATAGCTCTCGGCCAGAAGCAGCGCATCGTTCCAGCCGGAACCCAGAGAGATGACCGTCTCCAGCCAGTTGCGAAGCTCGCCGGCGTCGCTCACCAGACGGTCGTGAACCGCCTGCTCGAGGCCGCTGGAATAGGAAAAGGCGCCGACTGGAAAAGCCGGTGACATCCATGTCACGAGGCGAAGAAGCGCTTGCGTGTCGACCCGCTCAGCCATGGTGGTGATGATTATGGCCATGGTTGTGGCCGCCGGCATGGTAGGCGCCGCGCAACGGATGGAAAGGCAGCGAAACCTCGCTCACCGCCGCGCCCAGGCCTTCGAGCATCTGGCGGATCACCGGATCGCGGGCAATCAGGATGCCGCCTTCTTCGAACTGTGCCGGCAGGTGGCGATTGCCAAGATGCCAGGCAAGCTCGATCAGATGCATCGCGTCGCGCGGGCGGATCTCGTAGAGCGCCTCGGGCGCGGCAACGATGCGGATATGGCCGCCCCCTTCAAGCACCAGGAGGTCGCCATCGGCGAGCATCACCGCTTCCTTGAGATCCAGCATCACCACATCGTCGTTTTCGAGATGCAGCAACTTGCGGCGCAGATGCCGCGCGTCGTGCGTCAATGTCACACTATGAAGCGGCGCAATATCGGCCGGTCCCGGCGAGAGGACCTCTGTCGAACGATAGGGCATCGTCAGAGAACCTCGACCTTTTCCGGCGTCACGAGCTCGAGGCGCGCCTCGACGAGCAGGTCGGCCACCGCCGCCTGAAAGGCCTTCAGATGGGGTTCCTCGAAATGCGCGTCGACGGCTGCCTTATCCTTCCAGGTTTCGACAAAAACCAGCGCATCGGGCTCGGCCGGCTTGCGGTAGAGATCGTAGGTGATGCAGCCGGCCTCCCGCCGGGTGGCCTCGATCAGCGGTGTTGCCAGCGACACCACCTCATCCCCCTTGCCGGGGTGTGCGGTCAGGTAGGCGATAATGTAAACCATTGAACCCTCGATATCTTTTCTGTCGGCTACTTTAGCAAGAAAAAGCCCTGGCGCCAGCGGCGAGCGCGGCTTTTCAGGCGCTTGCGGCGGCTGCACCACGCAAGAAAAAGCCCGAAGACCGGATCCGATCTTCGGGCTCTTTCCAATCAGGAACGATAGGTCGCTGCCATCAGGCGGCGAGCTTCTGGGACTTCAGCGTCTCCAGAATGTTCTGCGGCGAGGAAACGCCATAGGGGTCGCTGTCGCAGTTGTCGGAATAGCCCTCTTCCTCGAACCACTGCTCGACAACGCCGTTGTTGACGACGGCAGCGTAGCGCCAGGAGCGCATGCCGAAGCCAAGATTGTCCTTGGCGACGAGCATGCCCATCTTGCGGGTGAACTCACCCGAACCGTCCGGGATCAGCTTGACGTTTTCGAGGCTCTGGGACTTGCCCCAAGCGTTCATGACGAAAGCGTCGTTGACCGAGATGCAGTAGATTTCGTCGACGCCTTCGGCGCGGAAATCGGCCGTCAGCTTTTCGAAATCGGGCAGCTGGAAGGTCGAGCAGGTCGGCGTAAACGCGCCCGGCAGCGAGAACAGCACGACGCGCTTGCCTGCGAAGTAATCGTCAGAGGACACGTCCTCCCAGCGGAACGGGTTCGAGCCGCCAACGGCCTCGTCGCGAACGCGGGTGCGGAACGTTACAGCGGGTACTTTTCTGCCAAGCATCGTCATCTCCTTTGGACCACGATGATTTGGATCGGTTCGACCAAAATCATGAACGTGATCGTCTCTTGTAAGTTAGAGCGGGATACATGCGGAGAACCGCAAACCGCTCTGGCGCAGCTCTCGGTCGGCAGGTCTTGGGAGGATTGCTGGCAACCGAGGAAGGTCAGCCGTCTTCCTATCGGATATTGCGCTGCGACGCAGCACGAAAGGCCCCAATTCACATGCGAGCATGGCAGCCATGCGGTGGCCGCATGGCTTTCGCCTGCCAATCATTGCTCAATTGTGGAGCCGCAGCGACAGCCCGAGGCTTGGCGGGACCGGATTCCACAGGCCCGTTCGCAAGCCCGCCTCACGCAACGCCCGCGCCGTCCAAGTGTTGCAGCCGAAGAGGGCGTTGAAACTGCCTCCGGCCTCGAAGAAGCGATCGTTGCCGTTGTAGGAAAAACCCTCGATCGAAACGACAGCTCCGGCCTCGCGGGTAAAGCTCTCGGAAATAAAGCCGAGCAGCCGATCGTATCCCGCTTCGTCCAGCTCGAAGCCGGTGACGGCCGCCTGCGGCTCGACGATCCGGCCGGCGATATCCACATGCATCACCGACCGATCGACGGTCAGCGCCTTGAACACGGGCCCGGGCTTCAACTCAGACCAGGTCGGCGTTTCCAGATAGAAGGACCGCCCGCCCCAGCCAAAGATCAGCCATTCAGCCTGCGGATGAGAAAGCGGCACGCCGGCCGCCTCGACAAAGCCGAACCGCGCTCGAATCTCGTCCGTCAGGGGTATGGCGATGTCCGTGTGGATCGGGCCGGAAAGCAGAAGGATGCGCGTGCCCCCTACTCCCGCCGCAGAGGCGGCGACCGGCAGCAGCGGCCGCGGCAGCAAGGTTCCGGCAAAGACGGTAAGCACCGCCGCCAGCAGGCCGAAGAAAGCCCATTTCAGGCCACGCTTCATTCCCTGTCCCTGCTTGTTCAGAACAGGAAGTAGCGCTGTGCCATCGGCACGACCGTCGCCGGCTCGCAGGTCAAAAGCTCGCCGTCGGCGCGCACCTCATAGGTCTCCGGATCGACCTCGATATGCGGCAGCAGGTTGTTGTGGATCATCGATGCCTTGCCGATACTGCCACGGGTGTTGCGGACCGCCACAAGCTGCTTGGCAACGCCGAGCTTGGCGGCAAGGCCGGCGTCGAGCGAGGCCTGCGACACGAAGGTCACAGACGAACTCGTGCGGTTCTTGCCGTAGGCGGCAAACATCGGCCGGTAGTGCACCGGCTGCGGTGTCGGAATGGAGGCGTTCGGATCGCCCATCGGCGCCATCGCGATCGAGCCGCCGAGAAGCACGAAGTCGGGCTTCACGCCGAAGAAGGCTGGGTTCCAGAGCACGAGGTCGGCGCGCTTGCCGACCTCGATCGAGCCGATCTCATGGCTGAGACCGTGAGCGATCGCCGGGTTGATCGTGTATTTGGCGATATAGCGCTTCACCCGGAAATTGTCGTTGTCGCCCGTTTCCTGCGGCAGCGGCCCGCGCTGACG
>JAESGS010000768.1_pt1 | contig 15599 bp, 18 predicted proteins | sample 9269761 | NCBI WGS metagenome assembly JAESGS01 (sample SAMN15741799, study PRJNA653493) | algae metagenome | isolation source: Cyanosarcina radialis HA8281-LM2 and co-occurring heterotrophs from damp... | place: USA: Makauwahi cave, Hawaii | collected 2011-01-06 | reverse complement strand
CGGAGAAAACCAAGAAGAGATTTTGAGGAGTTGTCTTTGAACTCTTCTTGGTTTTCTCCGCGCCCTCTGCGCCCTCCGCGGTGAAATCGGTTTTAATTTGCCTTCCGCAATCGTGCCCAGTACCCGCCGTCGCCGGGGCGGCCGGGGACCGCGGCGTGTTCCACCTCCAGCGTCAGCCCCTTGATCGCCCGTCGCACGGCCGACACCACGCCCTGGTTCTCGTCCCGCTCGATGCTGCACGTCGAGTAGACGATGACGCCGCCGGGCTTCACGCGGTCGATGGCGTTCAGCAGCAGCCGCGTTTGTAGGCGGATGAGGAACTCGAACTCGCGGGGTTGGATCCGCCAGCGGACCTCCGGCCGGCGGCCGAGGACGCCGGTGTTGCTGCACGGCACGTCCACCAGGGCCGCGTCGAACGGCCCGGCCGGCGGCTCCTCGGTCTCCTTCAACAACTTCGTTTCAACGATGGAAACGCCGAGCCGCTGACACAGCGCTGTCACCGTGTCGAGCCGCCGCTGGTCCACGTCGCACGCGACGATCTGGCCGCGGTTCTGCATCAGCTCCGCGAGGTGCGTCGTCTTCCCGCCGGGGGCGGCGCACAGGTCGAGGACCCGCATCCCCGGCGACGGGTTGAGGGCGGCGGCCACGGCCATCGCTGACACGTCCTGCACGGCGAAGTCGCCGTCGTGGTAGCCGGGCAGTTCGCGGACCGACCCGCCGTCCGGCAGCCGCAGCGACTGCGGGTGCTCGCCCGGCTCGGCGGCGATGGTGGCGGCCGCGAGGCGGAGGCGGTACGCCTCGCGGTCCGACCGCAGCTTGTTCACCCGCAGCCACAGCGGGGGCGGCGCGTTGAACCAGAAGCCGAGCCGCAGGCACTCGTGCCAGTCGTGCTGCTTCAGCCAGCGGTCGGCGAGCCACCGCGGCCACGAGAACGCGGCCGCGAGGTACGCCGCCTCGTTCCCGTCCGGGTCGGCGAAGACGGGCTTGGTCAGCTTGCGGTAGTTGCCCTCGACCGGCAGCGTGTCGGAGTACGGGAAGTCGACGAACTCGTCGGTGACGAGTTCGCTGACCCGCCGCAGGACGCCGTTGACGAACCCCTTCGCCTGCGGGCTGCCGACGTGCGGGGCGAGTTCGACCGACTCGTGGACGGCCGCGTGCCGCGGGACGTGGGTGAGCAGCGCGAGCTGGAACGCGCCGAGGTGCAGCACGTCCCACACCCGCGGCTGGACGGCGTGGTGCGGCGTCTTGACGAACGGCTTGAGCAGGGCGTCGAGCGTGGCCCGGCGGCGGACGACGCCCATGACGAGCTGCGTGACGAGCCGCCGCTCCTGCGGCGGGAGCGTGCCGGCCTGCTCCTCGACGATCTCGGAGGCGAACTGCTTGCGGGCGCGGGCGAGGTGCAGCACGTCGGCCGCGACGCGGCGGGCGGTGGTCATGGCGGGTTACCGGCGGCCCTTCCAAATCGCCGGGTCGCGACTGTTGTGGAAGACGGAAAGGACGCGGATTCGGTCTGCCTCGACCACGTAGTAGACGCAGTACGGGAACCCCATCACGGGGGCCTCCCGAATGTCGTCCTCGGCAATCGGGTAGCGGTCTGGTTGACCAGAAATGATGCTCAACGCGCCTTCGACGGCGCGGACAAACTTGGCACCCGCCGCGCGGCTCTTGCGGGTGTAGAATTCGCAATCGTCGTCATACTCCACCCGCGCGAGCGGGCGGAACACGATGGGCAAGGTCATTGCTGACACCTGGCAAGCGACGCCGCCTTGATCTCCTCCCACGGGATGTCGTCTCCCGGATTGGCACGGGCCTCGTCCCGTCGTCGCCGGAGTTCTTGCTTGAACTCCTCGCTCAACGGCGGCCGCGGCGTATCGGCCGCGATGCTGTCGAGGATGATGTGCGCGATCTCGATGCGATCCTGCACGGGCAGTTCAAGGATCGCGGAGAGATCCACGCTTGCAGGTGCGGTTGCCGTCGCGGTCATGGCTCCTCCCGGTCGAGACACGAACAGTATATCACGTCAGCTTCTCCGGCCCGAACCGGTCGAGCAGTTGAACCGGGTGACCGCGGAGAAATTCTGGACACGGCATCCTCTTCTTGCCAGACGGCTGGAGTTCCAGCAACTCGACCGCCGACCAGTCACCGCACATCACACAAATCGTTTGCTTCGCGTCAACAAGAACGTGGCCCGGCTGTGCATGCTCAACCCCGTCCGGTATCGCACCGACCCGCGCTCGATTGACGATCACCCGCATCGGCTCCTTGCCGGGGCGGTGGAAGAACGTGTACGCCGTCGGCCACGGCTGCATCGCGCGGACCTGCCGCGCCACCTCCTCGGCCGGCCGCGACCAGTCGATCAGGCCCATCTCCTTCGTTAGCTTCGGGGCCTTCGTCACGAGCGCCGGGTCTTGCTTCACGCCGCTCACCGGGCCGAGCTTCAGCTTCGCCACCACGTCTAGGCACAACTTCGCGCCCAGCGGGGCCAGCCGCGATTCGAGTTCGCCGGCCGTCTCGTCGGGGAGGATGTCCAGCTCGCCCCGCGCGAGCATGTCGCCGGAGTCGAGGCCGGGGGTGATGCGGATGATCGTCACGCCGGTCCGCGTCTCGCCCTTCCAGATGGCGTAGGCCACGGGCGCGGCCCCGCGATACTTCGGTAGCAGCGACGCGTGGACGTTAATCATCCCCAGCGGCGGCGTCGCGATCACGGCCGGCTTCAGGATTTGCCCGTAGGCCGCGACGACGACCAGGTCCGGGGCGAACGCCGCCAGTTCCGCCAGCCCGTCCGGCGTGTTGATGCTCGCGGGTTGCGCGACCGGCACGCCGGCGGCCGCGGCGATGCTCGCGAGGCCCTTCCCGACCTGCCGCGACGCCCCGGTCCGGCGGCCCACGTCCCGGTCCGGCTGCGTGACGAGGCCGACGACGTTCTCCTTCGCCGCGAGCAGCGCCTCGAACGTCGGCTCCGCGAACGTGCCGGTCCCCATCATCACGATGCGCATTGTCGTCATCCGTTATTTGTGATTCGTTATTGGAGCTGTCGCACCCATGAAGGGCCTTCGTCCGTGCGACAGCTCCAATAACCGATAACCAATCACTGATGACGTTTCACAACCGCGGTTCCATGTCGGGCGGGAGGCGGCCGCGCTTCTTGTCGTCGTCGAACTCGACCATCAGGTTGTGGATGTCGGTGCGGCTGGAGAACCGCTGCAGCGGCCCCATCTTGTCGATGAACAGGACGCCGTTGAGGTGGTCGATCTCGTGCTGCCAGATGCGGGCGGCCAGGTCCGAGCAGGTCATCGTCTGGAGCTTGCCGTCGAGGTCGTAGAACTGCACCGTCACGGTCTTCGCCCGGCGGATGTCCTGGTACAGGCCGGGGAAGCTCAGGCAGCCCTCGCGGTCCTTCTCGGCCCCCTTCGACTCGATGACGACCGGGTTGATCGCGACGACTTCCTGGTCCTTGCGGTCCGGCTCGCCCTCGAAGTTCAGGACGATGAGTTGGTAGTCGAGCGTCACCTGCGGGGCGGCGAGGCCGAGGCCCTCCCGCTTGTACATCAGGTCCAGCATCTCGCCGGCCGCGAGCCGCACGTCCTTGTCGATGTTCGCGACCGGCTTGCACTTCGCCCGCAGGGCGGGGTGGGGGTAGTTGACGATCTTCATCAGCGTTCCGAGTCTCGGGTCCGGGTCTGATGATTATAGCGGCGCGGCGACCCCCTATCGGCTGTTGGTCGGTCTTGTAGGGCGGGTCAAGGCTTTGCGCCGACCCGCCGGGGCGCGGGTGGCGTCGGCGGGTCGGCGCAAAGCCTTGACCCGCCCTACAGGGCCGCCGTTACTTCCCCTTCCCCGTCGGCGTGGCGTCGCCGGGGAGCTTCCCCGTCGCCCAGTCGAGGCCGCCGAACAGGTGCTTCTGGAACGCCGCGTCCTTCCACACCTTGTCCTGGTGGCCCAGCGACGTGTAGAAGACCTTCCCCTTCCCCTCTTCCCGGCACCACGAGATCGCGTAGTCGCCGTCCTTCCGGCCGTTCTGCTTCGGCTCGAACGACCCCTTCTCGCAGCTCAGGATGATGTGCAGCTTGTCCCGGCTGTACGGCTCGTCGTGGAAGATGTAAATCTCGTCCGCGTAGGGCTGCCCGTCCGTGAACCCGGCCGCCGCCGGGTGCTTCGGGTCTTCGATCTTGAGCTTCACGTTCTGGATGCCCGGCGGGTGCGTCTTGAAGAACCCGCCGATGAACTCGCCGTAGATCGTGTCGTACAGCGTGTCGCTGGCGCAGTGCGACCCGGCGAACGCGCCGCCGGCCTTCACCCAGTCGATCAGGTCTTGCAGCTCCTCCTTGTTCAGCGGGCCGACGTTGCCCTTCTGCGGGCCGCTGCCGGTCGTGAAGAACAGCACGGCGTCGAACTTCTTGAGCGTCTCCTTGTTGATCCGCCCGCAGTGCTCCGGCTCGATGGGCAGCTTCGTGGCCTTGCGAAAGTTCTCCTGCACCTTCGCGAACTTCGGGTCGGCGGGGTCGCCGGTGTACCGCCAGCACGTCACGTCGTACCCGTGCTTCGGGCCGACCTCCTTGAGCAGCGTCTCGGCCGTGGCGACGGACGCGTGAACGAACCCGCCGCTATGGGTGACGAGCAAGAGCTTCTTGTTCTCGGCGACGGCGGCCAGAGCCGTCATCGCGAGGAGGCCGAGGGAGAGGAAAAAGCGAGTCATGAATCGCTCCGAATGGAAAGGGGTGGTGGAGCGGATTCTAGGCGGGGACGGGGTGGGTAGCGAGGGGCAGCGTTGGGGCAGCGACTTCTTGTCCCCTCCCCCGTTGACGGGGAGGGTTAGGGTGGGGGGTCAAGGCTGCCTCCGATGGATGAAGCCGTTCGCTCTCGGTGACTCATCACACCCGCCTAGTCCTACAGCCGTAGTTGATCAGTCGGGCGGTCTGGCCCCGCGTTTCTTGTAGTGGCAATCCATTGCCCGGTGTTGGTGTCGCCGCCGCCACGCCGACCACGCCAGCACCCCTTCGGCTTCTGGGACGAACGCTCACACCAGTTTGAGGAGTAGCTTCCGCTCCTCGGGCACGCTCCGGCGGATCGGGCGCTCGCCCCCTTTTCCCGCCGCGCCGGCCGTACCCGCGAGCGGATGACGGCGACCACGGCCAACGCGAACGGGCCGAGCGTCACGTGCCGGTGCCAGCCGGTCCGGCTCCGCACCTCGTACTCGTCTAGCCCGCCGCCGCCCTCGGCGGGTTCGAAACACTCCTCGACGACCCACCGCTTCCCGGCGACCGTGACCGACTCGGCGAGCGCCGTCGCCGGCCGCCCGCCGCACACGAAGTCCGACACGTCGGACGGGCGGGACGGGCTCCGCCGGATCAGCCGCCACCGCTGGCACCGCGGCGGGTTCGGACAATTGAGCCGCGTCCGCGCCCACTCGTACCACCGCGGCCCCTTGCGGCCCGCCCCGCTGCTCAGCCGCGGCCACGCGTCCGCCGGCACCTCGGCGAGCAACGCCTTCGCCCGAACCCGACCGTGACCGCGAAGTCCGTCCGCACCGCCAGGACGTAGCCCAAGCCTTGATTTCCCAGGCCGATCCGGAATGAGTAGTCCGACCCGTACACCGCGTCGGCCGTCCCCCGCCGGGCGGGCGATCCCCCGGCGACCGCCCGCTCGACCATCCGCGTGCTCGTCGACGATCCGCACCCCGCCCGGGTCGCCCAGGTGTTCGGCCCCGTTCCCGAGCCGGTCGTCGCGGACGGCGTCGGCGTCCCCGTCGGCCCGGGCGAGCAGGGGCTGCACCCCGTCGGGAGTCGCCTCGCCGAGGGGCTCGGCCAGTTGCCAACCGTTCTTGCGTTCGGCGTCGCCGAGCAACCCCCGGAGGTAGCCGACCGCCCGCTGGCGGGGCTCGCTCCGGGCGAACCGCGGGCCGAGCCGTTCGGCCACGGCCTCGACTTCCCGGGCCACTGCTCGACGGTTGCCCGCGTCGGTCGTCCGGACATGCCGTGCCCCGCGCCGCAACCCGTAGCGGGGGCAACTTTAGCAACTACGGCTGTAGGATTAAGCCTCTCCCCCGCAAAGCCGGGGGAGAGGGAATAAGAGCGGTGGGCCTCGAAGACTCGACACACCCTACAAATCCACAAATCACTCCGTGATGTGCTTCGTCAGCTTCGTCAGTTGGCGGACGAACACGCCGCACGTCTCGACCCACTTCGCGGCCGACTGGCCGGTCGCGAACCCGTTGCCGAGCAACAGCAGGTACCCCTCGATCACCGGCGGCAGGCCGCTCAGTAGCCGGACGCACTCGCCGCGGACGACCGGGTCGATCCGCGGGGCCGAGACCGCGAACCCGAACAGCGTCCGCGCCGGGGCCGGCCGCGGCAGCCCGGCCGCCTCCCGCAGGTACTGATCCGCCCCCTTCCGCGTCTCCGGCAGGTGCGCGCGGATGAGCGTCGCCCGCTCCGCGTGGCAGGCGGTGTACGCGTCGATCGCCTGCACCGTCCGCACGGCCAGCAGCAGGACGCCGTGCGGGTCGGCCCGGAACCGCGACCGGGTGAACTCCCGTAGCCGCTGCTCCTGTTCGGAGAGGTGCGTGAGCAACTCCGCCTCCCACTCGGCGTCGCGGGCGGCGAACACCGGCCGCGTCAGCAAGTCGGTGTCCAGCACGGCCTGCGTGTCCAGCGTGTCCTGCGCGGACGCGACCGTGTTGCCCGCGGCGTACTCCGGCCGGGCCGTCGTGAACTTGAACGCACTCGAACTCATACCCATCCAGCTACGAGGGGGACGTTACGGGGGCGGGGTTACTTCCTTACGGGAACGATCTTGCCGACCACTTCGACCAGCGCCTTCGGTTGGAACGGCTTCGTCAGGTACTCGACCGCGCCGGCCCACTTGCCGCGCATCTTGTTGAAGAACCCGTCCTTGCCGGTCAGGAACACGACCGGCACCTTCGCCGTCGCCGGGGTCTCCTTCAACAGCGCGCAGACGCCGAACCCGTCGAGGCCGGGCATGTTGATGTCCAGGATCGCCAGCGCGGGGACGCCGTGCGCCTTCAGCCCGTCCGCGACCTGCAGGCCGTCCGCGAGGCTGAACACCCGGTAGCCGGCCCCCTGGAGGGCGACGGTCACCAGCTTCCGGACGGTGGCGCTGTCGTCCACGACCATGACGAGCGGCGGGGCGGTCGCGGTGTCCGCCTTCGTCGGCCGGTGGGCGGCGGCGCTCCGCCAGTGGGTCGCCAACTTGTGGACCTGGGCCTTCCAGTTGGCGTCCGCGTCCAGCCGGGTGGCGGCCGTGTTGAACACGCGGATGGCTTCCGACGGCTGGCCGATGTTCAGGTACGCCAGCCCGAGGCAGAACGCCGCGGCGCTGCCGGGGGCCTTCTGCGCCTGCGGGGTCAGCCGGGCGATCGCCCGGCCCATCGCCGTCTCGTCCGCCCCGGTCGGCTGGTCGAACGAGGCCGGGGCGTTCAGCGTCACGACCGCCTTGCACGCCGGGCACCGCTCGACCGGCTGCGGGTGCATCGCCTCGCACAGGGGGCACGGCCACGTCCCCTCCTGCGCCTTGTACTGGGCCAGCCCCTGCTTCGCCCGCTCGTTGTTCGGGTTGATCTCCAGCACCTTCCGCAGGTACCGGATCGAGTCGGTCGGGTACGTCGAGACGCCGGCCATCCACAGGAGCGCGTGCTCGTTCTTCGGGTCGAGGTCGAGGGCCTCCCGGAGGAGGAGGCGGGCCGGCGGGAACTCCTTCCGCTGGGCGTGGTCGATGGCGGCGCGGATGATGGCGGACACGAGGCCGGCGCGGGCGTGCCGGTTGTCCGGGTTGAGCTTGAGGACGGTGCGGAGGCAGGACAGGGCCTCGGCCGGGTCGGCGGCGACGTTCGCCAGCCACAGCCACGCGACCTCGTTCTCGGCCTCCAGGCCGACGACCTGGCGGATGATGAAGCGCGCGCGGACCTTGTTGCCAGACTGTGCGGCGGCGATGCCGTCGCGGAGCAGGGAAGCGGTTTGGGGGTGTGCCATCGGGACGGACCGGGGGCGAGCCATTCCTTATGGGAGAGTTTTGGTCAACATTCGGAAAAGTCAAACCCTGCCATGTGTGCTATCACGAGAAGGTTGGGGCCACAAGGCAGCGCCCCGCGAACGAGGGAGACTCCCGACCATGGCGGGTGATACGATCGGCATCCTGTGGGACGTGGACGGCACGCTGGTCGATACGGCCGAGCAACACTTCTTGGCGTGGCAGCAACTTTCAGCCGAGATCGGCCGGCCGTTCACGCGGGAGGACTTCGCCCGGACGTTCGGCTGGCGGAACCCGGAGATCATCCGCACGCTGTACGACCCGGCCGCGGACGACGCGAAATGCGATTCCCTGGCGCTGCGGAAGGAAACGCTATACCGCGACATGGTCCGGGCCGGCGCGACGCAGCTGTTGCCCGGCGTGCGGGAACTGTTGGCGGCGTTCGCGGCGGCCGGGTGGCCGCAGGCGGTCGGGTCGTCGGCCCCGCGGGGGAACCTCGACTTGCTGCTGGCCGCGACCGGGACGCGCGACTACTTCCAGGCGATCGTCAGCGGCGAAGACGTGACGCGGGGGAAGCCCGACCCGGAGGTGTTTCTGAAGGGGGCGGCGGGGATCGGCGTGGACCCGCGGCGGTGCGTGGTGTTCGAGGACGCGGTGGCCGGCGTCGAGGCGGCGGCGGCCGGCGGCATGGCGTGCGTGGCGGTGACGTTCGTGGGCCACCACCCGGCGGAGAAGCTCCGGGCCGCGGGGGCGAAGCTCGTGGTGCCGACGCTGGCGGAGGTGACGGTGGAGGCGGTGCGAGGACTCGTTAACTGAGACCGGCGAGCCGAGCGGCGTAAGCCGCCGGGTAACGCGCCCTCACCCGGCGGCTTACGCCGCTCGGCTCGCCAAACACGTTACCCGATCCCCGCGCCGCTCAGGCTCCCCGCCTCGGCGTCCGCCTCGCGGTGCTTCCGCACCACGGCCACCAGCCCGGCCGCGTCCAGCCCGGCGTCGGCTAGCAGCTCGCCGCGCTCGCCGTGCTCGATGAACCGGTCGGCGAAGCCCCGCCGCACCACGGTCCGCGTGTCCAGCCCGGCCGCGTTCGCCGCCTCCAGCACGGCGCTGCCGAACCCGCCTTCGAGCGTCCCTTCCTCAACCGTCACCACCAGCGGCAGCAAGTCCACCGCCTTCAAGATCGTTTCCGTGTCGAGCGGCTTCACGAACCGGGCGTTGATGACGCCGAAGTTCAGCCCGTCTTCGTCCTTCAGCTTCTTCGCCGCGGCCATGCACGCGACCGTCCGCTCGCCGAAGGCCACGAAGCAGCCGTCCTCGCCCCACTCGATGACCTCGGCCTTGCCGAGTTCGATCGGCGTCACCGACCGGTCGATGCGTTCGAGGTTCGCCTTCGGGTAGCGGAGGCTGATCGGCCCGTTGTGGGCCATCGCGAACCGCAGCATCGGCTCGACGTCCGCCTCGTCGCCGGGGGCCATCGACACCATGTTCGGGAACAGCCGCAGGTACGGCACGTCGAACACGCCGTGGTGCGTCGGGCCGTCCGGCCCGGCGACCCCGGCCCGGTCCAGCGTGAGTACGACCGGCAGGTTCTGCAAGCACACTTCCTGGAAGATTTGGTCGAAGCTCCGCTGCAGGAACGTCGAGTAGATGTCCACGATCGGCCGCGCCCCGGCCTTGGCCATCCCGGCGGCGAACGCGACGGCGTGGCTCTCGCAGATGCCGGTGTCGAAGAACTGCTTCGGGAACCCGTCCCGGACCTTCTCCAGCTTGTTCCCCTGGCACATCGCGGCCGTGATGACGCACGCCTTCGGGTCGTCCTTCAGCACGTTGAAGATCGCCGCGGACATCGCGTCCGTGTACGCCTTGGCGCTGCCCTTCTTCATGCTGAGGATTTCGCCGCCCGGCCCCAGCTTCTCGAACACCGGCGGGGCGTGGTACGTCACCGGGTCGTCGGCCGCCTCCGGGACGCCGTGCCCCTTGTTCGTGAAGACGTGCAGCAGGATCGGCCCCTTCTGCCCCTTCAGGTCGCGGAGGATCTTCCGCATCCCGTGCAGGTCGTGGCCGTCGAATGGGCCGAAGTACCGGAACCCGAACTCCTCGAACAGCATCCCGTCCTTGAAGAACGCCTTCAGCCCGTCGCGGAGGCTCTCGAGCGACGACCGGGCCGCCTCGCCGACGAGCGGGATTTGCTTCAGCAGGTCGTTGAGCGTCCGCTTGCCGCCCTGGTAGAGGCCGGTGATCCGGCACTGGTCGAGGTACTGCGCGAGGCCGCCGGTCCGCGGGCAGATGCCCATCTTGTTGTCGTTGAGGACGACGAGCACGTCCTGGCCGAGGCCGGCGATGTTGTTGAACGCCTCGAACACCATGCCGCTGGGCAGCGCGCCGTCGCCGATGACCGCGACCGCGTGCCGGTCCTTGTTGCCGAGCAAATCATCCCCGGCCTTCAGCCCGGAGATGGTGGAAACGCTGGCCCCGGCGTGGCCGGTCATGAACAGGTCGTAGGGCGACTCGGCGGGGTTCGGGAACCCCATGAGGCCGCCCTTCGTGCGGATCGTGTGGAACCGGTCGTACCGGCCGGTGATGAGCTTGTGCGGGTAAATCTGGTGGCCGGTGTCCCAAATGAGCCGGTCCTTCGCGAAGTCGAACGTGAGGTGCAGCGCCAGGCACAACTCGACGACGCCGAGGTTGCTGGCGAAGTGGGCCGAGCGGGTGGTCAGCACCCGGACCAACTCGCCGCGGATCTCGTCCGCCAGCCGGTTCAGTTGCGCGTCCGACAGCCCTTGCAAGTCGGCCGGCTTCTGAATCTTGGGTAGCAGCTCGACCTTCGACATGGACATCCCCACTGTGGTGGAGTGTTCAGGAATCAGGGGTCAGGAATCAGGGGTCAGGCGTCAGAGAAAACCGAAATCCGGTCTTCCCTGACGCCTGACGCCTGACGCCTGACGCCTGACGCCTGACCACTGGTTCAGCGATCCCTCTCTGCCACGTACTTCGCCAGCTCGGCCAGCAGCTTGCCCTTCGGCCCGAAGGACGCGGCCGCCGCCACCGCCTCGGCCCCCAACTCGCGGGCCTTCGCCCGACTCGCCTCGATTCCCAGCAGCCCAGGATAGGTTAATTTACCCCGCGCCGCGTCCTTGTTGACGTTCTTGCCGGTTTTCTCCGCCGTCGATTCCACGTCGAGCAGGTCGTCCGTCACCTGGAACGCCAGCCCGAACGCGGCCGCGTACCGGTCGATGGCGGCCAGCGCCGTCGGCGGCACGCCGGTCTCGCCGAGGGCGGCGAACACGCCGAGCCGCAGGGAGCCGCGGAACAGCGCGCCGGTCTTGCGGCGGTGGATGTTCTCCAACCCGGCCGCGTCCGCGACACCGCCGGTTTCCGCCTCCAGGTCGAGCACCTGCCCGCCGACCATCCCGACGGCCCCGGCGGCGGCCGCTAATTCTACACAACTAACCGCCGCCGTCCGCGGCGGGTAACCGCCGGCCAGCACCTCGAACGCCAGCGTCAAGAGCGCGTCGCCGGCGAGGATCGCGGTCGCCTCGCCGAACTTCTTGTGGCTCGTCGGCATCCCCCGCCGCAGGTCGTCGTCGTCCATCGCCGGCAGGTCGTCGTGGATCAACGAGTACGTGTGGACCATCTCGACGGCGCATCCGGCCGGCAGGCTCTGTTCGGTCGTGCCGCCGACGGCCTCGCACGCGAGCGCGGCGAGCAGCGGCCGGAGCCGCTTGCCGGGCGCGAACAGGCTGTACGCCATCGCCGCCGCGAGGGCGGGCGGGGCGGACGCCGTGAGCCGGGAGACCGTGGCGCGAAGGGCCGATTCGACGGCCTCCTGCCGGGTCTTCAGATCATCCCAGAGTTGGCCAGCCAACGAACCGTCCATCCGTGTGGGGACTTCGAGTCGGATTGCGATGGCCTATTCTTAGCACTCCGGGGGAACGTCGTCACTCGCGGAAGATACTTTACATTGCAAAGCGAACGAAGGGAAGGGCAATTATCGAGCGGCTGGGTGAAGTGCGAGCGCCGCCGCGAAGTCGCCGGCCAGCAGGCTCGCGACCGCCCGCAGTCGATGAACGTCCGGCCCGGCCCGCAGCGCCTCCGCGTGCGCGATCAGCGGCAGCGCGTCGGCGGTTCGGCCTTCGGCGAGGTTGCGGCCCGCCGCGGCGAGCAGCGCGTCGCGGTCCGCCTCCAGTTTGAACAGCAGCGACAGGTCGGCCGAGCACCGGCGGCAGGTCGGCCCGGTCGGGTTCGACGCCCGGCAGCAGGGACAATTGATCGAAAGCATGAGATCGTTGTAGGGGGAAGAGGAGACTATTCGTTTGACGTGTTTGCCGTGCCTACTTACAGTCCGAGAAAGGTCCGGAGATCAAACGGTGTGGAAGCAGCTAACCGATCCGACATTCGCCGCCTTGACCGCGATTCGCCATTGGTCGGATAAGCCGTCGTTGGTCCAGTTCGCCTTGGATCGCCACGGGTTCGGGGACAGCGACGGCGGTTTCGGAATCACCTACCCAGGTGACCTGGACGAATACGACCGTGAGGTCGAGGGTCGGCACATCCCCGAGGGGTTCGTTCTGGCATACGGGTTTTGGGGGCCGCCAGACGGTTATGAACTTCTGGTACCCGAATGGTTATATCGCGACGTACTGGCTGAGGTGCTTCACTCCCTCGGCATGTGGGACGAAGCGGCCCGCGTGCGAGTGCCCGAGGGATGGCTCGGCCCAGCGTGACGAAACGCCGCCGCACTTCCCCGCACGCCGAGTGTCGTTCACCGGGCCGTCGCCAGCATCGCCACACACACGCCGCCGTGCAGCCACCACGCGGCGACGCGGACCCAGTTCGTCCGCACCAACCGCCGGTGCGCCGCGGCGTCGTACCCGTCGGCGGCTAGCTTCTCGTGCAGCGGGATCGACACGAACGCCGTGACGCCCGCCCACACGCCGACGAGCGCCAGCCCGGCCCATGCCAGCCCCGTCGGTCGCACGAACAGTAGCGCGACCGTCGCGACGAGTTCCACGAGCATCGGCGGGCCGACGACGAACGCCGTCAGCCGCTGGTGCCGCCGGGCGACGGCGCGGAACGTCGCCCGGTCCCAGTCGTCGATCATCGGGTAGTGGACGACTTGGACGAACAGGATGACGCCGCACATCGTGCCGGTCGCGGCGAGGTTCGCCCACAAAAGGAATTGATCGAGTGACATCGCGGTGTCACTTCGTCTTCACGCTCGACATGCCGCCGTCGAGGGAGAGGATTTGCCCGGTCACCCAGGTCGTCTGCGGGTCGAGCAACCACGCGACGGCGGTGGCCACGTCCGCGGGTTCCCCGATCCGTCCGAGCGGGTGCATGGCCGTGGACGCCTTCAGGGCCAGCTCGTTGCCGGTGATCTTCTCCGCCAGCGGCGTGCGGACGAGGGCCGGGGCCACGGCGTTCACGCGGATGCCCTTCGACGCATACGTCGCCGCCGCGGCCAGGACGAGGCCGTTGACGCCGCCCTTCGCGGCCGCGATCGCCTCGTGGTTGACGAGGCCGATCTTCGCCGCGACGGACGACGCCAGCACGATCGACCCGCCGGTCGGCAGCATCGCCCGCGCCGCCGCCCGGAGGACGTAGAAGGCGGTGTTCAGGTTCAGCATCAACGTGTCGCCGAACTCGTAGTCGTTCGTCTGGTGGGCCGGCTTGAGCAGGATCGAGCCGACGAGGTTCGTCGCCCCCTGGACGCTGCCGTAAGTTTCGACCGCCTTCGCGAAGAAGAGATCGACCTCCTCCGAGTTGGTGGCGTCGAGCGGGAAGGCGTGGACGGCGCAGCGGTGGGACTTCCGCAGCTCCAGCGTGAGGGCTTCGAGCCGGGCCTCGGTGCGTGCCCCGAGGAAGAGGTTGGCCCCGCACGCGGCGAGGGTGCGGCAGAGTTCGGAGCCGATCCCGCCGGTGGCCCCGACGACGGCGTAGGTGGGTGTGCCGGTGGGGAGCGGTGTTTTCATGGGTTGAAGTCAGAACGTCCAGAAGTGTGAGACGCGAACGACCCCGGGAATGGGGTCATCGACGACGAAGGTAATCGCACACCCGAGTTGGAATGCAATCCTTCTCTTACCAGAGCGAGATTCGCCCAACTCATACGGGTCCTTCGCCAACTCGGCGTTGAAATGAATCACCGCCTGCTCGATCGAATTTCGCCGCTTGGGGTCGGCCGCGACATACGCGTCGGCCATCGCGTCGAGGGCGGACTCCCGCCAGATCACCCCGTACATTTTTTCAGCTCCTGGAGCTTGGCCAGGACTTGCTCGGCCGGAATCCACGGCCCCTTGTCGTCTTGTTCCCGTCGGCGGAGTTCCTCCTCGTCGAGGGGGATTGCGATGTGCCGGTACGACGGCTTGGCGGGGGAGAAGTAGCCGATGACCACCCCTTCCGGTCCCCAAATGGTCATGGGTTCCGAAGCCTGACGCAATGTGGTTGCGAGCGTGGGGTCGGTGATCTTTACGTCCGTCATGTCGATTCCCCCGAATTGGTACTGCCAATATTATACCAAACATCAGCTCGGCTTCGCACGCCCTTTCCACCCGACCGGTCGGCCGATGACTGCCCGCACGGTCGCGTACCACTGGATGCCGAGCAGCGCGAGGACGCCGACCGGATGCAGCATCGCGCCGACGGGCGACTGCTGGAACCGCACCACCCCATGCAGCCGCGGGGCCAGCGCGAGAACCACGGCTGCCGCCACAAGCACCTCGGCCCACACAGGCAGCTCGCCGACGAGCGGCAACAGCGCGAACGGCAGCACCTGGCCGCCGAACAGCAACGCTGTAGTGAACAGGATCAGCCGCGGCGCGGCGAGGCCCTCGCGGGCGTTCTTCGCTAGCCCGTTCCACACCTGTCCGGCGGTGCGGTACATCCGGCACGTCGCCAAGTCGGTCACGTCGCATAGGTCGGTCATCAGTCCGCTGAGTCGATACGCCCGCGGCAACTGCAACCCGTCGTGGAACGAGTTCCGCACCCGAAGATGTGAATGCCCGCCGACCCGGTCGTAGGCTTCTCGCGCCGTTAGGAACCACTGACCGCACCCCGCGCCGAGGCCGGGCAGCGGCTTCTTGCGCATCTGTGCGAACGGCAGGAACCCGAGCAGCAGGAAGTGGATGAGCGGGATGACCAGCTTCTCCAACGGCGTCCCGGTTTCCTGCCGCGGGAAGCCGCTGACGAGCGCCGCGCCCGATTCCTTTTGAAACGCGGCCATCCGGGCGAGGGCGTCCGGCGCGAGCCGCACGTCGGCGTCGAGGAACGCGAGGACCGGGTGCTTCGCCAGTTGCGCGAGCGCGAAGCAGGCGTGCTGCTTGCCGCTCCACCCCGGCGGCAGCGGCGGGGCGGGTTCCAGCCGGAGGCGGGCGTCCTTCGCGGCCATCTCACGGACGATGTCGGCCGTGCGGTCGTCGGAGTGGTCGTCGAGGACGACGCACTCCAGCTCGACGCATTGATTCGCCAGCACCGACTCGACGCACGCGGCGATGGCGGCTTCCTCGTTCCGCGCGGGGATGAGGACGGAGACGCGGGGAACGTCTTGTTCTTTCCCTCCTAAATGGGCCGGGTTTTCCTCTTGTTCCCTCCCCCCTTGGGGGGGAGGGTTAGGGAGGGGG
>JAESGS010000765.1_pt1 | contig 15667 bp, 9 predicted proteins | sample 9269761 | NCBI WGS metagenome assembly JAESGS01 (sample SAMN15741799, study PRJNA653493) | algae metagenome | isolation source: Cyanosarcina radialis HA8281-LM2 and co-occurring heterotrophs from damp... | place: USA: Makauwahi cave, Hawaii | collected 2011-01-06 | reverse complement strand
TGCGATCCGATGATTTTTTCCCTCCCCCCTTGGGGGGGAGGGCTAGGGAGGGGGGTAACCTCCCTTCCTCGGACGCGATCCTCACATCGGGAGGAAGCTCACCCCCCACCCTAACCCTCCCCCTCAAGGGGGGAGGGGACAAAGCCGGTCGTCGCTCGTGTGAGGTGTTCGCGATGTCGTCGTTCCGCTACACGCACATCGACCACTGCTCCGTCCTCGTCACGGACGTGGCGAAGGCGCGGCACTTCTACGGTCAGCTGCTCGGCCTGACGGAAATCCCGGCCCCGCGGGAGTTCGACTTCGTCGCCCTCTGGTACGACCTCGGCGGCACGTACCTGCACTTGTTGCTGAAGCCGCAGCCCGACACCATCAGCCCGCGGCACTTCTGCCTGCACGTCACGGACGCGGCCGCCGCCCACGCCGACCTGGCGGCGAAGGGCGTGGCCATCGACGAGACGGTCAAGATCGCGGCGGCGGATCGCTTCTTTGTCCGCGACCCGGACGGCAACCGAATCGAGATTCTCCAGTGGCACCGGCCCTACACGCCAGAAGCGGACGGCCGGTATCGGGCGTGAGGCGGATCAGTTTCGCAGACGGAGCCGGGCACAATAAACCTGAACGTCGCCGGGCACGTCGCCTCGTCACGGGCGGCATCGGCCGGGCGGCCGCCGGGGTCGGGGGCCTCCAGGTCGTAGCGAACAGCTCCGGGGTGAACGTCCGCGGCCCCGTCGCCGCGCGAATCATCATCGGCCCGGCAAGGCCGCTGATTCCCGCCCGCTGCCGGGAGGTGCTTCACCGCGGCCGGCCGGTGTGGTACAATCGGGCCGAACCCCGCCGACTCGTTCGGTCCCTCGCCAGACCGGCCTCATGAACCACCGCCCGGACACGTCCGTCGATTCGCTCCCGACCGCCCGCCTGCCCGCCAGCGATCCCCCGCGGGGCGGCCCCGACCCCGCGCCGACCGCGATCGCCGGGTACAGCATCCTCCGGGAGGCCGGGCGGGGCGGGATGGGGGTCGTCTACGAGGCCGTCCAACTCAACCCGTTGCGACCGGTCGCCTTGAAGATGCTCTACCCGGAGCAGCGGAAGTGCGCGGCCGCCGTCGCCCGATTCCGGACCGAGGTGACGGTCGCCGCCCGGCTCCACCACACGAACATCGTCCCGGTGCTCGCCGCCGTCGGCGGCCCGGACGGGCCGACCGCCTACGCCATGCCGTTGATCCGCGGGGAGTCCCTCGCCGCCGTCCTCCGGGCGGTCCGCGCCGCCGGCGGGGAGCCGGCGTCCGCCGTGACGGCGCGGGTGTCGGCCCTCGCCGCGACCGACCGGGCCGGGTACACGCGGGCCGTCGCCGAGTGGGTGCGGCAAGCGGCCGAGGCGGTCGCCGCCGCCCACGCCGCCGGGGCCGTCCACAGGGACGTGAAGCCCGGCAACCTGCTGCTCGAATTCGACCGCACCGGCCGGCCGCACGTCTGGCTCCACGACTTCGGCCTGGCCGTCCAGGACGGCGACCCGGCCACCGCGGACGACGCCATCCGCGTCGGCACGCCGGGCTACCGCAGCCCGGAGCAGGTCGCCGGCGACCCTGCCGCGATCCGCCCGCCGACGGACGTGTATTCCCTGGGCGTGACGCTAGCCGAACTGCTGACCCTGACCAGTCCGAAGGAGGGAATGCCGGTCGCCGTCGGCCGGGCCGTGCCGCGGGAACTGCGGCGGGTGATCGCGGTCGCCACGGCGGCGGCCCCGGCCGACCGGTACGCATCCGCCGTCGGGCTGGCGGACGACCTGGCCCGGTTCCTGGCCGGCTACCCGGTCCGGGCGGGGCGGCCGCGGTGGTTCCGCGGGGCCGGGCTGTGGGTCGGCCGCCACCGCCGGGCGCTGACCGCCGCCGCCGCCGCGACGGCCGCGGCCGTCGTGGTCGCGACCGTCCTCCTCGCCCGCGCCTACGCCGCCGAGCGGGCCGCCCGCCGCGCCGCCGACGTGGCCCGCCGGGCGGTGGCGACGAACACGCTGGCCGTGGACGACATCCTCTACGCCACGCCGGGGCAGCTCGACGCCGAGCGGGCGATGCTGGAGCAGGCGGTCCGGGTACAGGAACTTCAACTCGAACTGGACCCCGGCGACGTCTTCGCCACCCGCCACCTGGCCCACGCGAGCTGGCGGCTGGGCCGGGTGTACGCCCGGCTCGGCCGGCCGGCGGACGGGGCGTCGGCGGCCCGCCGGGCCGCCGACGCCTACCGCGCCGTCGCCGCCGCCGACCCGATGAACCCGCTCCACCGGCTGGACGTGGCCCGGTCCCTGTCCGTCACGGCCATGGCCCTTCGTTCCAGCCCGACGCCGGACCTGCCCGCGGCCGACGCGGCGGACGCCGAGGCATACGAGACGGCGCGGGCGCTGCTGGCCGACTTCCCGACCGACATGCGGGTGCGGGACGCGGCGGCGACGTACACCTCCCAGTACGGGGCCGCCCTCGCGGCGGCCGGCCGGTTCGCGGAGGCCGAGGCCCTGTACCGGCGGGCCGCCGCCGAGGCCGACCGCTGCCGGCTGGAACGCCCGGACCTGTGGCGGCTCGCCAGCCCCGCGGTCCACGCCCGGATGCGGCTGGCCCAGCTGCTGGCCGGCCGCGGCCGGCTGGCCGAGGCACTGGCCGCGAACGAGGATGCCCTCGCCCTGTCCGCCGGCGAGGTGGCCCGGGCCGCCCCGGAGGCCGGCGACGCGGACAAGCTGGAGTTACTCTCGTTCCGCTCGACCCGACTGGAGTTGCTGGCCGGCCGGGCCGCATGGCTGATTGCCGCCGGTGGGGACGCCACGGGCGTTGTGGCCGAGTGGGACGAACTGACGAACCTCGTGGCCGGGGAGAACCCGGAGTTCGCGACCGGCCCGGGCGAGGTCGCCCACTTCCGGGCGTGGGCGGCGTTCCGGGCGGGGCGGCCGGATGCGGCGGCCGGGGCCGGCCGGGCCTACCTGGCTCAACTGGAAGCCCAGCCGGCCGGGGCGATCCGCAGCCGGCTGCTGAGCCGCTACCACGCGGACGGGCCGGGCGGCCGCGACCTGGTCCGGGCGGAGGCCGCCGCCCGCGAGGCCGTGCGGTTGGCCCCCGGCGACGCCGCCGCGGCCGTGGCCCTCGCCGCCGTCCACTACCACGCCGGCCGGCTCCCGGAGGCGGAGGCGGAACTGGCCCGCTGCGGCGGCCGGTTCCCGACCCGGACCGGGTTCCTGATCCGCGCCGCGGTCGCCGCCCGGACCGGCCGCCCGGCCGACGCCCGCCGGCTGCTCGACGAGGCCCACGCCGCGGCCGCGGCGTGCGAGCCGTGCACGCCCGAGTGGGAGGCCGAGGCCCGCCGGGCCGTCGCGGCGGCCGGCGGCGGGTAGCCTCAGCCCCAAGACCACCCCGAGGGAAGCCCATGCCCGTTCCGGTCCGCGTCCTCGTCGCCCTTACGTTCGCCCTCGCCGCGCCGGCCGCCTTCGGCCAGGGGGAGCGGAACAAGCTCACGGCCGCCGAGGCCGCGGCCGTCGATCGGGCCGTGCGGGACGAGATGAAGAAGCAGCAGGTCGTCGGCGTCGCCGTCGGCGTGATCCGAAACCGCGAGGTCGCGTACGTCAACGGGTACGGCCTCGCGGACCGGGAGAAGCGGACGCCGGCCACGGCGGACACGGTCTTCAACTGGGCGTCGAACTCGAAGCCGCTGGCCGCCGTGGCCGCGCTGCAACTCGTCGAGAAGAAGCTGCTCGACCTCGACGCCGACGTGCGGACGTACGTGCCGGAGTTCCCGGACAAGGGGGCCGTCATCACGACCCGCCAGTTGCTCTGCCACCAGAGCGGGCTGCCGCACTACGCGAACGGGAAGGTGGTCGCCACCGACCGGACGTACAAGGAGGCGGACCCGTACCTCGACCCGGTGCATGCGCTCGACAAGTTCAACAAGTCGCCGCTGATCTTCCCGCCCGGCGAGAAGGCGGACTACTCGTCCTACGCCTACGTCCTGCTGAGCGCCGTCGTCCAGCGCGCCGGGAAGGAGCCGTTCGACCAGCAGGTCCAAGCCCGCGTCGGGAAGCCGCTCGGCCTCGCGTCGTTGCAGCAAGATGTGGCGGCGAAGGGCCAGCCGCACTGGGCGGCTGGGTACGTCAAGGACAAGGACGGGGCCGTCGCCCCCACCGCCGAGGACGCCCACTACTGGAAGCACGGGGCCGGCGGGTACAAGTCGAACGTCCGCGACTTCGCCCGGTGGGCGCGGGCGGTCCTGGCCCGCGAGCTGGTGACGGCGACGACCGAGACGGCGATGTGGACGCCGCAGAAGCTGCGGTCCGGCGGGGAGACGAAGTGGGGCCTCGGGTTCACAGTCGAGCAGCAGGGCGGGCTGAAGGTGTCGCACAACGGCAGCCAGCCGGAGGCGACGACGCGGATGGTCCTCTACCCGCGGGCCGGGACCGGCGTGGTCGTCATGACGAACTGCCGGTTCGCGGAGGTCGGCGCGATCTCGACGGCCGTGTTCGCCGCACTGAAAGAGTGACCTCACACTGCGTCGAGCCGGCCGGTGCTGTCGCCGACCTTCTCCGCCTTCACCCCCATCCGGTCCAGGAGCGTCACGAACAAGTTCGTCATCGGCGTTTGCGACGGGACGACCGTGTGCCGGCCGGGCCGCAGCGCCCCGCCCCCGCCGCCGGCGAGGACGACCGGCAGGTCGTCGTGGTTGTGCTTGTTCCCGTCGCCGATGGCGCAGCCGTACACGATCATCGAGTTGTCCAGCACGCTCGTGCCGTCGGCCTCTTTCATCCCGTCGAGCTTGGCCAGGAACTTGGCGAACTGCTCCATGTACCACCGCTCGATCTTCGCCACCTTCAGCTTCTTCTCCTTGTTCCCGGCGTGGTGCGTCAGGAAGTGGTAGCCCTCGGCGATGTTCAGGTGCGGCATCGGCCGGTTCGCCCCCTCCGGCGCGACGGCGAAGCTGACCACCCGCGTCGAGTCGGTCTGAAACGCGGCCGCGAGTAGGTCGTACATGACCGCCAGGTGTTCCGGGTAGTCGTCCGGGATGGCGTCCGGCGGCGCGACCTGCCCCGGCTTCGGCGCGCGGAACCGCTCGTACTTCTGCACCTGCTCCTCGACCCGGCGGACGCCGGCGAGGTACTCCTCGACCTTCTGCCGGTCCGTGCGGCCGAGGTCGCGGCTGAGGGCCTTCGCGTCGTCGCGGACGAAGTCGAGCACGCTCTTGCGGCGGGCCAACCGCTCCTTCGCGGCCGCCCCGTCGCCGCCGTGGCCGAACAACTTCTCGAACACGGCCCGCGGGTTCGCCTCCGGCGGCAGCGGCAGCGTCTCGGACGCCCACGACAGGTTGTACTGGTACGCGCAGGCGTACCCGGTGTCGCACGACCCGTACAGCCGCCCGCCCTCCGTGCCGAGTTGCAACGAGTCGATCCGCGTCAGGTGGCCGACCTGCCGGGCCGCGATCTGATCGACGGAGACGCCGAGTTGCAGCTTTGCCCCGTGCGTCTTCCAGGCGTGGCAGCCGGTGAGGAACGACGCCCCGGACCGGGCGTGGTCGCCGGGGCCGTCGCCCCAGTCGCGGGCCGCGTCGTGGGCCAGTCCGGTGACGATCTGGAACCGCCGCTTCAGGTCGGCCATCGGGGCGAACGTCTCGTTGAGCGTGTAGTCCTTCCCCTCGCCGGTCGGCAGCCACCGCTCGTAGTTGCACCCGTTCGGGAAGCCGACGAACGCGGCCCGCAGCGGCCGCCCGCCGGCCGTCGTGGCGAGGGCGGTCGGCTTGGCCGCGGCCTTCGCGAACGCCTCCAGGCTCGGCAGCGCGACGCACACGCCCAGCCCGCGGAGGAACGCACGGCGGCTCGAATCGAACACGGCACGGGTCATGGTCGGCCTCACGGCTTGTCGGGACGAACTTGTCGCTTCTGGTCCAGGTCGCCGATTTTGTGGGCGGGGGCGGCACGCTTCGGCTGCGAGGTCGTGCGGACCGCCTCGGCGGTCGCGCCGGAATCCCCGCGGCGGGTCTGGAACGGGGCGCTCGCGACGACTTCGGCGAGCAGCACGGAGAACTTGCCGTTCGCGGCGGTCACCCGGTCGGTGATCCGGTCCACGGTCACGGCGTCGGCCGCCTCCAGCCCGCGGCCGAGGGCGTAGGTCAACAGCTTCTCCGTCACGCACCGGTAGAACACGGCCTTCCGCGCCGCCAGCACGCGGCCGAGGTCGGCGGGGCCGTTCACTTCCTCCCCGGTGACCAGTTCCGCCTTCGCGTCGATCGGCTCGCGGCCGTCCTTGTCCCGCCACCAGCCGATGTTGTTGAAGTTCTCCATCGCCAGCCCGATGGGGTCGAAGTGGGCGTGGCACGCGGCGCAACTTCGCTGCTCGCGGTGGATCGCGAGTTGCTCGCGGAGCGTCTTCGGCGTCTTCCCGTCGGCCTTCGCGTCCTCGAGGTTGCCCACGTCCGGCGGCGGGGGCGGGACCTCGCGGCCGAGCAAGTTCTCCAGCACGAACAGCCCGCGCTTCACCGGCGACGTGCGGTTCGGGTTCGACGTGGAGATCAGCACGCTCGCGTGGCCGAGGACGCCGGACCGCCGGCCGTCGGAGGGGTACGACACCCGCCGCATCTCCTCGCCCTTCACGCCAGGGATGCGGTAGTACGCGGCCAGCCGCTCGTTCAGGAACGTGTAGTCGGCCGTGAGCAACTCCGTCAGGTCGCGGTCCTGTCGGGCGACGTGCTCGAACAGCATGTCGGTTTCGCGTTTCATCAGCCCGCGGAGCGGATCGACGGCCGACTGCGCCCTGCCGGACACCGGGGCGAGCATGATGTTCCGCGTCCGCAGCCACTGCCCGGCGAAATCCTCGAAGAACCTCCCGGACTTCGGGTCGGCGAGCATCCGCCGCAGTTGCGCGTCGAGGTTCTTTCGGAGTTGCCCCTTCGCGGCGAGGCCACTCAGCTCGTCGTCCGGCAGGCTGAGCCAGAGCAGGTACGACAGCCGAGACGCGAGGGCGAACTCGTCGAGCGGGTGGACGGCGGCCGGGTCGTCGGGTTGCGGTTGGAGTTCGGCCCGGAAGTAGAACCGGGGCGAACTCAGGATCGCGGTGACCGCCTGCGCAACGCCGGACTCGAACGACTTGTCCGCGAGGACCATGTCCGTCAGCCGGTCGAGCATATCCGCGGTCGGCGGTCGGCGGAACGCGCTGCCCGCCATGCGGCCGAGGATTTCGCGAGCGTACTCGCGTTTCGCTGTCGGGTCGGCCGGGGCCGCGCCCTTCGTGAAGATGCGGGTGTGCGACGCCGGGTACTCGTACACGCCCGTGCCGAGCGGCCCGGTGACGATGACGCGGGGCGACAGCGGCAGCGGCCGGAGTTCGCCGTCGGCGGCGGCCTTTGTCGGGATCGTGGCGGTGAGCAACTCGTGCTTGCCGGCGTCGAGCGTCACCTCGGCCGTGAACGTGTACGTCTTCTGCCCGCCGACGCTGACCGGTTTCTTCGTCACGACCTCACGGCCGCCGAACGTCGCCGTCAGTTCGTACTCGCCGCCGTACTCCTGCCACCCGCCGAGCGGGAACTCCAGTTCCACCTTGTACTTCCCGGTGTGCTTGAGTTCCACGGTCGCGGCCTGCTCCGCCCGCTTCCCCTCGCCCTTCTTCGGCCGGAACGCGGACGGCCGGACGTTCACCGTCGGGTGGCGCGGCCCGCCCTCGACGATGGCGGCGGCGACGATCTTCTCCGCGAGCGTCAAGTAGGTTTCGAGCAGGGCCGGCGGCAGCGTCTGGGCGTCGCCGATGTTGTCGAACCCGAAGGCGGTGTCGTCCGGCGGCAGTTCCTGGGCGAGGTCCAGGTCGAGGCCGAACAGGTCGCGGACGGTGTACTGGTACTCCATCCGGTTCAGCCGCCGGATGGTGACGCGGCCGGGGTCCGGGGCCTTCTCGTCCACGCGGAAGACTTCCCGCTCGACCCACCGGGCCATCGCCTGCCGGTCGGCGTCCGTCGGCCGGTCGGCGTGGGCCGGCGGCATGAACTCGTGCCGGAGCGTCTTGCGGACCTTCTCCCACTTCGCCCGGTCGGCCGTGCGGTCCTTCGCGTCGAGTAGCGTGTCGAGGGTGAAGCTGCCGCGGCGGTTGTCCCCGGCGTGACAATCGAAGCAGTAGGTTTTGAGCAACTCCCGGCCGTCGGCCGCGGCGGCCCGGAGCGGCGCGACCGCGACGAGGAGAACGGCGATGAGCACGGCCCGGCGCATGAGCAAGCCCTCGGTTCCTATTACACTACAGGGCGGCGGGAGCGTGTCGCAACCGGGAACCGGCCGGCCGCGCTTTTCCCTTCCGCCGCCCGGCCGCATCGCTTACGCTGGCGGACTCCCCCTGAGTCCCCACGCATGGCCCCCGACCCCCGCCGGCTCGCGGCGCTCGACCAGTTCCGCGGGTACACCGTCCTCGGCATGTTCCTCGTCAACTTCGTCGGGTCGTTCGCCGTCGTCCGGGCCGACCTGCCGCTGCTCGCGCACCACCACACGTACTGCGGCTACGCCGACACGATCATGCCGCAGTTCCTGTTCGCCGTCGGGTTCGCGTACCGGCTGACGTTCCTCCGCCGCCGCGCCGCCGACGGCCCGGCCGCGGCCTACGGCCACGCCGCCCGCCGCACCGCCGCCCTCGCCCTCGTCGCGTTCGCCGTCCACAACGTCGGGTCGAACTGGCAGACCTGGCATGCGGCCGACCAGCTGCACGCCGTACTCCTGCGGTGGGCGAAGCAGGACTTCTTCCAGACGCTCGGCCACATCGCCGCGACGTGCCTCTGGGTGCTGCCGGTGATCGCCGCCCGGCCGGGCGTCCGCGTCGCGTTCGCCGTCGCGTCCGGGGCGCTGCACCTCGCCCTGTCCTACGTCGCGTACTACCGGTGGGTGAACACGCCGCCGAACGGCGTGGACGGCGGGCCGCTCGGGTTCCTGACGTGGTGCGTCCCGCTGCTCGTCGGGTCGCTGGCCCACGACCTCGTGACGACCGCGGCGGACAAGGGGAAGGCCGTCCGCGTACTCCTGGCGTATGGCGTGGCTGTGATGCTGCTGGCCTACGGCCTCTCGTGCCTGCGGCTCGCGCCGATGGACCAGGATTACGGGGCGTTCGCCGTGACCGTCGCGGCGACGGAGCCGCCGCTGGTCCACGTGGACGCGAAGCCGCCGACGAACAACCTGTTCACGATGAGCCAGCGGTCCGGGGGCGTCACGTACCCGCTGTTCGGGGCCGGGTTCTCGCTCGCCGTGCTGGCGGTGTTCGTGGTCGCGTGCGACATCGGCGGGCGGCAGGTCGGCGTGTTCCGGACGCTCGGGTCGAACGCGCTGGCCGGGTACGTCATCCACGGGCTGGTGAACGCGGCCGTGAAGCCGTTCGTCCCGCGGGACGCGCCGCTGTGGTACGTGGCCGCCGGGCTGACCGTGTCGCTGGCGCTGTGCTACCTGTTCGTGCGCTACCTGGAACGGCAGAAACTGTTCCTGAAACTCTGACGGCGGCGAGCGGTTCCGCCCCCGTCACGCGCCGCCCAGTTCGACCTCCACCTGTTGTTGCTTTCCGTCCCGCTCGAGGGTCAGTTTCACCTTGTCGCCGATCTTGTGCTTCCGCAGCACCCGCGTCAGCTCCTGGACGGTCGGCACGCCCTCGCCGTTCACGGCCAAAATCAGGTCGCCCGGCTCCACGTCGCCGGACCGCGGATCGACCCGCACGCCCCGCAGCCCGGCCTTCGCCGCCGCTCCTGCCGGCAGCACGTCTTGAACCATCACCCCCGTCGGGAACCCGGCCCGGCGGAGGCGGCGCTCGTCCACGAACTTCGCCCCGAGGTCCGGCTTCAGCACCCGGCCCCGCTGGATCAGTTCCGTCACCACCGTATTCACGGTATCCACCGGGATCGCGAACCCGATGCCGACGTTCCCGCCGGACGGCGACGCGATCGACGTGTTCACCCCGATCAGCCGCCCGTCCTTGTCCAACAGCGGCCCGCCGCTGTTGCCGGGGTTGATCGGGGCGTCGGTTTGAATCGCGCCGCTAATTGTCTGATCGGTCAGCGAGTCGATCTCCCGGTCGAGCGCGGAAATGATCCCCTTCGTCATGCTCAGGCTGAGGCCGAACGGGTTGCCGATGGCGTACACCTTCTGGCCGACTTCCAGGTCGTTCGACCGGCCGACCTTGATCTTCGGCAACTTCCGCCCCGGCGTGGCGATCTGAAGGACGGCCAGGTCGAACTCCGGGGCGATGCCGACGATTCGCGCGTCCCAGGCGGTGCGGTCCGCGAGGACGACCCGCAGCCCGACCCGCCGCGCGGCCGCCTCCTTGACGACGTGGAAGTTCGTAACGACGCGGCCGTCGTCGTCCCACACGAACCCGGACCCGGTCCCGGTCTGCCGTTCCTGGACGCTCATGTCCAGCCGGCGGACGAGGACGACGGTGTCCACGTTCACCACGCTCTCGCGGGCGTCCTTGAAGACGCGGATCGCCTCCGCCTCCTCGGCGTCGTGCCCCGTCCGCGGGTCGGGCGTTCGCTCGACCGCGTCCGGGTTGTTGGCCGGGGCCGACGGGCCGAGGAAGCGCACCGCCTCCCGGACGACGAACGCGAGGGCGACGGCCGCGAACAGGAAGGCCAGGATCGTCGGGACCGGGCTGGGCCGCCGGCGGTGGCGGGCGGCGGCGTCAGGGTCGGTCGGCATGGGTTGCGTCTCGCGTCGGGGAGGTGTCCGAAGGCGTGCAAATCCGTCGCCAACGCCGCGGGCCGGGGGTCGGACCCGTTCATATGCTAGTAGTTTCGTCTCGAATCCTGGAGGTCAACGGGTTCATGGAAGCTGGCATCGTCGGGCTGCCGAACGTCGGCAAGAGCACCCTGTTCAACGCCCTCACCGCGTCCAAGTCCGCCCAGAGCGCGAACTACCCGTTCTGCACGATCGAGCCGAACGAGGGGATCGTGCCCGTCCCGGACGACCGGCTCGAGCGGATCAGCAAGTACATCGTGCCGAAGAAGCTCGTGCCGACGGCGCTGAAGCTGGTGGACATCGCCGGCATCGTGAAGGGCGCGAGCGAGGGGCAGGGGTTGGGGAACAAGTTCCTCAGCCACATCCGCGAGGTCGATGCCATCCTGCAGGTCGTGCGGTGCTTCGACGACCCGGACATCGTCCACGTCGCCGGGAAGGTCGATCCGGTGTCGGACATCGAGACGGTCGAGATCGAACTGATGCTGGCCGACATCCAGACGCTCGACAACGCCCTGCCGCGGGCCGAGCGGGCGGCGAAGGGCGGCGACGCCGAGGCCGTCGCGCGGGCGGAGGTGATCCGCAAGTGCCAGGCCCACCTCGCCACCAACCAGCCGCTGCGGAAGCTCCGGCTCGACCCGGCGGAGGCAAAGGTCGTGTCCAGCTTCGGGCTGATGAGCGCCAAGCCGATCCTGTACGTCGCGAACGTGGACGAATCGGACCTGCACGGGACCGGGCCGCTAGTGAAGGCCGTCCGCGACTTCGCGGCGAACGTCGGGGCCGAGGTCGTGCCCGTCTGCGCGAAGCTGGAGGCGGAGATCGCGGAACTCGACCCGGCCGACCGGCGGGAGATGCTGGCCGCGTCCGGGCTGGCGGAGCCGGCGCTGGCGGTGTTGGTCCGGGCCGCGTACCGGGCACTCGGTTTGCAGAGCTACTTCACCGCCGGCGAGAAGGAAGTGCGGGCGTGGACCGTGCCGGTCGGGGCGACCGCGCCGCAGGGGGCGGGGGTCATCCACACGGACTTCGAGAAGGGGTTCATTCGCGCGGAGGTCTACACGCTTTCCGACCTAGAATCACACGAGAGCGAGAAGGCGATCCGGGCGGCGGGGAAGTTGCGGGTCGAAGGGAAGAACTACGTCCTGCAAGATGGCGACATCTGCCACTTCCTGTTCAACTAGTAGGGCGGGTCCAGGCTTTGCGCCGACCCGCCGTCGCGCCCGATCCCCGGCGGGTCGGCGCAAAGCCTGGACCCGCCCTACGCCGAGTGGCACGGCTCGCCCGCCGCGGAGAACGACGTGACGCGATTGGACCCGGTCAACATCCTCCTCGTGGACGACCGGCCGGAGAACCTCCTCGCGCTGGAGGCGATCCTCGGCGAGCTGGGCGAGACGCTCGTGCGGGCGAACTCCGGCGAGGCGGCGCTGAAGCGCATCCTGGAAACCGACTTCGCGGCCGTCCTGCTGGACGTACAGATGCCCGGCCTGTCCGGGTTCGAGGTCGCCAAGCTCATCCGGTCCCGCGAGCGGTCCCGGCACACGCCGGTCATCTTCCTCACCGCTGCCCACGCGGACGAGTTCCCGATCGAGCGGGCCTACGCCCTCGGGGCGGTGGACTACCTCGTCAAGCCGCTCGTCCCGGTCATCCTCCGGGCGAAGGTGGCCGTGTTCGTGGACCTGTACCGGAAGTCGCAGGAGCTGCGGGCGGCCGAGCGGCGGACGGTCGAGGACGTGTACCGGCCGCAGCAGGAACTGTGGCACACGACGCTCGCCAGCATCGGCGACGCGGTCATCGCGACCGACCTGTCCCGCCGGGTCACGTTCCTCAACCCGGAGGCCGAGCGGCTGACCGGGTGGCCGCGGGCGGAGGCGGTGAACCGGCAACTGGACGAGGTGTTCGCCATCCACACGGCCGGCAGCCGGGACCGCGTCCCGTGCCCGGTCGGGCGGGTGCTGGCGACCGGGCAGGTCGTCGGCCTCGCGAACCACACGATCCTCGTTTCCCGCGACGGCACGGAGCGGCCGATCGACGACTCCGCCGCCCCGATCCGCGGGGAGGCCGGCGACGTGTACGGCGTCGTGCTCGTGTTCCGGGACGTGACCGAGAAGTACGAGGCCGAGCGGCGGTTCCGGGAGTTCGCGAACACCGCCCCGGCGATGCTGTGGGTGACCGACCCGGACGGGAGTTGCTCGTTCCTGTCCCGCGGGTGGTTCGAGTTCACCGGGCAGACGCCGGACACCGGGCTGGGCTACGGGTGGCTCGACGCCGTCCACCCGGACGACCGGGCGGCGGCCGGGGAGAAGTTCCGGGCCGCGAACGCCGCACGGGAGGCGTTCACGCTCGAACACCGCCTCCGCCGGGCGGACGGGGCGGACCGGTGGGTGCTGGACATGGGCCGGCCGCGGTGGGCGGCGGGCGGCGCGTTCCTCGGGTACGTCGGGTCGGTGATCGACATCACCGACCGCCGCGAGGCGGAGGAGGAAGTTCGGGCGGCCGAGGAGCGGTTCCAGTTCATCCGCCGGTCGTCCGGCGTCGGGTTTTGGTACTGCGACCTGCCGTTCGACGTGCTCGTCTGGGACGAGACGGTGAAGGCGCACTTCCACCTGCCGCCGGCCGCGCACGTCACCATCGACACGTTCTACGCCCGGCTGCACCGGGACGACCGCGAAATGACCCGCGGGGCGATCGAGCGGTCGATCAACGACCGGACGCAGTACGACGTGGTCTACCGCACGGTCGCGCCGGAAACCGGGGCGGTGAAGCACGTCCGGGCCATCGGCCGGACGTACTACGCGGCGGACGGCACGCCCCGCCGGTTCGACGGCGTGACGCTGGACGTGACGGCCGAGCGGGCCCGGGAGACGCGGCAGGAGCTGCTCGTCAAGGTCGCCGATCGGACGCGGGCGGCCGCCCGGCCGGCCGACATCCTCGCGGCCGTCGTGACGAGCCTCGGCGAACACTTCGCCGCGAACCGCTGCACCTACGCGGACGTGGACGAGGCGGCCGGCGTCGCGACCGCCCGCGGCGACTACGCCGCCGGCGTGCCGAGCATCGCCGGCCAGTACCCGGTCGCGTCGTTCGGCCCGGCCGTCATCGCCGACCTGCGGGCCGGGCGGACGGTGGCCGTCGCCGACGTGGCGGCCGACCCGCGGACCCGCGACGCGGCCGACGCCTACGCGGCCGTCCAGTGCCGGGCCTACGTCAGCGTGCCGCTCGTGAAGGCCGGCCGGCTGGTCGCCACGCTGAACGTGATGGACGGGAAGCCGCGGCCGTGGTCGCCCGAGGACGTAGACCTCATCGAGGCCGTCGCCGAGCGGGCGTGGCAGGCGGTCGAGGTCGCGCACGCGCAGGCGCAACTCGTCGCCAGCGAGGGGCGGTTGCAACTGGCCGTCGGCATCGCCGGCATGGGGCTTTTCGAGATCGACCTGGCCTCCGACCGCGTCACGGTCAACGAGCCGGGCCGGGCCATCTACGGCTGGGATTCCGCGGACACGACGTTCGCGCGGGTGCAATCGCACTTCCACCCGGACGACCGGGCCGAGGTGATGCGGCGGGTGGAGGCCGCGTTCGACCCGGCCGGGCCGGGCGGGTTCGAGGTCGAGCAGCGGGTTGTCCGGACGGACGGCGAGGTCCGGTGGATCCGCGTCCGCGGGCAGGCGTTCTTCGCCGGCGAGGGGAAGGAGCGGGCGGCCGTGCGGTGCGTCGGCTCGTTCCTCGACGTGACCGACCGCCGACAGATGGAGGACGTGCTCCGCCGGCAGGCCGACCAACTCGTCGAGGAGGACCGGCGGAAGGACTTGTTCCTGGCGCTGCTCGCGCACGAACTCCGCAACCCGCTCGCCCCGATCCGCAACGGCCTGCAGGTCATCCGCCTGTCCGAGGACCGCAAGCACCGGGAGCGGTCGCAGGCGATGATGGACCGGCAGCTGACCCACATGGTCCGGCTGATCGACGACCTGCTCGACATCACGCGCATCCGGCAGAACAAGATGGAACTGCGGCGGGCGCGGATCGACCTCGCGGCCGTCGTCGAGAGCGCCGTCGAGACGGCCCAGCCGCTCGTCCAGGCGGCGAAGCACGAGCTGACGGTCGCCGTGCCGCCGGACCCGGTCCTGCTCGACGCGGACCTGACGCGGCTGGCGCAGGTGTTCTCGAACCTGCTGCTCAACGCGGCAAAGTACACGGAGCCGGGCGGCAAGATTTGGCTGACCGCGGCGCGGGAGGGGGGCGAGGTCGTCGTCGCAGTCCGGGACACGGGCATCGGCATCCCGGCCGAGTCGCTGAAGTCGATCTTCGACATGTTCTCCCAGGTCGATTCGAGCATCGAGCGGACGACCGGCGGCCTCGGTATCGGGCTGGCGCTGGTCAAGGGGTTGGTCGAGATGCACGGCGGCATTGTGACGGCCGACAGCCCCGGCCGCGGGCAAGGAAGCACGTTCACCGTCCGGCTGCCGGTCCCGGACGACCGGGCCGCCGCGGCACAGCCGGCGGCCGAGGGCCGGGCGGCCGCGCCGGCCGGCCGGCGCATCCTCGTGGCGGACGACAACAGGGACTCGGCCGAGACGATGGCGATGATGCTCGCGCTACTCGGCCACGACGTGCGGACGGCCCACGACGGCCTGGCGGCGGTGGCGGCGGCGGCCGAGTTCCGCCCGGACTTCATCCTGATGGACGTGGGGATGCCGCGGCTGAACGGGCTGGACGCGACCCGGCGAATTCGGGAGAAGCCGGGCGGCCAGCTGCCGGTTATCATCTCGCTGACCGGGTGGGGGCAGGAGTCGGACTACCTGAAGTCGATCGACGCCGGGTGCGACGGCCACCTCGTCAAGCCGGTCGAACTGGCCGAGTTGGAGAAGATGCTGAAGACGCACTACCGCCCGCGCGGGTGAACACCGATTTGACCGTTCCGCGGGTGGCCGGGGGTGAGGCTTTTGGAAGCCCCCGAGGCGCCCCACCGGGGGTTAGCCAA
>JAESGS010000758.1_pt1 | contig 15851 bp, 11 predicted proteins | sample 9269761 | NCBI WGS metagenome assembly JAESGS01 (sample SAMN15741799, study PRJNA653493) | algae metagenome | isolation source: Cyanosarcina radialis HA8281-LM2 and co-occurring heterotrophs from damp... | place: USA: Makauwahi cave, Hawaii | collected 2011-01-06 | reverse complement strand
CAACATCGCCATGGAAGTGCACCTGATCGCGCCGATCGCGATGGACGAGGGCCTGCGCTTCGCCATCCGCGAAGGCGGCCGCACCGTCGGCGCCGGCGTCGTCGCCAAGATCATCGAGTAGCCGGCCCGCAGGAGTGTAGCTCAATTGGTAGAGCACCGGTCTCCAAAACCGGGGGTTGGGGGTTCGAGACCCTCCACTCCTGCCAAACCGGAGGCGGCACCGAAGCAGATGATGACGATCAGCGCGACCTATGAGGTCGCAAAGGCGAGTTGAGACAATGAACGGCAGCACTCCCGGCGCAACGAAGGTCAGCCCGGGTGAATTCATCCGGCAGGTCCGTCAGGAGGCCGCGAAGGTTACCTGGCCGACGCGCAAGGAAACCATGATCACGACGGCGATGGTCTTCACCATGTCGATCCTCGCCGCGATCTTCTTCTTCTTCGTGGATTGGGTGCTGTCCCATATTGTGCGTTTGATCTTCGGGCTGGGAGCCTGATGGACATGGCGGCGCAGTGGTATGTGATTCACGTCTACTCCGGCTTCGAGAAGAAGGTCGCCGGCTCGATCAAGGAGCAGGCCCAGCAGAAGGGCATGGCCGACCAGATCGAGGAGGTCATGGTTCCGACCGACAGCGTGGTCGAGGTCCGCAAGGGCAACAAGAAGGTCAGCGCGGAGCGCAAGTTCTTCCCCGGCTACGTGCTGGTGAAGATGGATATGACCGACGAGAGCTGGCACCTGGTGAAGAACACGCCGAAGGTCACCGGATTCCTCGGCGGTCGCGGCCGGCCCTTCCCGATCACCGAGAAGGAAGCCGACCGACTGCTCAAGCAGATCAAGGAAGGGATCGAGCGTCCGAAGCCGTCGATCACCTATGAGATCGGCGAGCAGGTCCGCGTCGTCGACGGCCCGTTCACGTCATTCAACGGCATGGTCGAGGAAGTCGACGAGGACAAGGCCCGGCTGAAGGTCTCGGTGTCGATCTTCGGGCGGCCGACGCCGGTCGAGTTGGAATACTCGCAGGTGGAGAAAGTCTGACCTGCGCTGAATTTCTGCGGGACGCGGGCGTGGCCGCGGACCGGTGGAAGCGAGTGAAAACGAGGCGATTACCGGTTGGCCGCCACGAGACACGGCAGGCCGGGAGCCGAAAGGAAGAGAGCACATGGCAAAGAAGGTAGTCGGATACATCAAATTGCAGGTCCCGGCGGGCCAGGCGAATCCCTCGCCGCCGATCGGTCCTGCGCTCGGCCAGCGCGGCCTCAACATCATGGAGTTCTGCAAGCAGTTCAATGCGCAGACCCAGAAGATGGAGGCTGGCACACCGATCCCGGTGACGATCACGGCCTATGGCGATCGCACCTTCACCTTCGTCATGCGCACGCCGCCGGCTTCCTATTTTCTCAAGAAGGCGGCGAAGGTCGAGAGCGGATCCAAGGCGACCGGCCGCGACGCATCCGTTGGCCAGGTGACGATGGCCCAGGTCCGCGAGATTGCGGAGAAGAAGATGGCCGACCTCAATGCCCACGACATCGAGGCGGCGTGCAAGATGATCATCGGCTCGGCCCGTTCGATGGGCCTGACGGTGGTGGGGTAAGCCATGGCCAAGAATGGAAAGCGCATCGCCAAGGCCTATGAAGGCATCGACCGCATGAAGGGTTATGCCGTCAAGGACGCGGTCAAGCTCGTCAAGGGCAACGCCAAGGCGAAGTTCGACGAGACGATCGAACTCGCCATGACACTCGGCGTCGACACGCGCCACGCCGACCAGACCGTGCGCGGCATGGTCAGCCTGCCCAGCGGCACCGGCAAGACGATCCGCGTCGCGGTCTTCGCCAAGGGCGACCGCGCGCAGCAGGCGCAGGCGGCCGGGGCCGATCTCGTCGGCGCCGACGACCTTGCAGAAAAGGTCTTGGCGGGCCAGATAGAGTTCGATCGCGTGATCGCTTCCCCCGACATGATGGCGGTCGTCGGCAAGCTCGGTAAGGTGCTTGGCCCGCGCGGCCTGATGCCGAACCCGAAGCTCGGCACGGTGACGCCGAACGTCGCGCAGGCGGTCAAGGACGCCAAAGGCGGTCAGGTGCAGTTCCGCGCCGACAAGACCGGCAATGTCAACGCCGGCGTCGGTAAGGCGAGCTTCACCGAGGACGCGCTCCTCGCCAACGTGAACGCGTTCATCGACGCGATCAATAAGGCGCGGCCGAGCGGCGTGAAAGGCACGTACATCAAGAAGGCTACGCTGAGCTCGACCATGGGCCCTGGCGTCAAGCTGGATCTGGCAGCGTTCGCCACCGTCGTGGCGGCGGCTGCCGAGTAAGGAATTCCGCCGTGTCCGGGCGTGAGCCCGGCGCGGTGGCATAGGGAGCTGTCGTTCCGCAAGGGCCGGCGGCTTCTCCTGTCCGAGACTGCAGGCGCTGCCGACCGGCAACGGGCGGCGGCTTAATCGCGGAAAGCCTGCATAGACAGAGGTCGAAACCGCACGGTGCATTCCCCACGAGGGGATTGCGCCCGTCGCGGCGTGAACTTCTGGGACAGGTCGAGAGTGGTCTCGTCCGTCCTGTTCGGTCGGCGAGGCCGAGGTCAACCCGGTCCGGGGATCGTGCCGAAAGGCGAGGTCAGCGGACTAAAAGTGGAGACGATCTGTGGACCGATCACAGAAAGAGAAACTGGTCGCCTCGCTGAACAACAACCTTAAGGATGCCGCGCTGGTCGTCGTGACCCAGCAGGCCGGCCTTACGGTTGCCGAAATGTCCGACTTGCGTCGGCAGATGCGGGCAGCGGGAGCCAGCTTCAAAGTGTCGAAGAATCGGCTCACGCGTCGTGCGCTGGAAGGGACCCCCTTCCAGAAGCTCTCGCCCATGTTCAAGGGCCCGACCGCCATTGCCTACAGCCGCGATCCCGTGGCTGCGGCGAAAGTGGCCGTCGAGTACGCGAACAAGAACGAGAAGCTGACTGTCGTCGGCGGCAGCCTGGGCGAGCGGATGCTCGACCTGGCTGGCGTGAAGGCCCTCGCAACCTTGCCCTCGCTTCCTGAGATGCGGGCAAAGCTGCTGGGCACGATCGTGGCGCCGGCAACGCGACTGGCCACCGTCGTCGGTGCGCCGGCCGCAGGCCTCGCACGCGTGATCAACGCTTATGCCCAGAAAAAGGCGTGAGCGCTGAAGCCGAACCGAAACCCTGTAATCCAGAAGTTCTGACAAGGAGCAAGTTGAAATGGCTGATCTAGGCAAGCTGGTTGATGACCTTTCGAGCCTGACCGTCCTCGAGGCGGCGGAGCTGACGAAGCTGCTCGAAGAGAAGTGGGGCGTGTCCGCTGCGGCGCCGGTCGCGGTGGCGGCTGCGGCTCCGGGCGCGGGCGGCGGTGCGGCAGCGCCGGCGGCCGAGCAGACCGAGTTCACGGTGATCCTCGCCACTTCCGGCGAGAAGAAGATCAACGTGATTAAGGAAGTGCGCGCGATCACGGGCCTCGGCCTCAAGGAGGCGAAGGACCTGGTCGAGGGCGCGCCGAAGACGGTCAAGGACGGCGTCACCAAGGACGAGGCTGCGAAGCTCAAGAAGCAGCTCGAGGATGCCGGCGCGACCGTCGAGGTCAAGTAAGCCAGCACGATCCGGACGGGTGCCGGGGCGGTCCGCGCGAGAGCGCTTCGCCCCGGCACACCCCCCGCCGGCCGGATCGGAAGTACGAGGGGGCAGGGCGCGTGACAGCGCGCACGAGCGCCGCGACGGCGTGGTTATGAGGCGATGAGGAATTCCATGGTGCAGTCCTTCACGGGTCGGAAGCGTATTCGCAAAACCTTCGGGCGCATTCCCGAAGTCGCGCCGATGCCGAATCTGATCGAAGTGCAGATGAGCTCGTACAAGAGCTTTCTGCAGATGGAGGTGCTGCCCGAGCAGCGCCTGCCGCACGGGCTGCAGGAAGTGTTCCGCTCGGTCTTCCCGATCAAGGACTTCTCCGAGCGCTCGATGCTCGAATTCGTCAAGTACGAGCTCGAGCCGCCCAAGTACGACGTCGACGAGTGCCAGCAGCGCGGCATGACCTTCGCCGCGCCGCTGAAGGTGACGCTGCGCCTGGTCGTGTGGGATGTCGACGAGGTCACCGAAGCTCGCTCGATCCGCGACATCAAGGAGCAGGACGTCTACATGGGCGACATGCCGCTCATGACGGACAAGGGCACCTTCATCATCAACGGCACGGAGCGCGTGATCGTCTCGCAGATGCACCGTTCGCCGGGCGTGTTCTTCGACCACGACAAGGGCAAGACCCACTCGTCGGGCAAGTACCTGTTCGCGGCTCGCGTGATTCCGTACCGCGGCTCGTGGCTGGACTTCGAGTTCGACGCGAAGGACCTCGTCTACGTCCGCATCGACCGCCGCCGCAAGCTGCCGGTCACCACGCTGCTCATGGCTCTCGACAACGAAGAGAGCGAGAAGATGCGCGCGCAGCGCGAGGCCGCGAGCAAGCCGCTGGAGCCCGGCGAGGCGCAGGGCATGAGCCCCGAGGAGATCCTCTCGTATTTCTACGAGCAGGTCGTCTTTACGCGCGGCAAGAAGGGCTGGAAGACCGAGTTCAACGCCGAGCGCATGCGCGGCTCGAAGCTCACCAGCGATCTCATCGATGCGAAGTCGGGCAAGGTGCTGGCCGAGTCCGGCACCAAGATCACCCCGCGCCTTGCGAAGAAGATCAAGGAAGACGGCGTCACCGAGGTGCTCGCAACCCTCGAGGACATGAAGACACGTTACGTCGCCATCGACATCATCAACGAGAAGACGGGCGAGATCTTCGTCGAGGCCGGCGACGAGCTCACCGCGCAGAACCTGAAGGTTCTGGACGAAGCCGGCGTCAATGCGATTCCGACGCTTCATATCGACCACATCTCGGTCGGCCCCTATATGCGCAACACGCTGAAGGCCGACAAGAACAACTCGCGCGACGAGGCCCTCATCGAGATCTACCGCGTGATGCGTCCCGGCGAGCCGCCCACGCTCGAGACAGCCGAAGCGCTGTTCGGCGGGCTGTTCTTCGACGCCGAGCGCTATGATCTGTCCGCGGTCGGCCGCGTGAAGATGAATTCGCGCCTGAGCATCGATTGCCCCGACACGATGCGCACCCTGCGCAAGGCCGACATCCTTGCGATCATCAAGGTGCTCGTCGAGCTGAAGGACGGCCGCGGCGAGATCGACGACATCGACCATCTCGGCAACCGGCGCGTGCGCTCGGTCGGCGAGCTGATGGAGAACCAGTACCGCGTCGGCCTGCTGCGCATGGAGCGCGCCATCCGCGAGCGCATGTCGACGGTCGAGATCGACTCCGTCATGCCGCATGACCTGATCAACGCCAAGCCGGCGGCGGCGGCGGTGCGCGAGTTCTTCGGCTCGAGCCAGCTCTCGCAGTTTATGGACCAGACCAACCCGCTGTCGGAGATCACGCACAAGCGGCGCCTCTCGGCCCTCGGGCCGGGCGGCCTGACGCGCGAGCGCGCAGGCTTCGAGGTGCGCGACGTGCACCCGACGCATTACGGCCGCATCTGCCCGATCGAGACGCCGGAAGGCCCGAACATCGGCCTGATCAACAGCCTCGCGACCTATGCGCGCGTCAACCAGTACGGCTTCATCGAGAGCCCGTACCGGCGCGTGCGCGACGGCAAGGTGACCGACGAGGTCGTCTATCTCTCGGCGATGGAGGAGAGCAAGTACAACATCGCCCAGGCGAACACCGAGATCGATGCCAAGGGCCGCGTCGTCGCGGAACTGACGAACTGCCGCCATGGCGGCGACTTCGTCATGGCGACGCCGGACAAGATCGACTTCATGGACGTGTCGCCGAAGCAGCTCGTTTCGGTCGCCGCGGCGCTCATCCCGTTCCTGGAGAACGACGACGCGAACCGCGCGCTGATGGGCTCGAACATGCAGCGGCAGGCGGTGCCGCTGATCCGCGCCGAGGCGCCGCTCGTCGGCACGGGCATGGAATCGGTGGTGGCGCATGACTCGGGTGCCGCGATCGCGGCGCGCCGCGCCGGCGTCGTGGACCAGGTCGATGCGACCCGCATCGTCGTGCGCGCGACGGAAGAGCAGTCGAGCGCCGCGCCCGGCGTCGACATCTACAACCTGCTGAAGTTCCAGCGTTCCAACCAGAACACCTGCATCACCCAGCGTCCGCTGGTGAAGAAGGGCGACGTGGTGAAGGCCGGCGACATCATCGCCGACGGCCCGTCGACGCAGCTCGGCGAGCTCGCCCTCGGCCGCAACGCGCTCGTCGCGTTCATGCCGTGGAACGGCTACAACTTCGAGGACTCGATCCTGATCTCCGAGCGGATCGTGTCGGATGACGTCTTCACCTCGATCCACATCGAGGAATTCGAGGTGATGGCGCGCGACACCAAGCTCGGCCAGGAAGAGATCACCCGCGACATTCCGAACGTCGGCGAGGAGGCTCTCAAGAACCTCGACGAGGCGGGCATCGTCTACATCGGCGCGGAAGTGAAGCCGGGCGACATCCTCGTCGGCAAGGTCACGCCGAAGGGCGAATCGCCGATGACGCCGGAAGAGAAGCTGCTGCGCGCGATCTTCGGCGAGAAGGCCTCGGACGTGCGCGACACGTCCCTGCGCCTGCCGCCGGGCGTGTCCGGGACGATCGTCGAGGTGCGGGTCTTCTCGCGCCGCGGCGTCGACAAGGACGAGCGCGCGATGGCGATCGAGCGTGCCGAGATCGAGCGCCTCGCCAAGGATCGTGACGACGAGAAGGCGATCCTCGAGCGCAGCTTCGCGGCACGTCTGCGCGAGCGGCTGATCAACCAGGTCGTCGCGGGCGGGCTGCGCCAGATCAAGGCCGGCACCAAGCTCGCCAACGAGGTTCTGGACGAGTACACGCCGGGCCAGTGGCGCCAGATCGTCGTCAAGAACGACAAGGTGATGGCCGACATCGAGGCGCTCAAGAAGCAGTTCGACGAGGGCGTGAAGGCGCTCGAGCTGCGCTTCGAGAGCAAGGTCGAGAAGCTGCAGCGCGGCGACGAGTTGCCGCCCGGCGTCATGAAGATGGTCAAGGTCTTCGTCGCGGTGAAGCGCAAGTTGCAGCCGGGCGACAAGATGGCCGGCCGCCATGGCAACAAGGGCGTCATCTCGCGCATCGTGCCGGCCGAGGACATGCCGCATCTCCAGGACGGCACCCCGGTCGACCTCGTGCTGAACCCGCTCGGCGTGCCGAGCCGCATGAACGTCGGCCAGATCCTCGAGACGCATCTCGGCTGGGCCTCGCACCAGCTCGGCCGCCAGGTCGCCGACATGCTCGACAAGGTGCGCCGCAACGGCAAGAACCCCGGCGAGCTGCGCAAGCAGCTCCAGAAGGTCTACGGCAAGGACGTCATGAAGGGCGATGGCGCGGAGATGTCGGATGACGAGCTGGTCGAGCTCGCCGGCAACCTGCGCGAAGGCATCCCGATGGCGACGCCGGTCTTCGACGGCGCGCGCGAGGATGACATCGTCGATATGCTGAAGATGGCCGGGCTCGAGGCGTCGGGCCAGGTGTGGCTGTGGGACGGCCGCACCGGCGAGCGTTTCGACCGTGAGGTCACGGTGGGCTACATCTATATGCTGAAGCTGCACCACCTCGTCGACGACAAGATCCACGCGCGCTCGATCGGTCCGTACAGCCTCGTCACCCAGCAGCCGCTGGGCGGTAAGGCGCAGTTCGGTGGTCAGCGCTTCGGCGAAATGGAAGTGTGGGCGCTCGAGGCATACGGCGCCGCGTACACGCTGCAGGAGATGTTGACGGTGAAGTCCGACGACGTGTCCGGCCGCACCAAGGTGTACGAGGCGATCGTGCGCGGCGACGACAACTTCGAGGCCGGCATTCCGGAGTCCTTCAACGTCCTGGTCAAGGAACTCCGGTCGCTGGGTCTCAATGTCGAGCTCAACCAGCGCAATTACTGATGGATGGAAGATCCGATCGGCGGGCTCTGGCCGGCCGATCGGACGCAAAGCCGGACGGGATGTATTTCAGGCGCTGCCTGCTGATGACGGCGCCTAGCGGGAGAAAGTGATGAACGAAGTCGCGAATATCTTCGGTCAGCCGACGGGCCCCCAGCAGTTCGATCAGATCCAGATCTCGATCGCCAGCCCCGAGCGCATCCGCTCGTGGTCGTTCGGCGAGATCAAGAAGCCTGAGACGATCAACTACCGGACGTTCAAGCCGGAGCGGGACGGCCTGTTCTGCGCGCGGATCTTCGGGCCCATCAAGGACTACGAGTGCTTGTGCGGCAAGTACAAGCGCATGAAGTACCGCGGCATCATCTGCGAGAAGTGCGGCGTCGAGGTGACCCTGTCGAAGGTGCGCCGCGAGCGCATGGGCCACATCGAGCTGGCCTCGCCCGTCGCGCATATCTGGTTCCTGAAGTCGCTGCCGAGCCGCATCGGCCTGCTGCTCGACATGACGCTGCGCGACCTCGAGCGCGTGCTGTACTTCGAAAACTACATGGTCATCGAGCCGGGCCTGACCACGCTCAAGATGAACCAGCTCCTCAGCGAGGAGCAGTACATCAAGGCACAGGAGGAGTTCGGCGAGGACGCTTTCACCGCCAAGATCGGCGCGGAGGCCCTCAAGGACGTTCTCTCGGCGATCGAGCTGGAGAAGGACCGCGAGCGGCTGCGCGAGGAACTGCGCGAGACGACCTCCGAGGCGAAGCGCAAGAAGCTGGTCAAGCGGCTGAAGCTGCTCGAGTTCTTCATCGAGTCCGGCAACCGGCCGGAGTGGATGATCCTCGACGTCGTGCCGGTGATCCCGCCCGAGCTGCGCCCGCTGGTGCCGCTGGACGGCGGCCGCTTCGCGACCTCGGACCTGAACGACCTCTACCGCCGCGTCATTAACCGCAATAACCGCCTGAAGCGGCTGATCGAGCTGAAGGCGCCCGACATCATCGTGCGCAACGAGAAGCGCATGCTGCAGGAGGCCGTCGACGCCCTGTTCGACAACGGCCGCCGCGGCCGCGTCATCACCGGCGCCAACAAGCGTCCGCTGAAGTCGCTGTCCGACATGCTCAAGGGCAAGCAGGGCCGCTTCCGCCAGAACCTGCTCGGCAAGCGCGTCGACTACTCGGGCCGTTCGGTCATCGTCGTCGGTCCGGAGCTCAAGCTCCACCAGTGCGGTCTGCCGAAGAAGATGGCGCTCGAGCTGTTCAAGCCGTTCATCTACTCGAAGCTCGAGCTGTACGGCATGGCGACCACGATCAAGGCCGCCAAGCGCATGGTCGAGAAGGAGCGGCCGGAGGTGTGGGACATCCTCGAGGAGGTCATCCGCGAGCATCCGGTCCTGCTCAACCGCGCGCCGACGCTGCATCGCCTGGGCATCCAGGCGTTCGAGCCCGTGCTGATCGAAGGCAAGGCGATCCAGCTCCATCCGCTGGTCTGCACGGCCTTCAACGCGGACTTCGACGGCGACCAGATGGCCGTCCACGTGCCGCTGTCGCTCGAGGCGCAGCTCGAGGCGCGCGTGCTGATGATGTCGACGAACAACATCCTCTCGCCCGCCAACGGCAAGCCGATCATCGTGCCGAGCCAGGACATCGTCCTGGGCCTCTACTACCTGACGATGCAGCGTGACGGAGAGCCGGGCGAGGGCATGGTCTTCGGCGACATGGCCGAGATCGAGCAGGCCCTGTTCCACAAGCGCGCGTCGCTGCACGCCAAGGTGAAGGCGCGCTACAAGACCGTCGACAAGGACAACAAGCCCATCACCGTGACCGTGGAGACGAGCCCCGGCCGGATGATGCTGTCCGAGATCCTGCCGCGTCATCCGAACGTGCCGTTCGGCCTGATCAACCAGCTTCTGACGAAGAAGGAGATCAGCAACGTCATCGACATCGTCTACCGCCATTGCGGTCAGAAGGAGACGGTGATCTTCGCCGATCGCATGATGCAGCTCGGTTTCACCCAGGCGTGCAAGGCCGGCATCTCCTTCGGCAAGGACGACCTCGTCATCCCGGCGACGAAGACGAAGCTGGTCGACGACACGCGTTCGAAGGTCAAGGAGTACGAGCAGCAGTACCAGGACGGCCTGATCACGCAGGGCGAGAAGTACAACAAGGTCGTCGACGCTTGGTCGCACTGCACGGACCGCGTCGCCGACGAGATGATGAAGGAGATCAGCCGTCCGAAGAAGGGCGAGCCGATCAACTCCGTCTACATGATGGCGCATTCAGGCGCCCGCGGTTCCGCGGCGCAGATCAAGCAGCTCGCCGGCATGCGCGGCCTGATGGCCAAGCCGTCGGGCGAGATCATCGAGACGCCGATCATCTCGAACTTCAAGGAAGGCCTCACCGTGCTCGAGTACTTCAACTCGACCCACGGCGCCCGTAAGGGCCTCGCCGACACGGCGCTCAAGACCGCGAACTCGGGCTACCTGACGCGCCGTCTCGTCGACGTCGCCCAGGATGCCATCATCATCGAGGACGATTGCGGCACGACGGACGGCCTGACCATGAAGGCGGTCGTCGAGGGCGGCGAGGTGATCTCGCCGCTGTCCGAGCGCATCCTCGGACGCACCGCGGCGGAGGATATCTCCGATCCGATGAGCGGCCAGGTGCTCGTGGCGGCGGGCCAGCTGATCGAGGAGGAGCAGATCGAGAAGATCGATCGCGCCGGCCTCGAGCAGGTGAAGATCCGCTCCGTGCTGACCTGCCAGAGCAAGACGGGCGTATGCGGGCGCTGCTACGGCCGCGACCTCGCGCGCGGCACCGTCGTCAACGTCGGCGAGGCAGTCGGCATCATCGCCGCGCAGTCGATCGGCGAGCCGGGTACGCAGCTCACGATGCGCACGTTCCACATCGGTGGCGCGGTGCAGCGCGGTGCCGAGCAGTCGTCGGTCGAGGCGGCGTACGACGCCAAGGTCACGATCAAGAACCGCAACGTCGTCATCAACAGCCAGAGCATCCCGGTCGTCATGGGACGCAACTGCGAGATCGTTCTGATCGACGACAACGGCCGCGAGCGCGCGCGCCATCGCGTCCCCTACGGCGCCAAGCTGCTGGTGGACGAGAGCGGCGTCGTGAAGAAGGGGCAGAAGCTGGCGGAGTGGGATCCGTACACGCTGCCGATCATCACGGAGCGCGAGGGTGTCGCTCACTACGTCGACCTGATCGAAGGCGTGTCGATGCGCGAGATCGTCGACGAGGCGACCGGCATCTCGAACAAGGTCGTGGTCGATTGGCGTCAGCAGCCGCGCGGTGCGGACCTGCGTCCGCGCGTGACCCTGCGCGACAAGAAGGGCAACGTCGTCACGCTCGCGAACGGGCTTGAGGCGCGCTACTTCATGTCGGTCGACGCCATCCTGCAGGTCGAGAACGGTGCCGAGGTGAAGGCCGGCGACGTGCTGGCGCGCATCCCGCGCGAGTCGTCGAAGACCCGCGACATCACCGGCGGTCTGCCGCGCGTGGCCGAGCTGTTCGAGGCGCGCCGCCCAAAGGACTTCGCGATCATCAGCGAGGTCGAGGGCCGCGTCGAGTTCGGCAAGGACTACAAGACCAAGCGCCGCATCCTCGTGCGTCCGCTGGACGAGAGCCAGGAGCCGGTCGAGTACCTGATCCCGAAGGGCAAGCACATCAGCGTGCAGGAAGGAGACTACGTGCAGCGGGGCGACCTGCTCATGGACGGTAACCCGGTGCCGCACGACATCCTGCGGGTGATGGGCGTCGAGGCCTTGGCCACCTATCTCGTCAACGAGATCCAGGAGGTCTATCGCCTGCAGGGCGTGAAGATCAACGACAAGCACATCGAGGTGATCGTTCGCCAGATGCTGCAGAAGGTCGAGATCGACGAGGCCGGCGAGACCACCTACCTGGCGGGCGAGCAGGTCGATCGCGAGGAGTTCGACGAGATCAACGCCAAGGCGGCGAAGGAGTCGATGCGTCCCGCTGCGGCGCGGCCGGTCCTGCAGGGCATCACCAAGGCGTCCCTGCAGACCCGCTCGTTCATCTCCGCCGCGTCGTTCCAGGAAACGACCCGCGTCCTCACCGAGGCCGCCGTGCAGGGCAAGACCGACAGCCTGCTCGGCCTCAAGGAGAACGTCATCGTCGGCCGTCTCATCCCGGCCGGCACTGGCAGCGTCATGAACCGCCTGCGGCAGATCGCGGCCGAGCGCGACCGTGAGCTGCTGGCGACCAAGACCGCGGCCGAGCCGGCTCCGGCCGAGGGCGAGTCCTCGGAAGCCAAGGAGAAGCCGCGCGCCATCGCTGGAAAGCGGCGGGCCCGCTCGGCCTGACGGCGAAGCCAGAGGTCCCAGGAACGGCCCCCTCCGACGGAGCGGGGCCGTTTCCACATCTGGAGCCTGGGGGGCCTCCGACTACCCGATCTGGGAAGGGGCCCCGCGCGGGGCCTTCAACCTTAACCGACCGGCGGTCGCAGCGGCATGGCTGCCATGACGGCCGTCGCACGAGGCGGTCGACCGGCCGCCGAGGGTGCTGGGAGGCCGGTCTATCGAGGACGACTCGCGATCGGAATTATGCGCTCCGCCGGCTCGGCCAAAGCCGCGGATTTGGCTGTTTCTTAACGGGTTTCGCTTGACGCCCTATAGGGCCATCCATATATTCCGCCTCGCTTTAACGGACCGGTAGTCGGGCGTTCCCGAGACACGATCCGGAGCAAACGTCAGAACAGCGTTATCGCCGCTACGATCGGCGCTGTAAGAAGCCCGAAGGAAGCCACCGGTTCGGCTTTCCTGTCGGGCATTTGTTACGCCGGGGTGCCTCTCGGACGAGGCGCCGCGACCGCATGGAAGGGATGTTTGGGAATGCCGACGATCAACCAGTTGATCGCTAAGGGACGCCAGAGCCGAGGTGCGCGGAACAAGGTTCCGGCGCTAAAGGGAAGCCCGCAGAAGCGCGGCGTGTGCACGCGCGTCTACACCACGACGCCGAAGAAGCCGAACTCGGCGCTGCGCAAGGTCGCCAAGGTGCGCCTCACCAACGGCCATGAAGTTGTGAGCTACATCCCCGGCGAAGGGCATAATCTGCAGGAGCACTCGGTGGTCATGATCCGCGGCGGCCGCGTGAAGGACCTTCCGGGCGTTCGCTATCACATCATTCGCGGCACGCTCGACACCCAGGGCGTCAAGGACCGCCGCCAGCGCCGTTCCAAGTACGGCGCCAAGCGGCCCAAGTAAGAGGCAAGGAGTCGGACCATGTCGCGTCGTCGCGCAGCACAGCGTCGTGAAGTTCTGCCGGATCCGAAGTTCGGCGACACCACGCTGACCCGCTTCATGAACTGCCTGATGTATTCGGGCAAGAAGTCGGTTGCCGAAGGGGCCGTGTACGGCGCCCTCGACCACATCCAGAAGCGTACGGGCCAAGACCCGGTCAAGGTTTTCCATGGCGCGCTCGACAACGTGCGCCCTGCTGTCGAGGTTCGTTCGCGGCGCGTCGGCGGCGCGACCTATCAGGTCCCCGTGGAAGTGCGCCAGGACCGCGGTCAGGCGCTGGCGATCCGCTGGATCATCATTGCGGCGCGCGCCCGCACCGAACACACCATGACGGAACGGCTGTCGGCGGAGCTGATGGAAGCCGCCAATAACCGCGGCACCGCCGTCAAGAAGCGCGAAGACACGCACCGGATGGCCGACGCCAACCGCGCCTTCTCGCATTACCGCTGGTAACAGGAACTCCGTCCTATGCCGCGTACGACACCACTCGAGCGCTACCGCAACATCGGCATCATGGCTCACATCGATGCCGGCAAGACCACGACCACCGAGCGCATCCTTTATTACACGGGCAAGGCCTACAAGATCGGCGAAGTGCACGAAGGCACTGCGACGATGGACTGGATGGAGCAGGAGCAGGAGCGCGGCATCACCATCACGTCGGCGGCGACGACCGCGTTCTGGCGCGATCATCGAGTCAACATCATCGATACGCCCGGCCACGTTGACTTTACCATCGAGGTCGAGCGCTCCCTGCGTGTTCTCGATGGCGCCGTTGCGGTGTTCGATGGTGTCAGCGGCGTGGAGCCGCAGTCGGAGACTGTGTGGCGGCAGGCCGACAAGTACGACGTGCCGCGCATCTGCTACATCAACAAGATGGACCGGATCGGCGCCGACTTCTTCATGTCGGTGAAGACGATCGAGGACAAGCTCGGCGCCAAGCCGCTCGTCCTGCAGCTGCCGATCGGTGCCGAGAGCAATTTCGTCGGCCTCGTCGACCTGGTCCGCATGAAGGCGATTATCTGGAAGGACGAGTCGCTCGGCGCAGAGTTCGTCGTCGGTGACATCCCGGATAATCTCAAGGCGCAGGCCGCGGAATACCGCGCCAAGCTGATCGAGACCGCGGTCGAGATGGACGACGCGGCGCTCGAAGCCTATCTCGGCGGCGAGGAGCCGTCGGAGGAAGTCCTGAAGAAGTGCATCCGCAAGGGCACGGTCGACAGCAAATTCTACCCGGTCATTCTCGGCTCGTCGTTCAAGAACAAGGGCGTGCAGCCCTTGCTGGACGCCGTGGTCGATTACCTGCCGTCTCCGATCGACGTTGCGGCCGTCAAGGGTACCTCGGTCGACGGCAAGACCGAGATGGAGCGCAAGTGCTCGGATGACGAGCCGCTCTCCGGCCTCGCGTTCAAGATCATGGTCGACCCGTTCGTCGGCACGCTGACGTTCTTCCGCGTCTATTCGGGCGTGCTGACGTCCGGTTCCGGCACGCTGAACACGATCAAGGACAACCGTGAGCGCATCGGCCGCATGCTGCTGATGCATGCAAATCACCGCGAAGAGATCAAGGAAGCGCGCGCGGGCGACATCGTTGCGCTCGTCGGCCTGAAGAACACGACGACCGGCGACACGCTGTGCGATCCGGACAAGCCGATCGTGCTCGAGCGCATGGAGTTTCCGGATCCCGTCATCGAGGTCGCCATCGAGCCGAAGACGAAGGCCGACCAGGAGAAGATGTCGCAGGCGCTGGTCAAGCTCGCGCAGGAGGATCCGTCTTTCCGCGTCACGACCGATCAGGAATCCGGTCAGACCATCCTCAAGGGCATGGGCGAACTCCACCTCGATATCAAGGTCGACATCCTCAAGCGCACCTACAAGGTCGAAGCCAACGTGGGTGCACCTCAGGTCGCCTACCGCGAGACGATTACCAAGGTTGCCGAGCACGACTACACCCACAAGAAGCAGAGCGGCGGCTCCGGCCAGTTCGCGCGCATTAAGCTGCGCTTCGAGCCGCAACCGGCCGGTACCGGCTACGAGTTCGAGAACGACGTCGTCGGCGGCTCGGTGCCGAAGGAATACGTACCGGGCGTGCAGAAGGGCCTCGACAGTGCGCGCAACACGGGCGTGCTGGCGGGCTTTCCGGTGATCGACTTCAAGATCTCGCTGATCGACGGCGCTTACCACGAGGTCGACTCCTCGGCACTGGCCTTCGAAATCGCCGCCCGTGCGGCGTTCAAGGAAGGCGTCGCGAAGGCCGGCCCGAGGCTGCTCGAGCCGATCATGAAGGTCGAGGTGGTGACCCCCGAGGACTACATGGGCGACATCATCGGCGACCTGAACAGCCGGCGCGGCCAGATCCAGAACATGGACAGCCGTGGTAACGCGCGCGTCATCCTCGCGATGGTGCCGCTGGCGAACATGTTCGGCTACGTGAACACGCTGCGCTCGATGAGCCAGGGGCGCGCGGCCTACTCGATGCATTTCGACCATTACGAGCAGGTGCCGCAGGCGGTCGCGGACGAAGTCCGCGCGAAGTTGGCCTGAACGGGATCAAGAAAGATCTGGAGAAACGGACATGACGAAGGCGAAATTTGAGCGGAACAAGCCGCACTGCAACATCGGGACGATCGGGCACGTTGACCACGGGAAGACGTCGCTGACGGCGGCGATCAC
>JAESGS010000756.1_pt1 | contig 15873 bp, 12 predicted proteins | sample 9269761 | NCBI WGS metagenome assembly JAESGS01 (sample SAMN15741799, study PRJNA653493) | algae metagenome | isolation source: Cyanosarcina radialis HA8281-LM2 and co-occurring heterotrophs from damp... | place: USA: Makauwahi cave, Hawaii | collected 2011-01-06 | reverse complement strand
CGAAGCCGAGGATGGCGTAGTTGGCAAGCGCCGCCGGTGCCGAAAGGATGCGACAGAGAAAATAGGTGCTGGTGACACCAGCCACTTCCGGCTCCGGCCCCATCAGCCAGAGGCCGCCGGACAAAAGCAGCGGCGAAACGAGCAGGCTGACCGTGCCGCAAACGAGCGCGATGATCAGCGATCGCCAAAACACTGCCTGCTGCTCTCGCCGGTCGCCGCGACCATAGGCCTGGGCAACCAGGCCCGTGGTCGCTGCCCGCAGGAAGTTGAAGCTGGTGAAGATCAGGTCGAACAGGATGGCGCCGACGGCAAGGCCCGCAAGCAGCGTCGCCTGCCCCATGCGACCGACAACGGCGGTATCGACGAGGCCTAGCAAGGGCGTCGTCAGAAAGCCGAGCGTCATCGGCAACGCGATCGCCAGGATCAGCCGATGGGTGACATGGAACGGGCCGGCAGCGTCGCTCGGCGAGGCGGAAGAGGCGGTCATCGGGCGGTCCGGGCGTGTTGGATGAGAGATGACCGTTTTAGGGAATGAGCATGGCCGGATGCAAGCGCGTCGTGCAGCTCGGCGAAAACGTCCCAATGCGGCAAGAGCCCCTCACCCTAGCCCTCTCCCCGCAAGCGGGGAGAGGGGACGTGGCGAACGCAACGTCACCCGCGGCATCGATCGAAGGAAGTCCGGATATCACTCACAGTGGATTGGAAGGGCGCGGCAAGCCTCCTTCTCCGCGCCTGCGGGGAAAAGGTCCCGGCAGGGGGATGAGGGGCGGAGTTCCCTAAGAATGCGGACGCTATCAGCCGGAAAGCACCATCGCCCAGAAGGGCCGGTTGCCGGAGGCTGCGTTCTGGGCGACGGCGACGCCCAGGCCACGGTATTTGCCGAGCATGTTTTCGAGATGCTTGGGCGACCTGTACCAGGCGTCATAGGCGCGTTCGGCATCGTCCTGGCCCACGGCGATGTTTTCGGCGGCCGGAAGCGTCACGCCCTGGCCCTTCATGCGGTCGTAGAAACTGTCGTTCCAGCCGATCAGGTGCTGCATCTTGCCGGCCTTGGCCATGCGCGCTGCCTGGTTCATCGCAGCGACGGACGCCGCATGGTCGGCGACGAGCTCGGTCAGGCCCTTGCCCTTGCGCAGCTTGTTGACATAGCCGAGGCTCGCTGCGGTCTGGTCGCTGCCGGTGCCGCTTTCGGGCATCAGCACCTTGGACGTGGTGCAGCCGGCAAGGGCGCCGAGCGAGAGGATGGCGGTCGCGCGCAGCAGGCCACGGCGTTCGATCAGAAGAAGGTGGTCCTGCATCGTCAACGCCGAAAGTTCAGGACGCGCAGGATGACGAAGGCCGGCACGACGATCACCGCACCGAGCAGCAGATAGTCGCCCACCCGGCCAAGCGCTGCAAAGCCGGTGTACCAGAGGTCGAGCAGGAAGTTGCGGACGGCGAAGTAGATATCGGTCGGATACCAGCCGAACATCCTCATCACGAAGCCGACGAGGATCGACACCACGATGAGCTTGACCAGCACGCGCAGCGGCGAGTCACCCAAGAATCTGTTCATTCCGTCCGACATCAGCGAACTTCTCCTGTTTGTCTTCACATAAGCCGCGATCGGCAGTGTCGCAAGTCACCGGCCCCGGCGGGCACGGCCCGCGCTTTCGATCGCGCCAGATTCCGCTTGTATTTTGCGGCATCCGGCGTCAGAAGCGCTGATCGCAACCAACATCTCACATTGATGACGCTCAACCAGCTCTCCTCCGGCGACCTGATCGCCGACCGCCGCGCCGACTACGCAAAAATGCTTGCCGAGGGCGGCGAGCCCGCAAGTGCGGCCGAACTCATGGCGCAAGCGCTGGAACAGGCACCCAACTGGGCAGCCGGCTGGTTTCGGCTCGCGGACTATGAAGAAAAATCTGGCCGGAAAGAGGCGGCGATCGAAGCGCTGAGGAAAACGCTGACGCTCAGCCCCCAGGATATCTTCGGCGCCGGCCTGAAACTGGCTCTGCTTGGCGCTGCCGCCATGCCCGAACAGCCCCCGAGCCTCTATGTCGAGCGCCTCTTCGACGACTATGCCGACCGCTTCGACAAGGCGCTGGTGGAGAAGCTCGGCTATACCGTGCCGCAGAAGCTCGCAGCGCTCATTCAAGGCCATATCGGGCAAAGCCACACGGGAGGCCTCATCTTCGAGCATGTGACGGATCTCGGCTGCGGCACCGGCCTTTTCGGCGAGCGCATCCGGGATCAGGCACAGTTCCTCGAAGGTTTCGACATCTCCATCAACATGCTCGCCAAGGCCGAGGCGAAATCCACCTACGATCGGCTGGCCCGCGCCGACCTTTCTCTTTCTTCTGATGCTTCCGGCATCTTCGGCAACTTCGCGCCCGCCCGCGCCGATCTCGTCAGCGCCGCCGACGTGCTCATGTATCTCGGCAGTCTCGACAGTGTCTTCGACATCACAACCCGCCTGCTCACCCCTCAGGGCTATTTTGCGTTCTCAGTGGAGGACGCCGGCGATGGGGAGGAGTTCCTGCTGCGACCGTCGCTGCGCTACGCTCACAGCGAGACCTATGTCCGCGGCCTCTGCGCAACGCATGGGCTGGAGCTTCTGGCCTTGGAGCGCACGGTCATCCGCATGGATGCGGGAGAGCCAGTCTTCGGCATTCTGTTCCTGGCGCGCAAGCCTGCATAAAACGCAAGGCAGAGTCGCAAAAATAGGTCAGCATAACTGACATATTTTTCTTGATTGTTGTTGTGCATTGCAGCATTGCTCGGCCATCGCAATCGAGGATTTGCCATGGCCCAGATCAGCAGCGTTTTCGGTCTCTGGAACACCAGCCCGACCCGGCACTCGGCCGTCGAGGACCTGCAGGGCATCTTTACCGGCAGCCTGATTGCGGCGCTCGGCCTCTATTTCCTCGCAAGCGCCGGCCTCTTGACCGGCAGCACGGCGGGTGTCGCCTTCCTCTTGCACTACGCCTTCGGCGTCAATTTCGGCCTCGCCTTCTTCCTGCTCAACCTGCCGTTCTTCTATCTTTCGCTGAAGCGACTTGGCCCGGCCTTCACGGTCAAGACCTTCATCGCCATCGGCGTGACCTCGTTCCTGACAGACATCCAGTCGCGACTTTTCCAGATCGGCACGATCCAGCCGGCCTGGGCGGCCCTGCTCGGCGGACTACTGCTCGGCTACGGCCTGCTCGCACTCTACCGCCACCGCGCCAGCCTCGGCGGCGTCGGCATTCTTGGCATCTATCTGCAGGAGCGCTTCGGCATTCGCGCCGGTCTCGTGCAGCTTGCGATCGACATGGTCGTGCTCGCCTTCGCCTTCGGCGTGACTTCGCCCACCGTCGTTGCCTGGTCGGTGCTCGGCGCGGTCGTGCTCAACCTGTTCGTGGCCATCAACCACCGCGCCGATCGTTACATCGCGCTCTAGAACGCCGTGCGTTCAACTGAACGCGGATGCTCTAGGATGCAGAGCAGCTAGCCCCGAAGCGGACCTCGGGGCTAGCTGGAAGTTCCTCACGCGATATCAGGCGGCCTTGACCGGCTGATCGACCGGATGCTGCGAGCGAAAGCCGACGGCGACGCGGTTCCAGACATTGATGACGCCGATCGCCATGGTGATCTTGGTGATTTCAGCCTCGCTGAAGTGCGCGCGCAGCGGCTCGAAATCCGTGTCGGGTGCGCCGGTCTGGGCAAGGTTGGTCAGCGATTCCGTCCAGGCAAGCACGGCGCGCTCACGGGCGTCATAGATCGGCGATTCCCGCCAGGCGCAGATCAGGTGGATCCACTGCTCGCTCATGCCGGTGTGGCGCGCCTCTTTCACGTGCATGTCGATGCAGTAGGCGCAGCCGTTGATCTGCGAGGCGCGCAGCTTGATCAGGTGGATCAGGCGCGGCTCCAGGCCCGATTCCTTGATGATGTAGCTGTCGAAGGCGGCCGCGGCCTTATAGGCATCGGGCGCGGCTTGAACGAAGTTGAAACGCGGCTGCATGGACTTCTCCTTGGGCTGAACGGGATTGATGGGGTCAGGCGCTGGCGGACGACTTGCGCTCGTTGATCGCCAGAAAGGCTTCGGTGCGTGCCGATACGCTGCCGTCATCCTTGGCGTCGAGGTCATCCAGGATGCTGGCGATGGTCACGCGCCTGAGTTCGGTGCGGTAGGCCTGCTCGGCCTTCAGCATCGCGACATTGATGGTGCAGGGGGCGGTCGGCTTGCAGGCATAGGGATTGGGACCGCGCAGCCGGATTTCGTTGCAGCGGAACGCCGGCTCCGGCCCTTCGACCGCAAGTACGATATCGAGCAAGGTAATCTTCTCCGGCGTCTTCGCGAGCCGGTAACCGCCCTTCGGGCCCGGAACGGCCTCCAGCAGTCCGGCACCGGACATCGCCTGCAGATGCTTCAAGAGATAGCTCGTAGAGACGCCATGGAACTCGGCAAGGGCGGCCGCCGACAACGTGCTGCCGGGCTGAAGACAGCTTAGCATCGTCACGCTGTGAATCGCTTGTTCGACTCCGTCACCAAGCTTCATCGGCCCCTCCATAATCGTGGATAATTTTTATCTACGATTGGACTGCGAGTCAATGCTTGCGATTGCACCCAGCGGACAGGCTTCTCTTTTGGCAGATTTGATCTACCTTTGTTCTCCGTGAACAGGATCGATTCCAGAGAGCCGCAGGGCGATGCCCTGACCCTGCCCGCTCCCTTTCTGCGCTGGTTCGGCGAGAAGGGCTGGCGGCCGCGTGCGCATCAGCTGGAGCTGCTCGCCCGCGCCGAGGCCGGAGAAAGCACGCTGCTGATCGCTCCGACCGGCGCCGGCAAGACGCTCGCCGGCTTCCTGCCGTCGCTGGTCGATCTGACCCGCCGCGGCAAGGTCCCGCCAGGCTCATCCTTCGTCGGCATCCACACGCTCTACATTTCGCCGTTGAAAGCGCTCGCCGTCGACATCGAGCGCAACCTGATGAAGCCGGTCGGCGAAATGGGGCTGCCGGTGCGTGTCGAAAACCGCACCGGCGACACGCCAACCGCCAAGCGCCAACGGCAGAAGCTCAATCCCCCGGACATTCTGCTGACGACACCGGAACAGTTGGCGCTGCTGCTCGCCAACGGCGAGGCGCAACGCTTCTTCAAGGACCTGCGCTATGTCGTCTTCGACGAGTTGCACTCGCTCGTCACCTCCAAGCGCGGCCATCTCCTCTCTCTCGGCCTCGCGCGGCTGCGCCGGCTGGCGCCCGGCCTGCAGACGATCGGCCTGTCGGCAACCGTCGCCGACCCGATGGATCTGCAGCGCTGGCTGGCGCCGCAAGAGCCGGACGCGCACAATCACGCTGGCCTCGTCCAGGTCCAGGGCGGGGCCAAGCCGCAGATCTCCATTCTGAAGACGGAGGAACACGTTCCCTGGGCCGGGCACTCGGCGCGCTACGCCATCGCCGACGTCTACGAAGCGATCAAGGAGCACGGCACCACCCTGCTCTTCGTCAACACCCGCAGCCAGGCGGAGCTGCTTTTCCAGGAACTCTGGACGATCAACGACGACAATCTGCCGATCGCGCTGCATCACGGTTCGCTCGACGTCGCCCAGCGCCGCAAGGTCGAGGCGGCGATGGCGGAGAACCGCCTGCGGGCGGTCGTTGCGACCTCGACGCTCGACCTTGGCATCGACTGGGGCGATGTCGATCTCGTCGTGCATGTCGGAGCCCCCAAGGGCGCGAGCCGCCTTGCCCAGCGCATCGGCCGCGCCAACCACCGCATGGACGAACCGTCGAAGGCGATCCTGGTGCCGGCCAACCGCTTCGAGGTGATGGAATGCCAGGCCGCGCTCGACGCCAACTACATCGGCGCACAGGACACGCCGCCCGTCGGCAGGGGCGCGCTCGACGTGCTTGCCCAGCATGTGCTCGGCATGGCTTGCGCCGCCCCTTTCGATCCGCTCGCATTGTTCGATGAAATCACCACCGCCTCGCCTTATGCGACGCTCGCCTGGGAGACCTTCGAGCGCGTCATCGATTTCGTTGCGACCGGGGGCTATGCGCTGAAGACCTATGAGCGCTATGCCCGCATCCGCAAGACCAAGGACGGGCTCTATCGCGTCTCCAATCCGCTGGTGGCGCAACAGTACCGGCTGAACGTCGGCACCATCGTCGAATCGCCGATGCTCAACGTGCGTTTGGTCAAGCGCAACGCCCGCGGCTCGCTCGGCCGTGGCGGCATGCCGCTTGGCAAGGTCGAGGAGTACTTCCTCGAAATGCTATCCCAGGGCGACACCTTCATGTTCTCCGGCAAGGTGCTGCGCTTCGAGGGCATCCGCGAGAACGAGTGCCTCGTCAGCCAGGCCTTCACTTTCGATCCCAAGGTGCCGAGCTATGCCGGCGGCAAGTTCCCGCTGTCGACCTATCTCGCCGAGCAGGTCCGCAGGATGCTTGCCGATCCTGCACGACGGGCAGCGCTGCCGGAACAGGTGCGCGACTGGCTGTCCTTGCAAAAGGACGTCTCGATGCTGCCGCGCGAGGACGAGCTTCTGATCGAGACCTTTCCGCGCGGCAGCCGGCACTACATGGTCGTCTACGCCTTCGAAGGGCGGTTGGCGCACCAGACGCTCGGCATGCTGCTTACCCGTCGGCTCGATCGCGCTGGGCTGAAGCCACTCGGATTCGTTGCCACCGATTATTCGCTGGCCGCCTGGGCGCTCGACGACCTCGGCGCCACCTTCGAACTCAGGCGCGGCGCGCTTGCCGATCTCTTCGATGAGGACATGCTCGGCGACGACCTCGAAGCCTGGCTCAACGAATCCTTCCTGCTCAAACGCACCTTCCGCAACTGCGCCGTCATCGCCGGCCTCATCGACCAGCGCCATCCCGGCAAGGAAAAGACCGGCCGACAGGTGACGGTCTCGGCCGACCTCATTTACGACGTATTGCACGCGCACGAGCCGGACCACCTGCTGCTCGAAGCGACCCGCAACGACGCGGCAACGGGGCTTTTGGACATCGCCCGCCTCGGGGATATGCTGAAGCGGATCAAGGGCCACATCACCCACCGACGGCTCGACCGGATCTCGCCGCTGGCGGTGCCCGTCATGCTGGAGATCGGCAAGGAAATGGTCCAGGGCGAAGCGCAGGACTTCCTGCTGTCGGAAGCCGCCGACGACCTGATCCATGAGGCGATGGGCGGTCTGGATGTGGATTGATAGGAAAATGGTTTCGAGAATGAGCAGTCTGTCGATGTCGGCGGGTCACGCCCCTCTGGCCTGCCGGCCATCTCCCCCGCAAGGCGGGAGATTGCGTGCGGCGCGCTCCGCATACCAAGCCGCCTCCTCGCCGACTGTAGGAACTCTCCTGTTGGAACGAGCGGCAAGCCACGAGTTGATCTCCCTCTTTGTGGAGGAGATGGCCGGCAGGCCAGAGGGGGGTATGCTCCCCGGCGCACATCCGAGACCATGACCATGCACCGCCTCGCCCACGCCCTCTCCGCTCAGACGACTGCCCCTCTCCTTAACGCCCAGACAATCATCAATGGCGTCACGGCGATCTGCGATCCGCTCGGTAGCCTCTACCTGCCGGAGACGGGCACGCTGGTCGTCTCGGACCTGCATCTGGAGAAGGGTTCCGCCTTTGCCCGGCGCGGAATGCTTTTGCCGCCCTACGATACGCTGGCGACGCTGCGCGTGCTTGAAGCGGCGATCGCGCGCCACGACCCGAAGCTCGTCATAAGCCTCGGTGACAACTTCCACGACCGCATCGGTTCGGCGGCAATGCCCGATGATTTCCGTCATATGATTGCCGCCATGGCGCATGGGCGCGAATGGGTCTGGATCAACGGCAACCACGACCCGGACGGCGCCTTCGGGCTGCCGGGCGCCTCGATGGACGAACTTGGCCATGCGGGCCTGACCTTCCGGCACGAACCGAAGCGCGGCGATGCCGTCGGCGAGATCGCCGGGCACCTGCATCCGGCAGCAACGGTGGTAAGACGGGAAAGAGCGGTGCGCCGCGCCTGTTTTGCGACCGATGGCACGCGCATGCTGATGCCGGCTTTCGGTGTCACCACCGGTGGGCTCGATCTCAGGCACCGGGCCATGACCGGCCTCTTCGACCGCAGCAAGCTTGTCGCCCATTTGCTCGGGCGCGACCGGATCTATTCGGTTCGCTTTGCCAATCTCATTGCCTGACGAGAGTGCGGGAAACGGCGCGGCTCTCCCGCGCCGGGGATCAGCCAGTAATCAGAAGGCGTTGAAGGTCAGCGTCGTCAGCGAGCGCGAGATGCCCGGCACCGTGGCAATGTTGTCGTTGATGAACTTGCCGATGTCCTGGCCTTCTTCGATATAGACCTTGATGATCAGGTCGTAATCGCCGCTCGTCGAATACATCTCCGAAACGATCTCCTTGCGGTAGATCTCGTCGGCGACCTCGTAGGTCTTGCCGGGAGCGCACTGCAACTGGACAAAAATCGGTTTCATCGAGCTTCCTCTGTTTTTTATCTGCGGCGGCATGCGCTGATGAAACGCACGCGGCATGCCTTTCCATAGCGCTCCGGCGCGCAAAAAGAAACGTCAGCGAACATCGCCCGTCGCTATTCCTTGCGGAAGATCACGCTGGCGCCCCAGCCGGTGATGACGGCGAGCAGCACGGCCATCAGACCATAGAGCAGCGGCTGCTGGTGTGCCGCCTGGGTGATGAACTGTTCCAGGCCGGTCTTGACGACACGCAGCGGCAGCGCCTTGGCGGCGACGAAGACGCCGTCGCGGAAGAGATAGGCGCGAACCACATGCACGCCGTTCGGCACGTTGGCCGGCAGGCGCACCGAGGCCTTGAACAGGCTGGAGCTGATGAACTGCACGCCGCCAGGATCGCGCTCGTAGACGCCGCTGGTCTCGCGGATGCGGCGGAAGGCATTGCGGAACTCGCCGAGATTGCTGCCGTCGCCGACGAAGCCGAGCGGCACCAGCCGCATGTGATCGACGCCGATGCCCATATTCCCCATCTCGCCGGGCGGCGCGATCGTCTCGATATCGCGCGTCGACGACAGCGAATAGGATTCCGGCACCAGCTCGAAGGTCATGGAGCTGGTGTTGACCCAGATGCCGAAGACGCGCTCCTTCTTGCGCACCGTCGCGTTGTCCTTGGGCCCCTCGAGGGAGACCACGATGTTGTAGCGGCCCTGGGCGAGCAGGCCCTGGTCGAAGCCGTCGACGGCGCCGAAGATCGTCAGGTCGGCGCCGCGGAAATCGGAGGTGATGGCGATCTCGTCGGTGGAGATGCCGATCTCCAGCTTCTCGGTGAAGTCGGCATTCTCGTCCTGGATGGCTGCCTGCGCCGGGGCGACGAAAGCGAGAACAAGGAGAGCGAGAGCTGTGCGGGCGAGGCGGATCATCAGAAGCCGAACCCCGCGGATACGACCGAATAGACGTCCTTCGGCGGAATGATGAGCTCGATTGCCAGACGGATGCCGACGGCTAGAACAAGCAAGGCCAGCAATGCGCGCAGCTGTTCGCCGCGCAGCTTCTGGCCGACGCGTACGCCGTACTGGGCACCGATGACGCCGGCGATCATCAGCACGAAGGCGAGCACGATATCGACGGTGTAGTTGGTCGAAGCCTGGACGATGACCGTGTAGGCCGAAACGAAGATGATCTGGAACAGCGACGTGCCGACGACGACGTTGGTCGGGATGCGCAGGAGATAGATCATCGCCGGCACCATGATGAAACCGCCGCCGACACCCATGACCGAGGTCAGGATGCCGATGCAGAAGCCGAGGGCGACGACCGGAATGACGCTCAGGTAGATCTTCGATTTCTTGAAGCGCATCTTCAAGGGAAGACCATGCACCCAATTGTGCTGGCCTGGGCGGCGCAAGGTCGTCTGCTGGTTCTTGGCCGCCTTGCGCATGGCGACGATGCTCTCCCAAAGCATCAGGCCGCCAACGGTGCCGAGCAGCACGACGTAAAGCAGCGAGATCACCAGGTCGAGTTGGCCGAGGCGGCGCAGCAGCGAAAACAGCCAGACGCCGACGGTTGCGCCGGCAAGACCGCCGCATAAGAGCACCGTACCGAGCTTGATGTCGATCGTGCCGCGCCGGAAATGCGTGATCGCCCCCGAAATCGACGAGGCCACCACCTGGTTGGCACCGGTCGCCACCGCCACGACGGGAGGAATATTGTAAAAGATCAGGAGCGGGGTGATCAGGAACCCGCCACCGACGCCGAACATGCCGGACAGAAATCCGACGGCAGCGCCCATACCGAGAATGATGAGTATGTTCACCGACAACTCTGCGATGGGCAGATAAATCGACACGCCGGGACCTCGATATGCCAACGGCCCGCGATGCGGGCGAACCAGTCAGTGTGGCAATCAAATCACCACGATTGAGGGAATATTCGAAGGGCCGGCACCTCTCCCGAGGGCGAGGCGGCCTCCGTCATGCACTCCTGCAGCGTTGCGCTTCCGCCAGGACGTGCCAAGGCCGCGAATCGGACCTTGATTGCTGCATCAATTCTTCCTTAGCCCGATTCCGATTAAGGAATTATGCAGCAGCCCGAGATTTCAACCTTTTCAGCCACATGGCGGATGGCTTCGCCACCCGCAACCCGTGTCGCCCGGCTCTGCGGCTTTATTACGGCGCTGGGCCCAAGGGTCAGGAATTGCGCTTCAGCAATTCCTTGACCAGCTGCTCGGTAATTTCGCCCGTCGGCTCCTGGCCGACCGACTTCTGGAAGGCCTTGATGGCGGCGACGGTCTTCTTGCCCATCTGGCCATCCGGCTTGCCGGCGTCGAAGCCGTTGTTGTTGAGGATCGCCTGGATGTTGCGGACCGCCTTGCTCATATCGACGCTGGCGGTCTTGTTGGCCGGACCAACCCAGGCATCCGGAACGTCGACGCTGTTTGCCTTGGCGTCGACCGGCTCAGCCTTCCAGGCTTCCGCCTTGGCCTTGGCGCTTTCGAGCTGCTCCGGCTTCATCGCCTTGGCAACTTCGTCGCGCTTGGCGCCGGCATCGAGATCGCCTTCGCGGGCAGCCGCCGAGAACCACTTGTAGGATTCCGTCAGGTCCTGCGGCACGCCGTTGCCACGGGCATAGAGAACCGCAAGGTTGAACTGGCTGTCGCGGATGCCGAGCTCGGCCGCCTTCGCAAACCACTTCGTTGCCTCATTAAAGTCGGGCGCGCCATCGCGGCCGCTTGCCAGCATGACCGCGAGGTTGTGCATGGCGCTGGCGTTGCCCTGGCCAGCGGAAGCGACATAGAGCGCCTTCGCCTTGGCCGCGTCGCGCGTCACGCCGGTGCCCTTCTCGTAAAGGGTCGCCAGGCGGTACTGTGCCGGCACGACACCGGCATCTGCGGCGCGCTGATACCATTTCGCGGCTTCAGTCATGTTTTCCTGCACGCCACGGCCCTCGGTGAAGCGCACGGCGATTTCGTAGAAGGCGAGCGGGTCGCCGCCCTTGGCCGCGGTCACCAGCGCGACCGGACCGAAACCTTCCGGCAACACGACGTCGGTGGGCACGGTTGCGGCAGCTGTCGTCGCCGGGGTCATCGCGGCGCCATCGACCGGCGCGCTTGCGAGCGAAGCGTTCGCCACCGGCGTCGCTGCGGCCGGAGTCGGCTGGAACTCGGTGACCGGCGTCTTCGTTTCGGCGACGGGCGCCAGCATCGGCGCCTTGTCTTCCGGCGTTGCAAAGGTGGTCGTCGGCACGGTCGTTGCCGTCACCGCGATCGAGGCCCCGGGAGTCTTCACGGGCGTTTCGACGGAATCGAGCGGCGTCGCAACGGCCGTCTCAGACGCGGCAACCGGTGCTGCCTGTGCCGTGACGGTCGTGCCCTGCACCAGATGGTCGTCGGCGGCCTTGAACTCGGCTGCCTGCGGAGTGACCGTCTGCTCGATGACAGCGACCGGTTCGACCGGCATCTCGTCCTTGTTCAGCATCGAGCTGACCAGCGGGTAGGACATGATCGCCAAAAGGACGGCGCCAACGGCCATGAGGATCGGCCGGCGATGGCGGGCAAAGGCGCCGCCGATGCCGGACGTCGCTGCCTTGTCGCCGGCCTTGTTGAGGGTGTCGGCCTCTTCGACGGCAAGCTGGGCGGCGCGGCGGGCGGCGGCGATGAAGTCCGATTTGTCGCCATCGGCGGGCTGAATGCCTGCCTTGTTCATCTGCCCGGCGCGCACGCGCTCCAGGATCTTCTTGACATCGGGAACGCCGGAGCCCGGCTCGAGAAGCTGGTTTGCTTCTTCCGGCGCGAGCATTTCGGAGGGATCGATCGACGGCGTCGGCTCGACAAGCTTGCGCGCCTGCTCCGGTGCCTGTTCCGAGCGCTTACCGGAAAAGCGCCGGGTGAGGCCGGCGAACAGGCCGGTGCGGGCGGCGGCAGCCGGCTCACGCTCTTCTTCGAGCTCGACGCTCGAAATCTGCGCGTCGTCGGCAAGGGCTGTTGCCGGTTCGGCGGTTTGAACTGCGACGGCCTGGTCTTCTGCCTGGAGGGCCCGGACATTGCGCTGCAGGTCGTCGTAGCGATCATCGAGATCGCCGCCAGCGAAGGGGTCGTTGAACTCCGGCTGTGCGGCGCGCGGCATCTGAGCCGCTTCGCGCACCACCTCCATGGCAGGCTGAGCCGGCGTTGCCGGCTCGCGGTTTTCGATGCGCTCCAACTTGTCGGCAATGTGGACGAGGGTTTCGTGCAGCGCCTCGAAGGTGCGCGCCGTCCGCTCCTCGCTGGAGCGGCTCAAGTCCTCAAGCGTCCTCAGGTCCTCGGCGAGTGCCGAGATCGCGGCAAGGTCGCCACCGGAGGAGGCCTGCGAAGGGCCGTTCTTGGAGTAGGCTTCCATCACCGCTTCGGCCGCCTGGCGGGCGGCTTCGACGATGTATTCGTCGCTGGTCGAGAAATAGTCCTCGAGCGCGGTCATGCGGCTTTCGAAATCGGCGGGCATGGCGCCTTGGGCGACATCCGCCCGCGGCTGGCTGACCAGCGTCGACAGGTTGGCGATCTGGGCTTCAAGGTTCTGAAGCGCTGCACGATCGTCGAACGGTGCGGCGTAGGTCTCTTCCAGACGCTGCGCGATACCGACCAGGCGATCTTCCAGCCGGTCGAAGCGCGGATCCGAAACAGGCTGGGCGCCATTTGCGTCAAGCTCGTCGATCCGGCGGGCGAGATAGTCCAACCGCTCGGCCAGAGCGTCGTTGACGCTGCCCTGGTCTAGAGCTTCGATCTTGCGGGAGATGTCCGACAGGTAATCATTGAGGTCCGACTGCGCGGTCCTGCTGCTGCGCTCCATCATCAGCGACAGCTGGTCCAGCCGCTCTTCCAGGCGGGCAGCCGCCTTTTCACCGGCGAGATCCTCGACCCGGACGGTCAAGGCTTCGAGGCGCGCACCGAGCCCACCGTCGTTTGGGCGCGACAGGCTGTCGATCTGGCGGGAGAGATCGCCAAGCCGGCTTTCGACCCGATTGACAAAGCCGGAATCCAGCCCGGGCGTCGTGCGAGTGTTGGCCGCGATGGCGCGGCTGATTTCGTCGAGACGGCTGTCGAGATCGGCAAACTGCGAGACGAGACGGCGATCGTCCGGCTGGATCTGGCGACCGAGCATTTCGATCGCCTGGGCGACAGCGATCAGCTTGTCTTCCAGCGCGTCGACGGCGGAGCTTCCCTGGAGCGAGCCGATCTGCGACTTGATCTCGTCCAGCCGATAGGCGAGCGCGACTAGTTCGTCGTCGCGGTTCTGATCAAAGGCGATCAGCCGGTCCTCGACACCGCTCCAGCGGTTTTCCATGCGGCGCATGCTGTCTTCGCGCGCGAGACCGTCGATCATCGCGCGCAGGTCGTCAAAATCGCCACGCAAGGCGTCGGCCTGGGCGGGCGAGGCTTGGCGGCCGAGATGCTGGATGCTGTCGGCAAGGCGCTGCATGTCGCCGCGCACGTCTTCGGCAAAGCTGTGATCCTGCGCCTGGGCCTTGATGCCGCGAATTTCGGAGCGCAGCGAATTCATCTCGCGCGTCAGGCCGTCAGTGATGTCGCGCTTCAGGTCCTGGCGCAAACCGACGAGGGCTTCGGCGATATCGTTGACGGCCGAGGCGGCGCGTTGCGGCTGGCCGTGAAGCTGCGGGCGCGGCTCTTCGACGTAGCGATCGGACATTGGGCGATCGGAGATTGGGCGGTCGGAGACTGGGCGCTCGGAAACAGGGCGTTCGGGGGCATAACGTTCCGGCTCGCGCAGCGGCATCCGGTCGCGAAGCGTCGGGCGCTCACGCGAAGTGCTGAGGTTGCGCTGGCGCTGCATGATTTCGGCGACGGCATCGCGGGGCGAGACCGTTTCCCGCACGGGTTCGCGGGCGGGCTGGCGCTCGGGCGGCCTTGGCGCTGGGTCGCGGGCCGTGCCACCCATCAGGCCTTCGATCCGCGCCTCCAATCCTTCGATGGTGCGGTTCAAGGCGTCGAGCGACGGCCGCTCGCTATAGGACTGGCTGCCTGCGCGCTGATTTGATCGCAATCCGCTCATGTTGTTCTTCGCCCCTGTCGTCGGCCATCTCGAAAGTCGTCACGGAAGAAAACTGCTTTCTTCACCCCTGTGGCGCTTCCGACGCGGGCAAAACTACAACGATGCGACGCCAGGACAGGTTGCAGCTTTGACCATCTCAACACGCACCTTTCACGAAACGTGGTAAACAAGCGGTTAACCTGCGGGTGATTTTTTAACGATTGGGCAGGATCGTGCGAAGTTGAGGCGACGCGGTGCCTGCGACCTCCCCCACACACCACCAAACTGCACGACATGCAATTTTTGACGTTTACGCAAACGTCAAAATTTTGTAGCATCCGGCCAACGATGCGAGACCGCCCCGGAGCATCCCGCTGTCCCGTGGAAGCACGGGAGGGAGACGATGCCCTGGAATCAATGAGGATGGCGGCGCATCCGGCATCCTGCAACCGGGCGTCGACGACGAGAGACGGCAGCCCGAAGCACCAAAGGCGAGGAAAGAATGCCCATCTACAAGGCTCCGGTCGACGATACCCTCTTCATCCTGAACGACGTGCTCGGCATCGAGCGCTACAACAACCTGCCCGGATTTGCCGATGCGACGCCCGACATGATCGAGGCGATCGTCGGCGAAGCTGCCAAGCTTGCCGAAGAAGCTCTGTTTCCGGTCAACCTTTCCGGCGACCAGGAAGGCTGCAAGCGTCGCGACGACGGTTCGGTCAGCGTGCCGAAAGGTTTCAAGGAGGCCTTCGACCTCTACCGCGAAGGCGGCTGGCTCGGCCTTGCCGTACCTGAAGAATTCGGTGGCCAAGGCCTGCCCTATACGCTGCACACCGCCGTCGGCGAATACATGTCGTCGGCCAACATGGCTCTGACCATGTATCCGGGCCTCACCCAGGGCGCGATCGCAGCGATCCTGGTGCACGGCACGGACGAGCAGAAGCAGGCCTACCTGCCGAAGATGGTCGCCGGTACCTGGACCGGCACGATGAATCTCACCGAGCCGCACTGCGGCACCGACCTCGGCCTCCTGCGCACCAAGGCAGTGCCCACTGGCAACGGCGCCTACAAGATCTCCGGCCAGAAGATCTTCATCTCCGCCGGCGAACACGACATGTCGGACAACATCGTCCATCTGGTGCTTGCCCGCATCGAGGGCGCACCTGAAGGCGTGAAGGGCATCTCGCTGTTCATCGTGCCGAAGTTCAAGCTGACCGCCGGTGGTGAGCCGGGCGAACGCAATGGCGTCTCCTGCGGCGCGATCGAACACAAGATGGGCATCCACGGCAACTCCACCTGCGTCATGAACTATGACGAGGCCGAGGGCTACCTCATCGGCGCGGAGAACAAGGGCCTCAACGCCATGTTCGTGATGATGAACGAGGCCCGCCTCGGCGTCGGCCTGCAGGGCC
>JAESGS010000755.1_pt1 | contig 15874 bp, 13 predicted proteins | sample 9269761 | NCBI WGS metagenome assembly JAESGS01 (sample SAMN15741799, study PRJNA653493) | algae metagenome | isolation source: Cyanosarcina radialis HA8281-LM2 and co-occurring heterotrophs from damp... | place: USA: Makauwahi cave, Hawaii | collected 2011-01-06 | reverse complement strand
GCGCCCGCCCCCCCCCCCCCCCCACCTCCCTTCCCCGGACGCGATTCTCCCCGCGGGAGGAAGCTCACCCCCCTCCCTAACCCTCCCCCCCAAGGGGGGAGGGAATAAGAAGAAAGCCACGTCGCCGCCCGACCCACCATCGTGAACCAACCCCATGCACGCACTTCACCCGGCGTACCTGCTCGCGAACGTCGCGGAGGTCTTCTCCCCGGCCCTCGTCTTCCACCCGAAGCTGATCGCCCAGAACATCCGCACCGTCATCGCCGCGGCCGGCGGGCCGGACCGGCTGCGGCCGCACGTCAAGACGCACAAGACGGCCGAGGTCGTGCAGATGCAACTGCTCGCCGGCGTCACGAAGCACAAGTGCGCCACCGTCGCCGAGGCCGAGATGCTCGCGGCCGCCGGCGCGCCGGACGTGCTCATCTCCTACCCGCTCATCGGGCCGAACGTCCACCGGCTGACGAAGCTAATCGCGAAGTTCCCTTGCACGGCGTTCTCGTCCATCGTCGATCACCCGAACCACCTCGCGCAGCTGACGGACGCGCTCGCCACGGCCGGGCAGACCATCGACGTGCTGATCGACCTGAACGTCGGGATGAACCGGACCGGCGTGCCGCTCGGGGAGGCGGCCGACGCGCTGTACGCGAAGATCGCGGCCGGCCCGCACACCCGGCCCGGCGGGTTCCACGCCTACGACGGGCACAACAACGCCGAGCCGCCGGCCGACCGGCAGAACGCGGCCCGCTCGACGCTCTCGAAGGTGCTGGGGATGCGGGAGGAGCACGAGCGGGCCGGCCGGCCGGTCCCGCGGATCGTGGCCGGCGGGACGCCGGGGTTCCCGGCCTACGCCGCCATCCGCGACGTGCCGGGGCTGGAGTGTTCGCCCGGAACCTACGTGCTCCACGACCTGGGCTACGGGTCGAAGTACCCGGACCTGGGGATCACGCCGGCGGCGGTGCTGGTGACGCGGGTGGTGAGCCGGCCGACGCCGAACCGGGTGACGCTGGACCTGGGGAACAAGTCGGTGGCGGCCGACCCGCCGATGCCGAAGCGGGTGTACCTGCTGGACTTCCCGGACTACACGATCGTGACGCACAGCGAGGAGCACCTGGTCGTCGAGACGGCCGAGGCGGACCGGTACTCGCCGGGGGACGTGGTGTACGCGATCCCGTCGCACGTCTGCCCGACGGTCGCGCTGCACCGCGAGGTGCTCGTCGCGGAGGACAACCGCGTCGTCGGGAAGTGGGCGGTGACGGCGCGGGACCGGGTGCTGACGGTGTGAACAAATTTATATAGCCGCCGGCTTGCCGGCGGGGTTTTGGGAGTCGCAAAACCCCGCCGGCAAGCCGGCGGCTATATCGTGTGGTCGCGACCTACAGTTCCACCCCTTCGAGTTTCAGCAGCCACTCCTTCCGCCACAGCTCGCCGCCGTACCCGCCGAGCGTCCCGTCGGCCGCGATGACGCGGTGGCACGGCACGATCACCGCGATCTGGTTCCGCCCGTTCGCCGACCCGACGGCCCGCGACGCCGTCGGCTGCCCGATCCGCCGCGCGAGTTCCGCGTAGGAGATCGTCTCCCCGTAGGGGATGGCGCACAGTTCCCCCCACACGCGCTCCTGGAACGGCGTGCCGGTTTGCTTCAGCGCCAACTCGAAGGTCTTGAGTTCGCCCGCGAGGTACGCCCGGAGCTGCCGGAGCGGTTCCTTGAGCGCGGCCTTGTCCCGCACCATGTCCGGCGTCGGCGTCCCGGCGAACGTCAGCCCGGCGAGCGTGTCGCCGTCGCCGGTGAGGAGGATGTCGCCGAGCGGCGTGGGGAAAGTGTCGTAGAGCGTGCGGGTCGCGGTGCGCATGGTGTTCGCCCGTTTGGTAGTGTTCAAATCATCATATTAAATTGCCGGACCGGGGTGGAGTTCCCGCGGCGTTCGGGGTAGTTTATCCGCGAAGGAGGCCGACCCGTGAGCACAACCGCGGCAGCCGAACCGACGATGACGGCGGACGAAGTTCTGGCGAGGTCCTTCGGGTGAAAGTGGGGCACTCGCTCCGCGAGTGCCGGGCGGCACGTCCGACCACGAACGGCAATTGCGACGGGAAAGAGTCACCCCTTCGGCACTCGCGGAGCGAGTGCCCCACTTTCAGGCCCGCCGCGCCAACTCCTGCTTCCGCTCGGCGGTGAAGTGCCACCACGGGGTCGGCGGGCCGCCGTCCATGAACCGCACCACACTGATGAACACGTCCAGCACGCACGGGTCATGCGGCGCGCCGCTGACCCGCGTGAGGTCCGCGTACATCCGGTACGGGTCGCGGCCCTTCAGGTCGTCGGGGTGATGGACGCCGATCAGCCGCAGCGTCGCCTCCATGTCCGGCCCGACGTTCACGAGCTGCCGAAGCGCCGTCGGGTTGCGCTGCCCCTTCGTCGGCGTGCGAGCCATGCCCAATCCCGGTTGACGTTATCGATTCAAGAACTGCGCCGCGCTGACCGCCCCATCGAACTCGGCGGAGAAAATGGACGTCATCGCGTCTGGTCGGCGTTCGAGGTCGAGGCGGAATCGCAGCCGCGTCTGGATCGCCCCCGTGTAAACACGGGCCGGGAACTGCCAGTATTCATCGGGTCGAAGAAAGACGCGGTGGTAGCCGTTGCCGCAACCGGAGTCGGGCTGAAATTCGATTTCCCGCCACTCACCATTGGTGTCACGGGCTTCCCGGACGAGGAAGAGCTTCGAGTCGTAGGCGTCAAATGCCACTTCGCCGGCCGTCCGGTTGACGACGCGGACCGTCATGCCGGGCTGCCCGAAGTAGTCGGCCGGTTCGTCCGGGAAGGCGACGACGGACACGGTCTCCTTTTCGCCCCATGGCTGATCGGTCAAGGTGCGTGGGTAGTTGTCACTCTTGCCGAACCCGCCAAGGGCACGCCGGTCTTCGACCCGACTGCCGACGTGATAGAAACCGCCCGTGGGGTCCGTCTCTCCGGCCGGTTCCTCCACGCGATGGCAGCCGGCCAGCGCGAAGAGAACGAGCGCGTTCGCCGCTGTCGCTCGCATGACTTGCCTCGTAGGAATCATCGCTGCGCCAGCCGGCGGTGCTTGCTCGACTTCGTCGCCACCGGGATCGCGTCCGGCGGGGCCTTCAGCGATTCCAGGAACTTCACCACCGCCGCCTGGTCGCCGGCCGGCAGCTTCTGGTACGCGGCCAGCACGCCCTTCGCGTCGCCGCGGTGCGCCTGGATCGCCGCCGCCAACGTCGGGGCGCTGCCGTCGTGCATATAAGGCGCGGAGTCGGCCACGCCCCACAGCGGCGGCGTCTTCCACTGCTGCGGGTCCGGGACGTGGCCCGGCCGGCCCGACCCGTCCGGCGGCGACGGGCCGTACCGGTCGAACGTCCCGCTCGCGTTCGGCTCCTCCAGCGCGTACAACAGGAAGTCGCTGTACACGCCCGCCACGCCGCCCAGGTCCGGGACGTGGCAGGCCGCGCAGCCCACGTCCTTGAAGACCTGCTTCCCTTGCTCGCTCGTCGAATCGGAAACTTCCACCGGCCGCGGCAGCGTGTCCACGAACGCCATCAGCTCGCGGAACTGCCGGCGGTCCAGGTCCGGCTTCGCGTCCGCCGCGTCCGGCTTGTGGAACGGCTTCGCCTGCGCGCTGTACGGCGTGCCGAGGCCGAGTTCGTTCGCGCACGCGGCGGCCACGAACTCCTCCAGCGTGGCGAAGTTCCCCTTCCACCCGAACTTCCCGACCCGGCCGTCCGCCACCGCCGGCAGTCGGCCGACCGGAATTTGCTCGAAGTTCAACTTCAGTTCCTGGAACGTGGTGCTGACGCTGCGGCGGCGGTGGTTCGCGGCGATGGCCTTCGGCGAGATGCGGTCCAGCCAGCCGATGCCGAAGAGGGCCGTGGACTGCACGTCGTGCGTCCGCACCGGGTCGAACGGCGGCGTCGGCGGGGCCATGTAGCTGCAGTGTCCGCCGATCTCCAGCGACGGCGGGGCCGGCCGCGGCTTCTCGACCGGGTACATCATCTGCAGCCGCTTCAGCGACTCGCGGTCCTCGGACGTGACGCTCTGGTCGTGCAGCACGCCGACCATGTACTCGTTCTTGTCCGGCCGCGGCAGGATTTCGTAGTGCGTGGCGTTGTGGGCGACCTCGCCGCCGCCGCCGACGCCGCCCTGGAAGTGGCAGAACACGCACGACTTCGCGTTGAACACCGGCCCGAGGCCGTCGCCGTGGGCCTTCGGGTCGTTGGCCGCCCACTCGTGCTCGAACAGCTCCCGGCCGGCCGCCTTGTCCGCGGCCGACGCGGTCGGCCCCCACCACACGGGCAGCCCGTCGGAGAGGAACTGCCAGTAGAAGACGACGGCGAGGACGACGGCCGCGGCGATGCCGACGACCCGCCGCTGGTCGCGGAGCGACATCCGGGGCTTGTCCTTCTTGGCGGTGGCCATGCGAATCTCCGTTCCGAGACCGACGGGGGATGTGTGAAGTAGATCGTACCGCCGCGGGAAACCGGGTGCAAGCGAGAGGCCCGACTTCCGAAGTCCGGCTTCGACTTCGGAAGTCGATCCCGCGCGGGGGCGTTCCTCCCTCCCGTCGGTGCTGGCCCCATTCGACTTCCGAAGTCGAAGCCGGACTTCGGAAGTCAGCCACCGGGATTCGGGTTGGCGGTCGTCGGACGGGTCGGGTAACTTGAGGCAACGCATCGCGGGAGCAGCCATGACCGCATCTCGACTTCCACCCAAACCGACCGGCCGCCTCGTCACGGCCGAGGAATTCCTTCGGGACTACTGCGAGGACTACGAGGAACTGATCGACGGCGTTCTCGTGGAGAAAGGGATGCCCTCACTTCGTCACGGACAGGTTTGCGCGAAGGCGATCCGGTTGATCGGCAACTTCGTCGAGGCCAACAACCTCGGCCAAACGATGTCGAACGATTCGCACATCCTCATCCACCGCGACCCGGACCGGATGCGCGGGCCGGACCTGTGCTTCTTCACCTTCGACCGGCTGCCGGCCGGCCCCGCGCCGGACGGCGTGACGGACCTCGTCCCGGACCTGACGGTCGAAATCCGTTCGCCGTCGAACACGTGGTCGCAAGTCTTCGGCAAGATCGGCGACTACCTGAAGGTCGGGGTGCGGGCCGTCCTCGTCCTCGACGCGGACTCGCGGACGGCGTCCGTCTACCGCCGGGACGAGTTGCAGAAGATTTTCACCGCCGAGCAGGAAGTCACCGTCCCGGAGGTTCTCCCCGGCTTCGCGGTCGTCGTCCGCAAGTTCTTCGAGTGAGGGCCGTCGCGTTCGGCCGACCCTTCTCCGTGGCGGGGCACGCAATTCTGAGATACACTTAAGTTCCTCATACCACCCGCCCAGGGGTCCCCGATGGCTACGCCGCGCCCGAACCCGTCCCTCCCCGGCGGCGACAACCGCACCCGCGTCCAGGGCGACCCGCCGCAGACGCAAGAGTTCTCCGCCGACGCCACCAGCCCGACGTTCGGCACGCCCCCGCCCGGCGGCGTCCCGGAGTTCCCGTTCCTGTCCCCGCCGCAGGCCGCCGACGAACTCGGCCGGCTCGGCGACTACCGCGTGCTGAAGAAGCTCGGCGAAGGTGGCATGGGGTTCGTCTTCCGCGGCGAGGATACCGTCCTCAAGCGGTCCGTCGCGCTGAAGGTCATGCGGCCGGAGGTCGCGGCGAAGCCGCAGGCGGCGGACCGGTTCCTCCGCGAGGGGCGGGCGGCGGCCGGCCTCAAGAGCGACCACATCATCACCGTCTACGGCGTCGGCACGGCCAACGGCGTCCCGTACCTGGCGATGGAGTTCCTCGAAGGGCTGCCGCTCGACGAGTGGATCAAGGGGCAGAAGAAAGCCGTCCCGCTGCAACACGCCCTCCGAGTCGTCCGCGACACGCTCCGCGGGCTGGCCGTCGCCCACGAGAAGGGGCTGATCCACCGGGACATCAAGCCGGCGAACCTGTGGATCGAGAAGGGCACGTCGCGGATCAAAATCCTCGACTTCGGCCTGACCCGCGGCAACGACGGCGACGCGCAACTGACGCAGGAGGGGGCGGTCGTCGGCACGCCGGCGTACATGGCCCCGGAGCAGGCGCACGGCAAGCCGGTCGATCCGCGGGCCGACCTGTTCAGCGTCGGCGTCGTGTTCTACACGCTGCTGGCCGGAAAGAACCCGTTCACCCGCGACTCGCTCATGGCCACGCTCGGCGCGGTCGGGTTCGAGACGCAGCCGCCGGTGGCGACCGTCCGCCCGGACGTGCCGGCGGAGTATTCCGCGTTCCTCGACCGGCTGTTGGCGAAGGACCCGGCCGGCCGCCCGGCGAACGCGAAGGCGGCGCTGCAGGAACTCGCGGCCATCGAGAAGAAGCTGGCCGACGTGTCGAAGACGGTCGCCACGTCGCAGCCGCTGGTGGCGATTCCCCTTCAAGAATCGGCCCCGCAGGTGTGGGGCGAACTCGACGACGAAGCTGCCCCGACGGTGCGGCTGCCGAAACCGGCCGCGGCCGGGCCGACGAAGCCGGCGAACACGAAGCTGCTCCTCGGCGGCGGGCTGTTCGCGTTCCTGCTGCTCGTCGGCGGCATCACGATCATCATCACGAACAAGGACGGGTCGAAGACGACGGTGGAAGTGCCGGACGGGTCGAAGGTCGAGGTGAAGGACGGCGGCAAGACGGTCGCGACCGTCGGCCCGCGGAAGGCGGCCGCGGCCAAGTCGCCGGTGATGGACGCCGACCGGAAGGCCGCGGAGTTCGTGCTAGCGAACGGCGGCGCGGTCACGATCGGCGAGCGGCAGTACGACCCGACGCAGGCCGCCGAGTTGCCTCCGGGGCCGTTCCAATGCGTCCGAATTTACCTGCCTGGTCGCGAACTGAGCGACGCGGAGGCGGACATGCTCTTGGCGGCCGACGGTCTCGCGAACCTGTCCATCAACTACCCCCTCACCGAGGCGAACCTGGCGCGGTTGGCCAAGCTGCCTGCGGCGAAATCTTTGATCGCGTTGCAAGCCAACGCCGCGGCGCTGACGGACGCAGGGTTGAAGCAACTCCGCGACTTCCCTCAGCTCGACGACCTCGCGCTGAGCAACGGTCGCTTCACGGGCGCGGGGCTGAAAGCCTGGGAAGGCTGGGGGCTAAAGCAACTGGGGTTGTCCCGATTGACCGACGCATTCCAGGACGACAACCTGAAATATCTCGGAAAACTGCCGAACCTTACGAGTTTGGCCCTCGATGGGAGCGGCCTCACGGACAGCGGCGTCAAGCACATCGCCGAACTCTCGGCCCTGGACAATCTCTACCTTGTCTCGGACCGCCTTTCGGACGCCGGACTTCAGCCGCTCCAGAAGCACGCCACGTTGCCCAGATTGTCACTGGGGAACCCCCAAGGGAGAGTAGGCAGGTTGACGGGGGCCGCGTTGGGCGTGGTCAGCGGCATTCCGAATCTCGCGGAGATCTTCCTGGCCAACATCCCCGTTCGAGACGCTGACTTGAAGCCGTTGCTCGGCATGGCGAAGCTCCGGATGGTTAATCTCGACCAACCCGGCGAGTTCGGCGACGCGGGGCTGCAATCCCTCGCCGCGATCAAGACGCTGGAATGGGCCTGCACGACCGGCAGTCGCGTCACCGCCGAGGGCGTGCGGACGTTCAAGGCCGCCCGGCCGGACGTGAAACTCGAGGGGCAACTGTTCGCCCTCGCCGACCCGGACCGCGCGGCGGCGGAGTTCGTCCTCCGCAACCGCGGCGACGTGCAAATCGACGGCCTCCCCTGGATCAATGCGGACGCGTCCAAGCTCCCGGCGACGCCGTTCAAGTGCAAGGCGCTCCGGTTGCCGGTCGATCGCGTTCTGACCGACGCCGAGATCGACCCCTTGCTCGGGCTGGACGAACTCGACGACCTTGAGGTGACCCATCCGCTAACGGACGCCTCCCTGGCCCGTCTCGCGGCCCTCCCCGGCTGGAAGCGGCTCACCGCCGTCACGATCCGCGGGACGAACGAGCTGACGGACGACGGGTTCAAGCCGTTCGCCATGCTGCCGAACTTACGGGCACTCGGCCTCGGCCCGTGCGGTCGGCTGAAGGGGCCGGGCCTGGACGCGCTCAAGGGGCTGCCCGTCGAGAGGCTGTTCCTGCCGCTGGGCGAGGCGTTCGCGGACGCCGACCTCGCCCGGCTGAAGGCGCTCCCGAAGCTGTCGCACCTGGACCTCAGCGGGAGTTTCGTCTCCGACGCGGGCTTGAAGCACGTCGGCGAGTTGAAGCAACTCCAATCCTTCAGCCTGGCGTCGCCGAACGCCACCGACGCCGGCGTCAAGCATCTCGAAGGGTTGTCCGAGCTGTCGTCGCTGTTCCTGTCGGCCCACGACCGGCCGGGCCTCACGACGAAGTGCCTGGACAGCCTCGTGAAACTGAAACGGCTCAAGATCATGAGCCTCGGCCTTCGATACGCGGACGCGGACGCGGCCCGGCTGGTCGCGTTCGAGGGCCTGGAGCAGTTCGGCCTCGGCGGCGAGAAGTTCACCGACGCCGGGCTGCTCAAACTCGCCGACCTCAAGACGCTGAAGGTGTTGAACGTCGGCAAGAGCGGCGTGACGGCCGCCGGCGTTACGGCGTTCCGCAAGGCCCGGCCGGACGTGACGGTGACGAGCGACTTCGACAACGCCGCGGCCCCGATCCCGGCCGCCGACCCGGACCGCGCGGCGGCGGAGAAACTGCGGCCGCACTTCACCTCGATCACGGTGCGGACGGCCGCGGGTGTCGTAAAGACGATCCCGGCCACGGCCCCGCTGCCGGCCGAGTCGTTCGTGCTGATCAGACTGTACTTCCCCAAGGCGGGGCACGATTTCGGCGGCGATTTCGTTCAGAAGGAGTTGATTCCCGCACTGTTGCCGCTCGAACATTTGGAGGCAATTTACGACCCTCTCGCCGCCATCGACTTCCGTGACCTGAACCCGAAGACCTTCGCCGGGCTGGCGTGCCGCGGGTCGATGCAGAAGTTGCACACGCGATTCCCGTTGAGCGATTCGTGGATCGACGTTTTGAAGACGTTTCCGAAGTTGTCGGCCGTCATGTTCCAGACGAAGGGGGCCACGGACGACGTGCTCATTCGGGTGCGTGAACTTTCGTCCCTCACGCACTTGTACCTCCATTCTTATCCGGGCAAACCCTCGCCGGGTTGGGCCGTCCTGACCTCCCTGCCGCTGGAACAACTGAGTCTCACGACCTCGGGGTTGTTCGACGACGCCGTCCTTCGACAAATCGCGGCCATGAAGACACTGACCTACCTGGCGATCTACGACGGAAGGCTGACCGCGGCCGGCCTCGAAACGCTCGGGAAATGCCCGTCCCTGCAGCGCCTGTTGCTGGGGCTGAAGGACCCGATCCCGGAGACGGGCTACCAGCACCTCGGCAACGGCGAGAGGCCGAAAGAGGTGGAGATCAAGACCAAGCAATTCGACGACACCAAGTTATTGCAGTTCGCGAACGCCAAATCGCTCACGAAACTGGACGTGCGAGACACGGGCGTCACCGCCGACGGCGTGAGGAAGTTCAAGGTCGCCCGCCCCGACGTGACGCTGGCCAGCAAATTCGACACCGCCACGGCCCCGGCCGACGATGCCCCCGCCGCCGACCCGGACCGCGCCGCCGCCGCGTGGGTGATCGAGCGGGGCGGGTACGTCCGCGTCCTCGGCCAGTCGCAGGACATCAAGGCCGCCGCCGACCTGCCGGCGGACCGGTTCACCCTCACGTTCGTCCACCTGAGCAACCGGCCCGTGTCGGACGCGGACCTCCAACGATTGCAACCGCTCGACGGCCTACACGTACTCGTCCTCGGTGGCACGCAGGTCACGGACGCCGGCCTGGAGAAGCTCAAGGGCTTCCCGTCCCTGACCCGCCTCGACCTCGGCCGCCTGCCGTTGACGGACGACGGCATGAAGCACCTGAAGGACCTCAAAGCCCTCCGGGTCCTGGGCCTGTACGCCGTCCCGGTGACGGACGCGGGGTTGGAGCACTTGAAGGAACTCAAGTACCTTCGCACCCTCAACGTCGGCGGGACGAAGGTGACGGCCGAAGCCGCGAAGGCGTTTCAGCAGGCGCTGCCGGATTGCCAGGTTGCGAGCAACGGCGTCATCCTCGAACGACGACTCGTCGCCGACGCGGACCGGGCGGCCGCCGAGAAGCTGCTGCCGGTGGCCGACCTGGACATCGTGCCGGCCGGGGCCGCCGCGAAGACGACGCTGAAGGTCGGCAGCCCGGTCCCGGCCGGGGCGTTCGCGATCGTCGCGATCCGGATCAACGTTTCCAACGGTCTGCCGAAAACGTATGCGGACGAGGTGCTGCTGCCGGCCGTCGCGCCGCTCACGAAACTGACGGCGCTGGTGGACACCGCGTCGCGGATCGAGCTGAGCAACGCCCACGCCGTGAAGTGGGCTGCAATCGCGTCCTGGGAGTCCATCCAGCAATTCGAACTGGCCGTGCCGTTGACCAACAGTTGGTTCGAGACGTTTCGTCAATTCCCGAACCTGACCGCCATCCACCTCACGAACGGCCAGTCCGTCCCGGCCGCGATGCTGCGGCGGCTGACGGAACTGAAGGCGCTGTCCGCGGTCCGCATTTTCAACCTGCAAGGCGGGGACCGGTGGGCGGCGGTGACGGCCTTGCCGCTGAAGCGGTTGTCCCCGTCGGACACGCCGGACCTCGACCCCGCCGGGTGCGAGCGGATCGCCGCGATGCCGGACCTGGACACGTTCGCGATCTACGGCGCGGCGCTGACGCCCGACATGCTGGCGGCGCTAGCCCCCGCCCCGAAGTTGCGGGCGCTGTCGGTCACGAAGTGTACGCTCCCGGCGACGGGGATCGACCACATCGCCCGGCTGCCGAGCCTGTACACGCTGACGTTCAAGGTGAGCGACTTCGACGACGCCCGGCTGGCGCAGCTCGCCGGGGCCGCGAGCTTGCGGTACCTGTTCGTGAAGGAGACGGCCGTGACGGAAGCGGGCGTGACGGCGCTGGCGGCGAAGCTGCCGGGCTGCACGATCGAGTGGGCCGGCGGCCGGGTGAAAAAGTGACCGGCGGGCGGCGGGACCGGGAGTCGCGGCGACTTACCCGGCGGCTAACGCCGCTCGGCTCGCCGGGCGCATGATCTGGCGAGCCGAGTTCCGTAAGGAACCGGGTAAGGGCGCTTCCATGGACCGCCACTGGCTCCTCACCTGGACCTGCTACGGCACGTGGCTGCCCGGCGACGCCCGCGGGTTCGTCGGCAACGTCCGCGACGCGGACGGAACCCACGCCACCCACAACGTCCCCGGCACGCCTTACGTCGCCGACGTTCCGCGGCTCGAAGCGTGGGTGCGGCAGCGGATGACCGGCGAGCCGGTGTCGCTCGACCGGGCGGACGCCGAGGCCATGATCGCGCAGTTCCAGGAGACGGCCCGCGTCCGCCGGTGGAAGCTCGAAGCGGCGAGCGTCATGTTCAACCACGTGCATCTCGTCGTGGGCGTCGGCGGCGACCCGGACCCGGATCGGGTGCTGGAACTGTTCAAGAGCTGGGCCACGCGGGCGGTGAAGAAGCTGCGGCCGCTGCCGCCGAACGGCACGTTCTGGACGGCGAACGGGTCGAAGCGGAAGCTCGCGGACGATGCGGCGGTACGCGCGGCCGTGGTGTACGTGGCGCGGAAGCAGCCGCAGCCGTTAGCGACGTGGTGGGCGGCCGGCTGGCAAGACATGTTGAACGAGTACGACCGGCAAGCCAAATAGCCGGCGAGCCGAGCGGCGTCAGCCGCCGGGTAAGTGACAACGTGGCGAGCCGAGCGGCGTCAGCCGCCGGGTAAGTCTTAACCCGGCGGCTTACGCCGCTCGGCTCGCCAATCACTGGCTACCGCGGGCTGTTCACCTGGTCCCCGTCGCCGGCCTTCGGCTTCGATTCGTCCGCGGCCTTCTGCCGGTCGCCGGTCGGCTCCGTGTCCAGCGGCGAGCTGTCGGCCCCGCCGGCCGCCTCGTCCACCCCGTGCGGGTGCGGCCCATAAGGGCTGCCGAGCGGCCGGGGCGTGTCCTCGTCCTTCCGCGGCGGTTTCGTTTTCTCGGCCATCGCGAGTTCCTCCACAGGCAGGGGAGGAAGCTGCGATTGGAATGCCAAAGGGTCGGGAATCGCGGGTCACACGGCCCTGCCGTATGCCCGTGTCGCGTCCTGGCCGGGCGGCGTCTTCCGCGTGGCCGCCCAATCGACGACCGCAACCCAGGCCGCGTCCTCGGCGCTGCGGGTCACGACGGCGTCCGCCCGCAGCCCGTCGGCCGCGTCGTCGTCGTCCGTGTAGAGCGTCAGCCGCAGGCCCTCGGCGAGTACGAGTTGCTGTCGGCCCAAGTCCTCGACCGTGCCGACCGTGTTCAGGCGGACCCGTCCGGCGGCGTCGGCGTTGTTGAAGTCGGCGTAGACGAGTGGAAACATAACTTCACCTTACCCGGAAACCCCGAAGCCCACAACCGCCGGCCGCGTCACGAGGCCGGGTTCGGAACGGTCGGGGTCAACAACCGGCTCGCCTCCTCCGGGCTGAGGCCGGTTAACGTCGCGTGGTTCGGGCTTCGGCCGGAGGTCCGTAACACGTCCCCGCCGGCGGCCCGGATCGCGCCCACGGTCGTCACCCCGACCTGCGCGTGCGGGACCGCGGAAGCCAGTTCCGGCAACGGGACGCCGACCCCGCACTCGACCGACACGCCCGTCGCGCCGGCCGGGTGCGTTCCCGTACCCCGGCGGATGTCCTCGGGGCGATTTCGCCCGCCCCGCACCACGATCGCCTCATCGGGAATCGGCTCGGCCATGCGTCACGCCCCGTACTTCCCGAACCGGCCGGCGTGGCCCATCGCCAGCAGCATCAGGTGCATCGCCTGGAACTGGCCGAGGCCGCCGCGGAGGCACGCCCGCTCGCCGAATTCCGTCACCTCGTCCGGCCGGGCTAGGTCCGCCGCCAGCAGCGTCGGGACCGGGTGGAAGCTGTGCGACTTCATCTTGCTCGGCGTGCTGTGGTCGCCGGTCACGATGAACACGTCCGGCTTCAGCGCGCGAATCCCCGGAATCGCGGCGTCCAGCGCCTCGATCTTCTTCACCTTCTCGTTGAAGTTCCCGTCCTCGCCCGTGCTGTCCGTGTACTTGTAGTGCAGGAAGAAGAAGTCGTAGTCGGTCCACGCCGCCTTCAAACGCGCGACCTGGCTCTCCAGCGTGTCGCCGGCGTCCAGGATGTCCATGCCGACCAGCCGCGCGAGGCCCTTGTACATCGGGTAGACGGCGATCGCCGCCGACCGGAGGCCGTACAGCTCCGGGAACGTCACGATCTGCGGATAACTCGCGAACCCGCGGAGCGTCAGCCCGTTCGTCGGCGCGTCGGCCTTCAACACCTCGTTCGCCTTCGCGATGAATTGGTTGATGAAGTCCGCCGTCTTCTGACCCGCCGCGTCCGCCCCCTTCGCGAGAAGCGGCGGCACGCCGACCGCCTGCGGGTCGGTGTCGTTCACCTTGTCGCCGAGGCCGTCGCCGCGGACGACCAGCACGAACCGGTGCTCCTTCACGGGTTCGACGAACAGCTCGCAGCCGGGAACCTTGATCGTCCGCAGCTTGTTCACGATCTCGACGCACCGCTCGGTCGTCGGCCGACCGGCGCGGCGGTCGGTGATCTTCCCGTCCGCGCCGAGCGTGCAGAAGTTCCCGCGGATCGCCACGTCTTTGGAAGTGACCTGAAAATTGATGCCGAGCGCTTCCAGGATGCCGCGGCCGATGCGGTACTCCAGCGGGTCGTACCCGAACAGCCCGAGGTGGCCCGGCCCGCTCCCCGGCGTGATGCCCGGCAGCACCGGCAGACTCAACCCCGTCACCCCATCCTTCGCACACGCATCGAGATTCGGCGTCTTCGCCGTTTCCAACTCCGTCAACCCGCCCGGCGTCAGCGGCAGCCCGCCCAGCCCGTCGGCCACCAGCAGCACGATCTTCGACCCGTTGCTCTCGCGCAATTCCTGGACCAATTCGTGCGTCTTCATGCGTTTTTGCTTCCCGTGTGAAATTGTGAACTAAGGTTGCGATGCCGAGGGGCACGTCCCGGCTCATCTTACGGACGATGGGCCGACCCGCCGGGGCGCGTTAAGCCGGAGAGCCGCCGCGATGCAACTGCCTGACGAAAACATCGAATACGACTTCCGCCGCCTGCTCGCGCCGCCGGCCGACGCGTGGACGCCGCTGGCCGAGTTGCAGGCCAAGCACTTCCTGTCCATCGACAAGCTCGACCCGATGCGGACGAAGCTCAACGCCATCCGCGGGCAGATCGCCAGCGAGCGGGAGCTGCAGAACCCGCCGGCCAAGCTCCAGCCCCTTCAGGTCGGGTACATCGACCTGCCGCAGAAGCTGCTCGACCAGTTCCGCCGCAAGGGGGACCAGAGCGAACTCGGCAAGCTCAACCGGATCGCCACCCGCATCCGGGAGAACTGCGACCGGTTCATCGTCCTCGGCGTCGGCGGCAGCTACCTCGCCGGCAAGGTCCTGTTCGAGGCCCTCTGCCACAACCACCACAACGAGATGCCCGCCAAGATGCGGATGGGCAAGCCGCGGCTCTACTTTGAAGGCAACAACCTGGACAACGACTCCGTCCAGGAGCTGATCGAGCTGTTCGACCACAACTGCGTGGACCTGGACCTCGTCGAGGAACGCTGGGGGTTCGCCGTCATCAGCAAGTCCGGCGAGACGCTGGAGACGGCCGCCGCGTTCCGCGCCTTCCGGGCCGAGGCCGCCCGGTTCTACGGGCCGAAGTCCGAGTGGCTGCGGAAGATGATCGTCCCCGTCACCGGGGCGCGGAGCAAGCTCCGCGACCTGGCGAAGGCCGACGGCATCGCCGACGACGACATCCTCACCATCCCGGACGACATCGGCGGCCGGTACAGCGTGTTCACCCCGGTCGGGCTGCTCCCGGCCGCCGTCGTCGGCCTCGACGTGCGGGCGATGCTCATCGGCGCGGCCGCCATGACCAAGCGGTTCCTCGAAGAGCCGTTCGAGCGGAACCCGGTCCTCCTGTACGCGGCCGTCAACCACGTCATGACGGAGGAGCACGGCAAGACGACCCGCGTGATGAACGTGTGGAACAAGAAGCTCGAGGCCGTCGGGTTCTGGTACGACCAACTGCTCGGCGAGTCGCTCGGCAAGTTCGGCCGCGGGGCGACGCCGCTGACGGCCGTGTGCAGCCGCGACCTGCACAGCCGCGGCCAGCAGCACCAGGACGGGACGCGGGACAAGCTCATCAACAACCTGATCGTCCGCACGTGCAAGCACCCGCCGGTGATGGTCGGCATGTCCGACCGGAACGAGGACGACCTGAACGGCATCAGCCGCAAGGGCTACCCGGACCTGCTGGAGGCGGCGTTCCGCGGGACGAACGAGGCGTACTACGAGGCGGCCCGGCCGACGGCGGACATCATCCTGCCGAACATCAGCGAGCACACGATGGGGCAGCTGCTCCAGATGCTGATGCTGGCGACGGCCGTGGAGGGCCGCCTGTGCGGCACGAACCCCTACGGCCAGCCGGGGGTGGAGGCGTTCAAGGGGAACCTGATGCGGATCCTGAAGGCGTCGCCGAACCTGCCGAAGGGCGAGGTCCGCGACGCCGCGAAGGGGATGTGACGGGGGAACCCCGGCGAGCGTCGGGGCGTAAGCCCGACGTGGCCGCGGAGTCACGGCGGCGTCCTCGGATCGGGGGAAGCTCGTCGCCCGTCGGATAGCCACGTCGGGCTTACGCCCCGACGCTCGCCGTGCCGGGCCGACGGCCGGGTGGCCGCGACGGGGGAAAGAATCCGTTCGCCCGAAAACCGCCCCGACCGGGTGGGGTGAGGGACGTTTCTTCTTATTTCCTCCGGCTGACCC